>Ga0181516_10000074_pt1 | contig 101229 bp, 71 predicted proteins | sample PEATcosm2014_Bin_25_FD_121104 | JGI IMG/M metagenome (GOLD analysis project Ga0181516, IMG submission 121104) | Peatland microbial communities from MTU Mesocosm Facility, Houghton, MI, USA - PEATcosm2014_Bin01_10_metaG | ecosystem: Environmental > Terrestrial > Soil > Wetlands > Peat | place...
CCGGCATACCCTAATCTACCCTCAAACCCGCATAAATACTGGGCTTTCCGTGAATCCGGCGCACATTCCATGCATCAATCTACACAGAGAAAATGCCCCTCAAACTTCTGCCGCGCAGACTCCGAGGACATGATCGACCACACCCCCCGCGACGAGACCCTGCACCTGTCCCTGGGCCAGGCGTTCGAGCTGCGCGGGAAGAGAGTCGTGGAGTCGTCGAGCACCACGGGGTCGGAAAAGACGGAAACCGTCGCCGTGACCCTGCGCAACGCGAAGGACAAGGCCGAGGTGGCCGAGGTCGTGGAGCACCAGAACTGGCCGGACTGGAAGGTGAAGGAATCGTCGCAGACGTACTCGAAGAAGGACGCCTCCACCATCGTGTTCCAGGTGACCGTTCCGGCTCGCGGCGAGTCCACGGTCCGCTACACCTACTGGGCGGGCTGGAAGTAGCCCTCAGGCCGCTACCGCCCCGGGAACGCTCACCGTTCCTCGGGGCGCGGGGCGAGAGTGTGTCAGTGCAACGGTTCCAGGGGCAACGTGGTGGTCCGCACGCCCGACCGCACCAGGACGAAGAGCATGGCATTCCCGTTCGGCAAGGTCAGTCTGTGGGAACCGGCGGCGAAATCCGTCTTCGGGACGACGGCTCTTCCCGTGAGGTCGACCACTTCCACCTGGGATGGGGAAGGCAGAAGCAGATCGGCGTCGCGGCCCACCCACCGGAGCGAGGGATTGTCGACCACCGCGGCCCGATGGGCGACGATTCCGGTGCCACCCACGCCGGGGTCGTTGGTCAGACCGCGAAGGAGCGGATACGAATTGGGGAGGGAGGTCCAAGCCGAGTCCGGGGAAAAGCTGAATCCGACGAAGCTCGCGGTATTCCGCATCTGCGCGGTGGTGAATCCTCGGTTCGCGGAGGTGTCCGTGGAGTCCCAGATGCTCCCGAAGCCCATCGAAATCCCCGAACTCTGGGAGTTCCAATAGGCGTTCTGGACCCAGCTCGAGACCTGGAGAACACCGGCGATTGCGCCCAACGCATTCGCGGACGGACCCACGACGCTGTCGGCCGCGTAGCTGGATTGGATGGTGCCAGACCCGTTGATGGAAACATCGCCAGCCAAGCCTCCCACAAAGGAGGAATCTGCCCCGGAAACGAATCCGGAGGCATAGCAGTTGGCGAAGAGGCCAGAATTTTCCCCCGCCAGACCACCGACCTCGGCTGCGGAATCCCCCGTCACGCGACCGGAGGCGAAACTGCTCGTGAACACGCCTTGGTTCCCCTGGTTGTCGTTGTATCCCACGAGCCCCCCGACCCAGGCACCCACCGTCCCAGAGACCGTGGACGTGGAGTAGCAGAGGTTGCCGGTGCCGATGTTGTATCCCACGAGCCCCCCCACCTGGCAGGAGGTGTCGCCAACGATGTGACCGGTTGCATGCACGTAACCGAGAGTGCCTGCCCAATCCTGGTTACCGGCGATGCCCCCGACGTAATTCTCCGCACTTCCCTTCACCGCTCCCGTGGAGTAGGAGTTGTCGATGTCGCCCACGTTGTCGCCCACGATGCCACCGACATTCGACGAACCGCGTTGCAAGGAAACGACCGAATCGGAGGTGTGGCAGAAGGTGATGGTGCCTCCTTGATTGATCCCGGCCAAACCACCGATGTTGCTCAGGTCGGTGACCGTTGCCACCACGGCGCCTCCCGAGGCGTAGGACTGGGAGATGGTGTCGTCGTTTTCGCCGGCGAAGAGACCGACATTGGGATAGCCGTTGGGACCGCCGCTGGGCTCCACCGCCTGGACATGCGCACCGACCAATCCGAGGCTGTCGATGCGTCCGGACATCTGCCCGAACAGGCCCACCTGCTGGTCCAAAGTGTCCAAAATGAACAGATTCTGGATCACGTGCCCCGAGCCGTGGAAGACGCCGGCGAAGGCCGTGCTCGTGCTGTCGCCGATGGGTGCGAACCCGTATCCGTTGTTTTCGCCGCTGGAAGCGGATGCGTCGATGTCCGCGGTCAAGCGGTAGGTGGCCGTCAGGTCGCAACTCGAGCTGTCGCTCAACTGCTTGAGGTCCGAATAGGTCCCGATCAGGAAGGGATCGTTGGCCGTGCCGGATCCCGCCAGCGTACACGCGGCTCCTGCCGTCGAGGGACCGAGGAGTCCCAGGCAAAGCAAAGGCAGGGCGGAAAAGACCCCCGATTTCAAGGACATGGGTCCCGGGGTTCTGCCGTTCGGTCGGATATCGGTTGTTCTGCTCATTGGTACCTCTGGATGTGGTGGTTCCGGGGCGGAGCCAATGAGAGAATACCCTTCGATCGCGGTCCTGTGCAGGACGCAAAATGGAATTTCGTTGAAATGGTCTCCAACGCCACCGATCCCGGTCGGCGAGAGGGAGACAATTTCGGTCGCTTGGAACCCGCCTGCGGGGCCTACAGCGTCGCCGGTCTGTGGCAGAACACGGGATGGGTCAGGAACCACTTCTGGTGGTAGTCCTCGGCCTTCCAGAAATCGGACGCCTTGGTGAACTCCGTCACCACCGGGTCGCTCCAGGTCTTGGCCGCCACCAGGGAGTCGCGCTCCTCCTTGGCTTCCTTCTCCTGTTCGGGAGTGCGGTAGAAGACCGCGGATCGGTATTGGTGGCCGTAATCCGGACCCTGGCGATCGGGAGTGGTGGGGTCGTGCGAAAGGAAGAACAGCTTGGCAAGCTTTCGGTAGGAGATGCGCCCGGGATCGAAGACGACTTCCACGGCCTCCGCGTGCCCGGTGGTGCCCGAGCAGACCTGCTGGTAGGTGGGATGGCGGGTGTGGCCGCCGGAGTAGCCCACCGTGGTGGACACCACTCCCGGGGTCTCGTAGAAGACCTTCTCCACTCCCCAGAAGCAACCCGCGGAGAAGATGGCGGTGTCGGTGCTCGGCTTGGGCAGGGCGGGCATGGGCTTGAAGTCCAGCGACAGGGAATTCACGCAGTAGCGCAGGCCGGTGGCCGTCGGGCCGTCCTCGAAGACGTGCCCCAGGTGGCTCCCGCAGCGGGCGCAGTAGATCTCGGTGCGGACCATGCCGAGCGAAGTGTCGCGCCGGGTTCGGACGTTGGCCAACGCGGCCGGCGCGTCGAAGCTCGGCCAACCGCAGTGGGAATCGAACTTGGAATCGGATTTGAACAGGGGAAGGCCGCAGGCGGCGCAAACGTACCAGCCGTTCCGGTTCTCCACCAGCAGCTTGCCGGAGAAGGGCGCCTCCGTCTGCCCCTTGCGGAGCACGGCGTAGCGGTCCGGTTTCAGGTTGGCGAGCCAGTCGGAATCGCTCTTGACCACCGGCTTCTCCGCGCGGGGCGCGGTCAATTCGCCGGAATCCGTCAAGTCCTGCAGTTCGCCGCCGCCTTCACCCATCCTGCCCTCCGCGTGCATCTGCTTGGACCAAGCCACGGCGCGCCAGGAAAGGATCCCGAGCACGGCGACCATGAATATGAAAAGGAGTCGCGTTCTCTTCATGGAAGGATAAGGTACTGGCAAGGACGGCCAAAGGCCACAAGCTGTTGCGCCGAAAGCGCCTCGTCCACCTCACCCCCTTTCCCCCTCTCCAACAGGTGGAGAGGGGGAAAGGGGGTGAGGCGGGCAGGCTGTCTACGGATACCGGAAGGCGGAAAGGACCGCCTGGAGGGCTTGGGGAGCCGTGGCCGTTCCGGATTCCAGCTTGGCTTTGGCCGCGACCCAGGCCTGCTTGACCGGTTCGGAAAGGTTGAAGGAGTCCGCCAGGCTCTCCTGGGCCATGCTCCAGACCCACTCCTGGATCTGGTCGTGCCTTCGCGCCTCGAAGATCCCCTTCTCCAGGCAGTGCGCCCGGAAGGATTCGATCTCCTGCCAGATTCCGTCCAGGCCGTCGCCGGTCACGGCGCTGCAGGTGACCACGGGAGGCTTCCATCCCTTGGTGAACGGCTGGAGCCCCATCACCGCCCCGTGGAGGATGGCCCGTGCCAGTCCGGCGCGCTGGCGGTTGTCGCCGTCGGCCTTGGTGACGGCGATCAGGTCGGCGATCTCCATGATCCCCTTCTTCATGCCCTGTAGATCGTCGCCGGAACCGGCCAGCTGCAGGAGCAGGAACAGGTCCGTCATGGAGCGCACGGTGGTCTCGCTCTGCCCCACCCCGACCGTTTCCACGACCACCACGTCGAAGCCTGCGGCCTCCACCAGGAAGATGGTCTCGCGGGTCTTGCGCGCCACGCCCCCCAGGGCACCGCTGGAGGGGCTGGGCCGGATGAAGGCCTGGGGATGGCGCACCAGGTTCTCCATGCGGGTCTTGTCGCCCAGGATGGAGCCTCGATGGATGGAGGAAGATGGATCGATGGCCAGGACCGCGATCCGGTGCCCGCGTTCCACGAGCCGGCAACCCCAGGCGTCGATGAATGTGGATTTCCCCACCCCGGGCGGTCCGGAGATGCCGATGCGGATGGAATTTCCGGAACGGGGGTAGATCAACCGAACGAGTTCGTCGGCCTGGACGCGGTGGCGAGGTGCATTGGATTCCACCAGGGTGATGGCCCGGGCGAGCATGCTGCGATCGCCACCGAGCAAGCCTTCCGCCAACTCCCGGGGTCCGGGAGGTCTGGCGGAAGGAGCAGGGTCCGACTGCGAAGAGGTCGCACCGGCCACCCCGGGGGAAACGAAGGAAGCGAACTCCGAACCTGCCTGTTCAGGGGCCCATTGGGGTCGGGAGGCGCCGTCGGGGAGGGAAGGCTCGGGAAGCATCGCGTGGACTCCTCGCCTGGGCCGTCGACTCAGTCGGGACAGATCGTGAGGATCTCGGTCCCGCGGTCGGTGATGGCGATGGTGTGCTCGAACTGGGCGGAAAGTTTTCCGTCGGCCGTGACCGCGGTCCATCCGTCGTCCAGGAGCCTGGTCTTCCAAGCCCCCTCGTTGATCATGGGCTCTATGGTGAAGACCATTCCCTTGCGCAGACGCGGCCCCGGCCGATCCCTGTAGTGGAGCACCTGGGGCTCCTCGTGGAACCTCCGACCGATGCCGTGGCCGCAGTACTCGCGGACCACCGAATATCCTTCGGATTCGGCGATGTCCTGGATGGCCGCCCCGATGTCGCCCAGGAAGGCGCCGTCGCGCGCCACCTCGATGCCCGCATCCAGGCATCGACGGGTGGAATCCACGAGTTGGCGGGCTGCATCCGAGACCTTGCCCACGGGAAATGTCGCCGAACAGTCTCCGTGGTAGCCCTGGACGCAGACGGTGATGTCCAGGTTGACGATGTCCCCTTCGCGCAGGATTTGTCTGTCCGAAGGGACGCCGTGGGTCACCACCTCGTTGACGGAGGTGCAGATGCTGGCGGGGAAGCAGGACGGATCGATGCGCGGCTTGCGCGGGTCGGTGGGCCGACCGGGGTAGTTCAGGGGGCTCGGGTAGGCTCCATGGTCCAGGATGAATTCGCGCACCTTGTCGTCGATCGCGACCGTGGAAACCCCCGGTTCCACGAGGCTTCCGGCGTAGCGCAAGGTGCGGGCCGCGAGCAGCCCGGAGGCCCGCAGCAACCGGATTTCCTCGGCGGTCTTCAGTCGGATCATGGAGTGGAGCAATATACACCACAGATTCTAGATTCCCGTGGTCTGGAGGTGTCCATGGGTTCCGAGTTTCGATCCGCCGACCTCGCGGGCGTGCATGTCGCCCTGTTCACGCCGTTGCTCCGCGACTGCCCCAAGGGATTGCGCAACAGCCTGGACCTCGAGAAGGCCGCGGGAATCATCGAAGACGTCCTGGCGGCGGGAGTGGACGGAGTCGTGCCCATCGGGACCACGGGACAAAGCCCGACGGTGACCACGGAGCAGCACCTGGAATTCGTGAGATTCACCATCGAGCGCGTGGCGGGACGCGCCAAGGTCTTCGCGGGGGCGGGGAGCAACTCCACCCGCGAATCCGTGGACATGATCCGGGAGATCCAGCGGATCGCCCCGGGCACGCCCTGCCTGTGCGTGACCGGCTACTACAACAACCCCCCGCAGGAGGGGATCGCCGCGCACTACGAGACCATCGCCTCGGAAACCGGCGCTCCGCTGATCCTCTACAACGTCCCGGCGCGAACGGCGAACTACATCGAACCGGAAACCGTCGTGCGCCTGGCTCGCCATCCGGGCATCATCGGCCTCAAGCAGGCGGTGAATTTCGCCGACCCCGGGAAATTCCGGGAAGACACGCTGCGGATCGTGTCCCAGACCGCCGGGACCGATTTCGCCGTCGTGTCGGGCGAGGATTCCTGGTTCGCGCAGCTGCTGGAGATCGGAGGCGTGGGAATCGTCACAGCCTCCGGCAACATCCCCGAGGCGGCCAGGCTGTACCTGGAAATCCGCCGCCGGTTCCTGTCCAACGACCTCGAAGGCGCGAGATCGGCGCAGAAGGCGCTGGAGCCCGTCGTCCGCTGGGTGTTCTGCCGCAAGAGCCCCATCCCGCTGGCCACGCTATTCGATTCGCCGGTGTTCCTGCCTCTCGTGGACCTGGAGCGCACCGAAGGCGGCGTGGCCGCCGCCGCCGGGATGAAGGAATGGGCCTGCCGCGAAGCCCCCAGCCTGGTCCGCTGGTGGAAGGACTGAGCCGCGTCCTGGTCACGGGGGCGAGCGGGTTCGCGGGCCGCTGGATGCTCCGCGAGCTGGCGGCCAGGGGGATTCCCGCCTGGGCCGGGGTTCGCCGGAACAGCGAATCCCCCGGTGCGCCCGAGGTGGTCATGGACCTGGAAGACCCGGCGAGCATCTTCCAGGCCCTTGACAAGATCCGCCCGAACGGAATCGTGCATCTGGCCGCGAAGGCGTCTCCGCACCTCTCCAACGCGAGTCCGGAGGCCACCTACATGGTGAATTTCCTGGGTACCCACAGGCTCCTGGAGACCTGCAGGGTGCTGGGGATCTCGCCGAGGGTGCTCCTGGTCGGTTCGGCCACGGTCTACGGAGCCGTCGGACGCGACGAGCCCCCGATCCCCGAGACGCACGCCGTGCGGCCCAGCGACGCCTATTCGCTTGCCAAGGCCGCCGCCGAAATGCTGGCTCCCGTGTACGAATCGCATTTTCCCGTGGTGGTGGCCCGCTCCTTCAACCACACCGGTCCCGGCCAGGGCACCGACTTCGCGCTTCCGGCGTTCGCCTCCCAGATCGCCAGGATCGAAGCGGGTCTGCAGGAACCCGTGATCCGGGTGGGCGACCTGGGGGCCCAACGCGACTTCCTGGACGTGAGGGACGTGGTCGCCGCCTACGCGCTCCTGTTGGAACGCGGCGAGGCCACCACCACCTACAACGTCTGCTCCGGCACCTGCCTTCCCGTCTCGGCGTGGCTCGATCGGCTGGTGGGACTGGCCAAGGTGCCCGTGCACGTGGAGAGGGATCCGTCCAGGGTGTTCGCCCAATCGAGTCCCCGCCTGGTTGGTGACAATTCCCGTCTCAGGGCTCTCGGGTGGAATCCACGCATCGCGCCGGAAGCCATGCTTTCGACCCTTCTGGACGACTGGCGCACCCGCATCCGCGAGTCGCCATGACCCTCCCGGCCCGGAGCCAGCCACCGCACCGCACCGTGCTCCGTCGCTGGGCCCTGGCGCTGGGCCTCTCGCTGGCCGCGCTCCTGGCTGTCGTGGTGGGCTGGAGCGCGCTTCGCGACGGCGTGCGCCAATGGATATCCGGACGGCACGTCGTGGGCGCCTGGGCATGGAAAATCTGGGGGGTCCGTCGCAAGGGCGCCCTCCTGGGATTCGATTCCCTTTCGGTCCGGGGCCCCTCCCTGCGGCTGCGGCTGCGGGAGGTCCGGATCCGATTCGACTGGAGCGCCGGGCCCTATCCGGTACCTGCCTTGTTGTCCGTCCGCGTCCAAAGGCTCGACATCCTGCCCCTGCCGTCCGAACCAGACACCTCCGCTTCCGGCTTCCCCAACCTGGGACTTCCGCTTGCCCTCCGGGTGGATCTGGACTCCTTGTTCGTGCGCATCGGCTCGCTGGACACGGGACGGTCGACCGTGTCCATCCGGGGGATCCACCTGGAAAGCGAAGCTCCGATGCGGGTGTCGGTGGACGTGCGCACGGCCCAATCGCCATCGGTCGCGGCCACCGTCCACGCGTCCATGGTCGCCCAGTGGATGGAGCCGGACACCCTGCGTCTTCGTCTGCAAACCGTGGCGGCTTCAGGCTGCTGCGCATCGGACACCCTGGCCGGAGACGCTTCGCTTTCGCGCAAGGACCTGCGCATGGGCCGGGTTCGGATCCGCGGGCGGATCGAGGAATCCAGGGATTGGAGCGAAGTCCTTCCCGCGCTGGCGAAGGCCCCCGCCCTGCACGGGATCGAACTGGACCTTTCCGGCTGGGCCGACCCGGCAGGACGGAATCTGCACGCGAAGGTCGGGTTCTCCACGGACAGCATCGCGGTGCTCGCTCCCCTGGCCTGGGACATCGAAGCCGACCTGGACGGTCGCAAGTCCAGGCTCCGCGTCCTGGGAAACCTGCCGGGTTCGAAGACGCCCAACATCGACCTCGGCCTGGAAGGATCGGCCCCGCGCTCGAAGGGCATCGAAGCCACCGAGGCGACCGGCTCCGCTTCCGTCCGCGGCCTTGGGATGCTGATCAACGGATTCGACCATCCGTTCGACTCGGACCTGAAGATCCTTTCGCTGGACCGGAAAGGGGCCAAGGTGGATCTGGTCACGGCGGCAGGGAGCGATGTCCGGGGTCAGGTGGTCTGGAAGGGCCTGCACTGGATCCTGGACGGAGACATCGCCGCCAACGAGCCCTGGGCGGCGGCGTGGGCCGATTCCCTGCGCGTGGACGGAGGCGGGCACGCCCATGGGGAGGACTCCGCGGGCACGGCTCTCTTCGACGTCGTGGCCCGGAATCCCGGAATCCGCATGGTCCATCTCGACAGCCTGTCCACGCATGTCAGGATCGCCCTGCCGGGGCCGCGTTTGACATTTTCCGGGATCGAGGCGAGGGATTCCTCGCATCTTTGGACGGGCCATGGAAACATCTCCATCCCCGATTCCATCGTCCACTTCGACCTCTCGCCCCATGGCGACACCTCCGCGCGGGCGGATCTGGACGTCCGCATCGGAGGCCCGGTCTTCATAAGAGCGCGCGACTTTCCCACGGCGCACCTGCCCCTGCGGCTGGCCGGACTTCCCACCTTCCCGCTCCTCGTGGATGCCGAATTGCGCCGCGACCCTCCGGCGCCGGGGACATCGGGGATCTCGGTGATCACCGCCACCGCCCGTGGCAGGCCATTCCGGGATTCCCTGCACGCGGAACTCTCGATGACCATCGCCGACTCCTCCCTGCGCATCGGAACGATGCAGGTGTCGGTCGGAAATTCCCGGTTGGACGGCGGATTGGCACTGGGTCGAAATTCGACAGGTTGGACGCTGGACACCCTGCGCGTTTCCACGGACAGCTTCGAACTGACCGGCCTGCACGGGCTGGTGCCTGGACTTCCCGATCTGTCCGGACGTCTTTCGGGGCATATCTTGTCGCAACGCGGAGAGGGCGTCTCCGCCGATCTGCACCTGGACGATCCAACGGTCTCCCGCCCCGACGGAATCCTGGTCCTTCCCGATCTGGTGCTGTGGGGGGAGCGGGACACCTTGCACCTGGGAGGCTGGTGGACCCTGGCCGGCTCCCGCGCACCCTTCCGGATCACCGCCACCCGCCTTTGGGACCCGAGTCCCGAGTTCGATCTCCTGGCCTTCTGGGGAGATGTCGTGCGCCTGCAAGGACATGGGGTGTTCCGGGACCGGCGGGATCTCGGCGCGGACGTCGTCGTCGACGGGTCCTCGGCGATTCCCGGAACCGAAGCCCGTCTCAAGGATCTCCTGGTGCAGGGCCATTTCCAAGGCGAGGTCGGGACGGAGGGATTCTCCTGGAAGGCGCAGGTGGAGGGCAAGGAGGGCGAACTGCAGGCCCTCGCGGGAAATCCGTTGGCACTGCGCTTCCACGCCCAGGCGGATGCCGCGGCCATCCGCCTGCTGGACGCCGAGCTGGGAGGTCCCGGAGGCGGCACGCTGTACGCCGACGGCCGCTACGACCTCCTGAAGCGGGAACTGTCCCTGGACGGCCACGCCAGCTCGCTCCACTTCGACCTCGGGTCCGGGAAACGGATCGAACTCGACTCCCTGGTGGTGGCGGCCACCTCCGATTCGCGGATGACGCTGAAGGTCCAGGGAGCTTCGTGGCACCAGGTCTGGAACCGGTCGGAACGGCTGGACGTCCGCGTCCCCGCCGCTTCCCTCGCCTTGTCGCAGGCCAAGGACTGGCGAAAATTGTCCGGCGACGTCACCGTGGACAAGCTCCTGTTCACCCGCAATTTCGCCGATCCGAAGGAGCTTTGGAACTCCGCCCGAAAACTGTTCGCTTCCAAGCGCAGAGCCGTCGACGCGGGAACGGCGTCCATTCCCACCCTGCTCGATGTCCGGATCGCCTCCGAGGGCGACTCCATCCGGATTTCGGACAACCTGGGCCAGGCGCGCCTCGGGTTCGACCTGCAGGTGGCCGGTCCATCGGATGCGCCGCTCCTCAACGGGTTCCTCTCCGCCGACACCGAAGGAGGGCATTTCGGGTACCTGAAGCGCGATTTCCACATCGACACCCTCCGGGCCGACTGGAACACCCAGCCGGTGGCCCAGGGCAGGTTCCAGCTCGCCGGTTTCCGCAACATCCTCAAGACGTGCCAGGAACCCAGCGCGTCCACCCCCACCACACCGGAAACGTCGCTGTTGGACAGTTGCGAGCTGCGTCTTTCCGCACAGGGAACCCTGGACCAGCCTCGGCTGCGGTCCATCACCTCCGATTGCGCCACACAGCCCGGCGACGACGGAACCGTGGGGGCGGCCGTGGCCCTGGCCACCGGATGCTACCCCCAATCGGCAGGGGGAAATGTCGGGTCCACCCTGCAGACGGCGGGGAGGGACTTCGTGGCCAATTGGGGGATGGACCAGGTCAACGAGCTGGTCGCCAACAGCCTGCGCAGTTCGCGCCAGGGTCTGGTGTGGTTGCCGGATTCCGTCGCCGTCACCGACCTTTCCGGCCTCACCGGTTCGGGGCGCGACCAGTTGGGGCTCATCGCCTTGTACCACATCACCCCGGAACTCGACGCTGCGGGCACCTACCAGCACAATTTCGCGCAGGCCCCCACCTTCGGTTCCGTTCCCCAGCCCCCGGACAACTACGGCCTGAGTCTGAAATACCACATCCCCTTCGGTTGGATCGAGGACACGGCGACCCGGGCGCGCCTGGAGCACCGCGTCTTTCTCCAACTCGATTACGGGCAGGCCATCGACAACAACTACCAGAGCGAATACGTGGTGGAACCGTCGCTTCGCTACCACTGGCAATTCTGGTGATGCGCCGTCTCGCCCTGCTGATGGCCCTGTTGGCCGCCCGGGTCTGGTCCGGCGTGGACATTCCCGATGCCGGACACCTGGGTTCCGGCCGCATCGAGGACCTCATCGCGGTGCCCGACGATCTTGCCAGAAGATCCCGCGACGACCGCGAGGCGTGGAGGCAGGACGCCCAGGAAGCCGTGGTTTCCGCCGCGCACGCCGAAGGTCGGCTGGATGCGACCTGCGAGATCGCGCTGTCCACGCCGGACTCGGCCTCCAACCGCCAGAACCTGCGCGTGGACTACCACGAGGGCCCACTTTACCTGTTCGGACAGATCCTGTTTCTGTACCCGGACAAGCCGGACTCCACCATCCCCCTTCCTCCCTCGCCCCCCGCACGGCGCGGGCAGCCCTTCCAGCAGACCCGGATCAACGCGCTGCTCCAGGAGACGCAGCAGTTCTACCGCCACCAGGGCTGGCTGGACGCCACCGTGCTGTACACGTTGGACACCCGACCGGATTCCCATTTCGTGGACGTCCGGACGGAGGTGCGGTTGGGGAAGGTCGCCATCTACGACAGTCTGAATGTCGTTTTCCACGGAGCGAAACATGTGACCATCGCGGGTGACACCATCCAACACCTCACACCGGCTTCACGCATCATCAGCCTGTGGCAGGTGGCCCGCGGCGACACCATCCGGAACGAGGACATCGCCCTCTTCAACCGGAAGCTGGCCCAGACCCGCCTGTTCAGCCAGGCGCGCGTCACCCGGGTCCCTTCGGATTCCGATTCCACCAAGACGGAGGTCGTGGTCGACATCGCCGAGCGGATCCCGGGAAGCGGCGATCTCTCGTTGTTCTGGGAACCGACCTTCGGATGGGGTGTGGGTGCCGTGCTCCAGCACCGGAACATCGGGGGCACCTTCAACAATCCCTCGGTGCAGACCTCGATCGCGCAGGGAATGCAAACCGTCCGCATGGACGACGGGATCCCGCTCCTCTTCCAAACCCCCGTGGCCCTGGACGCCGGCGGTGCCGTGCAGCAACAGGAAGCGGGACTGGGGGACAGCGCTTTCTACCGTGAATTCGACGTTTCCTCCGACGGCACCTTCAGCTACCAGACCATGGATTGGTCGAACGTGTCCTTGAAACTGGGTCTCCAGCGCGACACCAAGTACTTCAAGGTGGGGAATTTCTCGACGGCCTACGAATACACCACGGACCTGGGCGAGATGGTGGATTTCCGAAACGAACCGTTCGACCCCACCAAGGGTTGGATGGTGCGCGGAGACATCGGCTGGGGCGGCCAGATCTTCCCCAGCGATACATCCTTCGTCTGGTTGCAGGCGCAGAGCCGCTACTACCAGCCCCTGTTCTGGAGGTTCTATTCGGCGGCTGCACTGGATGGCGGGGAATTCCTGAACCCCACCACCTTCGACGGTTCCAAGATCTTCTGGCTCGGCGGCTCCCGCACCGTCCGTTCCTACGGCTTCGACGATCTCCGCGCCGTTCCGCCCACGGGCTACGGACTCCAGCCGCGCTACGTGCGCGCCTCCGGCGAGCTGCGGATGAACCTCCCCTGGAGCCTGCAGGCCGTGGGATTCCTGGATTGGGCCCGTATTTGGAACAAGGGGGAGAGCGCCGACCTGTTCAACCTCGACAAGGCGGCCCTCGGCTACGGCACGGGACTGCGCATGCACATCAGCCTGCTCACCCTGCGACTGGACTACAGCTTCGGTCGGGGGTCCGATTCCTGGGCCTTCGACCTGGCCCAGGCCATCTAGGAAAGGAGCGCGGAAAATGTCCAAGCCCATCCTGGTCACCCTGGGCGATCCCAACGGAGTCGGGCCCCGCATCGCCGCACGGGCCTGGGGACGCTCCGCGCTTCGCCGACTCGGGTTGTCGATGGTGGGGTCGTCGGACACGTTCCGTCGCGCCCTCCTGGAGGAAGGACTCCCCGACGAGGTGGTGCCCTGGGTTCCCGGGCAACCCCTGCCGCGCACCGGCGCCCCGGTCTGGAGCCCGGATGGCCTCCCGCCTGGCACAGTGCGTCCAGGGGAAATCGATGCGGATGCGGGCTCCCAGGCGCTGGCCTGCGTGGAAGCCGCGGTTTCCGCATGCCTGTCGGGTTCGGCACGAGCCATGGTCACCGCACCGCTCGCCAAGGAATCGGTGGCCTTGCGCACCCCGGGCTTCTCGGGCCACACCGGACACATCGCCGCCCTGTGCCGGGCGCCCTCCCATTGCCTGGCGTTGGTGCACGGTCGCCTTTGGGCCGCCTTCGCCACCACCCATGTTTCCCTGAGGGACGTCCCGGACCTGATCACGACGGAATCCGTCGCCGAGACCGGGAGGCTCCTGGAGGCGGCCCTGCGCGCTTCGGGTGTTTCCGCTCCTCGGATCGGGGTGGCCGGACTCAACCCCCACGCGGGCGAACACGGGCTGTTCGGAGACGAGGAGGAAAAGGTCGTGTCGCCGGCCATCCTGCGCCTGCGGACCGAAGGGGTGGACGCCTCCGGCCCCTGGCCCGCCGATGTCGTGTTCCCCATGCTCCGCGCGGGAAAGGTCGACGGCGTGGTCTGCCTCTACCACGACCAGGGACACCCCGTGATGAAGACGTTGGCCTTCGACCTGAAGCACAACCGCCTGCGCGGCGTCAACGTCACCTTGGGCCTCCCCATCGTGCGCACCAGCCCGGACCACGGGACGGGCTTCGACATCGCGTGGAAGAAAGAAGCCGACGACGGCAGCCTGGTGGACGCGATACGCCTGGCCCACAAGCTTTCCCGCAGGCGCTGAGGTGGGCACGGCATGACGGAATCCGGTGCGAAGGATTTCGGGGACTCCATCCGGTCGCGTTTGGATCGGGTCCTGGCGCCCTTCGGGTTGGAATGGGGGGCGGCTCCCTTGGAACCGGAACGGTTCGAGTCCCGTTCCGCACGGCTGGAGCACTGGTTCGACCGGGGATTTCACGGGAGCATGAGATGGCTTCGCGCCACGCGCCACCCCCGGGCGAGACCCTGGCTCGAATGGCCGTGGGCGCGCTCGTTCCTGGTCTTCAAGCTCCCCTACCCTCTGCCTTTTCCAGCACCACGGGGACTCCGTCCGGAAGTGGCCGGGTACGCGAGGGCGCGCGACTACCACTACCGCATGGAAGGCGTCCTGAAACGCATCCAATCCGCGCTGGAAAAGGAATTCCCGGAGCTTCGCTCGTTCCGGTTCTGCGACGACCAGCACCTTCCCGAGGTGGAACTCGCCGTGCAGGCCGGAGTGGGTTGGCGAGGCAAGAACACGCTCCTGCTGGACCGCGGAGGCAGCTCCTTCCACCTGGGCGGATTGCTCCTGTCCCTGGAGGGGGTGGCGACACCTCCCGCCCACCCCGACCATTGCGGATCCTGCACCGCCTGCCTGGATGCCTGCCCCACGGGAGCCTTCCTCCAACCGGGTATGGTGGACGCGGGGCGCTGCCTGTCGCATTGGAACATCGAGGACCGGGAATCCACGGAGGGACCCGCGGCCCGGGCCGCGCGCGGCGAGATCTTCGGGTGCGACATCTGCCAGCAGGTCTGCCCTTGGAACCGCAAGGCGATGACGGAAAACGTCAATCCCGAAGGGTGGCCGTGCTCCTGGGAGGATTGGGTGGACATCACGCGCCCGGGAGGAGGGTTCCAGTCGCGTTTCACCAAGACCCCTCTGCGGCGTTCGGGACGCCACAAGACCCGCAAAGTCGTGCTCCGGACGCTTTGGAACCTGGATCCGGACCTCGCGAAGAGGTTGTCGGTCCGCGCGGCCCGGACGGAGACCAACGAGGCGCTCGCAGCCTGGATCCGCGGACGGCTGGAGATGGCGGAACCTCCTGCGGATGGTATCTTCCGGACTCCTGAAAACCACCCTGGAGGGAACGCGATGACTGCGGATATCGGATTGGTCGGATTGGCCGTGATGGGAGAGAACCTGGTGCTCAACATGGAGAGCCGCGGCTTCACCGTGGCGGTCTTCAACCGCACCGTCTCCAAGGTCGACGACCTGCTGGCGGGGCGCGGCAAGGGGAAGAAGCTGGTGGGTGCGCACACCATCCCCGAATTCGTGGCCTCCCTGAAAAAGCCCCGCAAGATCATGATCATGGTGAAGGCCGGTTCCCCCGTGGACGCGGTCATCGACGAACTGGTCCCGCACCTTGAACAAGGCGACATCCTGATCGACGGGGGAAACAGCCTCTTCACCGACACCATCCGCCGCACCGTGGCAATGGAGGCCAAGGGACTGCGGTTCCTGGGGGTCGGGGTTTCCGGTGGCGAGGAAGGCGCTCTGCGCGGACCCTCCATCATGCCCGGTGGCACACGGGAAGCCTGGGATGTCGTGGCCCCCATCTTCACGGCCATCAGCGCGAAGGTCGGGCCCGAGAACGACATCCCCTGCTGCGCCTACGTGGGACCGGACGGAGCCGGCCACTACGTGAAGATGGTGCACAACGGCATCGAATACGGCGACATGCAGCTCATCAGCGAAGCCTACGCACTCCTTTCCGGGGTGCTGAACCTGTCGCCGGACGAACAATCCGCGATCTTCGCCGAATGGAACAAGGGCGAGTTGGACAGTTTCCTGATCGAGATCACCTCCAACATCCTCAAGACCCGGGATCCGGACACGGGGAAGCCGTTCGTGGACGTGATTCTGGACAAGGCCGGCCAGAAGGGCACCGGGGCCTGGACCGGCCAAAGCGCCCTGGAATTCGGCGTTCCCGCCCCCACCCTGGTGGAAGCCGTATTCGCCCGTTCCCTGTCCGCCCAGAAAGACAACCGCGTCGCGGCCTCCAAGGTGCTCTCCGGCCCCGCCGACGCCAAGTTCGAGGGCGACAGGACGAAATTCATCGCCGCCGTCCGCGACGCACTTTACGCATCCAAACTCGCGTCCTACGCCCAGGGCTTCCAGCTCCTGGCCGCCGCCAGCGAGCACTACAAATGGAACATCGACCTGGGCCGCATGGCCCAACTCTGGCGCGGCGGCTGCATCATCCGCGCCCGGTTCCTGGACGACATCTTCGACGCCTACCGGAAGGAGCCTGCCCTGGCGAACCTGCTGGTGACCCCCGCCTTCGCCGCCAAGATCCAGAACGCCCAAGCGGGGTGGCGCTGGGTGGTGGGCGAGGCGGTGCGCGTCGGCGTCCCCGTCCCGGCGTTCTCTTCCGCTCTCTCCTACTACGACGGCTACCGGTCCGCCAGGGTGAGCGCCAACCTCCTGCAGGCCCAGCGCGACTATTTCGGGTCGCACACCTTCGAGCGGACGGACAAGCCCGGGGTGTTCCACCACGATTGGGTCGGATTGCACGGATAGGAAGCCCTGGCGGTAGAGACGCCCCGGCGGGGCGTCTCTACCGCCAGGGCTTCTCCGGTCTACCTTTCCCCGCATGGCCTCCGCTTCCATCCGGCTCGCATGACCGCTCACGCGCCCGTGGACATCCGGGGCCTGCGGTCCGGGTACGGAGGTGTCGATGTCCTCTCGGGAATCGATCTGGTGGTGGAATCTGGTGCCAGACTCGTTCTGCTGGGTCCCAACGGCGCCGGCAAGACCACCCTGCTGCGCTGCCTGCTGGGGCTCCTGCGTCCGGTGGGAGGCTCCGTCCGGCTCTGGGGCTTGGATCCCGCAAATCCCACCTTGCGTCGGGACCTCCTGCGCAGGGTGGGCGCGAGCCTGGAAAGCCCGGTTCTGCCCGCCCATGTTCGGGCGCTGGAGTGGATGGAGCACCACGCCACCCTCTCGGGCCTTCCTGCCCCCCGGAAGGCGGCTCGCGAGGTTCTCCGGTCCTGGGACCTGCCGGAAGACGTTGACGCCGACAAGCTCAGCCAGGGACAGCGCCAGCGACTCCTGGTGGCCCGCTGCCTGCTCCACCGGCCCGAGCTTCTGGTCCTCGACGAGCCCGCCGCCCATCTGGACCCGAGCGCCCGCGAGGAGTTCTGGGCCCATATGGAATCGTGGCGCCGAGCCACCGGCGCCGCCCTCCTGGTCTCCTCCCACCAGTTGGAGGAAGCCGTCGATCGCGGCGGCGAATGGATCGTGATGGGGGCCGGAAGGATCCTGCACCGCGGGCCCGCGGAGATGTTCGTCGATGCCTTTCCCGGTTCCAGGCGCCTGCGGCTCGACGCACCCCGGCACCTGGCCGAGATCCGTCAAATCCTGTCTCCTTCGGGGTGCTCCGCGGAGAGCGCCGGAACCGACCCTTCGCGCGAGTTCCGCCTGCGTCCGAACAAGGACTCGCCGGACCACCCCGGCATCCTGCGCTCGCTCGTGGAGGCCGGGGTCGGCGTGACGTCCCTGGGGGAGGATTCCACTTCCCTGCGCGAGGCCTATCGCACCTGCCTGGGCGAGCTTCCCGCCCCGGATCCGGGGTCGCGGCCCGCGCCGCTCGAATCCCACCCGCTTCTTCCCCGTTCGACGGTTTCCGACATCCTCTCCTCCGCCCGTCTCCACGGCCGCGGCCTGTTGCGCGAACGGCGGTTGCTCCTGCCCTTCGCGATCCTACTCGTCCTGCTTTGCGGGGGCATCCTGCTTGCATTCCCCGCCGGGGCGCCGCCGTGGGACGTCTCCGCGTTCCTGGCCATGGCGGCCATCCTTCCCTGCGGTCTCGCCGCCGGCCTGGCCGCCGATCTCGTGGCCGGAGAGCGGGAGCGCAAGTCGCTGGAGACCCAGTTCACGCTTCCCACCGCCTTCGGGCGCATCCTCGCCGGCGGCACCATGTCCATCGCGATCTTGGGTCAGATATCGTCGACGGTGGCCGTCTTCGCCATCGCCGCCGCGCTGCTGCGAACCGGAAACGTCCCGTCTGGGGCCCCCACGGCCGCCATCGTCCTCGGTTTCGCGCCCGCCGCCCTGTCCCTCTCCATCGCCATCGGCATCCTCTTCTCGCTGCGAGCCACCAGCGCCCGCGCGGCGGCCCAGTTCTCCACCCTGTCCACCTTGCCGTTGCTGGTCCTTTCCCAAGCCCTTCCCCACCTCTTTCCGGGAGCCGTGCTTCCCTGGATCGGCGGCGCCGCGGGACTTGCCTCCCTGGCCGCGCTCCTCTCCTGGAAAGTCTCCCGTTCCCTCTCTCCCGAAAGACTGTTTCGATGATCTCCCTGAAACGGGGCGTGAACCTGTCGCACTGGCTCTCCCAATCCGACCGGCGAGGCGACGAACGCCGTGCGTGGATCGCCCGCGACGACTTCCGCCGGATCCGCGCCTTCGGGTTCGACCACGTGCGCCTGCCCCTGGACGAAGTCCAGCTCTGGACCGAGGCGGGCGAAAGGGAGACCGAGGCCTGGGATCTGCTGGAACGCGCGCTCGATTGGGCCGAGGAGGAGGACCTCCGCATGGTCTGCGACCTGCACATCCTGCGCAGCCACTTCTTCGACCAGAAGGACACCCCCGCCCTGTACACCGACCGCACCGCACTGGACGATTTCCTGCGGCTCTGGCGGGAGCTCGCCCCCGTCCTCGCCGCGCGCTCGCCGGACCGAGTGGCGCTGGAAATACTCAACGAGGCCGTCGCCCGCGACACCGCGGATTGGAACCGGGTCTCGGGGGAGGCGTTCCGCACCATCCGCGAGGCCGCGCCGCGCCACGACATCGTGCTGGGTTCCAACTGGTATTGCATGTGCAAGTCGTTCGACACCCTGGAGATCCCGGACGACCCTCGGAAGATCCTGACCTTCCATTTCTACAACCCGATGGCGGTCACCCACAACCGCGCGAACTGGACCCCGCTGGGCGGATGGGACGGCCCGATCTCCTATCCGGGGCCGCCATGGCCCGAAGGCGTGCCGGAATCCGTCCCCGAGCCCCTGCGCGGCAGGATGGCGAAGGCGAACGTCCCGTGGGGGCCCGGGCAGATGGAACAGGAATTGTCCCTGCCGCTGGCCCGGGCCAGCGTGACCGGATCCCGCCTCTATTGCGGCGAGTTCGGAGTCCACGCGGCGGCCCCGACCGCGATTCGCCGCGCCTGGCTCGGCGATGCGGTGCGGACCTTCGAATCCCACGGAATCGGGTGGGCCGTGTGGGACTGGAAGGGCGTGTTCGGCGTGGTGGACCGGGAGGGTCGGTCCACGGGGATCGAACGGGCATTGTTCCAGGATCGCCGACCGTAGGATGCCAGGGGCGAAAAATTTTTCGCCCCTACATCAATTGACCGGAATTGGTCGGTCGGCGACGGTCAATCCACCCGGATGGGCAGCACCATGAAGGGAAGTCCCCGCACATAGAGGCGCCTCTGGATGGCGAACACGATGTTGTTGTGGAGGACCCGCGTCCACAGGCCTTCCTTTCGGAATACCAGCTGGCCCCCGAAGAACACCGAATGGGGATAGTCCTTGGCCGTGTCGCGGGCCAGATCCTCCAGCGAGTTCACCACGTCCGAGCCCACGCTCCATCGGCCTTCCGCCGATTTTCCGTTGCGCCTCAGGTACGCCACGTACTTGTCGGTCTCGACCTTGGTGTGTTCCTTGAGGGAGTCCACTTCGTCGGCACCCTTGAAGGTCCCCGCGTCCAGCACCCCCACGTGCAGGATCACGAAATTGCGGTAGAAATCTCCGTAGAGACGCAGGATGGCGAACAGGCTGTGCAGCCCCAGACCATTCCACCCGTTCACCAGGAGCACGGCGGTCCGCGCCTTGCGATCGGGTTCCGGAGACGTGACGGGCGCGACCGAAACGGACATGTCGGCGGCCTTCACCAGGCTGTCCAGCCGGGACAGGGTCTGGGATGTGGCCGCGTAGTGGCGCTTCATCAGGACCGCCGCTCCCGCCAGGGCCAGGGTGATCACCATGGTGACCCACCCGCCTTCGGCGAACTTCACCACCACCACGAAGCAGAGGATGAATCCGGTGAGGCCGCAACCGACCCCGGAGACCAGGATGTGCTTGATCCATCGAGGGTCCGTGTGCCGCTCCTTCCACCAGTGGATCACCATGCCCAGTTGGGAGAGGGTGAAGGTGATGAAGACGTTGATGGAGTAGAGGACCACCAGGAAATCCACGCTTCCATGGCTTCCGAACAGCGCGAGGAGCGATGCCGCCCCCATGACCACGATGCCGTTTTGCGTCACGAGCCTGTCGGAAAGGTGCGCGAACCGCGAGGGGAGCCACCGGTCGATGGCCATGTTCGAGAGGACGCGCGGTCCGTCCAGGAACCCGGCCTGCGCCGCCACGAAGAGCAGGAAGCCTTCGGAGATCAAGGTCACCATCACCAGGATGGTCCCCGACATTCCCCAGCCGGAAGTGAGCTTCTCGAAAAGCACCGCGTTCAGGGTCTTTCCGTCCGTGGGGACCACGGCGTACAGCAGGTAGGCCAGCATGAGCCCGAAGGCCGTGAACGAGAGCGACGTGGCCATGTAGGTCATGGTGCGCTTCCCGGTCTTGACCCGCGGTTCGCGCAGGATGGGCAGGCCGTTGGAGACGGCCTCGATGCCCGTGAAGGTGCCCGCGCCCATGGAGTAGGCGCGAAGGATCAGGAACAGCATGGGGAACAGTCCCAGATCGTGGACGGCGCCGTGGATGTCGTAGCCGGTGTGCGAGACCACCTCTCCCAGGTGCGGCACCCGGAAGCCCACGGCCCACACGATGGCCGCGACGTGGGTGACCACGAAGACGAGGAAGATGGGCACGAGTGCCGTGACCGATTCCTTGGCCCCCCGCAGGTTCATCGCGGTGAGCAGGAGCAGCCCCGCCACCTCGCAGGGGAACTTGAACCAGAGCAGATGCTGGGGCAGGAAGCTGAACACGGCGTCGGCGCTGGAGGCCACCGAAAGTGTGATGGTGAGCACGTAGTCGATCAGGAGCGCGCAACCCGAGAACATGCCCCAGCCCGGGGAGAGCAGCTTGGAGGCCACCAGGTAGCCGCCGCCGCCGGAGGGGAAGGTCTCGATGATCTGGCCGTAGCTCGCCGAGATGATGAAGACGGTGAGAGCCGTGCCCAGCGCCACGAAAAGGGCCAGGGCCGGGTGGGCCCCCAGCGCCCGGAAGGCCTCTTCCGGACCGTAGCAGGAGCTGGAAAGACCGTCCGCGCCCAGGCCCACCCAGGCGAAGAAGGGCAACAGGGAGATCTGGTGGAAGATGGAATGGTCGAACGGGTCGCGCGGGTTCCCGAGCACTTTGTGGCGCATCCGGCGGAGGATTCCCTCCCGGCTTGCGGACAGATCCTGACTTTCCGTCAGGGGCGTGGGCGCGTCGTTCATCGTTCCTCCAGATGGGGGAGGTCGGCTTTTTCCGCCAGGCAGCGGCATCCGACTCCGGTTTCGGTGAGCAGGTAGGCGGGACGGGCGGGATCGTCCTCGAGCTTTTTTCGCAGATGGGCCATGTAGATGCGAAGGTAGTGCGTGTCGTCCCCATGCCCGGGTCCCCAGACCTCCTGGAGCAGGTGGCTCTGCGTCGCGACCTTGCCCTCGGCCCTCACCAGCTGGACCAGCAGGCTGAATTCCACGGACGTCAGGCGGACGATCTCCCCGTTTCGATGGACGGTGCGACCTGGAATGTCCACGACCACGTTTCCGAAGCGGTAGAACGCGCCTCGGGACCCTCGCCCTTCCCGACGGCGAAGGAGCGCGCGCAGACGGGCCAGCAGTTCCGGTACGCCGAAGGGCTTGACCAGGAAGTCGTCGGCACCGGCGTCCAGCGCAAGGACCTTCTCCTCCTCCGCGCCGCGGGCGGACAGAACCAGGACGGGAGTGTCGGACCATTGCCGCAGTTCGCGGAGGAATTCCTTGCCGTCGAGGTCGGGAAGCCCCAGGTCCAGCACGATGAAGTCGGGGCGATGCGAACCGGATTCCACCATCCCTTCGCGCGCGCTCGAGGCCGTCCTCACCTGGAAGCCCTCCTGGAGGAACACATCCCTGAGGACGCGGACGATGGAGTGGTCGTCCTCCACCACGAGCACGATTCGCCCGCTCACTCCGAAGCCTCTTCTTCCGGCGGTTCCGGCGGCTTCCGATCCTGGGGGAGCACCAGGACGGCGCGAGCCCCTCCATGCGGCGAACATCCCGTCTCCAGCGTCCCCCCGTGGGACTCCGCGATGGCTCGGCACAAGGAAAGACCGATACCCTCCGAACCGTTCTTGGATTCATCGAAACCGACACCGCGATCATCCAGCCCGATGCGAACGATCTTCTCCCCCGACTCGACCCACATGCGCAGGGGAGTTTCCGGTGGGGTATGCCTCGCGGCGTTGTCCAAGAGGTTGACCAGCACGCGTTCCACCAGGACGCCGTCGCACCAGACCAACGGAACGCGGTCGGAAACCTGGATGGTGATCTCCCTGCCGTTCAGCAGCGATTCCCGCTGCCTCAAGGCGCCGTCGATGAGCTCCTCGGCCGAATTCCAATCTTGCCGAAGCTTCACCCCGCCGGCCTGCAACCTGGAGAGTTCCAGCAGGTTTCCCACCAGGTCCGACATGCGGCGCACCTCGGCGGCCACTTCCCTGGTCTTGGACCGAACCCGGTCCTCCATTCCGCCCAGGTCCGCGTCCAGGGATTCGACGCCGGCCAGTATTCCCGTGAGCGGCGTCCGGAGGTCGTGGGACAGGGTGGACAGGATCCTGCTCCGCATCCGTTCGCCCTGCATCCTGAGCAACGCGTCGCCTGCGACTTCCACGAAGTGGATGCGCTCGATGGCGAGGCCGCTGAGCGATGCCACGGTTTCGAGGAAGTCCATCTCCTCGCTTCCGAAATTCCTCGCAGGGACCAGCAGGACCCCTCGGGTCTTGCGCGGCGCCCGCATTGGAATCGCCGAATAGCCCTGGGGTGCCGTGGCCAGGGAATCGAAGGAGATCCTCGGTTCCAGGGCGAGCGTCCGTCGGATCCCGTCCACGGCGATCGCCGAAACCTGTTCCATCGAGATGGCTCCGGAAAAATCGCGCGAGATCCGAGCCGTCGCCTGGGCCCGCTCCTGTCCCCTCCGCGCGGATTCGGCCTGCTGGCGCAATCCATCCGCGAGATGTCCGATGAAAAGCGCGATCCCCAGGAGCAGGAAAAGCGAAACGAGTTCCGGTTCCGAGACGCGGAAGGAGAAACGCGGAGGCAGGAAGAAGTAATCGTAGGCCAGCACCCCCAGGACCGCGGCCAGTATCCCCGGTCCCCGGCCCCAGTTGGCCGAAGCCACCACCGCGGCGGTGAGGAACAGGAGAGACAGCTGCGAAGCTCCGACGATCCTTTCCATCAGGAACGAAAGGACGATGGCCCCGACGAAGATGGCCAGCGCGTTGAACCAGGGCATCACGGCTTTCCAAGGACGATCCCGCACGCGCCAGAAGGTATTTCCTGGATCCGACCCCAAAGTCGGATTCCACAGCTCCCGTCGTAAACGCGGCGTATAATTGGCATTGTGCCACTTTGACGGTTCCCAGGCACTTTTCCCATGCGATGCCGCCCCGCGGCGAGCACGGGTCTGGAACCGAAATTGTCAATCGAGATCGTCCATGGTGCGCTCCATTGGAAATTCCTCGAGGGACAGCTCGCGATCGGCTCGGAACGGGGGGTGAGCGCCGGGCAGGAAGCGCCGGAAAACGTTGGAACATCGGAACTCGCGGGCACCGGCCCTCCGAGCATGCTGTGGACGAATTCCGTCCCACCCGGGAGGGATTCTCCCGCCGCGCCCCCGACCGGGCCGGGGATTCCTATTTTTTCGCGCCTCCTTCTTCTCCACGAGGCAACCGATGTCCGATTCGACCATTCCCGAAGAACTCCGATACACCCCCAGCCACGAATGGGTGCGCCTGGAGGCGGGCGTGGCCACGATCGGCATCACCGACCACGCCCAGCACGAACTGGGAGACATCGTTTTCGTGGAACTGCCCGACGTGGGGCGGAAGGTGGAGCTCGGCAAGGGATTGGCGGTCATCGAGGCCGTCAAGACCGTCGCCGACGTCTTCTCCCCCGCCGACGGCGAAGTCGTGGAAGTGAACGGCACCCTCGCCGACGACGCGGGCGCCATCAACAGGAACGCTTTCGAGGCCTGGATCGCCAAGATCCGCTTGACGGGCCCGCTTTCCACCGACCTCCTGGACGCAGCCGGTTACAAGGCCCAACTGTGAGCCATCGCTTCATCCCTCGGACCCCCGACGAGGAATCCGAGATGCTCACCGTGTCCGGAGTCGGCAGGTTCGAGGATCTGATCTCCGCCATCCCCGCCCATCTGCGGCTTTCCCGTCCCCTGGACCTGCCCAGATCCCAGTCGGAAATGGCCCTTTCGAGAGAGGTCCGCAGGCTGTCCGATCGGAACCTGGGTCTGTCCGACCTGACCAGTTTCCTCGGTCTGGGCTGGACCAAGCACTTCATCCCGGCGGCGGTCGACAGCATCGTGTCGCGCAGCGAATTCACCACGGCCTACACCCCCTACCAGGCCGAAGCCTCGCAGGGAAGCCTGCAGCAGATCTTCGAATACCAGACCATGGTGGCCGAACTCGCGGGCATGGAGATTTCCAACGCCTCCCTCTACGACGGGGCAACGGCCCTGGTGGAGGGGCTGGTCATGGCCTCCGCATGCAGCAAGGGCAGGAAGGCTTTCGCCATCGCCAGGAATCTGAACCCGCGCTGGCGCGAGGTGGCGGAAACCTACGCCGGCTCCAACGGCTGGACATTCCACGACGTCGGGTGGGACGCGCACACCGGTGCCACGGACCGTGCGGCCCTCGAACGCCTCCTCGCCTCCTCGAAGGATCTGGCCGCGGTGGTGGTGCAGACCCCCGACGTCTTCGGACAACTGGAAGATCTGGCGGGGCTCGCCGAACTGGCCCACGGCGTCGGAGCCGTCCTGCTGGTCGCAGCGGATCCTCTGGCGTGTGCCGTCGTCGAACCCCCCGGATCCTCCGGGGCGGACATCGTGGTTGGCGAAATGCTGGGACTGGGAATTCCCACCAGCCTGGGTGGTCCGGGGCTCGGGTACTTGACCACCCGCAAGGCGCATCTTCGCCAGATGCCCGGACGCGTGGTGGGTCGGACCGTGGATGCGGTGGGAAAGCGCGCGTATTGCCTGACGGCGCAGACCCGCGAACAACACATCCGTCGGGAAAAGGCGACCTCCAACATCTGCTCCAACCAGGGACTGATGACGGTGGCCGCTTCCGTCTACCTCGCGCTGCAAGGCCCCCAGGGACTCGCCGAGGTCGCGGAGCACTGCGCTTCCCGGCTCGCCTACATCCGCACCGGACTGGATTCCGCCGGAATCCACCCCCTGTTCCCCGGCGCATCGGTCCAGGAGCAGACCTTCCTCCTGCCTCCGGGTTCCCGCGCACGGGTGGAAGCCGCCTGCCGGACGGCACGGCTGTTGCCCGGAATTTGGTTGTCCGATCTGCTGCCGGGGGTGCCCACCGAGGCTCTTCTCGTCTGCGCCAGCGAAACCCACACGCGACAGGACCTGGACCTTCTCGTGTCCGCCCTGTCCTCCGCAGGAGGAGCCGCCTGATGCCCGTGGACGACACCGGTCGCACCCTCTTCGAACGCAGCCGCCCCGGACAGCGGGGCACGGGCGCCCTGGAATGGGACGTTCCCCGTCCAGGTCTCGCCACCCTGATTCCGGACAAATTCCGGCGCAAGCGCGCTCCCCGGCTCCCGGAACTTTCCGAGGGGGAGGTGGTGCGCCACTTCGTGAACCTTTCGACGAAGAACCACCACATCGACAAGGGGTTCTACCCGCTGGGTTCCTGCACCATGAAGTACAACCCCAAGGTGCACGAGACCCTCGCCCGCCTGCCGGGCTTCACCACGCTCCACCCGATGCAACCCGCGGAGACCATCCAAGGGGCCTTGGAGCTCATGTGGCGTCTGGAGCGGATGCTCGCCGAAATCTCCGGCATGGAGGCGGTCTCGCTGCAGCCGGCAGCCGGAGCGCACGGAGAGCTGACGGCCCTCCTGGTGGTGCGCGCGTGGCACCTCTCGCGCGGCGAGGACCGGAGGAAGGTCCTCATCCCCGATTCCGCCCACGGCACCAACCCCGCTTCCGCCGCGATCGCCGGATTCGAATGCGTCACGGTGAAGTCGGGACCGGACGGACGCGTGGACGTGGACGATCTCCGCTCCAAGTTGAGCTCGGACGTGGCCGCGTTCATGATCACCAACCCGAACACCGTCGGACTCTTCGAGACCCGGGTGGAAGAGATCTGCTCGGCCTGCCATTCCGTGGGAGCGCAGGTCTACATGGACGGGGCCAACCTGAACGCCCTGGTGGGAATCGCGCGGCCCGGCGACCTGGGTTTCGACCTGATGCACTTCAATCTGCACAAGACCTTCACGACTCCGCACGGCGGCGGCGGTCCCGGTTGCGGACCCATCGGGGTGAAATCGCACCTCGCCCCGTTACTGCCGTCCCCCCGGGTGACGCACCACGACGGCGCCTACGGTCTGGATCGGCCCTCCACCTCCATCGGACCCGTCCATGGCGCCTTCGGAAATTTCCTCATGATGGTCCGCGCCTACGCCTACGTGCTCGCCATGGGTCCGGAAGGCATGGCGGACATAGGCCGCACCGCGGTCCTCAACGCCAACTACCTGTACGGGAAGATCAAGGGGAGCCTGCAGACCAAGTATGCCGGACCCTACATGCACGAGTTCGTGCTGGACGGGTCCCCGCTCAAGAAGAACGACCTCCACACCTCCGACTTCGCCAAGAGGCTCCTGGACTACGGCGTCTACGCGCCGACCATCTACTTCCCGCTCATCGTTCCCGAAGCCATGATGATCGAGCCCACGGAAACCGAGAGCAAAGCCACGCTCGACGAGTTCGCCGACATCTTCCTGGAAGTGTGGCGCCAGTCCGTGGAAGAACCGGAAACCGTCCGCACCGCCCCCCACAACCTGCACCTGAGACGTGTGGACGACGTCAAGGCCGCGAAGGACCTGGTGCTGACCCACCCCTTCTGAAGTCCCGGAAAAACCTTCCAAGGGACCACCCGACTGCCGTTCATCCTGAGGAGCCGACTGCAAGGAGGCGTCTCGAAGGGTGGGCGGGATCCTACCCGAATTCCCTGGGAAGGATCTCGCGGATGAAGCGATCCACGGAAACGGGGTAGTGGTGCGGAGACGGACAGGAGATGAGTCCCGTCCGGGTGTCCTCTTCCCGCGCCAGATCGTCTTCCAGGATCTCCAGCAGGGACTCCCAGGATTCGTTCCGTCGCTCGATGCTCAAGCGCTCGTGCCGGATGCCTTTGGAGGGATCGCGCGTGACGGCGAACTGGAAGCTTCGACCCGTGATCTCCTGGTCCATGAACCCGTCGTCTCCCTCGAACACCTTCCCGAAATGCTCCGCGACCTGGCGCATGGTCCACACCAGGCGCTGGGATACCAGGATCGTGCCGCTGATCTGGACGGAGGCCCCGTCCATGGGTCCCGCGATGCGGTAGGGCAGTTCGTGGAACCCGGAGACGATCCCGTTGACGGGGCGCCGAAGGATGCGGGTGTTCTCGAAGACATCCCTCAGCGTTTCGTCGAGGTCCATGGAAACCGGAAAGATACTCCGGATCTCCACGGTCCGCTCCACGCATCGCCATGCCAGGGCTCCGTCCGCATTCGCACGCCGTCGAGCACGAAATCCACGGACCCCTCCGGAGTGCGCCAGACCTTCGCGCCCACCTGGTCGATCCGTTCCAGGGCCTCGGGATTCGGATGGCCGTAGTGGTTGGGAACCCCGTAGGACAGGACGACGTCGGAGGGGGCCACGCGGCGCAGCCAGTCGAGGCTGGTGGAGTGCTTGGAACCGTGGTGTCCCGCGGCGACCAGCTGGGCGTGGAGGGGTTGCCCGGACCGGAGCTGGAACGCTTCGGCGGTGGAATCGGCATCTCCGGGCAGGAGGGCGCAGGTCGAGTCGATGCACAGACGCAGGACGAGGCTGGTCTGGTTGCGCGGCATCGCGTCTCCGAGTCCGGGGGACACGATCTCGCATCGGGCTCCGTCCCCGTAGGTCAGAACCTGTCCCGCCTGGGACTTGCGGACCACCCATCCCGAGGCCGCCAGAACCGAGACCAGGGAATCGAACGGAGGGGAAGGCGGCGTCCCCGCATCGGCGGACACGAGCAGGGTGGAGGGAGGGATCCGGCTCCAAAGCCAACTCAGGCCGCCCCAATGGTCCTGGTCGGCGTGGGAGATGGACACCAGGTCCAGCCTGGAGATTCCTTCTTCCCGCATGGCGGGCAGGATGGCGTCCCGTCCCGCGTTTCGGTCCGGATCCATCCGCGATCGGGGTCCGGCGTCCACCAGCCAGGCACGCCCCGAGGGCCAGCGCACCAAGGCGGCGCTCCCCTGCCCCACGTCCAGGAACAGGACGCGCAGCGTCCGCGGCTGCGGCATCGAGGCGTGCACCATGGAAACCAGGCCCAGAAGGGTCAGCGCCAGCCAGGCCTTTGCCGCCAGATTCCGTCTTCGGGCCGCGACCACCAGCAGCAGGGCGGCGTACCAGAGCGCCAAGGCGAAGCTGCCTGGGCGACCGACGATCCAGCTTCCGGGCGTCCAGGATCCGCCGCTCAGGGCCAATTCCCAGACCAGCCTGGCGGAAAGCTCCGCGGCTCCCGCGAATCCGGCGCTGCACCAATGGGGAAGCCAGGAGAGCAGCACCACCGCCAGCGAGGCGGCGTATCCCGCGGAGAAGGCCAAGGCACATCCGAGGCCCGCCGGAATCCCGATCCAGGGAACCACGCCGGTGTGCCAGGCCAGGATGGGAGCGATGGCCAGCGTGGCGGAGATGGACAGCACGAGCGGTGTCAGGAGCCAGCGATCCGCACGTCCACGGGCCAGCGACCTGGGCACGGCCAGGTCGCGCAGTGCGGGAGCCAGCCACAGGATGGCGGCCGTGGCGGCGAAGGTCAGTTGCGCACCCATCCGGAAGGGCGTGTTCGGGTCCATGGCGACCAGGATCCCCAGGGCCAGGAACAAGGAATTCCCGGGGTGGGCGCGTTTTCCGGACACCACCGCCAGAGCCACCACGGCGAAGGCGCTTGCCGCGCGCGCCACGGAAGGGGGAGCTCCCAGCAGCCAAGCGTAGGCCGACACCACCAGGGCCGCAAGGATCCACGCGGTTCTGCGGGGCGCTCTCAGGAGCGAGAGCAGGGCCACCAGTCCCCCGCCCAGGATGGCCATGTGGAACCCGCTCGCCGCGAGCAGATGGAAGAGTCCGCTCTGCTTGAAAGCTTCCAAGGCCGGCGAGGGAATTTCGGCCAGATCGGCGAGTTGGGCCGCCGTCCACAGCGCCGCGGAGCTGGGATCGAGTCGGGCGTGCAGGGTCTGGGACACGCGGCGCCGGACATTCCATGCGACACGTTCCGTCCAAGGCTCCCGTCCAAGGTCCACCCGGATGGAGTCGCCTGTCCAGCCGAGGCGTCCATCCACTCCCGCCGAGGCCGCCCAATCGAGCTCGTCGAAGCCTCCTGGAACCGTGGCGGGCCGCGGAGGGGAGATCCGCGCCGCGCCTTCCAGCGTATCCCCCGGTGAACCTCCCCGGAACCGCACCACGGCTCCGGTCCACCGGCTGTCCGGGGAGATCAGAATCCGTCCGACGCACCTGTCCGGGGCGACCCTCCGGACCACCACCACCCTCGTCGCACCCTCCACCGAAGGACGATCCGGGAACGGAACCCAACTGCCCGACAGGATCTGCTGCAGCAGCAGTCCGACAAGGACCGCCGACCGGGCGGACCAACCTCTCGCCCACGCCAACGCCGCGAAAAGGCACGTCGCGGCGGCCACCGGCCCCCAGGGACGAGCCAGCGCGAACAGGAACCATCCCGAAACCACCCCACCGCAGAGCCAAAACCCGCGCAGGGGCTCGAACAGTCGTCGCAGGGTGGGTGGGTTGAGCATGGGACCGTGGGGGGGGTGATGTGGCCTGGTTGCCCGGAAAAATAACCCTTCGCCATCAACCCTGGGTCCGGCACCCGCCCCGGAAGGTGGTGGTCAGGCCTGGCAGAGGCTTCCGGACTTGGCGGCGAGGAGCGACCTGCTCCCGCGCAGATAGGCATCCACCGACCTCGCGGCTTCCCGACCTTCGGAGATCGCCCAGACCACCAGGGATTGTCCTCGACGCATGTCTCCGGCCGAGAAGATCCCAGGAACGGAGGTCGCGTAGTTCTGCGCCTTGACGTTTCCGCGCTCGTCCTTCTCCACGCCCAGTTCCTCCAGCAGCCCCCTGTGCTCCGGACTCAGGAAGCCCATGGCCAGGAGCACCAGTTCGGCGGGAATGACGTATTCCGACCCCTCGATCTCCACGGGCTTTCCCGCGCTCCAGTCCAGGCGCACGGCGCGCACGCCCACCACCTTCCCGGTCGCGTCGCGGAGGATCTCCTTGGACCCCACGCTCCAGTCCCGCGTGCAGCCTTCCCCCTGCGAAGAGCTGGTGGAGAGCATTGCCGGTCCGGGATGGGTGGGCCAGGGAGTCTTGTCGGTGCGGCCTTCCGGCGGCTTGGGGAGAAGCTCGATCTGGAGGACGGATTTCGCCTTCTGGCGGATGGAGGTGCCCACGCAGTCCGAGCCCGTGTCTCCGCCTCCGATCACCAGGACGTTCTTCCCGGTCGCGAGGATCTCGGCGATCTCCTCGCCGCGCTGGTTGCGCAACCCAGGAAGCCCGGCGACACGGTGGTTGTTCTGGGACAGGAATTCCATGGCCGGATGGACCCCCGCGCCCTCGCGTCCCGGCAGGATCAGGTCGCGCGGCAGGGTGGATCCGCCGGCAAGCACCACGGCGTCGTACCCGTTGCGGAGTTCGGACACGGGCACGTTCGCGCCCACATGCGCGTTGGTGCGGAATTCCACGCCCTCCGCGGCCATGAGATCGACGCGACGCTGCACCACGTGCTTTGGCAGCTTGAAGTCGGGAATGCCGTAGCGGAGCAATCCCCCGATCCTTTCGGCGCGCTCGTAGACCACCACGGTGTGTCCCGCGTCGTTGAGCTGGTCGGCGGCCGCGAGTCCCGCCGGTCCGGATCCAACCACCGCCACCCGCATCCCGGTCCGCTCGCGCGGAGGCCTGGCCGCCACGGTTCCGTCCAGCCAGGCCCGTTCGACGACGGCCAGCTCGATGGTCTTGATGGCGACGGGCGGATGGGTGATTCCCAGGACGCAGGCCGACTCGCAGGGAGCTGGACAGATCCTGCCCGTGAATTCCGGGAAGTTGTTGGTGGATCGAAGCGACTCGTAGGCGCGGCCCCACTTGTCGCGGTAGACGTAGTCGTTGAAGTCGGGGATGATGTTCCCCAATGGGCATCCGCTGTGGCAGAAGGGAACGCCGCAGTTCATGCACCGGGCGCCCTGCTCCCCGAGTTCCTTCTCGGAGAGGGGAACCACGAACTCCTCGTAGCTCTTGACGCGCTCCTCGGGCGGCTTGTAGCCGAAGGCCTTGCGCGGGAATTCCTTGAAACCGGTGTCCTTGCCCATCAGCCCTTGCCTCCTGCCGCCGCGACCGCCGCGGCCTGTTCGCGAAGCGCCCGTTTGTAGTCCACCGGCATGACCTTGACGAACGATTTGGCGGCCTCGGGCCAACGGGCCAGAAGCTCGAACGCCCGCTTCGAGCCGGTGTATTCCGCATGCCGTTCGATCAGGTCCCTGAGTTCGATCTGGTCCTCGGCGTCCACCACCTCTTCCAGGGCCACCATCGCCGGATTGACGCGCGAACGGGTCTTGTCGTTCTCCAGCAGGTACGCGATTCCGCCGGACATCCCCGCCGCGAAGTTGCGTCCGATGTCGCCCAGGATCACCACCCGCCCGCCGGTCATGTACTCGCAGCCGTGGTCTCCCACCGACTCCACCACGACCCTGGCGCCGGAGTTCCGCACGCAGAAGCGCTCGCCGGCCTTACCCATGATGTAGGCCTCGCCGGAGGTGGCTCCGTAGAAGGAGACGTTCCCCACGATCACGTTCTCCCGCGGATCGAACGTGCTCGCCTTGGGCGGGTACAGGATGAGCTTCCCGCCCGACAGCCCCTTGCCGAAGTAGTCGTTGGCCTCGCCCTCGATCTCCATGGTCACGCCCTGGACCCCGAAGGCCATGAACGACTGCCCGGCCGTGCCGGTGGCCTTGATCCGCACCGTGTCCTCCGGCAGCGCGTCGGGTCCGAAGCGACGCGTGATCTCCGCGCTCAGGATGGTGCCCACGGTCCGGTTGACGTTGCGCAGACGGATTTCGGCACGCATGGGCGACTTGTCGCGCAACGTGGGTGCGGCCATCTTCAGCAGTTCGTTGTCGAGGGCGGTCTCCAGACCATGGTCCTGCGCCGTGCAGCAGAACTGGCCGTGGGAGCCCACGTCCAGGCGGTGGAGGAGGTTCTCCAGCTTGAGGGTCTTGGCCTTCCAGTGCGTGATCCCCTTGCGCGGCGCCAGACGGTCGGCGCGGCCCACCATCTCGTCGACGGTGCGGAATCCGAGCACCGCCATCTGCTCGCGCAGATCCTGGGCCAGGAAGCGGAAGAAGGTCTCGACATATTCCGGCCTGCCCTTGAACTCCTTCCGCAGTTCGGGATCCTGGGTCGCCACGCCCACGGGACAGGTGTTCAGATGGCATTTGCGCATCATGATGCAGCCCATCACAACCAGGGCCGCCGTGGCGACGCCCCACTCCTCCGCGCCGAGCATGGCGGCGATGGCGATGTCCCTTCCGGTGCGCAGCATGCCGTCGGTCTGGAGGACCACGCGATCGCGGAGACCGTTGCGGACCAGCACCTGGTGGGCTTCGGCCAAGCCGAGTTCCCAGGGCAGACCCGCGTGCTTGATGGACGTCTGCGGAGAGGCTCCCGTGCCTCCGTCGTGTCCCGAGATCAGGATCACGTCGGAGTGCGCCTTGGCCACGCCCGCGGCCACGGTGCCCACGCCCACTTCCGCGACCAGCTTCACGCTGATGCGCGCACGGGTGTTGGAATTCTTGAGGTCGTAGATCAGCTGGGCCAGGTCTTCGATGGAATAGATGTCGTGGTGCGGCGGCGGCGAGATCAGACCCACCCCGGGGGTGGAGTGCCGCGTGGCGCCGATCCACTTGTCGACCTTGTGGCCCGGAAGCTGTCCGCCCTCCCCGGGCTTGGCGCCCTGGGCCATCTTGATCTGGAGTTCGTCCGCGTTCACCAGGTAGTTGCTGGTGACCCCGAAGCGCCCCGAAGCCACCTGCTTGATGGAGGAGCGGAGGGAATCCCCCGCCTTGAGGTCGTAGTCCGCCAAGGCGTCTTCGCCGACGATGTCCGAGACCCGCGAGTCCCGCTCGACCGTCTTGAATCGGCGCGGGTCCTCGCCGCCTTCGCCGGTGTTCGATCTGCCTCCCAGCCGGTTCATGGCGATGGCGATCGTCGTGTGCGCCTCCCACGAGATGGATCCGAAACTCATGGCTCCGCTCGCGAACCGCCTGACGATGGCGTCCACGCTTTCCACCTCGTCCAGAGGCACCGGAGTCCCGTTGGTGAAGTCCAGCAGTCCGCGCAAGGTGATGGGCGCCGCGGCCTGGTCGTCGATGAGCCGGGTGTATTCCTTGAACAGCTTCCAGTCGTGCTTCCAGGTCGCCTGCTGGAGCTTGTGGATGGTGTCGGGGTTGAGCATGTGGCGTTCGCCGCGCTGGCGCCACTGGTACTGCCCGCCCACCTCGATGTCGTCGTCGTAGTCCTCCACGTGGGCCTCGGGGAAGGCGAACCGGTGGCGGAGCAGCGTCTCCCTCTCCAAGGTGTCGAGTTCGATGCCGCCCACCCGGGACGGCGTGCCCGCGAAATATTCTTCGACCAGCTCCTGTCCGAGGCCCACCGCCTCGAAGATCTGCGCCCCGATGTAGGAGGGTATGGCGGAGATCCCCATCTTCGACATGATCTTCAGGAGACCCTTGCCGACGGCCTTGATGTAGTTGTACTCGGCCTTCTGCTGGGTGAGCTCCTCGGGGAGCATCTTCCGCCGGCGCATGTCCTCGATGGTCTGGAAGGCGAGCCAGGGATTGACCGCGCTGGCGCCGTAGCCCAGCAGCAGGGCGAAGTGGTGGACCTCGCGCGACTCCCCGGTCTCCACGATGAGGCCCACCTTGGACCGCAGGCCCAGCCGGATGAGGTGGTGGTGCACCGCGCCCACGGCCAGGAGCGACGGTATGGCGGCGTGGCCCGAGTCCACGGGCTTGTCGGAGAGGATGATGACCTCGTAGCCTTCGTCGATGGCGTCGATGGCTTGTCGACGGATCCTGTCCAGCGCCTTCTTCAGGCGTCCTTCGCCCTCGGTCGCCTTGAAGACGATGCTGATGGTCTTGGCGGTGAAGCCGTTCTTGTCCACCCAGCGCAGGCGCTCCAGCTCGTCGTTGGTGAGGATGGGCTGGGTCAGTTCGATGATCCTGGCGTGTCCCTCGTTCTCCTGCAGCAGGTTGCCCTCGCCGCCCACGTAGGAGGTCAGGCTCATGACCGTCTCCTCGCGGATCGGGTCTATGGGCGGATTGGTCACCTGCGCGAACAGCTGCTTGAAGTAGTTGAACAGCACCTGGCTCTTGTCGGAAAGCACGGCCAGGGGGACGTCGGTTCCCATGGATCCGATGGCCTCCTCGCCGTTTCGCGCCATGGGCTCCATCAGGAAGCGCAGGTCCTCCAGCGTGTATCCGAACGCCTTCTGCCGGTCGATGACGTTTTCCGAGGACGGTTGGCGGATCTCGCGCGGCGCGGGAAGCTCCGAAACGACGATCTTGTTGCCCAGCCACTCCCCGTAGGGCTTGCGGCCGCAGATCCGGTGCTTGATCTCCTCGTCCGGGATGATGCGGTGCTCGTCCAGGCTCGCGATGAACATGCGGCCGGGCTGCAGCCGACCCTTCAGCACCACGTCCTCGGGCGGGAATTCCAGCACGCCCGCCTCGGAGGCCATCACCAGGATGTTGTCCTTGGTAAGCATGTATCTGCTGGGGCGCAACCCGTTGCGGTCCAGCGTGGCCCCGATCAGGTGGCCGTCCGTGAAGGCCACCGAAGCCGGGCCGTCCCAGGGTTCGATGAGGGCTCCATGGTACTCGTAGAAGGCCTTCTTCTCGGGCGTCATCTCCGGATCCTTTTCCCAGGCCTCGGGGATGAGCATCATCATCACGTGGGGAATGGACCTCCCGCCCATGACCAGGAGTTCCACGACGTTGTCGAGCGTCGCGGAATCGGAGCCGTGGGCTTCCACGACCGGCAGGATCTTCTTGATCTCGTCGTCGCTGAAGAGGTCGGAGCGCAGGCTCCCTTCGCGGGCCGTCATCCAGTTGCGGTTTCCGCGCAGGGTGTTGATCTCCCCGTTGTGGGCGAGGGTCCGGAAAGGATGGGCCAGCGGCCAGGTGGGCATGGTGTTGGTGGAGAATCGGGAGTGCACGAGGGCGATGGCGGACTGGAAGGCCTCGTCGGCGAGATCCACGAAGTACGACGCGACCTGCGGTGGCGTCAGCATGCCCTTGTAGAGGAGGGTCTTGTAGGAGAGGGAGCAGACGTAGAAGTCCCAGGAGCCCTCGAATCCCTCCTCGCGGACGGACCGCTCGGCGTACTTGCGGATCACGTAGAGCTTGCGCTCGAAGGACTCGGGGTCCTTGACCTCCGACGACCGGCCCACGAACACCTGCCAGATGGACGGCTCCCCGGACAGGGCGGTGGGTCCGATTCCCGTCGGGTCGACGGGGACTTCCCGCCATCCGAGGAGATTCTGTCCGCACTCGTCGATGCAGCGCTCCAGGATGTCCTTGGCGCGTTTCTGCGCCTTCTGGTCCTTGGGCAGGAAGACCTGGCCGACGCCGTACTGTCCGGGAGCGGGCACCTTGATCCCCGCCTTGGGACCCACCTTCAGGAAGAACGCGTGCGGGAGCTGGGTCAGGATGCCGGCGCCGTCGCCTGTGTTCTTTTCCGCCCCGGACGCGCCGCGGTGCTCCAGGTTGACGAGGATCTCGATCCCCTTGGAGACGATGTCGTGGGTTCGGTTGCCGTTGAGATCGGCGATGAAACCGACGCCGCAGGCGTCGTGCTCGAAGTTCTCGTCGTAGAGGCCGTGCACCACTGGGTCGGGACGCTCGTTCAATCTGGTGGTCTCCCGCATTGAAGGAAAGGTACGCGCACCGGACGGCGACCCCGCCCAGCGCTCGACCGTTCTGACTCCGCAACAACGAATGGAAAAGTAGCAAGACCGCGCAGTTTCCGGGTGGCAGGGATGGGAGCAAGGCATCCGAAGATTCGACGTCCGCGACCGCGGGTTTTCTCGGATGGTTCGCTCCTGCATTCGCCTGGAGTTTCCCAGCAGACGGATTCTGTCGAAACAGACCAAGCTGGTACAGATTGATCAAATTCCTCGGGGCTGCGCCCCGACTTCTTTCTCCGGGGCCACCCGGCCCCGGACCCGGGCCAAGGGCCACTGGCGGCCCTTGGAACTGCCACCGGGGGTCTTGAACTCTCCGGGCTTGGAAGTCACTGGCGCGCAAGCGCACCCCCGTCCGGGTGCCGGTTCCACCAATCCCTCCGAATAGACAAGACCCCCGGACCCCCACCGCTCTTGGTGACCTTTGGAACGATTCAGGTGTCGTCATTTATTATTACAGTTTTAATTTATTGCATATTTTCTGTTGATTGTCTGTGATTTATCCCGTACTATATGACTACAGAATCGCGATCACAGCGTTTTTTGGAGGCTTTGTGAAGGCTTTGGTGCAGGAGATTAGCAGTATCCAGGTGGGGTACACGTTCAGGGATGGGGTGGCGATCAACCCTCTGGGGGACACCTTTGTTCTGCAGATGAAAGACCTTGCACAGGGTTCACCCGTTGAAGTCTCCGCGCTCTCCCGGATCCAATTTGGAGAAATTCGGGAGCAGCATGGTCTTCAAGATGGAGATGTGGTCTTCCGCTCGCGGGGCCCCAATCCGAGCTGCACCCTTCTGCTGGGTTGCCCAAATCGCTTCCTCCTGGCGGGCCCGCTGTACCGGATTCGGGTGACCAGCGAATTCGTGTTGCCGGGCTACCTTGCTTGGTACCTGAATCAACAACCCGCCCAGACCTACTTGGCCGGCGTGTCCGAGGGGACACTTCAAAAAATGGTCAGCAAGAATTCCCTTCTGGAAATGCCCATCGAATTTCCCGATCTCGAGATGCAGCGGCGAATTCTCGAAATCGAAGACCTGTTGACTCGCGAGTCGCGATTGACATGCGAGATCCTATCCAAGAAGCGGAAGCTCGTCAACTCGTGCCTGGCCAAGGCACTCCAGGAACAGGAAATCTGAGATGATCGACCAGAAGGACATCAACAACGCCGCATGGTCGGCCTGCGACACGTTCCGCGGAACGATCGATCCGGCCCAGTACAAGGACTACATCCTGGTGATGTTGTTCGTGAAGTACATCTCGGACGTCTGGAAGGACCACTACGAGGCGTACCGCAACGAGTACGGCGACGACGAGGTCCGCATACGCCGCAAGTTGGAGCGGGAGCGCTTCGTGCTTCCCATGGTCTCCCTGAAGGGGAGCGCGGGCAAGAAGGGCGAGACCTTCCTGGCCGACTACTACGCGCTGTACGAGCGGCGCAGCTCCGACAACATCGGCGAGCTGATCAACATCGTGCTGGACAAGATCGAGGAGTCCAACAAGGCCAAGCTCGACGGCGTGTTCCGCAACATCGACTTCAACTCCGAACCGAACCTGGGGAAGACCCGCGACCGGAATCGGCGCCTCAAGACGCTCCTGGAGGACTTCCACAGGCCCGAACTGGACCTGAGTCCCAGCCGCGTTCCGGAAGACGTCATCGGGAACACCTACATCTACCTGATCGAGCGGTTCGGTTCGGATTCGGGCAAGAAGGCGGGCGAGTTCTTCACCCCCCAGCGCGTGACCGAACTCGTGGCCAGGCTCGCGGCCCCCAAGAAGGGGGACAAGATCTGTGATCCCACCTGCGGGACGGGCGGACTCCTGATCCAGGCCGCGCGCGAGGTGGGAAGTCCCGACTACGCCCTGTTCGGGCAGGAGTCCAACGGCAGCACCTGGGCGCTGTGCCGGATGAACATGTTTCTCCACAGCTCGGACAGCGCCCGCATCGAATGGTGCGACACCCTGAACAATCCGGCGCTGGTCGAGGGCGACCGCCTGATGAAGTTCGATGTGGTGGTGGCCAATCCCCCGTTCTCGCTGGACAAGTGGGGGGCGGAGAACGCCGAGAACGACCGCTTCAACCGCTTCTGGCGCGGCACCCCGCCCAAGAGCAAGGCCGACTGGGCCTTCATCAGCCACATGGTGGAAACGGCCTACGAATTCAAGGGGCGCGTGGCTGTGGTGGTCCCGCACGGCGTCCTGTTCCGGGGCGGAGCCGAGGGCCGCATCCGCGAGGCCATGATCCGCGAGAATCTGCTGGACGCGGTGATCGGACTGCCCGCCAACCTCTTCCCCACCACGGGGATCCCGGTGGCCATCCTGGTCTTCGACCGCGCCCGCGCGGAGCGGGGACCTCTGGAGAAGCGAAACGACGTCCTGTTCATCGACGCGAGCGGCGACTTCGTGTCGGGCAAGAACCAGAACACCCTTTCCGAAGAGCACATCGAGCGGATCCTGAAGGCCTACCGCTCGCGGAAGAAACAGGACAAGTACGCCTATCCCGCCAAGTTCAAGGAGATCGAGGAGAACGACTTCAACCTGAACATCCCGCGCTACGTGGACACCTTCGAGGAAGAGGAGGAGATCGACGTCGACGCGGTGCAGGCGGAAATCGATCAACTCGAGAAGGAGCTGGCCGAAGTCCGCAAGCAGATGGCCAAGAAGCTCAAGGAGATCCAGCGATGAGCGACCATTTTTCCCGAGCGGGAAAAATGGTGGGAGAGGACAATCCGGTGGGAATGCACGAAATAGGGGCAGCGAAATGAAGCAGGTGATCCATGCCAAAGGGACCCAGATCACCGTCATCTCCCGCAACGATGTGGAAGATTTCATCTCGCTGACGGACATCGCCAAGTACAAGAACCCCGAATTTCCAGCCGACGTGGTCAAAAATTGGATGAGGACCCGAAGCACCATCGAGTTCCTCGGGTTGTGGGAACAACTGAACAACCCGGACTTCAAACTGGTCGAATTCGACCAGTTTAGAACCGAGGCGGGCTCCAACGCCTTCGTGCTGAACCCGCAGAAATGGATCGAGGCGACCTGCGCCGCGGGGATCATCTCCAAATCCGGCAGGTACGGCGGTACCTTCGCCCACAAGGACATCGCCTTCGAGTTCGCGTCGTGGATCTCGGCGGAATTCAAGCTCTACATCCTCAAGGACTACCAGCGTCTCAAAACCGACGAATCCAGCAAGGGTTCGTTGGAATGGAACGTGAGCCGAGTCATCTCCAAGGTGAACTACAAGATCCACACGGATGCCATCAAGGAGAACCTGATTCCGTTGCTGGTCTCTACAAGGCGGCAAGCCTCGACCTACGCGAACGAAGCCGACCTGCTGAACGTCGCGCTGTTCGGCAAGACCGCGAAGGAGTGGCGGGATGCGAATCCCACATCCGACGGGAACATCCGGGATCAAGCGACGATCCAGCAACTCATCGTGCTGTCCAACTTGGAAAGCATGAACTCGGAGTTGATCCGACAGGGCCTCGTCCAAAAGGACCGGCTCGTGGCCTTGAACAAGATGGCGATCGGGCAGATGAAGGCGCTGGTGGGGAGCGCCGGGGTCAAGCGACTGGAAGGAACCAAGGGATGAATCCCTCTAAACTGGGAAAAATGGCGAGGGAGGACTGTGACTTGAAATCACAATCTGTGATCTCAAGCGCGGAGCACGGAGTAAGAGCTACGGCGAAGGCCACGTGCATCCTGGAAAGACTTGGGGTGAAGGGTGCTTGAAAAATGGAAAGTTGTGAGACTAGAAGAAATTGCATGTATTGAACGGGGACGATTTTCACCGAGGCCAAGAAATGATCCAAAATATTTCGGTGGAGACATTCCATTTTTGCAGACTGGTGATGTTTCAAATGCAAAAGGATTCATTAGGGGGTATGCACAGACATTAAACATGCAAGGATTGAGAGTTAGTAAAATGTTCCCAGCTGGAACATTATTGATGACAATTGCAGCGAATGTCGGCGATGTCGCGGAAGCGGAATTTGAATTCGCATGCACGGACAGCATTGTTGCAATAATTCCAAAAGATTTCATTGATCGTCGATGGTTGCGGTATTGTCTAAATTCGTTGAAATTCTATTTAGAATCTTTGGCTCCACAAAATGCCCAAGCGAATTTGAACTTAAAGTTATTAAGACCGATTGAGTTAAATCTGCCACCCTTCCCCGAGCAGAAAGTCATCGCTGACACACTCTCCACCTGGGATGCGGCCATTGAGAAGATGGAGCGGCTGATCACGGCGAAGGAAACGCTACTCAACGGGTTAGGACACCGATTCTTCATTCGGGGCAATGCCGGGGTGATTTCGAAATGGAATCTCACACCACTGTGTGAGGTTTTGAAGGAACACGGAGATCTGAGCACCGGTGCGGAAACCGTCTATTCAGTCTCTGTCCATAAAGGGCTGGTGGACCAAGTCGAGCATCTTGGAAGGTCTTACGCCGCTGCCGACACCTCAAACTATAACCGCGTTCATTTTGGCGACATCGTCTATACCAAGAGTCCGACGGGCGATTTCCCGCTCGGGATCATCAAGCAGAGTTCCGTCGAGCAGGACGTGATCGTATCACCATTGTATGGGGTCTTTACCCCAGCAGCTTTTGAATTGGGTGTCATCTTAGATTTCTTATTCTCCTCCCCGGTTAGCACCAAGAATTACTTGAATCCGCTGGTTCAAAAGGGAGCAAAGAATACAATCAGTATCACGAACTCTGGCTTCCTTCGTGGGAAGCTCTGGTTGCCGATGGACTCAAGTGAACAGAAGAAATTGTGCGACTTGATCCAGACTGCTAGAAGCGAGATTCGTGCGCTCCAAGCACTTTTGGAGAAGTTGCACTCCCAAAAGCGCGGTCTCATGCAGAAGCTGTTGACTGGCCTTTGGCGAATAAACACTCATGGAGATAGAAAATAATGTCAAGATCCTTCGTTGTTTTAAAAGAAGAGGCATCGCGGAGGGATTTGTTTGCAGATCAAACCCACGAAAAAGTAGCGGAATCGCTATTCAATGTTATTGCGAATAATCCTGATTCCGGACTAACGATTGGGCTAGAAGGTGGCTGGGGGACTGGGAAGTCAACAGTTATCGCAATTCTTAAGGAGAAATTACAAAAACTTGACGATACATTATATTTCTACTTTGATGCATGGGCACACGAAGGAGATCCACTTCGACGAGTATTTCTGGAATCAATAATTGAGCAACTAGGGAATGGCAACAAACAGCTAATTAATATTCACGAGAAAATTACAAACCGTACAAAAACAACGACTGTAAATTCCCAACAACAAGTAACTGGATTAGGCAAATTATTAGCGCTCGCGTCATTATTCGTTCCAGTTGGAATAGGAATAATCGGCCCAGCTGTAAAGGATGTTAAGTTCAGACCAAATTCGCATCTCCCAATTGCCTGGCTATTCTTAATTTCATTAGTATTATCGGTTGCACCAATATTTGTTTTGCTTGGAAACCTCATCCGTTTACTTTGGTCAAAGCATTTTTGCCTGAAATGCGAGACACCGATTCTTGCTGGAAGTAATTGGATGTTTTTGCAAAGCGAATCAAATCAAACGGCAGTTCAAGAATTGTCTAGCGACAGCGAACGATCTTCAATTGAATTTGAGCAATACTTCGAGCAAATTTTGAGCATCCTGCTTGAGGGGAAAAAATGCCGGAGGATTCTTCTAGTTATTGATAATCTAGATAGAGTGTCTACAGAAGATTCAATCAAAATCTGGTCGACATTACAAACTTTTCTACAAGGGAGGAATCCATCGAGGAAACGGCATGATCATTACAGTCGACTATGGATAATAGTGCCTTATGATCCAGAGGGGATGAGTACTAGTTTGGAGGTAAACGATTCCAATAAGACCGCGTATTCGATGTTTGAAAAGTTTTTTCAATTAAGGATTGATGTCCCGAATTTGATCATATCTGGATGGGAGGCTTACTGTAAAGCTTGTATTGATTCCTCTTTCATCGATTGGCTCGAGGATGAGAAGCAAGTTGTGTTGGACGTTCTAAAAAAAACTAGGGCCAATGTTGCTGACGCTCCTTCCCCTCGGCAAGTAAAGATTTACTTGAATCAAGTTGGGCTGATGCGAATTCATGCCGACGCAGTGATAAATATTGAATCAATTGCCTATTTCGTGGTTCAGAAATATCTGGTTAAACGAAGCAAAGGGAATTTAGAAGACTTGCTTTTGCAAGGAAACTTGCCTTCCAAAAATGTCCAGCCCTTCTTCAGGGATTCCATCCAAGGTGAACTTTGTGGACTTTTGTATGGTGTGGCTCCGGACAAGGGAGTTCAGATCTTACTTGAATCGAAAATTGCAGAATCGCTTTCTACTGGCAATACCGAGAAACTAATATCTCAGATTGAAATTCATGATTCCACGTTTTGGACTGTGTTTAATCTTCATATCCAAAAAATTTCAAGTCGAGAAACGATCCAAAAATACTGTAAAACTATTTTCCCGGTCATTTTTGAAGAGCAAAGAGAGAAGCTTGGCTTATTTTTCCGTCAATTAGAAGCTGTATCAGCAACGTGGTCAGTAATCGATTTCCCCTATAGCATGGCTGAGGCGGAAGAAATAGCTGCACAATTATCTATTCTTGATGGTATTGGGAAGCCTGTCGAAGCCATCTGGCAGAAGTTGATTACTTCCGTCGGACAACGGCTAAAGGATTCATCTTTAAATGCGAAAAGTATGCGTGAATGCTTTGAAATAGTAGGTGCGGCGACGAAGAACACCGTGCTGCCAAATTACACAATTGACGGAGTTTCATTCGAATCTTGGAAAAAATGGGCCATAGCCTGTTTTGGCGAATCAAGAACTTTTATTGGCCCACCAGATTCTATTTCTGATGAAGTCTCACCTAAAATTACGCAAGGAAACGTCACCCAGAATGGGGTATATGAATTGATTTGCCTGATGGAAAGGCATGGCATTACAAACTTTGCCGCTATTGGAAATGCGTTTGCCGTTGCAGTAAGAGGATTAGGTCAAACGAACAATTTTGGGATTATGAATGAAGACGCATTCCGTTTGTTGTATAAATTAACCTTTTTCAAGGATCCCAATACTTGTTCACTGTTTAATACATTCGAAATATTCCATCTTGCCGCAGGTGCGAACATGATCAAATACCTTGCACTTTGTCTAGCAAAAGCAAAAAAAGATGGGCTTCAGAGGATTCAAATCACCCACTCTGGAAATTCGAATAATGCATTGCAACAAGCAACTAGCTTTTGGCGCTCGAAAAATTCCGAGAACGCTATATTTGTTTGGAATATCGCGAGAGAATATAGTGATTTCGACTTCATATGGGATCTTGCAGAAGACAAACAAAACATTCTCATCGGAGAGATATTTAGCCTAGCAACCACCGATAAACATAAAGTTTTCTTCGAAAGTGCTCGCGATATGGGGGCAATTCAAAAATGGCTGAATTATTTTAAGTCTAGTTCTCCAAATACAAAATCATTCTGCTCCTTAGCAATGAAATATGGTAGCATCCAAAATAGCTTATCTGATGTGGATATAGAAGTATGGGCGCAAGAATTGGATGTCCTTTTGACGCATGCTTCAACGGATACCATTTTACAAACTGTGAAGACAAAAATTCTTCGAGTAAATAAATCCGCCTGGGAAAAAGCCTTCTCAGAAGACACCTATTTATTAAATCTGTCTCTTCTGTTGAAAGGTCAATTTTCTGAATTCTCCCTTCTCAATGATTACTCTGATGCGTTAATTGGTCATATAAATGCTTGCGCATACTCTGAAGGAAAATTGTCTGAATGGCAAAAGACCAACTTATCGGATCTGTTTGCTCTTTTGTCATCCGATTTTCAAGTCCACAATCGCAAGCTCTTGGCTAAAATTTATGCGGAAAATGAATTTAAGTGCCATGAATCAATGAGCGAACTACTTTTACCACTTTTGGATTTCACTGGGTTATTAGAAACTCATTATGCAAATTTTGAAGGGGCAGTTGACGCATTTTCAACCTTAAGCGAAGTTGCCGGGTTGAAATTAATTGCCCGAATCATTGGTGAAAATAAGCATTCAACAAAAAAGCCGGATAGGCATTACTCTACAATTTTACGAATACCTCTTCTACGACTTCGAATAGGCAGCGAGGCTGATGTGCAAACGACGATTGATTCTGTTGCCCATTATTTTGACGTAGACCTCACCGATGAGGCCCAAGATGAGTGAATCCTTTTCTTTCAATGAAGCGAACCTCTCCCAGATTCCCGCTCTCCAACTCCTGATCAACCTGGGCTACAACTACCTCACGCCCGAGCAGGTGGTCACCGAACGCCAGGGAAAGCTCTCGAACGTGGTACTGGAAGGGATCCTGCGCGAGCAGCTCAAGCGGATCAACCGGATCCACCACAAGGGCGGGGAATACCTCTTCAGCGAAGAGAACATCCAATCGGCGATCCAGAAGCTCAAGGCGGTCAACTACGACGGGCTGGTGCGCACCAACGAGCAGATCTACGACCTGCTCACGCTCGGGACCTCGCTGGAACAGATCGTGGAAGGGGACAAGCGCAGCTTCAACTTGAACTATGTGGACTGGGCCCATCCCGAGCGCAACTCGTTCCATGTGGCCACCGAATTTCCCGTGGAACGCAACCGGTCCACCGAGACGGCCCGGCCCGACATCGTGCTGTTCGTGAACGGCCTGCCTCTCTGCGTGATCGAGTGCAAGGCGCCGGATCTCGATGTGGACCAGGCCGTATCGCAGTTCATCCGCAACCAGACCGATGAGTTCATCCCCAAGCTCTTCGTGTTCAGCCAGCTCCTGGTGGCCCTCAGCAAAAACGAGGCGAAATACGCGACCACAGGCACCCCCCGGAAGTTCTGGGGAGTCTGGAAGGAGCTGCGCGACCGCGACCAGGATGTGGCGGCGGCCGTTCGAAAGCCCATGGAGGCCAGCCAAATGGCATTGCTCTTCCAGGAACCCTTCTCCGAATCGCGGCGCTCCTTCGACGATCTGGAACGCCAAGGTGACCGGGAAATCACCGAGCAGGACCGATGCTTGCACAGCCTGTGCCGACCCGAGCGCCTCTTGGAACTGGCCTACCGATACACCGTGTTCGACGGCGGGATCAAGAAGATCGCCCGCTACCAGCAGTACTTCGTGGTCCGGTCCACCCTGGAGCGCGTGCGCCAGTTCGATGGCGACGGACGGCGCAAGGGCGGTGTGATCTGGCATACCCAAGGCTCCGGAAAGTCGCTCACCATGGTGATGCTGGCGCGGAGCCTGGCAATGGATTCGGGCGTGACCAATCCTCGCATCGTGCTGGTCACCGACCGCGACGATCTGGACGTGCAGCTGGGGAACACCTTCAAGGCGTGCGGACTGGAGCCCGACCGGGCCACCTCGGGCAAGAACCTGTTGGACCTGATCAGCGAGGAAAAGGCGAGCCTGGTCACCACGCTGGTCCACAAGTTCGACAAGGCCCTGAACAAGCGGAAGTTCGTGGATCCTTCTCCGGACATCTTCCTCCTGGTGGACGAAGCCCATCGGTCGCAGTACAAGTCCATGCACGCCCGCATGAAGCAGATGCTGCCCAAGGCCTGCTACCTGGGCTTCACCGGTACTCCGCTCCTGAAGGCCGAACGCAACAGCTTCGACAAGTTCGGCGAGATGATCGAGCCGCACTACTCCATCACCCAGGCGGTGGAGGACAAGGCCGTGCTCCCGCTCCTCTACGAGGGGCGCCATGTGGAGATGGAACAGAACAAGGCCGCCATCGACCTCTGGTTCGACCGCCACACGCAGGGACTGAGCGATGCCCAGAAAGCTGATCTCAAGAGGAAATACGCCCGCGCCGAGATGCTCAACAAGAGCGAGCAGGTCGCCTACACCCGCGCCTTCGACATCAGCGAGCACTTCCGTGAGAACTGGCAAGGAACCGGGCTCAAGGCCCAGTTGGTGGCCCCCAGCAAGCACATGGCGGTGCTCTACAAGAAGTTCCTGGACGAGATCGGGCACGTGAGCTCCGAGATCGTCATCTCGCCCCCCGACCAGCGCGAAGGGTACGACGATGTGGACGACGACGAGCCCACGGACGAGGTCGTGAAGTTCTGGAACAAGATGATGAAGCGCTACGGCTCCGAGGAGGAGTACGTGAAGCAGATCGTCAACCAGTTCAAGAACGGCGACCAGCCCGAGATCCTGATCGTGCGCGACAAGCTTCTCACCGGCTTCGATGCACCTCGCAACACCGTCCTGTACCTTTGTCGCATCCTCCGCCAGCACACGCTCCTCCAGGCCATCGCCCGCGTGAACCGCCTGCACGACGACGAGCGGCCCGATGCCCAGCCCAAGGACTTCGGGTACATCATCGACTACGCGAACGTCCTGGGGGAGCTGGATACGGCGCTCAACATGTACAGCGCCTTCACCGGGTACAACCCCGAAGACGTGGCGGGCACGCTCACCGACATCCAGAGCGAGGTGGGGAAGCTTCCCCAGTGGCATTCCGACCTGTGGAGCCTGTTCAACCCGGTGCGAAAGACCGGAGACGAAGAGGCCTTCGAGCGGTTGCTCGCCGATGACGCCTTGCGCGAGGACTTCTACCACCGGCTCGCGCAGTACTCCAGGACGCTGGCCTTGGCGCTCTCCAGCCAGCGGTTCCTGGAAGAGACCGAGGAGTCCTGGATCACCCGCTACAAAGGGGATCTGCTGCGGTTCCAGAAGTTGCGTTCCTCGGTGCGGCGGCGTTACGCCGAGACGGTCGACTACAAGGACTTCGAGCCCAAGATCAAGAAACTGCTGGACACCCACATCCAGGCGCACGAGGTGGTCCAGCTCAACGAGCCGGTCAACATCTTCGACGAGGCGGAGTTCGGGGCCGTCCTTGAGGCGCGCGAGGTCGAGTCCGTGCGCACGCCCGCGGCGCGCGCCGACTCCATCGCGCATGCCCTCAAGAAGACCATCACCGAGAAGATGGACGAGGACCCGGCCTTCTACAAGAAGTTCTCAAAGCTCATCCAGGAAGCCATCGAGGACTTCCGAGCCCAGAGGATCACTGCCCTGGAGTACCTGAAGCGGGTGGCCGACTACAGGGACCACGTGGTAGGCAAGAAGCGGGATGACGTTCCGTCGCGCCTCGAAGGCCGCGAAGACGCCCAGGCTTATTTCGGTGTCGTTCTTCCCATCGTGAAGGTCCTTGGGCTTCCCGACGACCAGTCCCAGGAAATCGCCGCCGAGATCGGGCTTGCGGTGGATTCCATCCTGCAAAAGCACTGGAAGGTCAACTTCTGGAACGATGACATCGCGCAGAAGAAGGTGATCGATGCCATCGACGATTTCCTCTACGACGACCTCAAGGAACGGCACGGGATCGCCATGGGCATCGAGCAGATGGACGGTTTGATCAAGGACTCCTTGCGGGTGGCGAAGAGCCGGACATTGCGCTGATGTTGTCCAGTTCCATCCTGTACGGATCCACCTCCATCGATTTCCATCTCCGCTTCGCCGCTCGCCGCACCCTGGCCATTTCGGTGCATCCCAGCGGCGAGGTCGAGGTCGTCGCCCCCACCGGGTCCGAACTGGTCCGGATCCAGGAGCGCGTCAAGCGGCGCGCGCGCTGGATCCTGCGCCAACGAAATTTCTTCCGCCAGTTCCAACCCCGCACGGCGCCACGTCAGTATCTATCCGGAGAAACACACCTCTATCTGGGACGCCGATACCGACTGAAGGTGGATTCGGGCGATGAGCCCGGTGTACGCATGACCAGAGGCATCCTGTTCGTGACGGAGACGAAACCGCCCTCGCGCGAGCGGATCGCCGAACTGCTGCTTTCCTGGTATCGGATCCGCGCCAACGAGGTGTTTCGGGAAATCTTCGAGGCGCAATGGTCGCTCGTGACCCAAACCTCCCGGAAACCGCGGTTCCAGATCAAGTCCATGCGCACACGCTGGGGAAGTCTCTCCAAGGGAGGAATCCTCACACTGAATCCGGATCTGATCCGAGCCCCCAAGGAATGCATCCAATACGTGGTGTGCCACGAGCTTTGCCACCTCCGCCACCACAACCACAGCCCCGCCTTCTTCAAGCTGTTGTCCAAGCGGATGCCGGACTGGGAAGCGAGGAAAACGAAGTTGGAGGCCGCCTTCGCCTGATCACTTCGTCTTCATCGTCTTCCCCAATTGCTTGAGCATGAATTCCGGGGCGATCCTGCTCATCAGCTTGAGAAAATTCGACTGCCCAGGCCGGATTTCGGAATTCCCGGCTTCGATTCCTCGGATCGCATGTTTGACCAGGACCTTGACGTCCATCGCCTTCATGCCCTTCGTCTCCTCCGCGAATTCCCCTCGAAACAGCGGGGTATCGACGCCGGGGGGAGCCAACTCGATCACCGTGACCGCCGAGCCTTCCAGTTGCACACGCAGGGATTGGGTGTAGGAATGCATGGCCGCCTTGGTCGCGGAGTAGACGGGTGCCACGGGGAGCGGGACGAAGGCCAGACCCGACGAAACATTGACGATCAGCCCGTTTTCCCTTGTCTTGAGGTGCGGAAGGAACTGTTGCACCATGCGGAGGGGCCCGCAAAGGTTGATCTGGATTTCGCGCGTGAGGTCCACCAGATCGCGGTCCTGGTCGAGCCTCATGTTCCGCATGATCCCGGCGTTGTTGATCAAGGTGTCCAGACCGGGAAATTCCGCCAAGACCTGCTCGTACAGTTGTCGGATCGCCACCGGATCGCCGACATCGCTCTGGATGGTGATCAGGCCGGTCAACGATTGCTTCGCCTCGTCCAACCGTTTCCGCTCCCGTCCGGTCACGATGACCGTGTTGCCCAGGTGAAGCAGTTGCTTCGCGAGCTCGAAGCCGATTCCGCTCGTGCCGCCGGTGATCAAAATGGTTCGTTGCGCAAGTTTCATGTCTGTGCTCCGGGTGTTGTTCGGGGGTGCTCCGCTCCATAGGTTACAAGGCTCGCGTTCCGCAACCTCTCCACATTCAACTCGTCCTCTCCCGAAGGAGTGTATTCTGTGGACGATGATCGCCTCCCGATCGACAGCGACTTGGGGTTCCGTGCTGCTCGCCGTGCTTTCCGCGCGGGCCGCAGTCGTCGAATTGAACGTGGCCAATGCGCCCGGTCACGCCGTCGGGCCGTCGTTCCTGGGACTGAGCTACGAGAAGAACACCATCTACACGCCGTTGTTCCGGTCGGACAACTCCGGACTGATCGCTCTTTTCCAGCGGCTGGGGCCTGGAATTCTGCGGGTGGGCGGGAATTCCGTGGATCTGACGCGGTGGGATTTCGCGGGCACCGGCTTGGTGAAGGGGACCGTGGCACCGGCCGACCTGACTCGGTTGGCGGGCTTCCTGCGTGCGACCGATTGGAAGGTGATCTACGGAGTGAACCTGTCGGTTTCCACTCCCGACACCGCTGCTTCCGAGGCGGCTGCGGCCGATTCCATCCTGGGTGATCGCTTGGCGGGCCTGGAGATCGGGAACGAACCCGACCTCTACTACAAGAACGGCGATCGACCCGCGACATGGACCTTCGAGCAGTTCCGCGCCGAATGGGATTCCTTCCATGTGGCCATGGCACAACGGGCCCCGGGTGTGCCCTTCACCGGTCCTGCCACAGCCGGAACCGGGACCTGGCTCGACGATTTCGCGCACCAGGAAGCCAACAACATCTCCCTCCTCACCTTCCACTACTACGTGTCCAACGGGCAGTTGGCGACCTCCACCGTGGCCAAGCTCCTGCAGCCCAATCCGGGACTCGGCACCACCCTGCACCTGTACGATTCCATCGCGCTCGCCACCGGGATCCCCGGCGGCTTCCGGGTGGCCGAAACGAATTCCTACTACAACGGCGGCGCCCCCGGCGTGAGCGCCTCGTACGGCTCGGGGCTTTGGGCACTGGAGTACCTGTTCACGTTGGCCAGCTCGGGGGGATCGGGATTGAACTTCCACGGCGGCGGCTCGGGCCCCGGCTACACCCCCATCGCCGACAATTCGAGCACCGGAGCCGTGGTGCAGGTCCGGCCCGAGTACTACGCGCTCAGCCTCTTTTCCTTGGTGGCCCACGGCCTGGTGCGCAAGGCCGCCCTCTCCGATTCCAGCGTGCTGTCGGGCTGGACAGTGGACGACAGCGACGGCTCCCGCCACATCGTGCTGCTGAACGAAGACACCCTCCAGAACGTATCGGTCGCGCTTCACCCGGGGTCGGGCTTCGACCAGCCGATTTCCTACACCCTGTCCGGCACGAACCTGGACAGCTCCACCGGAGTGACCCTCGGAGGAGTGCCCATCGGAACGGACGGATCCTGGAACCCATCCCCCACCGCTTGGACGCTCGTGGGAGATTCGTTGGTGACCACGGTGGCTCCTGCAACCGCGCGGATCTTCACCTTCCGGAAGGCGAACTCCATCCAACCTCCGGCGAAGGTCAAGCTCCCCGCCACGGTCGCAGGTCCCGCTTTCGATCCCGCTGGACACACGCTGCCCGCGCGCGACCCGTCTGATCTGCGCATCAGGCTGCACCGAGGACTCGAAGACCTTTCCCCCGCTCCTTGACGGCGGTGTCCTAGAAGTTCGCCCTGGCGTCCAGCGACAGTTTCTGGAACGGCGCCTGGTTGGGTTGCAGGCGCAGGGTCCAGTCCACGTGTGCCTGGACATGGTCCTTCCAGCTCCAGTCCAGCCCTGCCGAGGCCCTCCAGGTGGAGCCGGCCGGGTAGTCGTCGGTGAGCTGGGAGCCCACGGGACCGTTGACATCGGCAGTGGCCCGGCGCAGCTCCGAGCGAAGGCGCAGGTTGTGCGGAAACTGCACGTTCACGTCCACGTAGGGGGCCTGCTCCAGCGATGAAAAGGCCGTGCCGTTGTCTTGGCCGGAGCCGGTCTGGACCACGTAGCCGGGCTTCACCTCCACGATCTTCACCACCCGGATGCCAAGGGAGGGTTCGCCGCGCCAACGGAGCTCGTCGCGCCGGTAGCCGGGTTCGGTCTCCTGTGCGTCGCCGTGCTCGCCGATCAGTTCCAGGCGGTTGTCCTTCCCCAGGGTGGATGTCCAGTCCAGGCGTTCGGTGGTGGTCAGGTCCGTCACTCCGGTGGTGGTCATGCCCACGGACAATTGCCTGTTCCAGCTTCCCTCCAGACGCTTTCCATCCAATGTCCACCACAGGCTCGCATCCACGCTGGACTGGGCCTGGGCGCTTTTTTCCAGACCGGCGTCCGAGAAATCGGGAATGATCTGGACGGCCCCCGAACTGTCGGTCTGCTGCAAGGCGCCGCGCAACCTGCCGCCGATGTCCGCCAGGAAGCCCTTCAGGCCCTTGACGATGTTCCCCGGAACCACTTCCAGTTCCGCATCCAGAGCCCTCGTGGAGGCGTGCACGGGAGGCCGCGACGTATCCAGTTGGCTCCCCACCCAGCGGAGATTCCCTTCGTCCGAAGGGACCACCTCGCGCAAGGTGCTGTCGTAGATGAAGGCTCCCGTTCCCGCGGGGACCGTGTCGTAGGCGGGGAGCTCGGGCTGGAAGCTCGACGTGGAAAGCCTCCAGTGGGCGGTCCCCCGCAGGCCCTTCACGGGGGCGGCCATGCCCGTGGCCTCGCCCAACCAGGTGGCGGTCTGCACCCAGGGGTAGTTCCCACCCACCCGGTTTTCCCCTTGGGTCCAATCCGCGTCCAGGTCCACCGAGCCCCGCTCGGCCGTCCACTTGACCGCCCCCTTGAGATCCAGGGAGCGCGCCGTGTCCACGCCGTCGGGGACGGTCCCGGAGAGGTCGGTGGCGTCGTCGCGGCCCAGCCACTGGAGGTCCAGGCTCCAGCCGGAGGGATCCTTCCAGTTGCCGCCGGCCAACGCCCAGCGGCTTACGCGGCGGTCGGCGCTGTCCGGTCCGCGGGTGTCGTGGATCTCGCCGTCGGCCTCCACACGGGGCGCGAAGGGCCCGAAGGGCCAGGTGGCGCGGGCCATAGCCTTCCCGTAGTCCAGCGGAACCACGCCGTCGTCGCGTTCGCTCCAGGAGGCCTTGGTCAGAATCTGTTTGTCCTTGCCCTGGTCCAATCCCACCGTCCCCGTCGCCAGCGAGAGGTAGGCGGGTCCCTCCTCCTTGGCCTCGTAGCTGCTCCAGACCCCGATCCCCTTGGCCAGTTCCCACGAAAGAGCGCCCAACCCGTCGGTCCGACCGGAGGAGGGCGCGGACCGGTCGCCGGCCCAATCGGAGGCAGCCGACCCCAATGTGTCCGGCCCCGAAAGTCCATGGTAGCTGGACTCCAATTCCTCGCCGCGCGTACGCAAGGTCCACAAGCCCGGTCCAGACGATGCCAGGTAGTCGCCAAAGCGCATTCCGGCCTCCGCCGCCCCGAAGACACCGGACACGGTGGGCGCACGGGAAGACAGCACGTTCCGGTCCAAGCTGGAGCCGCGCATGTCGGAGCGCACCCAGGCCGTGGAGTCTCCCCAATTCAAGCGGAATCCCGCTTCTCCCGTCTGCTTGGGCAGCGGGATGGGGTTTCCGGCCGAATCCAAGGCGAGGCTCGAGTCCGAACCCACCGCGGCAAGGATCCTCTGGGTGGTGGAGTCGGAGGCGTAGGAAAGCGGATTGCTCCCCTGGTCGGCCAACCGCATGGCCCAGGTCTCCATGTTCCACGCCCCCAACTTCGCCTTGACCGAGGCCGCCGCGAAGGTTTCCTCGTAGTCCAGGTCGGCGGACTGGAAATCCACCTCGATCACGTCCGATGCCAAAATGCGTCTGCGCGTGGTGAAGTCCAGCAGCCCTTGTGCGTAGCGCACGGAATAGTCGGCGTCGCCTCCGCGGGTCATGAGCTCGCCGTTCACCCGCACGGTTTCCGAGCCCGGAACGATGGCGCCCAGGGGGTTGGTGGAGGCCTTGACCAGAACGTACCCCTCCTGCTGCCCGTCCACCCCGGAAAGCACCACCCGCGTCCATCGCGCCTGGGGTCCTCCGATCATCACCTTGGCCTGTCCCCCGTCGGGGTTCCAGGTGCCGCTCCAGCCCCGCACCCGCAACTGGTAGCCTGCACCCAATCCCGGAGTCGTGATCCAGTCCTGGTCGCCCAGCCGCGTGTCCCAATGGTCCGTGAAGACCTCCAGCCAGAGCTCGTCCACGTCGCGCAGGGGTGCGCTGGAACCTTCGGAGGAGAGGGGGAGATTTCCATCGGAGATCTTGGCCTTGATGTGGATCCCCGGAGCCAGGTCGCCATCGGCCGTCAGCAACAGCGACTGGTCCAGGGCCACGCCACCGGACCCTCCCACGCCCACGCTGATGGTCTTGGATCCTTCGATGTGCAGCTTGGACGTGTCCTTCGCGGCCGACGCCGACGGACCAGGGACAAGTCCGTGGATGGAGGTGTCTTCCAGTTCGGCCATGGTCCAGCGGTGGACCTCCATGGGCAGCCAACGGAAGACGGAATTCGACAGGGTGTCTTCGCGCACCTTTGCCGACCACCGCAGGGCGGCCCGGACCCCGAAGGGATTGTCCTCGCCGGCGACGGAGCCCGAACCGGCGAATGTGTCCACCGGCCCGGAGGGATCCGCGAAAAGCCGTGACGCGAAGACGGACGCCAGGGCCAGGCAGGACACCCGCGGGCCCATGCCGATCCTAGTCCGCGAGTTTCACGGCCTCGTCCAATTGCACCGAGGCGAGCTGGGAGATTCCCTTGATCTCCTGGGTCACGCCGTAGAGCATGTCGGAGGCCGCCATGGTGCGCTTGTTGTGGGTGACCACGATGAACTGCGTCTGGTGGGCGAACTTGCGGAGAAGATCCACGAAGCGACCGATGTTGGCGTCGTCCAGGGGAGCGTCCACTTCGTCCATGATGCAGTAGGGCGAAGGGCGGATGAGGTAGAGCGCGAAGAGCAAAGCCGTGGCGGTGAGCGCCCGCTCGCCGCCGGAAAGGAGCGAGATGGCCTGCATCTTCTTTCCCGTGGGCCGGGCGTGGATGTCGATGCGCGCGTCCAGGGGATCGGCGTCCGCCTCCAGCTCCAACCGGCCTTCGCCCCCGCCGAACAGGGTGGAGAACACGGTCTGGAAATTGCCGCGGACCTTCTCGAAGGTGTCCATGAACCGCTCCCGCGCCATCTTGTCCAGGCGGCGGATCGCGCGGTCCAGGCTGCTCTTGGCCTTCTCCAGGTCGTCGCATTGCCGCTGCACTTCGTCCAGACGGGCCTTCTCCTGCTCGTATTCCTCCAGGGCCTGCGGGTTCAGCGGACCCAGGCCCCGGAGCTTGCCTCGCAACTCCTCGATTTCCGAGGGAGCGGTTTCGGGATCGAACCCTTCGGGATCGTCGGGAATTTCCTCCAGCGAATCCAGGTCCACTTCCCAGGTCTCGAAGGCGCGGCTGCGCAGACGACCGTCTTCGCCCGCGTTGTCGGCGCGGGAAAGATCGGCCTGGTGGATGGCCTGGGACAATTCGTCCATGGTCTTCCCGTGTCCGCGCACTCCGGAGAGTTTTTCCTCCACGGCGAGCACCGCGGCGTCGTAGATCTCCCGAGCCCGGTCGCGAAGGCGTTGCACCTGGACCAGTTCCTCCCGGGACCGATCCGCCTGCCGCCGGAGTCCGTCCAGGATCTCGGAGCGCTCTTCCTGCCTGGCCTGGAGCCCGTCCTGCTCCTCCACCAGCACGGCGCACCGGTCTTCGATCTCCTGCAACCGGCGCTCGGCGCTCTCCGACTGCGCCTCCCAACGTCGCACCTCGCCGGACAGACGTCCCGTCTCGCGCTCGGCGTCGCGGATGGCGTCCTCCGACTCCTGGAGGTCGGCCTCGGCCTCGGCGCGCGCTTCCTCCGCGCGGCGGGACGCGTTTTCGCGGACGGTCTTCTCCTCGGAAAGGGTCTGGGCCCGCGAGCCGGCGTCTTCCAGCCTCGCCTCCAACGGGCTCCTTCGCGGTTCCATTTCCTCCAAACGTCGCCGAAGGTCCTCCAGGCGATCCGCGGCCCCGCCGGATTGCGCCTCCATGCGACTCCACGCCGACTCCGTGTCCGACAATTCCCGTCTCGCCTGCGTCAGTTGGCGGTCGAATTCGCGCCAGCGTTCCTGGAGTTCCGACCTCCGGGCGGTCCATTCCTCCCGGTCCCGCTGGGCGTTCGCGAGTTCGGATTCCGCCTTCGCCAGTTCCTGGCGCAAGTCCTCCATGATCTGGTGGCGCGACAGGAGACCCATGGACTTGCCCGACTTGCGACCGCCGGCCACCAGCCCGGAGCCGTGCGCGCGAAGACCCGGAGCCGCGAACCAGAGGTCGCGCCCGGCGTGCTCGCGGGAAAGGCCCAGCGCGGTGTCGGGATCGTCCACGAGGCATACGTTGCCCAGGAGAAGGTCGACCGCGGGCCGCAGGGCCCGGTCGCATTCCACGAACCGCGCCGCCCACCCCAGGATGCCCGGTCCGGAAACCTCGGGAAGATCGAACCGCCCCGAAAGGGAATCCACGGGAAGCAGCACCGCGATCCCCGAAGCATCCGCGGAAAGTCTGGCGAGCGCGACCCGCGCGGCGTCGCGATCGTCGGACAGCACGTACTGGAGCGCCTCGCCCAATACCTCTTCCACCCGCTCCAGGACATCGGGCGTGGCGCGCAGGTGGTCGGCCAGGAGTCCGCGGATGGACGAAGACCGTTTCTCGTCCGCCAGGAGGGCCTTGGCACCGTCCCCCACCCCTTCCAGGGACTTGTGCAACCGCTCCAGGGTCTCCAGCCGGCTCGCCGCCGAGGCTCGCACGGCGGCCGCCTGCTTTTCCCGATCCACCGATTCGTCCGCGCGGCGCGAAGCCTGCCGTCCCTCTTCCGTGGCGCGTTCCTTTTCGGATTCCAAGGTCTCCACGCGGTTCGCCGCCGATTCCCGGGCGGCTGCCAGGGACTCCAACCGACCCGAAAGTTCGGCGGCGGCGGTTTCGCCGGCTTCCAACTCGGATCGGATCCTGTCCTGCTCGGTGGTCAGTTTGGAGAGTTCGTTCTCCGCCCGCAGCAAGTCGGCCTGGGCGCGGTTGAGATCTTCCAGGAGCGACAATCTCGCCTGGGCCTGTTCGGCCGCTCCCGCGCGCAGCACCTCCAACCGCTCCAGACGCAGCCGCCGCTCCTCCTGGCTTCGTTCCAGGTTCCGCAAGGCATCCTGTCCTTGACGGGTTCCGTCTTCCATCTCCCGCCGGGCCGTCTCCATGTCCTCGAGGGACCGGACCCGGGCGTCGCCCAGGCGCTGCAGTTCGTCGGAAATGCGTTCGCGGGTCTGCTCCAGATGCGCCAGAGCGTCGCGGGCGCGCAGGGCTTCCCCTTCCAGGGCCTGCGACTGCGCGCGGGCGTCCCCGAATTCCCTTTCGCGCTCCCGAAGTTCGGATTCCAGCCGGGCGGCCTCCAGCCGTTGTTCGGCGGCACCGGCCTCGGCGGTGGAAAGTTCCGACCGCAAGCGATCGCTTTCGTCCTTCCAGTCGCGGATGCGCTTCTCCGCCTGCGAGACCATGCGGCGCAGTTCGGCACGGCGGATGCGGATCCAGGCGAGTTCCACCTCGCGCAGGCGACCGTTGACCTTCTTCCAGGTCTCCACCTGCCTGGCCTGCCGCTCGAAGCTGGACACGGACCGGCGCACCACGGCGAGGTTCTCCGCCACCCGCTGCAGATCCACGTCCGTCTTCTCGAACTGCCGGATGGCTTCCTTGCGCTGGGCCCGGTAGCGGCTGATGCCGGCGGCTTCCTCGAACAGCACCCTCCGCTCTTCCGGCTTTTCCTGCACCAGGGTCATGACCTGCCCCTGCTCGATCACGGAATACGACGCCGCTCCCAGTCCCGTGTCGTAGAACAGGTTCTGGATGTCGCGCAGGCGGCAGGGCTGGTTGTTGATCAGGTATTCGGAAGCCCCGTCGCGAAACGCCCGGCGGGTGATCATGATCTCGGAGAATTCGCTGGGCAGGACCCCTTTGTCGTTCTTCACGATGAGGGTCACTTCCGCCATGTTCAAGGGCGGGCGCTCGGAGGTGCCCGCGAAGATGACGTCTTCCATCTTGGCCCCGCGCAGGGCCTTGGCGCGCTGTTCTCCCAGCACCCAGCGGATGGCGTCGATGATGTTGGACTTCCCGCAGCCGTTGGGGCCCACCACGGAGGTGATCCCGTCGCCCGGGAAGTTCACCTCGATCTTGTTGGCGAAGCTCTTGAAGCCGAAGACGCGGAGCTTGGAGAGGTACATGGATCCTTGTCGTTGCTTTGGTTAGCCCCGGAAAGGTACTCCCACACCACCACCCGATTTCCAGGGGCGGACGGTCGGTCCGGAGGAGTCCGGACATCCGGGGAAAGATACCCCGGGTGCAGGGTCGCGGCCCAGGACCTGAAGCTCACAGCCGGACGAACTGCTTCTCCAGCCGCGCGGCCGTCTCCGAGGGAATGCCCGCCTCGTCGCGGAATTCCTTCCATCGGTCCACCGCGGCGCGGACCTCGTCCAGGATCGATCGCGCGCGTCCGATGGAATACCGTTCGCCTTCCTCCAGGAGGTCTTCGCGTCCGATCCCGTCATGGCGACCGTTGACCGACAGGAAATGCTGGTGGTTCCACTTCCCGTCCGGGTTGTGCGCGAAGGTGAGGTCGTAGGCGGGAGCGAGTTCCCAGCGTCCCCCCTGCACGAGGCGGAACGAGACGTTCTTGGTGTGGTCGTCCAGGTTGCGCGCCAGCACGTTGAAGGCCATGCGCCGGAAGGCCTGTTCGAGGTCTTCGTCGGGCAATCCGAGCTTCAGGATGGTCTCGAACAGCTGGCCGTAGGAGAAGGCTCCCGCCATCCCGAAATCCATGTGCGCCATCGCGCAAAGAGTCTGGATGTGGTGCCTGGTCGCCGGCCCGTCGCGATCGAAGCGGCGGGTCATGAAGTGGGCGCGGCCTCCTTCCTCGTGGAGGCGGCATTGGGTCATCTCGATCCCGGCGGCCTTGGCCATGAGGGAGTAGGCGTATTCCACCCGCCCCTCGACGCGCGGCGCCCCCAACCGCCCATCCTCGATGCCGTCGAATTTGATCAGCCAATGCTGGAAACCCGCCGGGGCGTCGAACTGGCCGGAGCGGAGCTCCCCCGTCGTGGGGTTCCAGCAGATCACCGCCTTCGGTCGCGCTCCGCCGGCCGAGATTCCCACGCTGATGATGTGCTTGAGGGCTCGGGAGCCATCTCCGTCGTCCAATCGTTCCTGGACGGCGCGCCGAGCCTCGGAGACGAGGGTTTCGAGCTCGATGGCCGAAGCCTTCTCCACTTCGCCGCGGGGCGGCTTGAACTGCAACGCCCCCATGGTGCGGTGGCTCAAGTAGGCCAAGCGGTCGAGGGTCGTGATGGCGTCCGGACCCGCTCCGTAGGAGCGCAGGCTCTCCTCGATCAGTCGGTTGCCGAACCGGTCGGGAAGGCTGTCGCTGACCATGGCCGGCAGCCGCTGGTAGGTCCTCTGGGAAAGGTCGGGGAAGACCAGGGTCCGCTGCTCGTCCACCGGCATCTGCAGCGGTGCCGGTTCGATCCCTTGGCCAGGGAATGCCGGGTCGTAGCGGAAGGCGTAGAACCCTGTTCCCGGGTCCATCGCGAGGCGGCCGACCTGGTGGCCCCACAGGTGGACTTCGATTCTGGAGACATGGCGAAAGGCCTTCGGCTTAGGGGGCATTCCCGGCCTTCTTTCTTCGCGCGCGCTGGCGTGGACGATCCTCGATCATCAGGTAGGGGTTCACGGCGGGAATGGGCGCCAAGGTGTCGAACCATTCCTCCAAGCGGAGGGCCTTGACGACCTTGATGAAGGCGCGAAGATTGGTCCCTTCTCCATTTTCCATGCGGCGCAGGACACCAAGGCTGACGCCCGCCATGGCGGCGGCGTCTTCTTGGGACTTGTTGAGTTCCAACCGGTAGGCTCGAAGCTTCTCCCCGATCAGGGTCTCGATCTGTTCGATCGTGCGAAACGCCACGTATCACATCCCCGGATAAACCATCTGTTTTGATCAATTATACGGCTTTCATGGCATATTTCACACCATTTATAGGATGATAATATGAATAATTTTGCTGGATCGACAATCTGCGGATTGGACGGTTTGCCTCTCGTCTACCTTTCCCCGTCGTGCCCATACCGCACCGTTCCATCCACCCTGTCGATTTCGGCGGCCTCGCACCGTTCCGCCCGGCCTCCGGGTCGGTGGTGACCGTGGGCAATTTCGACGGCGTCCATCTGGGGCACCAACGCCTTCTGGCCGCCGCCCGCGAACGCGCCTTGGAACTCGGGCTTCCGTTGGTGGCGGTGACCTTCGAGCCGCACACCCGGCATTTCCTGGATCTTCGGGGCGGACCGGAGCTTCTGTCCACCTGGAGGGAGCGGGAGGTCCTCTTGCGCGAGCAGGGGGTGGATCTACCCATCACCGTCCGATTCGAGGACAACCTCCGGAGACTTTCCGCCATCGAGTTCGTGGACCTCCTGATCGACGACCTGGGTGCCCGCGAGCTGGTGCTGGGGTTCGACCACCGTTTCGGTCGCGGGGCCCTGGGCACCGCCGAGGGCATCACACCCCACTGCCAGGAGCGCGACGTCGCCTTGTCCGTGGTGGGCCAGATGGATCGCGGTGGCGGACCCGTTTCTTCCACCCGCATCCGGCATGCCCTGACGACCTGGGGGCGGTTCCAGGAAGCCGTGGATCTGCTGGGCCACCCGTGGAGTCTGTGGGGAGAGGTCGTCCGCGGCGAAGGTCGGGGGCGGACCATCGGCTTTCCCACCGCCAATCTGGAGCCCGTCAGCCCGCGAAAACTCCTTCCCGCTTCCGGTGTGTACGCCGGTCGCCTGCGCTGGGAAGAAGAGGTCCATCCCGCCGTGGTGAACATCGGGACGGCACCCACCTTCCAACGCGGCATCCGCATCGTGGAAGTCCATTGTCTGGATGGGGTCGGGCCGGATTATGGTCAGATCTGCCGATTGGATCTATACTTCCCGCTTCGTCAAGAATGCCGATTCGAGTCACTCGACGCGCTGCGCGCCCAGATCGGGAGCGATGCGGAAACAGCGCGGAAAAAGGTCGCCAGACTTCCCTGAACCATCGCGGAGAGGTCGACATTGAGGATGAGAGCGGCGAATTAAGAAGGAAAGAGAATGTCGACCATCACCGCCGAGAAGAAAAAGGAACTGATCGGGAAGTTCGGAGGCAACGCCTCCAACACCGGTTCCACAGAGGTGCAGATTTCGCTCCTCACGGAGCGTATCACCAACCTCACGGAACATGCCAAGGTCCACCCCAACGACGTCCACAACCGTCGTGGACTGCTCATGCTCGTGTCCAAGCGCCGTCGGCTCCTGGACTACCTCACCAAGACAAACCTCGAGGGGTATCGCGCGCTGATCAAGACCCTCAACATCCGCCGCTAGAAGAAGGAACGGAACAATGGGTCTACTCAACGAAACCAAGAGGGAGGTCTCCATCGAGATCGCCCCGGGCAAGGTCATCACCATCCAGGTCGGCAAGCTCGCCAAGCAGGCACACGGCTCCGCCGTGGTCAGCATGGGCGACACCTCCGTCCTGGTCACCGCGTGCGAAGGCAAGCCTGCCGCGTTCGACTTCTTCCCGCTGACGGTGGAATACCGCGAAGCGGCATGGTCCGCCGGACGGATTCCGGGTGGCTACTTCAAGCGCGAGGGCAAGCCCTCCGAGAAGGAAGTCCTCACCTGCCGAGTCATCGACCGTCCCCTGCGCCCGTCCTTCGCCGACGGGTACATGAACGAGGTCCAGGTCATCGGAACGGTGATCTCCGCCGACGACAAGCACGATCCGGACGTTCTGGCCCTGGTCGGCGGCGCCGCCGCCATCTGGCTCTCGCCCCGCTTCCCCGTCTCCGAGCCCCTGGCCGGCGTGCGGGTGATCCTGCTGGAAGGCGCATACATCGTCAACCCCACCTACCAGGAATCCGAAAACGCCGAGATGGAACTCGTCATGGCGGCTTCGGAAAAATCCATTTCCATGGTGGAAGGCGGCGCCTTCGAAGTGCCGGAAGAGAAGCTGATCGAGGCGATGGAAGTCGGCCACGCCGCCATCCGCAAGATCATCGCCGGCATCAAGAAGCTGCAGGCCGAACTGGCCATCGTCAAGAATCCCTGGACGGCCCCCGCCAAGGACGAGGCGCTCTGGGCGCGCGTCTCGGGCCTGGTGCAGGCCAAGTTCCTGGCCACCTTCCGCGGCAAGCTCCCCAAGTCGCAGCTCTACCCGGCCCTGGACGCGATCAAGGCCGAAGCCAAGCTCGCCCTCGCCGACATCGAGGACGCCGCGATCCTCAAGACAGCCATGAAGTACCTGGACGACGTCAAGCGCGACGCCATGCGCGAAGTCATCCTGACCGACGGGATCCGTCCCGACGGTCGCGCTCCCGCCGACACCCGCCAAGCGGAAGTCGAAGTTTCGGTGCTGCCCCGAACCCATGGTTCCGCGCTCTTCCAGCGCGGCGAGACCCTGGGCCTGGTCACCGCCACGCTCGGGACACGCACCGACGAGCAGCGCATCGACAGCCTGCGCGGCGAGACCTTCAAGAACTACATGCTGCACTACAACTTCCCCCCCTACTCGGTGGGCGAAGTCAAGCGCGTGGGTTCCACGGGCCGCCGCGAGATCGGACACGGTCACCTGGCCGAGCGCTCGCTCGCGCCGGTGCTCCCCACGCCCGACAGCTTCCCCTACACCCTTCGCGTGGTCTCCGAGATCCTCGAGTCCAACGGTTCCTCCAGCATGGCCTCGGTCTGCGGCGGATCGCTGGCCCTCATGGACGCGGGCGTCCCCATCAAGGAGCCCGTGGCCGGCATCGCCATGGGCCTGATCGCCGAAGGCAGCCGCGTGGCCATCCTGTCCGACATCACCGGCACCGAAGACCACCTGGGCGACATGGATTTCAAGATCTGTGGAACCAGCCAGGGAATCACCGGCTTCCAGATGGACATCAAGCTGGACGACGGTCTGCCCAAGGAGATCCTGCGCAAGGCCCTGGACCAGGCTCGCGCCGGTCGCGCCAACTTCCTGGCCGTGATGAACGCCGCGCTGCCCGAGAGCCGCAAGGAAATCTCGCAGTACGCCCCGGCCATCCTGTCGCTCAAGATCCCGGAAGACAAGATCCGTGAGCTGATCGGCCCGGGCGGCAAGGTCATCCGCGGCATCCAGGACGAGTCCGGCGCGGTGGTCAACGTGGACGACGGCGGCAACGTCACCATCTCCGCCGTGGTGCGCAAGGCCGGTCAGAAGGCCTTCCGCATGATCCAGGAGATGATGATGGAAGCCGAGGTGGGCAAGACCTACCCCAACGCCAAGGTCAAGTCCATCACCAGCTTTGGAGCCTTCGTGGAGTTCCTCCCGGGCAAGGAAGGTCTGGTCCACATCTCGGAACTCGAGAACCGTCGCGTGGAGAAGGTGGAAGACGTGGTGGCTCTGGGCGACCAGATCCCCGTCAAGTGCATTGGGATCGACGGCCAGGGCAAGGTCCGGCTGTCCCGCAAGGCCACGTTCGCCGGCGCCTGATCCGGCTGCGGCGGGCCATTCTCGGTCCCAGGACGCCTCGGCGTACGAACATGTACGCCTTCGGGTCCTGGTCCCATCGACTGGCTCCGCCTCGCTCGAATCAGAATTTGCCACCGGCGGCTGAATCCGAGGGAGATGGGAAACCGTCTCCCTTTTCTTTTTCCGCGACTTCCCCGCCATCTGCCTCGCGCAGATCGCGGGGATCAGCGCGGTGACGTTTTCACGCGGATTGCCTTGGAGGGTCGGAGTGGATGGCAGGTCGCGGAAGTTCGTGCCCAAGATCGGGATTCATTCATCCCAGTAGCCTCGGCGGTTGTAGTGTCCGTGCAGGGAGGCTTCGTATTCGCGGGACGGAAGGGACTCGCCCGTGTACTCGGGGGAGTTCCGGACCGCGTCCTGGGTGAGGTCGAGCACCACCTTGGATTCCGCCCAACTGATGGAATCGATCCACTGCGGTGGAACGATGACTTTCTTCCCAGGCCACCAATTGCGCGTTCCGATGACCAGGTAGCGGATGGACCATGTCTTCTCGTCGACGATGAAATCCTCGACGTGGCCGATGTCGCCATCCTTCGCGTGGACACCGTATCCGTCCACCCCGGTGGTGCTGCGGAGGTGGACGTCCCAGTGTTCGTTCTTCCCGACGAGGTCCCAGTGTTCCCGGGCGCGCTCGACATGGGCGAAGGCTCCCCAAGCCAAGTCGCCGCTCCAATATTGCGGCCACCCGTAGTACCAGTTGTAGGACTCCTCGAACTGGCGGGACACGGGTTTGTCCGTTTCCAACGCCGGACTGCCTTCGACCTGGCTCTTCGTCAATTCCACGGAAATCGTCCGACCGGCCTCGTCGACGGATTTCAACGCGTACGGCGAGATCAGGACCTGGCGATCCACGAGCCATCCGCCGGTTTCCGCGACGAGGTACCGGACGGTCCAGAACCTGTCGTCGAAGAGGAGGTCCTCGACCTTCCCGATGAGCCCATCCGTCGCTCGGAGCTTGAACCCTCGAAGGTGCTTGGCTTTGTGGAACATCGTCTACCTCTTCCGCTGGTGGTGGTGGACACCGGATCTTCCGGGCTTGGGAACCGTCGCGGACATCATCGCGCCGGCCATTTCCAATTCCGGATCTCCGGCATGTCTTCGCCGTTCAAGTCGATGTACTGCTTGTGCTCGATGAGTTTTTCCCGCAGCTGCCGCTTCAGGTGCAGGCCCTTTTCGCCGGTCTGGGGCAGGCGGTCCACGGCGTCCATCACCAGGTGGAACCGATCCAGTTCGTTGAGCACGGTCATGTCGAAGGGCGTGGTGATGGTGCCTTCCTCCTTGTAGCCGCGCACGTGGAAGTTGTCGTGGTTGGGACGACGGTAGGTCAGGCGGTGGATGAGCCACGGGTAGGCGTGGAAGGCGAAGATCACGGGCTTGTCGGCGGTGAACAGGTCCTGGAAATCGCCGTCGCCCAGTCCGTGCGGATGCTCGGTGGGCGGCTCCAGCCGCATGAGATCCACAACGTTCACCATCCGGATGTTCACTTCGGGAAGGTGCTCGCGCAAGATGGAGATGGCGGCCAGGGTCTCCAGCGTGGGGACATCTCCGGCACAGGCCATGACGATGTCGGGGGCCGTGTCCTGGTCTCCGCTGGCCCACGACCAGATCCCGATCCCGGTGGTGCAGTGGTCCACCGCCTCGGACATGGAAAGCCACTGCGGCGCCGGGTGCTTTCCCGCGACCACCACGTTCACGTAGTGGCGGCTGCGCAGGCAGTGGTCCATCACCGACAGCAGGCAGTTCGCGTCGGGCGGAAGGTACACGCGGACGATTTCCGCCTTCTTGTTCACCACGTGGTCCAGGAAGCCCGGATCCTGGTGGGTGAATCCGTTGTGGTCCTGCCGCCAGACGTGCGAGGCCAGCAGGTAGTTCAACGAGGCGATCTTGCGCCGCCAGGGGAGGTGCGCCGTGATCTTCAGCCACTTGGCGTGCTGGTTGAACATGGAGTCCACGATGTGGATGAAGGCCTCGTAGCAGTTGAAGAGGCCGTGCCGGCCGGTGAGCAGGTACCCTTCCAGCCAGCCCTCGCACTGGTGCTCGCTGAGCATCTCCATCACGCGACCGGTGGGCGCGAGGAATTCGTCTCCAGGAACCGTCGCGGCGTTCCATTGGCGCTCGGTCACTTCGAACACGGACTCGAGCCCGTTGGAGAGGGTTTCGTCCGGTCCGAAGATGCGGAAGTTCCGTTGGCCGCCGTTGCGCTTGACCACCTCGCGCAGGAAGCGTCCCAGCACATGGGTGTCGCCGATGCCCGGGCTGCCCGGGACCGGGACGTCGGCGGCGAAGTCGCGGAAGTCCGGCATCCGCAGGTCGCGCAGGAGGATTCCCCCGTTGGCGTGCGGATTGGAGCCCATGCGACGTTCCCCCACGGGGGCGAGCGCGGCCAATTCGGGCACCAATTTCCCTTGCGGGTCGAAGAGTTCCTCGGGCTTGTAGCTGCGCAGCCAGTTTTCCAGCAGCGCCAAGTGTTCCGGATGGGTGGCTGGGTCCGAGAGCGGGACCTGGTGGGAATGGAAGGTGCCTTCGATCTTCACCCCGTCGACCTCGACAGGTCCCGTCCATCCCTTCGGCGAGGCCAACACGATCATGGGCCAGCGGGGACGGTCGGCGTGTCCACGCTTGCGCGCATCGGTTTGGATCGCACGGATCCGCTCCATCCCGGCGTCCAAGGCGGCGGCCATGGCCAGGTGCATGGCGGCGTGTTCGTGCCCCTCCACGAAGATCGGATCCCAGCCGTAACCGCGCAGCAACTGCTCCAGCTCCTCGTGCGTGATGCGTGCGAGCACTGTGGGGTTCGAGATCTTGTAGCCGTTGAGGTGCAGGATGGGAAACACCGCGCCGTCGTGCACGGGGTCCAGGAACTTGTTGGAGTGCCAAGCCGTGGCCAGAGGACCTGTCTCGGCCTCGCCGTCGCCCACCACGCAGGCAACGACCAGATCGGGATTGTCGAACACAGCGCCGAAGGAATGGCTCAGGGAATAGCCGAGCTCGCCTCCTTCGTGGATGGAGCCGGGAGTCTCCGGCGAGGCGTGGCTGGGGATCCCGCCGGGAAAGGAGAACTGGAGAAACAGCTTGCGCAGTCCCACCTCGTCCTGGGAGATGTCCGGATAGATCTCGCTGTAGGTGCCTTCCAGGTAGGTGTTTCCCACCACCGCGGGTCCCCCGTGTCCGGGGCCGGACACGTAGATCATGTCCAGGTCGTACTTCTTGATGACGCGGTTCAGGTGCGCGTAGATGAAGTTCTGGCCGGGAGTCGTACCCCAGTGCCCCAGCAGCATGTGCTTCACGTCCCCGAGAGTCAGCGGCCTCTTGAGGAGCGGATTGCCGTAGAGGTAGATCTGTCCCACCGCCAGATAGTTCGCGGCGCGCCAGTAGGCGTCGATCTTCCGAAGCTCCTCGGGATCCAGTGGGGATGCTTCTTCCATGCTCATGCGGACTCCTCCGTCTTGTCGCGCGCCGTTCCCAGGAGACGGGACACGGACCGCGCGATCATCCGTTCCTCGTCGGTGCGGATCATCCGGACAGCGACCCGACCCGAATCGAAAGAGATCAATCCTGCATTCCCCAGGTTCCGCCCGGGGTCCAGTTCGATCCCCAGGAATCCGAGCCCTTCGCAGACGCGGGAGCGGATTTCCGGAGAGTTCTCGCCGATGCCGCCGGAGAAGACCACGGCGTCCAGGCCCCCGGCAGCGGCGGCGTAGGCCCCGATGCATTTTCGGACCTGGTAGCAGAAAAGATCGACGGCCTCGACGCAACGGACATCGTCGTGTTGGCGATGCAGCAGTTCGCTCATGTCGGAACTCGTCTCGGAGACCCCGAGAAGCCCGGATTCGAAATGGACCATGTGGTCGAAGGTCTTCGCGTCCATCCCCGTCGCGCGGGACAGGAACCGGAAAAGCCCGGGATCGACGTCTCCCGACCGGGTCGCCATGGGGATCCCCGCCGCGGGCGTCAATCCCATGGAGGTGTCCAGCGGCTTGCCGGCTCGGACCACGGCCAGGCTCGCCCCGCTGCCCAGGTGGGCCAGGACCACGCGCCCCGTCTTGGCGAGCGGCGGGTCCAGACGGGCCAGCTCTTCCATCAGGAACTGGTAGGAGAGCCCGTGGAACCCGTAGCGGTGGATTCCCAGTGCGTCGAACCGCCGGGGAATCGCGAAGCGCTTGGCGACGTGGGGCATCTCGCGATGGAACTCGGTGTCGAAGCAGGCCACCTGCGCCAGCTTGGGGAACCGGCGATGGAAGGCCCTTGTCAGGAGGATTTCCTCCGGCAGGTGCTCGGGGTCGAAGGGGCTGAGCTCCACCAGGTCGTCGACCATCTTCGGGGTGACAATTTCCGGAGCTCCGTAGGCCGTTCCCCCGTGGACCACGCGATGGCCGACCGCCGCCAGGGCGTCGCCGGGAAACCGCTCCTCCACCCAATCCATCAGGACTTCCACCGCGTCGTCGTGGTCGGGAGCCCGGATCGAACGTCGGGTCTCCACGACCGGGGTTCCTTCCCGGATCCGCAGGTCCGCCTTCGGCGAGCCGATGTCTTCGACCGCTCCGTCCAGGATGCTCCGCAATCCGGCTTCGTCCTCGAAAAGAGCGAACTTGATGCTCGACGAACCGCCGTTGACGGTCAGGATGCGCAACGAACCAACCGGGAAAGAAGCCCATGATCGACCACTTCGGCTCCCTTTGTGAAAACGGTGCCCTTGGAACATACAACAAACGACTCCGCGAAACCTTGACACGATGTGTCGAACCGGTTTCGCGCGCCGGGGCTCCCGCGGTTGATACGTTTGGAGACATGGACAGGCTCCGTCTCGGACTCGTGCAGTACGCCCCCATCTGGTGCGACCCCTTCGCCAGCTTGGAAAAGCTGCTCGCGCTGCTGGGCGAAGCGCCGGCAACGGACCTTCTGGTCCTTCCCGAGATGTCCTTCACCGGATTCACCATGGACCCCGCGGTGGCGGTCCTGCCCCCCTCGGCCGCCGAGCGGATCTCCGGCATCGCCCTGGAGCGCCGGACGGGGATCGTCTACGGATCGGTGGAAGAAGGATGCAACAGGATCGTTCTGCTCGACCGGCAGGGCGAGCGCGCAGGAACCTACGACAAGCGGCACCTGTTCTCCCTGAGCGACGAGTCCCGTCACTACAGGTCGGGCGGGGATGCGGTCGACTGGGCCTTCGAGGGCTGGACCATCCGTCCCTCCATCTGCTACGACCTGCGCTTCCCCTACCATTTCTGGAAGGGTGCCGAACGCTGCGACCTGGCGCTGGTGCCGGCCTGCTGGCCCGGCTCGCGGGAACGGCACTGGAAGACCCTCCTGGCCGCCCGCGCCATCGAGAACCAGATGTGGGTGGCGGGGGTGAACCGGATCGGAGAAGAGCCCCGACTTTCCTACGACGGAGCGTCCATGGTCCTGGACCCCCGCGGAACTCCGGTGCTGGAAGCGGGGAAGGCGGAGGGCATCCACGTCGTGGAGATGGACCTGGCCATGGTGGCTTCCACCAGGTCGCGCTACCCGTTCCTGGAGGACAGGATCGAGGCTTGACGGATTCCGTTAGGCGCGGGGATGGGCGGCGGCATACGCCTTCCTCAGCCTGTCCACGGAGACGTGGGTATAGACCTGGGTGGTGGCCAGGTCGGAATGCCCCAGGAGTTCCTTGACCGACACGAGATCGGCCCCGCCGTCCAGCAGATGGGTCGCGAACGAGTGGCGCAGGGCATGCGGCCAATCGGGGCCGCCGTTCCCGAGCGAGGCCATGGCGGCGTGGACGTCCCTCTCGATGGTCCGCCGCCCGATCCGACCCGCGCGGCCCGGGAAGACGGGACCGGCTCCGATGGCTTCCGCGCGCCAAGCCTCCAGCGCGCGGACGGCAGGGTCCGTGAGCGGCACCAGCCGTTCCTTGCGCCCCTTTCCCAGCACCCGCAGTTGGCGCGCTCCCAGGTCCGCATCCCTCCAGTCCAACCCCACCAGCTCGGCCAGGCGCAGGCCCGAGCCCCAGAGGAGTTCCAGCACCAGGGCGGCGCGCAGGAACCTCCGGCGATCCTCTCCCGAGGCCGCCATGGCCAGGGAGCGGCAAGCCTGGATGGCCCGGACGACATCCGCGGCGGAAATCACAGACACCAGCCGCCTCCGCTTGCGCGGAGCCACCAGCGTGGAGGATGGATCGGAGTCGATCCATCCTTGCCGCTTGGAATAGCGGCAGAACGAACGCAGGGCCGCGAGTCCCCTGGCCACGGACGTCGGCGCCGCCTTGGACCGCATCTTCGCCGCGATCGTTTTCCGCAAGGCCGCCGTTTCCAGTCGCGCCCAGCCGTCCCCGTGGCCTTCGGCCCGCAGGATCCAGTCCAAGTCGCGCAGGTAGGAGTCCACGGTGTGCGGGGAATGGCCCAGTTCCTGCAGATGGTGGCAACCGAACCGTTCGAGCGCCTGGGCCAGGTCCGGGCGCGGCAGGGTCATTCCACCACGGCTTCCAGATCGTATTCCGTGGCGCCGACCACGCGCACCGTGGCGAACGTCCCGGGTTGGGCGTCCCCGTCCACGATCTGCACGGAATTGTCGACCTCCGGAGCGTCGAATTCCGTCCGCGCGTCGAAGCGGTGCGAACGACCCTCGGCCACGCCCTCCACCAGCACCTTGAGGACCGACCCCACCCGGGCCTCGTTGAGCTCCAGGCTGATCTCGGATTGCCGGCGCATCAGGCGCGCGAGCCGGTCCTGGGCCACATCCGGATCCACCGCCCCCGGCAACGCGAACCCGTGCGTCCCCTCCTCCGGAGAGTAGGCGAAGCCGCCCAACCGGTCGAACCGGGTCTCTTCCACGAGTTCCATCAGTTCGGCAACGTCGTCTTCCGTCTCGCCGGGAAACCCCAGCAGGAAGGTGGTGCGCAGCGCGATTCCGGGGACCCCCGCGCGGATCCTGGCCAGCAGGTCGCGCAGGGACTGGCGGTTGTGCCCCCTCCGCATGGCCTTGAGCATGCGCTCGGAACCGTGCTGCAGGGGCATGTCCAGGTAGCGGCAGATGCGTCCCGAGGTGTCCATGAGCTCCAGCAAAGCGTCGTCGACGAACTGGGGATAGGCGTAGGTGAGCCGGATCCACTCGATGTCCGTCTCCGACAGGATCCGTCCCAACAGGCCGGCCAGGGAATTTCCCGGTCCCAGGTCCTTCCCCCACCATGTGAGATCCTGGGCGATCAGCACCGCCTCGCGCACGCCCTGGCGGCAGACGTCGCGGATATCCTCCACGACCTCCTCCGGAGTCCTGGAAACGTGCTTGCCCCGCATGCCGGGGATGGCGCAGAAGGAGCAGACGCGGTCGCATCCTTCGGAGATCTTCACGTAGGCGTGGTGGATGCCCTTGGCCAGGAGGCGCGGAACGCGGACCTCGGAGGAACATTCCGGCTGCAGTCCCCATGCGGCGGCGCGCACCTTGGCGACCAGCTCGCCGGGCCTGTAGGTGCCCGTCCAGAGATCGACCTCGGGGATCTCCGCGCGCAGATCCTCGAGGTACCGTTGGGACAGGCAGCCCGCGACCAGGATCTTCTGTCCCTCGGACCGTTCGGCCACGCGGGCCAGGATCTCGTTGACGGATTCCTCCTTCGCGGCTTCTATGAATCCGCAGGTGTTGACCACCACCAGGGAGGCCTGCTCGGGAAATTCCGATGCCCGGAAGCCCGCCGTGACGAAGTCTCCGTAGATGCGTTCGGTGTCCACGAGGTTCTTGGAGCAACCCAGGTTCACCACGTGGATGGAAGGAGCCCGCATCAGGGTGTGCCGTCGGAGCGGGATTCGTTGCTCTTGCGGTCGATCCAGGGCTTGATCCCTTCGGGGACCAGGCGCTTGTCCGCGAAAGCCTGCGCGGCCGCCCGCGACGTGAACCGACCCACGCGGAGGCGCCAATACTGCCCGGCCAGACCGGCACCGTCGGTGGGGACCGGGATCGCATAGGCCGGAATCCCTTCCGTGGCGAATTTGGCGATGCGGGCGTCGGCGTCGACCTTCTTCTGGATACCCACTTGAAGGACCCAATCGCCCTCGGTGCCGGGGTCCCCTTCGACCTGACCCGCGACAGGCACCTTCGGAGGCTGAGCGGGAGCGGTGACGGGAGTCGGAGGCGCGGCTTTGGGGGCCTTGACCGGGGACGCGAGGTGCGCGCTAAGTGCGCCGTCCGTTTCCGGACTCCCGGTTTTTGCGCCGTCCGTCTCCGGACGCCCGGATTGTGCGCTGTCCAGCTTCGGGTGCTCGACCGCGGTCGCGACGCTCCGAACCGGTTCGGCCTTGGCGGTATCGATGGAAGAAGCCGACCGGAGGATTTCCGGCGGCGTGAAGTTGGTATCGCCGGTCGGTGCCGGAATCTGCGCCACGGGCTCGAACGGCTTGATCTCCCTCTTGCAGGAGCAAAGCGCGGAAATCCCCGCCACCGCCACGGCTCGCAACGCTGTCGTACGCACCTTCATCGGACCTCCGACGGTCTCCGGTTCCCTCCGGAGACCCTTTGCAGACAAAGGTACGTCCATCCGAATGTGGCAGCCAGGCGGCGCACCCCGGCCGGAGCGGGTCACCCGCTCAACTGTCCCAGCGCACCCCGGCGTACATCTGGCGACCCCGCAACGGCCCCCAGATGTGGCTGGTGCCGTAGTTCCCTTGGGCATCGAAGTAATTGGGCGGATCCCCGCCGGAGACCACTTGGGTGTAGTTGAACAGGTTCTCCGCGCCCACGTAGAGGGTGATCTCCTTGCGCACCTTCCAATCCAACTTGGTATCGAACACCGCGAAGGCGGGAGCATGCGACCGTTTGGGATCGAAGGCCGTGCTGTCCACGGGGTCGTAACCGTTGTACTGGGTCGCATAGCCGTACGGTGCCAAGTTGCGCGGCGCGGTCCAGACCACGTCGCCCGACCAGTCGAGTGGCCCGAACTTGATGTCGAACCTTCCGGTGACGTCCGTCTCCACCGCGGCCACGGGTTCGATCGCCTTGTACCGGTCGGGGATCTGCTGGTGTTCCACTCCCGCGCCCAGCTTGAGCCAGGGCCAGGGAAGGATTGCAGCCTCCGCGTCCATGGAGAGGAAGGGCAAGGTCGCCGAATCGTTTCGCAGCGCTGGTCGCGCTCCGCTCTCGTCGACGTACGCCAGGTTGGACAGCATGGTGCCGTACATGCTGCCGGACAGGTCCCAGGTCGGCTTCTCCAAGGAGAGCACCCCGCCGCCGCCCCAGGCCTTCTCCAACTTGTCGATATCGATGTCGAAGCCATTGTTCAGGATGTTGTGGTCGGTCTCGAAGAACGTGAGCGGGGCGTGCCAGCCACGTCCGGCGGAAAGCCGTCCGGTCAGGCCCTCCACGAATTCCCAGCGGAGATTGGCGCGCGGCGAGATCAACCAGTCGTCCACTTGCGGTCCGTTGGGCTTGTCGATCCAGTTCACCGTGGCGTCGTCGGCCCGCACCGCCACCGACAGATCCCGTTCGCGTCCGAAGTTCCAGACATCCTGGGCGTAGAGTCCTCCGAACAGGGCATCGAAGGAATCGGGGATGATGCTGTCGTCCACGAAGTAGGTCTGGGACTGGGAGCGCATGTATTCGTAGGTGCCGTCCACTCCCAGGGTGACCGTGTGCGGCCCGGCGGTTCCCACCCAGCGCAAATCGGCCACCATGGTGTTGTCGTCGTTGTAGTAGTCGGCGGCGTCTTCGTATTCGGAGCCCTGCGATTGTCCCGCCCACCCGGCGCGCAGTTGCCACAGACCGAGTCCCGGAGAATCCCAGGTCAGGGATCCCGCCGTTTCCGTCCGGTCGGTGGTGATCCACTCCACGATGGAGCGGGGGGATCCCGTGTAGTCGTTGCGAACATCGTTGGTGGTGGAGTCGTTTCCGAAGCGCAGGTTGTTGGGTGCGGTGGAAGTGATGGCGGGAAAGTCGCTGGTGACGGTTCCCCCGAAGACCTCGGAATGGCTCTTCACGGCGCGGGCGTCCCAGTACCACCCCTGTCCCAGCGTTCCGTCCAGCTTCACCAGACCGCTCTCGTCCTTGAGCGACGGGGATTCGGTGAGCCCGTTGTTGTCGGCGTCCCACTGCCCCTGCTGGAAGAAGTGTCCCGCCGCCACCAAGCCCAGGTTTCCGTCGTCCGTGCGGGTGGTGGCGGAAAATGTCAACCGCCGCCAGTCGTCGTTTCCGCCCGCGATGTCCGAGGTGAAGCTCGGGCCCCGCGGGTTCTGCAAGCGGATGTCGATGGCCCCTCCGATCGCCCCCGGTGCCAACAGCGATGCGCCCGGTCCTCGGGAGATGTCGATGCCGGCCAGTCCAGCCGTCGTCAGCGCATCCACTCCGTAAAAGCCGGTCACCGTGGAATACAGCGGCAGGCCGTCCACCAGCACGGTGGTGTGCTCGGCCCCCAGCCCGTTGATCTGGATCTGCTTGAACCCGCACGACGAACAGGCCGTGAGCACATCCACGCCGGGCTCGTCCGACACCGCCTGGGCCAAGTCGTCGGCATTCTTGCGCTGGATGGCCTCCGGAGTCACCACCTGCGTGGGTTGGATGGCGTTGGTGAGCACTCCGATCCTGTCCAAGTCGCGCCGTTGGCCGCGCACCACCACGGCGCCGCTGGCCGAGGTGTTCTTGAGCAGCGCGGGTCCCTTGCCGGTATCCACCACCTGCGCTGCGAGGGCGGAATCCGAGACCAAGGGGGCGCTCGGGGGCGGGGTTTGAGCCTGTGCTTGGACCTTGGTGGTATCCAGGACCTTCGGGATGGAATCCGATGCCTTGGCGACGGAATCCGTTGGAAGAAGTCTCGGTGCCGTGGCCGAATCCCCGGGGGGAGCCGCCATCGGATCGGCGGCGGCGAGGGCCGCGGACAGGAGGATCAAGTTCGTGAAGTTCAAGGGATCTCCTCTGAAGAATCGTTTGGGCAGAGTTGCCGAAGCTGGGTTTCGTGACGCCAGCCGATCCAGGAATCGGCGAGTCGTCCGGACGATTGGAAGACGAGGACCTCGGGGAAGGCCGCGGGCCGTTCCACGCGGGGTCCCGCGATCAAGGCATGGAAGGAGGACGGAATCCGACGCTCGACATCCCGACGGTCGTCCGGCTGGGCGTCGAAACGCAAAGCCGCAAGCGAGAGGTGGTCGGGGCATCGCTCCCCCACTCGGGCCAGGGTGGACATCTGGGCGTCGCACCACGGGCATTGCGCGTCCCACAGGACCACCGCCACAAGCCCGTGATCGGGCACCCGCAGTGTGTCCGGCAGGCGAGTCCGCTCGCTCACGCCCACCGAAGGCAGAACGAACGGACCCGCGGCGGCGCCCAACGGCAATGTGGCGATCGCGGCAAGGAACAGGCCGCGGAACAAGGATTCCGTCAAGGGATGGTTCCTCCCTGGAATTGGCGTGTTTTCGCATCCACCGGACCGGACGGACCAAGCGGTGCGTCGATCACCGGTCGGTGATTGCAATTTTCAGGGGATTCCGTAGGCGCGGAATCGTCGCGTCAGGTTCTCCGTGAACGGATCAGACGGCGACTCCGACCGAGGCATCGGGAGGTCCACGGCAAGTGGCGGGAAGGGGGCGAAGTTGCGGAGCCCAAAGGACAGGAGTCGCCATGTCGGCGAATCCGACCAGCACGCCGAGCACCACGAGGGATGGCGGCGGGCCAAGCCGGGACGGGGCATGCAATACCTGGCACACGGGGCAGTCGTCCTCATGTTCGTCTCCAGGTGCATGGTGGTGGATGGCAACCAGGGCCGCCATGCACAACTGCGCGATCAGCGCGATCAGAGAAACGAACCGGACCATGGATTGCACTTGGTAACATACACTCAATCTCATGTTTGACCTGCATTCCACGGAACGCGGATGGAGGCGTCCATTTCGCGCGGCGACGACCAACCGATCCTTGCTGCTCGGACTGATGTTCCTTTCCGCAGCGCCCGTCCAGGCCGCCGGCATCATCCACCGGTGCGGGTTGGACGCCTTCCCGAAGGGCTGGAAGCCCGGACCTGCTCCCGTCCGTGGCCAGCCCACCGCCGCCCAGGTGGCGGCGCGCGTCCTGGCCACGACCTCTTCCCTGCAAACCGACCACTACATCCTCTGGTGGACCTCGAGCGGATCCGACGCGATCACCGGCAACGGTGCGGTCGTTGCCAGCGGAGATTCCGTCCCGGGTCTGGTGCGCGCCGCCGCCACGGCACTGGAAGCCGCCAGGCATTTGTACGTGGACACCTTGGGCTACCTGCCGCCCATTCCCGCCGTCCGGGGCTTCCACTGGGGACTCGACGCGCCCCAAGGCAAGTATCCGGTGGAACTCTGCGAAGTGGGCCAGGCACTTTCGGCGGCAGGCTACCAGGTGCAGACCAGCGACCTCTATTACGGCGTGACGGTCCCCTACCAGGGTGGTTCGAGCAACATGATGCTGGCGGCGGACCTCCCCACCTTCCCCAGTTGGTCCGGCGCGCTGGACAACGGAAGGGGAACGGAAGGATCCGACTACAGCGTGGTCTGGTCCGTGGTCATGCAGGCCACCGCCTCCCACGAAGAGTTCCACTCGGTCCAGTACAATTACGAGACCGATCTGAACCATTTCCTGTTCGAGGCATCCGCCGTCACCATGGAGAAGGTCGCCGTCCCCGCCGAATCCGATTACCTGGTCTTCTTGGCACCCAATTACAACGGGCTTTGCGGCCTCCAAAACCTCGCACCGCTCCTGGAATCCGACCATTTCTCGGCCTATCCCCACGCTTGGTACGTCAAACAGCTCATCGAAGACGAGGGGATCGGCATCCTCCATCAACTCTGGGCGGGGCGGGCGAATTCGAGCGCACCCATCAAGTCCACCCTGGATGCCGTCTTCGCACAACACAACCTGACCTTCGACACCACCCTCGCCCGATACGCCCTGCGCGTGGGCCTGAGCGGTCGGCGCTCGGATTGGCTCCTGCCCGGTTTCCCATCCTTCCCGGACGACACCCTCTTCCCGACTCTCCAAGGCGTCCTGAAGACCAGTTCGAGCCCCCAAGCCTTGCCGTTGGATTCCAGCCAGTTCGCGGAGTGGATCGACACCAGCGGAAACGCTTCGGACAGGCTTGTGGTATGGATCCCCGATGCGGGCGCGAACCTGGCGCACGCCTGGAAATCGGGAACCACCAGCGGATCGGAACGGCTCCGCGGTTCCATCCGTCAAGCCGCATCCAACACCAGGCAAGACGTTTGGGCGTTCTCCAACCCCGGCCCCCTGGTCGCCGACCAGGCCTCGGCCACCAGCGAAGGATCGACGTCCTGGCTCTGGACCGTGCCGGCGCCCAACCGGACCGCGGCGCTGGCGAACCAGACGTTCCAGTGGCAGGACACTTCACGGAGCGCGACCGGTGGATCCATCCTGTCGGGGACGTCCGCGGTGGACACCACCTGTACGCCCCTCCTCCACACCGACATCTGGACTCCCACCGCATCGGAGGAGCCGTTCGCGGATTCGGTGGTGGCGTCCACCGGGAGCCATTCCCTGGTGCTGGAGGACGCCGACCGGATTCTGTCCCTGAAGAACGCTTCCCTGACCGTTCCGTATCCCGTGAAGGCCGCTTGGGTCGGGCGAGGAGACGGAATCTGGTCCAAGGACAGCGTCTCCGTCGCTGGATCCGGCGCAAGGATCGAGCTGGGCGCATTGGACCTTTCCCTTCCTCTGCGGATCCTCGCTTCCGCGGGGAAGTCGGCCTCCGTCGGGGGCGCCTCGGCCCCCTATCCCAATCCCTCCCGCGCCGGAGCACCCATCCATTTCCTCGTGAACTCCGTCAACGGAGCGACCCTGGAGATACTGGCGTCCGACGGGACCTGCATCCGCCGCCTGGAGGTTCCGCCGGGCCCGACCTCCGTGGACTGGGACGTGAAGAACGGTTCCGGTTCCCGCGTCAAGTCCGGTGTCTACTGGTACGTCTGGAGGGGGGTGTCGGGAGCGAATCGCGGCGAGCTGATCGTGGCGCGCGACTGATGGTTCATGGAGCCACGCGCTGGACCAGATCGGCGCGGATGGTGCCCAGCTTGACCTTGGACTCCATGCGCACCGGGACGTGCCAGGCATCGTCGGTGACCCACATCAGCATCCTGCCCTTGGAGGCGAAAAGCGCGTCTCCGTGGATCTTGGGCTCGATCACGAGAGTCCGCACGGTGCCCCTGCCCGTGTCCAGGATCTCGCGGCGCAGGCAGACGATCTCCACCGAGGCGAATCGCTTGCGGTTGTCCACCATGGACAGGAATTGCGACTTCCCCGGTTCCAGGTCGGAGGCCCTCACATGCTGGAAGGCGGAGAGGAGGTCGAATTCTCCGCCCGAGAGGCCGATGGTCGTGTCGGGTTTGGCCTCGCCTTTGATGGTCGCCGTGACCAGCGCCAAGGACCGCGCGCGCCGGAAGTCGATCCGGACCTCCGCGGAATACGGGCCCTCGCGCTGGCTCTTGCGGAACTGCACCGGCAGGCCGGTCCTGGGGTCCAGCAGGGACTGCACGGTGTCCTGCACGGGGTACATGGATTGGATGGTCTTGTTGGCGCGGGCGGTGGTGCGCACCGCCAGCAGTCCCGGATCCGTCGTGGACAGGCATTCGATGGAGGAATGTCCCACCAGCATCCCACCCCAGTGGACGTCGAAGTACAACCTCTCCCCGCGAAAGGCGGCGATGGGAAGTCCGGCGACCGTGCCAGAAGCCAAAACGGCCGCCCAGGCGAGGAACCTCACGACCCGGTCCGTGCTCCGGTCAAACCTCGGGCCGCGATGTCGGTGCGGTGCTGGAGCCCTTCGAAGGTCACCGCGGATACTCCGCGGTAGGCGTTCTCCACGGCCTGGGAAAGCGTGTCTCCGGACCCGACGACGCTCAGCACCCGACCTCCCGAGGTCACCAGACGACCCGAATCGTCCAACACGGTACCCGCATGGAGGACCTGGACGTTCTCCATCCGGGCCACGGCCTCCAGACCCTCGATGAGTCTGCCTTTGCGGACCGCGCCGGGGTAACCTTCCGCGGCGAGCACCACCGCAGCCGCCGCCCGGCGAGGTGCCGGCACGTGGATGTCGCCCAGACGCCCGGCCAGGGCGGCCTGGCAGAGGTCCACCAGATCGGCTTCCAGGACGGGCAGCACGCATTGGGTTTCCGGATCACCCAGACGGCAATTGAATTCCACCACCTTGGGCCCCGTCTTCGTCAGCATGAGTCCCACGAACAGGATTCCCCTGTAGGGGCATCCTTCCTGCTCCATGGCCTTGAGGACGGGTTCCACGATGTTCTGGCAGACCGAAGCGAGGATGGCGGGCGTGACGCAGGAAGCGGGCGAATAGGCACCCATCCCACCCGTGTTGGGACCCTGGTCGCCGTCCCGAAGCCGCTTGTGGTCCTGGGCGGAGGGCAGGAGCACATAGCGGACCCCGTCGCAGAGCACGAAGACGGAAGCCTCCTCGCCCTGCATGAACTCCTCCACCACCACCTCGTCTCCGGCGGTTCCGAAGATCCGGTCTTCTCCGAGCATCTGGCGTGCGGCGGCCATGGCCTCCTCGCGGGTCATGCAGACCACGGCGCCCTTTCCCGCGGCGAGTCCGGAGGCTTTCACCACGACCGGAACCGGGCATTCCGCAAGATGAGCCAGCAACGGTTCCAATTCCGCGAAGGTGTGGTGCCCCGCCGTGGGGATCGAATGGCGCACCATGATGTCCTTGGCGAAGACCTTGGAGGATTCCAGCCTGGAAGCCGCCTGGGTGGGACCGATCGCGGGAACGCCCGCCTCCGTCAGGCGGTCCACCAGCCCGAGGGCGAGGGGAATCTCGGGTCCCACGAAAACCCAGTCGACGGATTCCTCCACGGCCAAGGCGACCAGGCCCTCGACATCGTCCAGCGCCACCGGGACGCATCGCGCCAGCGCGCCGATGCCGGGGTTTCCCGGAGCCGCGAGGATCGCCGGGGCATGGGCGCTTTCCGACAACTTCTGGACGATGGCGTGTTCGCGACCGCCGGACCCGACGACGAGGATCTTCATGGAGGCCGTCAAGGTAGAATCCCGGTGGTCCACTGGAGATCGCCCCAGACCGCGGTGCCGGAACCCGCGGGGCCCCAGCCGGTGCGGAGGGTCGCGGAGAAGGTTCCCGCGGGGGTCCTGGGTCGCCAACGGATGCCGAATCCCACCCGCTGGTCGAACTCGTGGGCGATGGGGAGGTCGTCCCTCCACAGGCCGATGCCCGCACCCATGTCCCATGGAAGGTGGAACCAGCCCTCAAGGCGCGACAGGACCACCAGATTCTTCCGGCCGAACTCGTCGGATTCGATCTGTCCAAGGGCCTTCCCGAACCGGGCATCCGCCGCGGAATCGTTCCCGCCGCCGCTCGCTTCCGCCCGGGTCAGATCCATGAACCCGCCGGAATCCGTCAACAGGATCCCCTGGTTCAGCCAGGCGAGGACTTCGCCCTCGAAGCTCCAGGGCAATCCGGGTCGCGCGGAAGCGGTCGCGGAGATCCGAGCCATCACCCCGCCGGTCAGGATGTCGGAATTCGGCACGCGCAGCGTGAGGCCCAGGTCTCCGCCCAGGGAATTGCCCTTCCTGCGCTCCTCGGCACCCAGGAAGTCCATGCCTCCGTACAGGAAGGGCCAGTCCTGCCTCACCACGGAAGTCCAACCCACCAATCGATCCAGGTCCGGCACGAAGAGGCCGATCCGCCCGTTGCCCAGGCCGATCTCCGCCTCCCAGGGGGCGGTCCCGGCCTCCCACCTGTGGCGGACGGTGACCACGGAGGCCGAACTCGGCCGACTGCGGAAATCCACCCATTGTTCGGCGACCTGGTCCAGGGTGTCGCGGGCCTCCAGACGCGCGGCCCATTCGCCCTGTCCGTGGGGAGAGACGACCAGTTCCCGTCCGTCCCAGGCCAACGGGGCGCCGGGAGGGATCTCCGCCAAGATCTGGACGGGACCTCCCTGGGGATCCAGGGCCACCGGCCGATAGGTGCGGACGGATCCGTCGGCCACGTCCGAGCCTCCCAGGCGGCTGAGGAAGACGGGCGGAAGATGGGCCTTCACGGGCTTCGACACCTCCACGACCCGCCTGGAGCCGCGTTCGGCGAACACGAACCGGAAGTCCATCCTTCCCGCGCGCAAGGGACGGAAGGAGAGGACGCGTCCGTCCCATGTCGCGTCGCCGTCGGCCAGCACCGAATCCAGCCCGACACCGGCGTCCTCCCAGTCGGAACGGACGCGGCCCGGATCCCACGTGTACCAGCGCTTCTCCAGCAGCGTGTCCCACGGCAGTTCCACCAGCAGCCCATCCGGGGAGACCAGGTCCTTGCGCCTTTGCACCCGCAGGCTCCAGGTCCGGGTCGCGCTCGCGCCGGTCGGATCCACGACGCGGAAGCCCAGATCGACGGTCGTGCCGCAGACGGAATCCGTCCCGCCTGCGGCGGAGTCCCGCGGCGACCAGGCCGCGCTTACCGCCGCCGAGTCCCAGGTGGCGCCGGGCGGAAGCGAGACGGGAAACACCTTCAGCGCCGATCCGGGCCATCGGCTCGACCACGGCACCGGGCTGAAGGACCAGTTCCCTCCGCAGCGCGGAAGGGTCGGTTGGCCCTCCAGCCGGGGAGGTTGGGGACGGCGAACGACGGGATGCCAGACCAGAGTGTCGCCACCGCGTTCGCCGGCGACCGTCCACCTCGCTTCGGAGCTTCCGGTGTCCGTCGGAGCGCCCTGCAAGGTCCTGGATTCCCCGTCCCAGAGAAGCCCCGCGGGAAGATTCCCCAGAAAACCGAAGACGAAGTCCGAGGTGGGTCCCCCCGAATCGTCCACCGCCCAGCCCGTCCAGGACAATTTCTGCCCCAACCACAGGGAGTCCGGCGGCGGTGGGGAGACCCATTCGGGACGTCCGCGCGGAACGTGCGCGCTCGCCGACGGACCCGCGCGGAGCCGGTCCAGGAACGACGCCGGGGCCGTGAGCACCAGCTGGCCGCCCTCCAGCGACAGAAACAGTCTCTGTCCCACGGGAATGCCGCCCATCGACTGTTCCAGGCTCTTCAGGAGCGCCGCGCCGAACTCGTAGAGCTTCTTCTCCCGCGCGCCGGATACGATCCTGGACCGGGCGTTCCAGGCCGAGGGGTTGGCCGCGGCCTGGACGCGCACGACCGGCGATTGGCGGAGCGCGCGCAAGGCGCCTTCCGCCGAAAGCGTCTGCCAGACGTCGGCATCCACCAGGAAAGCCTTGTCGGAGAAGCGGAGGATGTCGCCTTGCTGCAAGCCCGACACGGGGCTCCCCAGCAGGAACACGGGCGTTCCGGCGGCGTGGAACCTGGCCTGCAACCGGGCGACCACCGCCTGGTCGGCCAGGGTGGCCACCGCGAAGGCCCCCAGCGGTGCCGTGGACCAGTCGGCACCGGCACCGGCGGCGAGCAGCGCGAGAAGAGACAGCGCGCGTCCCATGGCGCTCACGGGGACCTCTCCTCCAGCCACCGCCGGTACTCCCGCAGGGCTCCCTCGGCCACGCCCTTGTCGCCGTAGTCCACCGAATCCGCCACGGTGAACCACTGGCCCTCCGAGGCGCTCCAGTCGAGCTTTCCGTACTGGCAGGAGGGATGTTCCGATCTCGCCTGGGCGTGCAGGCGCACGTAGGCGCCCGCACCGCGGTCGTGCCGGACCACCACCACGGAACTGTCCGCGAGCACGGCCTCGATCCACGCCACGGAATCCTTCGAATCCGCGGTGAGCCGGGCGCGGGCCGTCGAGAGCCCCATGGCCACCGCGTAGGGACCGGCCCCTGCGGCAGCGCTCGATCGCGCCACCCTCTGGATGGTCCGATCCCAGATCCAGTCGTGCCGCGCCGCTTCCGTCTTCGCCTTGTCGAGGTTCACCATCGGAACCAGGAAAACCATGCGGAGCACGAGCAGCACGGTGAAGACCGTGAGGATGGACTCGAACGAGACCGCCTCGCCCAGGTCGGGTGCCCGCCTTCGCAGCGACATCCTCAGGCTCCCGGCTCCGGAGCGGAAGGTCCCGCCGCGATCTTCTTGGTGGACAGGAATTGCCTGTAATCGGATTCCCAGGACCGCAGCTCCCCGAGGCGCCGGGCCAGCTCCTCCTGGAGCCGCCCCACCGCTTCAACGGAATCCCCGGTGTGCCGAATCGTCTCCAGGAGCTTCTGCACGTGGGTGTCCAGAAGCTTCTGCGCCTCGATGAGCCTCGCCTCGGTCCGCACCCTCTCCTCGGCGGAGGGCCCCCGGTCCCGGCCCGGATGGGCGCGGACGGCGGGGACCAGGACGGTGAGGTACCAGTCGGAGAGGTGCGTCTCCGCGAGCTCGCGGCTGCGGAACAGCCGATCCAGGAGCTGCACCACCAGCGCCTCCACCAGAAGGGAGATGCCCGTGGCCACCAATGTCGCCTGGATCGCGTAGGCGTCCTCGTCGATCGCCTTGGCGATGTCGTGGATGAATCCCATCTCTCCGCCCGAATCGGAAAGACCCAGGATGGCGCGCTTCATGGGCGGAAAGGTGAGCACCAACCCCACCAGCGTCCCCAGGAAACCGACCTTGAGGACGGTGCGGTTGACCAGGGCGTGGATCCCCAGCCGCCCGTGGTCCAGCAGGTCCCTGCGGTCCGCGGCGTTGCGCAGGATCACCCCGGAGGCGTCGAACTCCCCGCGTAGGCCCAGTTCGATCCAGCGGAGGCAGAGATCGCGCGTCTCCGCCGGCGGCAGGGAAGACAGGGCTTGTTGCAGACCGCCCAGATCGGGTTCCGAACCCGCGGCGTGCAGGACATCGAACACCTTGCGGTCTTCCAGCGCCCGCCGGGACATCTGGAAGAGCTGGCTGGCCAGCACCGCTTGACCGACCAGGAACAGGACCAGGATCGCGGCCTGGACGGGATTGCGGTAGTACAGGGTATCGAAGTGCTGCATCACCATGACCGCGAACAGCGCCAAGGGCAGCGGAATCGCAAGCGCGATGAGGGATTGCCATCGGATCCTCTCCAAGACCTGGGCAGCCCGGACGAGGGATTGCAAGGAAGTGTTCATGGATGGATCCTCGCGCCGAAGGCGGAAGTGGGGTCGGGGATGGAAACGGTGGCTTGGAGGGACAACGAGAACTGGGAGAGCGTGCGGTAGTCCAGACGCAGGCGCACCGGCTCCACCTCGAAGACCCAGGGCAATCCACCCCACCGCGGAAGGTGGATTCCGGCGGGCCCGACGGCCAATTCCAGCCACGAAGCCGCAGCCGAGGAAGTCCATGTTTCGCCCAACCCGAAGCTCGCCCAACCCGCGGGGAGGTCCCGCAGCCCCAGGCTCTGGAGGGATCCCGACCAGAGTCCCGGGCAGGTGGAGAGGCGATATTCCAAGCTGCCGAAATGCGCGACCAACCGTCTTTCCCACGCCCCCGGATACGAAGAGTCGCCGGTCACCCTCCAGAACTCGCCGGGCTTCATCTCTCCCAGGAGGCTGTCCAGCCTGGGCTGTCTCCAGCTTTGGGATCCGATCGGGAGGGCATGCCGTTCCAGTTCCAGGCAGATGCCGGGTCCGCAGACGGTGCCCGTCCAGCTCCAGGCGCCGGGCATGGCGGAATCACCCAGCAGGTGGAACACGCGGGGTGTCTGTTCCATCTGGTCCCACCGCACGCCCATGCCGGCGCCCAGCCAGCCCCTCCAGCCGTACATGCCCTCCACTCCCGTGTACCATTCCGTGGTGGGAAAGGATCCGGGGGAGTCCGCCGTGGAGGCTCCCATGCGCGCCGCGAGACCCGAGGGCGGAACCGTCCAGCGCCGCAGGTTGTCCACGGTCGGTCGGAATCCCTCCCAAGTGGACCAGCCCGAATCGGAGCGCGCCTGCTTGGATGGCGCGGAGTCGATGTCGGTCCAGGGCACTCGGGCGAATTCCGTCCCCTGCGCCAACAGGACGGCCGAATCTCCCACGGGACCGACCAGGGTCCAATCGGCGGTACGGGGGACGATTTCCGTCGCACCCACGGAGGCCAGGAGGCTGCGCGCCTTGGTGGAATCGAGACGGACAGGTTCGGGAGCCGCGGGGAGCAGGAACGATGCCGCGAGACAGAGGATTGGAACCATTCCGCCTCACATCTCCGAGACGGGACGGGTGCGGACGAACCAGTCCAGCCCTTCCAGGGTCAGATCCGGGCAGTAGGCGTCCACGATCCTGGTGAGACCCCGCAGGACGACCGACCAACCGCCCGTCGCGATGACCTTGGCGTTCGGGATCCCCTCCTCGAGCCGGATCCTGGCCACCAGGTGTTCCATCATCCCGATGTGCCCCAGGAGCAATCCCGAATGGAGGGCCGCCTCGGTGGTGCGACCGGTCGCACGTTCCGGCACTTCGATCGCCACCTGCGGCAGGCGCGCCGTGCGCCCCACCAACGCCAGCATTCCGGTTTCGATGCCTGGCGCGATGGCTCCTCCCAGATAGGTCCCGCCCCGGACGACGTCGAACGTCGTGGCCGTGCCCAGGTCGATGACCACCGCGTCGGAGATGCCCTTGCTCTCCAGCCCCAGCGCATTGGCCAGCCGATCCGGACCGATCTGGACCGGATTCGCGTAGTCGAGGGCGATGCCGCAGTTGCGGTGGTTCAGCGACCGCACGTCCCCGGTGGGAACGACCCGTTCCAGCCCCTTGTGCCACGAGCGGTCCAGGGCGGGCACCACGGTGGCGATGGCGGCGGCGCGCAGCCGGGAAACGGGGAATCGACCGACATCCATGAGCTGGCGCACCCGCATCTCGATCTCGTCGGAAGTGGCAGCAGGTCGGGTGGTCAGCCGCCATTTGCGTTGGAGCGTTCCGTCGCTGAACAGGCCGACGACGGTGTGCGTGTTCCCGATATCCACTGCGAGCATCGGTGCAAAGGTAAACCTGTCCGGGATGCCTCCCTTGGGCATTTTCCCACCGCGGGGGGGTCCGAGGTTCCTAGTTTGGATCCACAGTGGAGCCCAACAGCGACGACCGGATCACCGCCTTCATGGCTTGGCGCAGGCGGCGGGCTCTCGAAGCCGGTCTTTTCCGCCCCGACCAGCTCCTGGACGAATGGGTCTTCCGCCGCATCCTTCTCCACGCCCCCCGGGACGTCTACGAGTTGGAGAAGCTGCAGCTGTTGACCGGGCCGCTGTTCCACCAGTACGGCGACGACCTGCTGTCCCTGAGCCAGAAACGTCCCACCGAGGACGAGCGACCGCGCCGCGTCGGACGCGAACCGGATCCGGATCCGCGCGAATCCCGCCAACGCCATCCCTCGGAGAAGACCCGGAGAACCGGATCCCCCGCGAGCCGCGGCACCGTCCGCGCCGACGACCCTCCGGTCTCCCTGCCCTCGGTGCGCGGGGACAAGAAGACGATTTCCGACTTCGAACCGGCCGCTCCGCATCTCGAATGGCGCGGTCGCGCCTTCGAATTCGGGTGTTCGACGCTCTCCTTCAAATTCTGGGAAACCGAGTTCCTGGAGTCCTGGGGCGCCCTTCTCGAGTCCATCGCCGCCGGCTCCGTGGCTCCCGCCAGTCCCGACGAGGAGGCCGTGGCCGCCCTCTCCGACCGCAGGAGCAAGGCGGCGAAGGAATGGGAGCACGCCTGGGTCAAGCTGGTGTTGCGCCGGGCCTACGAAGCGACGTGATCCCCGCTGGGCCGAACGGTTCTTTTCTAATTCGATCTTCGCGACCTTTCGCGGGAGGACGGAACATGTTCGACGTCGACGCCATCAACATCTGGGGGGCCGCGGCCGCGGCCTTCGCGATGTTCGCCCTGGGCGGGCTCTGGTTCTCGCCCGTGCTGTTCGGGAAGACCTGGGCGCGAAGCATCAGGGCTTCGCCCAAGGAACTCGGGTCGCCCGCGGTGGCGTTCACCCTGTTTCTCCTCACCGCCACCGGCATCGCCTTCCTGGTGGCCCTCCTCTTCTCCGGGGCCGGAATGGACACCACCGCGCGCGGCTTCCTGGGGGGGATCGTGCTCTCGGGCCTATTCTTCCTGGTCTCGCTGGGCGACGCCGGATTCACCGGCCACCTCCGCGCCAAGTGGTGGTGGATCCAAGCGGTCTACCGCATCGTCGGAACCCTCCTCCTGTGCACCATCGTGGGGGCGTCCGCGCCCACCAGTCCCTCGCGCCAGATCCAGAAATCGTTGGACGACGCGGGCAAGACCGTGGACCGGGGTCTTCAGGACATCGGGGTCAAGTAGGCGCGGTCGGCTACCGCGGAACCGAATCCGCGGAGGCCGGGTGGAAGTCGGGGTACGCGGTGGGGCCGCCCTCCCGGATCCAGGCCTCGCAGGAATCGCCCATGTCGGAGAGCACCCACGGGCCGCCCCCGCTCCCGGTGCGCAACAGCGCGGACTTCTCGGCCTTGTCCACCCACGACCATTGCGTCCACGACACTTTCTGCCAAGGGTTGTCGTGCAGGAACCGAACGAAGTCGTGCGCGCGTCCCCAGTCGCAGCGGCCGTCGCCGGAGGATTCCGAGGCGCTCCATTCGGTGGCGAACACGGGAACCTTCTTCAGGACGCCCGCGAGGTCGTCGGCCATACCGTGGGAGGCCGCGTATCCATGGTAGGTGTACATGATGTTCCGGATGGTGTCGCCCTTCCCGTCCAGGAGCACAAGGGGGTCCGCGGCGGCGAACTTGGTCCGGCGCGACCACTCGGGGGTCCCCACCACGATCACGGTGGTGGAGTCGTGCCGGCGGATGACGGAAATCACCTTGGTGGCGTAGGCCTTGATGCTGTCCCACCCGGAGCCCGTGGGTTCGTTGGAGATCTCGTAGATCACGTGGGGGTCGCCCGCGAAGTAGCGGGCCGTGCGATCCCAGAACTCCAAGGCCGGATCCAGGTAGGCGTTCGGATCGTCCACGACGTGCCAATCGACGATGGCGTAGATGCCCTCGGATCTCGCCCAGGAGACCTCGTTTCGCATGGTGGCGTCCCAGGTGGCCGGAGAATTGGCGTATTCCATGGCGGGAACGGGGACGCGAACCACGGTGACACCCATCTGGTGGACCATGAAGTCGATCGCGGACTTCCGGATGTTCTCCTCGTGCCATTGGGGCCAGAACATGGACACCCCGCGCAGTTGCAGCGGAACCCCGGCGGAATCCGAGAGCTGCCTGCCCACCACCCGGAGCTTCCCGTGGAGGGAAACCAGCCCGCCCGGCACCGGAGCGGGGTCGGAATGGAAGATCCCCCCGCAGCCCGCAAGCAGGCCCGCGGCCAGGATCCCCAATCCGGTCCGGCTCACCGGCCGTTCCGCCGCTGCTGCTCCCAGAAAAGCCACGCGAGGACGCCGAGCGCGATCACGATGAACCAAAACGGCGTCGCGATGATCCACGCGGCACCGATCACGGAATGGGCGAGTCCTTCGAACATGGGCCCACCTATCTACTCGACAGGACCGCTGCGGTCAACCCGCGCTCCCTTTCGCCAGCGCACCCAGCACGGTGCGCATCAGGTCGTCCGCACTCACCGGCTTGGAGAGGACGGGACCGGGCCTGTCGTCCCTGGGGTCGCCGATCCACACGACGGGAACGCCGGGAATGTCCACCGAATCCCAGCCGGGATCGTCCAGGTCCACGACCGCGAGGTCCAAGGGCGAGATCCGCATCGCCACTCCGGCGTCCTCCACGCGGATCGGGGCCAGAACCCTCATCCCCTCGCGCTCGAGCATGCCGCGCACGACCTCGCGCTGGATCCTGCCGGTGGCCGCGACGAAGATGGTCGCCGATGGCCGGGTGGCCTTCTCCAGGGCCTGGAACAGAGTCCGGACGTCGAACGGATGGGACAGGACCTTGGCCTGACCGCCGCCCAGCAGGGCTCGCGCGGACCCCGCGAGCGAAGGACGGACGACGAGCACCGCGGGTCCGGTGCGGGACAGGGCGGACTCGACGGAATCCGTCACCAGGACGCCGTCGCCTTCGGGTACCCCGGCGATCCGGAAAAGCTCCCGCATGAGGTCCTGCTGGACGGGATCCGAAAGCTCCGATCGGGCGCCGCCCCTGACCGCGGGCAATCCTTCGAGGAGCGGTGTGGCGTCGGTCACCGCGAGCGGAATCCGGAACCGGAAGCGACTCCCCCGCCCGGGAAGGCTGTCCAGCTCGATCGCTCCGCCCATGGCCTGGACCAGATCCCGCGCGATGGTGAGACCGAGTCCCGTCCCTCCGAACCGGATGGCCGTCTCCGCGCTGGACTGCTGGAAGGGCTCGAAGACGGCTTCCTGGCGGTCGGCGGGGATCCCGACCCCGGTATCCGCGACTTCGAATCCGATCTTCGCCGAAATCCCGGACTCCGCCGACCCTCCCACCGGCTCCGCCAACCGGACCGAAACCACCACTCTCCCCCCCGAGGTGAACTTCACCGCGTTCCCCAGGAGGTTGATCAGGATCTGTCGCATCCGTCCCGCGTCGACCCGGAGCGTGCGCGGGATCCGCGGATCGCAATGCGCCAGGAGGTCGACCTCCTTGTCGGCGGCGATGGGAGCCAGAAGCTTGGCGACGTCCAGGACGAGTCCGGGAAGGTCGACGTCGTCCAGCACGAGTTCGACGTTTCCCTTCTCCAGGCGGCTGTATTCGAGCACGCCGTTGATGGTGTCCAGGAGTCCCAGCGCCGCTCCCCGCGAAAGCTCCAGCGCTTCGGCCTGCTCGGGATCGAGCCGACCCTTGAGGACCTGTTCCGTCAGGCCGATCACTCCGTTGAGAGGCGTCCGCAGTTCGTGGGTGACCGAAGCAAGGAAGTTCGCTCGGGCCTTCGCGGCGGACTCCGACTTGCCCAGCGCCGCCAGGAGCTCCACGCGCGCCTTGTCCAACCGGGCCACCATGGCGTCGATGCGGCGCGAGAGGTTTCCGATCTCGTCCCGCCGCGGATCCGCGACGCGCACTTCGGTGGAACTCGAGTCCCCGATCCTTTCCACCCCCTTCGCGATGCGGGCGATCCGACTCAGCACCAACCGCTCCAGGAAGAACAGCGCGGCGACGACGGCCACCAGGACGGAAAGGGCGAACTGGAACAGGAATCCCCGCGCCGCCTCGAAGCCAAGCCTGTGCAGGGGCCTGTCCAGGCGCAGGTCCATGCTCGCCGAGCCGGTACCCAGCAACGGCAAGGGAACGGACACGATCAGGCTGTCCTGGGCGGAACGGACCGGCGGCGAGACGGGGCCGAGGGTTCCGGGGATGAACCTCACCGGTGCCTGGAGCACTCCTCCCAGGGACAGTTCCTCGCGCGCGCCCATGCGGCGGGCCAGGGCGAACCAACCCCGTGCAGGCCCGACTCCCGAACCGGGGAACACCTGCTGCAAGGTCGCGAGATAGAGGACCGGTCCCGCCAGGACCATCCCGGTCCGGACGGGCCTTCGGGGATCGGCCAACGCCCGCAACGCCCGTCCCAGGGCGGTGTCCGGAGCACCGCCGGGACCCCTGCCCAAGCCGGCTCGGCACCGCAGGCCCGTGTCCCAGAAGAACATCTGGTCCTGTCCCATGTTGGAAAGGGTGGAATCCTCCAGGTTGGTCGCGGGGAAAGACGGATTCCGTCCTTCCAGCCAGTTGGCGGCGTCGTCCCAGCGCGCCCAATCCTTGCCCTTGAACTCCAGGTCGGTGCCGCGGTCTTCCACGATGTGCAGCGCGCGCATCCGCGATCGTTCGATCTGCCAGGATTCCAGGGCGGCGAACCGGGAAAGGACGCGCTCGACTCCGAACCACCCGGAGGCCATGATCAGGACGGCGACGATCAGGAGGGGTGGACCCAAGGTCCTGGTCCGCAGGCCCAGCGGATAGCTCCAGCGGGTCGTTCCGTCGGGGGAGTCCGGGTTCATGCCTCCACCGCGCCCGCCTCCGCCTTCGACAGCTTTTCGTGGAGGCGATCCCGTTTCTCCAGCACCGCCTTCATGGAAGCCTGGGTGGCGTCCATGACCGCGCGCAAGGAGGACCAGTCGCAGGTGCCCCGGGAATGCAACGCCTTCAGGAACACCGGCAGCCTGCCGGCTGCCAGCACCGCCGCGCCCTCGCGCAGCGCGAGCATCGCCTTCACCGCGGGGTGGTCGGCTCCGGACGGATCCCCGCCCTCCAGGAGCGAGGCCGCCGCCTGGACCTGGACGTGGAACTCGTCGAACAGCTCTTCGTAGCGGGCCGGGTCCAATCCGGTCTCCTCCAGCACCTTGAACTTGGGCTTGAGGGTGCTCTCGGGGCCGCCCGGAAGGTCCTTCATGAACTGCCTGACCTTCGCGACCAGGGCGTCTTCCCGCAACGGTTTCACCAGGTAGCCCCAGCCGCCCAGCGCCACCACCCGACGCACCGTGTCGGCGTCCGAGAGGCTGGTCATCACCAGCGTGGGCAATTCCTTCCAGGACGGATTCCGTCCCATCGTTTCCATTAGCTCCCACCCGTCCATGTCGGGCATCATGAGATCGGTTAGGACCAGTTGGATGTCGGCGTGGATCTCGAGCTTCTCCAGGGCCTGCCTGCCGGTCTTGGCGGAAACCGTGTCCAGCCCGTTGGAGTGGAGCATCATCTCCGCCGTCTTCAGGCTTATCGTGTTGTCCTCGACGATCAGGATGCTCATCCGGATCTCCCTCCGATCCTCCCGATGCTACCACAGGCGGAACCGTGCGCGCTACCCTGGCTCCCTGGCGGCCCTTCTCTCCATCGCCACGCGGTGGCGTTCCAGCTCCAGCGGCGTCTCGGGCGAAAGCGGGGGGACGGGCGCGGGACGGAGGTCTTCGCCCAGCGCGACGTAGACCATGCTCGCGGTGTGCACCCGCTCCAGGGTCGCCGCGACGGGGTCTTCGCGGTGGACATCCACCACCACGTCGATGGAGGTGCGCCCCACGGCGACCACGGAGGCTTCGAACCGGAGCACGGATCCGGTGGGCACCGGCCGGTGGAACACCATCCCCTCCACGGCGACCGTGACCACGGGACGCCGGGCGTGGCGGGTCGCGGCCAGTCCTCCGGCTTCGTCCACCAGCTTCATGATCCAGCCACCGTGGACGTGGCCCAGGTGGTTGGCGCGGTCGGGCAGCATGAGCGCGAAGCTCAGGACCCGCGTTTCGGACGGCGTGCGCGGGGCCACGGCGTTCACGGCTTGCGCGCGATCCGGGCGATGGCCCGATCGGCCCCCAGGTTCCGCATCCCCGAGCGCAGGAGGATCCGGCCCAAGACCGTGTCCGCGAGGTGGTGGATCTCCCGGATCTCGATGCCGAGCTTCCGGCAGTAGTCCTCGAAGTCGGCGAGGGTGAAGGGGTGCAGGTTGGGCGTCTCGTACCACTCGAAGGGAAGATCGGGGGTCTTGGGCATGCGCCCTCCGAAGAGCACGGAGAACCGGCTGTGCCAGACCGCGAAGTTGGGGAAGCCCACGATCGCCTCCTTCCCCACGCGCAGGATCTCCCGCAGGACTTCCGGCGGGTTGGACACCGCCTGGAGGGTCCGGTTGAGCACCACGTGGTCCCAGGCGCCGTCCGGGATGCGTCGCAGCATCTCCACCGCCTCGCCGTGCAGGGTGGAGATCCCCTTGGCCATGGCGGGAATCACCGCCTCCAGATCCAGGTCCAGCCCCTCGCCGCGGCAGCCGCGCTCGCGGATGAGGCGGCTGATCAAGGCACCGTCTCCGCAACCGATGTCCAGGACCCGGGAACCCGGACGGATCATGGAGGCGATGATGTCCAGGTCTTCCGGGGACCCCGCCAGGCCGTGGATGCCGGATTCCGTCAGACCCTGGGCATGGGATTCCGGAGGGGCCAGGAACGAGGTCAGCACCCTGTCGAGCTGGTCCACCTCCAGCAGGAAGCCGTCGTGCCCGTGGGGGCTCGCCAGCTCGCAGAAGGACACCGGTTTCCCCAGTTCCAGCAGCGCCTGGGCGACCCGCCACGACTCCGCGGCCGGGAAGAGCCAGTCCGACGAAAGGGCCACGATCAGGTAGCTGCAGCTGGAACGCTCGAACGCCTCGCGCAACCGTCGGCCGGAGGCGGCTTCCTGCGCCGCCTGGCGCTCCTTGGGATCCTGGTGGGCGGGAACGGGATCGGGGCTTCGGCCGTAGCTTTCGGCCAGGTCGAACCGGTCCATCGCCTGGGTGATGTGCAGGTAGCTGTTGGCGTCGAACCTCTCCACGAACCGCTCGCCCTGGTGCTCCAGGTACTTCTCGATCTCGAAGGCGGTGTGGAAGCGGTCGGGTTGGTCGTCTTCCCGGATCCGCCTTCCGAACTTCCCGGCCATGCCCTGGGCCGAGAGGTACGTGATGTGGGCGATTTGCCGGGCCAGGGAAAGCCCTCGGTTCGGCCCGTCGGGAAGGACGTATTCCCCGCCTGCCCAGCCGGGGTCGTTGAGGATGGATTCGCGCTCCACCACGTCGAAGGCCAGGGCTTGGGTGGAAAGAGACGGCGCCGCCGCCACGCAGACGCAGCGCTCGACCCGGTCGGGGTGGCGAAGACTCCATTCCAGGGCCTGCATCCCACCCATGGAGCCGCCCAGCACGGCGTAGAGCGGACCGATACCCAAATGGTCCAGGAGCATCCGCTGCACTTCCACCATGTCGCCGATGGAGATGTCCGGGAAACCGCTCCCGTAGGGCTTGCCCGTGGCCGGATCCACGGAAGCGGGGCCGGTCGTGCCCGCGCAGCCGCCGAGCATGCTGGCGCAGACCACGAACCAGCGCCGGGTGTCCACGGCCTTTCCGGGTCCGACCATCTCGTCCCACCACCCCTTGGAGCGGGTGTTCTCCCTCGAACCGTGGAAGCCCGCCACATGGCAACCCGCGGTCAGGGGCGGGGTGACCAGGATGGCGTTGAGACCGTCGGCATCCAGGGTCCCGTACGATTCGTAGGCGATCTCCAGACTCTCCAACGCCTGTCCGGATTCGCAGACGAACCCTCCTTCCGGAAGCTCGCACCGCAGGATGCGGGTTTCCACGACGCCGACGGACCGGGACCAGTCGTAGGACTTGGCCCGATCCGCTACCCAACTGTTGTCGGCGATGCCCATGATGGAGTTCAGGACCTCCCCGCGAACCTGGATTCCAGGAGCCACACGGGTTTGAAGCCTTCGTGCGCTCCAGGTGAATTCCAGAAGACGGCGGCGATCTCGGTGGCGCGTCCGGGCACCACGGTGGCGTACAGGCGGTCGGCGTAGATCCGCGAAAGGTGGAGCCCGCGTCCACGGGGGTCCAGAAGCCCTTCGGCGCGCAGGTGGCGGTCCAGCAGCCGAAGGACCTCGGACGGAGACAGCATCCCCGCCTCGTCCCGCACCACGAACACGTGCCGCACCGCGTCGCGACCCCATTCGAGCACGGCGCAGCCCTCGGGAGAATGGTGGATGGCGTTGGAAAGCAGCTCGTCCAGCACCAGGCGGAGCCGACGCCCGAGTCGCAGCACCCCGTCCAGTCCGGATTGGACCTGTCGGCACAGCGCGGAGACCTGGCCCAGCGAGTTCGCCGATTCCCGTCCCATCACCACCGCGTCCTTCCCCAGGAATTTGCCGATGCCCGGAGTCCACCCCCGTTCGGACAGATCCACGGCCATCGCGATCTCCTCCATGAGGAGCGGCTGCGTCTTCGTCAGGAGCAGACCCAGACCTTCCTCGTGCGCGGGCGGAAGCAGTCCGTCCACGGCGGTGGAGGTCCAGAGCGCCACGGGGATTCCCTCCCTGCGCAAGCGTCCCAAGGCCCTCAATCCGTCCAGGCCGCCCGCGATCTCCACCTCGCCCAGCGCGAAGGCCGCACCGGAACGGGCGTTGTCGACCAGTTCCGCCACGGTGCGGCAGCCGAGGACCGGGCGCGAAAGGGACGCTCCCAGCAGGAGCGACAGTCGCGGGTCGGGGTCCAGGAGAAGGATCGGCTCCGGGCTCACGGAATGTGCCAGTGGGAAAGCCGGGAGAGGAAGGAAGATCCGAAGACGTACCGGAAGACCTCGACCTTGGCCAACGAGAGGAGCACCACCACCAGCTCGATCCCCAGCACCAGCAGGAACAGCGAGGTCAAGGCGGCGATCCCGACCACCACGGAAGGACGGATCTCCCCGTTCACGGACAGGATCCGTCGCAAACGGGAGCCTTCAGCCGTGGGAGGCGGCGCGGACGCGCCAGGCATTGTCACCCGGTAGGATCGGCTTGGGGGTCGTGCCCACCAGCATGACCGTGCTCGTGGCGGCGGTGGTCCTCACGACCAGTCCGTATCCGCGCATGGCCATGATTCCGCGCTCCATGCCCGAATCCATGAACTCGAACACGTCTCCCTCGGAGACTCCCGAGGCCTGTCCGCGCCCGACCAGGACGTAGCTCCCGGGCAATTGGGTGCGCCCAAGCCGGGTATTGGCCAGCACCTGGTCCGGTTTGTTCTCGTCCACCTTCTTGAACCCGACCACGTAGGGAGCGGAGGGAATCAGAAGGGGGCGGACCATGGCGGAGCGAGTGACGCGTCCGAACACCCTCTCCGTCTGGATCTCGGAGGATTTCGGATGGACCTCCAAGACCACGGCGATGGCGCGGGCCTGTTCCAGGTGTCCGGAAAGCACCGGGACGGTCAACGTGGCCACCTGGTCTCCGGATTCCACGATCACCACGCGATCGCCCACCTTCAGACCCTGGTCGGATCCGACGTCGGTGCCCAAGGTGGACCCTACCAGGACCTCCTGTTGCCCGTAGGCCGGATCCCAGAGGATCCGTCCCTGGTAGCTGGATTTCTGGAGTTGCGAAGTGGGAACAAGCACCGGAGCCATCAACATGACGGCTTCGCTGAGATAGCTCTTGTTGGGCGGAACGATGAGATCCACGCCGTTGGTGCTGGAATCCAGGACGGCGGCCTTCTGCAAACCGGGACTGAGTTCGAATCCTCCCAGAGGATCCGGTCCGAAATCCCCTTGCGAGGCGACTTCCCCGGTATCACCCGCCAGCCGTGTGCCGACCCCGCCTTGGCGTTGCCCGGAGGTGTCCAGATGGATGGTGTCGCCGGGATAGATCCAATGGGCGTCCTTGATCTGGGGATTGATCTTCCAGATGGACGGCCAGAGGAAAGGGTTGCCCAGGTAATGGCCGGTGATGTCCCACATGGTGTCGCCCTTGACGACATCGTGGGTGGTGCCCTCGGCGATGCCCATGGCAAGGCCCCCGGCGAGCGCAGCCACGGCAAGACGCGAAATCCTCGTGCGATTCATGAAGCCTCCCGGCATCGCCTGTCCTCGCAACTCCTTGGACCACGGCGACTTGCGCTTCTTCCAAGTTTAAGATTTCCGCGGCCGAATCGCCACCTAACCCAGCGAGAGTTTGAGTTTTTCCACGAAAAGCAGGGCTTCCAAGGGGGTCATGCGCTCCGGTTCGGCCGCTCGCAGCAGGCTTCCCACCTCCTCCAAGGAGGGGTCGGAGGAGAAAAGCGACAATTGGATCCGATCGGCCGCCGCCTCCGCGGAAGGCGTTTTCTTCCTGCCGATCTGGAGTTCCTGCGCCTCCAGCTGCAGGAGGACCGCCTTGGCTCGGCCCAGCACGTCTTCGGGCACTCCGGCCATGCGCGCCACGTGCAGACCGTAGGATCCGTCGCAGGCTCCGGGAGCCACCCGGTGCAGGAACACGATCCGACCCTCGTGTTCCCGGACCAGGACCTGGAGGTTCTCCAGCCGTGGAAGACGCTCGGAAAGCACGGTGAGTTCGTGGTAGTGGGTGGCGAACATGGTCTTGGCCGCGATCGCGGGGTTTTCATGCAACGACTCCGCGATGGCCCAGGCGAGCGAAAGCCCATCGAAGGTGCTGGTCCCCCTGCCCACCTCGTCCAGCAGGACCAGGCTGCGTGGCGTGGCGTTGTGGAGGATGTTGGCGGTCTCGATCATTTCCACCAGGAAGGTGGACTGGCCTCGGGAAAGGCGGTCGGCAGCGCCCACCCGGGTGAAGACCTTGTCCACCAGCGGCACCATGGCCCGGTCGGCGGCCACGGGGCATCCGGCGTGGGCCATCACCACGGCCAGCCCGGTCATGCGCAGATAGGTGCTCTTTCCGCCCATGTTGGGACCTGTCACCAGCTGGATCTGGGGACCCTCGCCGTCCAGGAGCACGTCGTTGGAAACAAAGGGCGTGTCCGGGTGCAAAGCCTCCAGCACGGGGTGGCGCAGGCCGCGCAGGTCCAATTTCGATCCCTGGTGGAACTCCGGGCGAACCCACCGGAACTCCTCGGAGAGCACGGCGAAGGACCCCAGGGCGTCCACGGTCGCCAACGCTTCGGACGCTTCCTGGATCCGGGGAAGGTGGGCCGCCAATCCGTCGCGGAGGGCGCAGAACAGGGCGTATTCGCGTTCGCGGATCTTTTCGTCCGCTCCCAGGACCTGTTCTTCCCAGCGTTTCATGTCGGGAGTGGTGTAGCGCTCGGCGCCGGTGAGGGTCTGGATCCGCTGGTAGTCGGAGGGGATCCGGTCGGCGTGGAGTTTGGTGATCTCCATGTAATAGCCGAACACCCGATTGTAACCCACCTTCAGCGTGGGAATCCCGGAGCGGTCCCGCTCGATCTGCTGGAGGGCCGCCAGCGCCTCGCGACCGGCCCTGGCTCCTTCCTCCAGTCGGACGATTTCCGGATCCACCCCGGGTTTCACCAATCCCCCCTCGCGAGTGGAAAGGGGCGGCGACTCCACCAGGGTGGCCTCGATGGGCGCGGCCAATGGCGCCAGCCCCTCCAGGAGGCGTCCCAATCCCTCCAGGAAGGCGTCGTTGGATCCGCGCAGCGCGGCACCCAGGCGGTCGGCCGCGGAAAGTCCGCGCGCCGCTCCCACCAGGTCCCGGGCGTGGGCGCGCTGGGTGGCGATCTTCCCGCACAGGCGTTCCAGGTCGGGGATGCCAGACAATTCCCGTCGCCAATCCCGCAAGCGAGGCGGGTCGGAGCGCAAGGCCTCCACCGCCTGCTGGCGGGAACTGATTCCGGAAAGCTCCAGGAGCGGGCGCGCGAGCCACCGGCGCAGGAGCCGCGATCCCATGGAGGTCGAGCACCTGTCCAGAATTCCCGCGAGGCTCGCCTGGCGGTCCTCGTCGTGGAGCGGCCTGAGGATCTCCAGGTTGCGAAGCGTGGAGCCGTCCATGCGCAGGTGGGCGGTCCTGCCGCGAGGCCAGAGACCGCGCACATGGGTCAGGAAGCGACGCCCTTCGTCCGAAGCGTAGCGCAAGGCCGCCGCGGCCGCCCGGAGCGCGGCATCCTCTGTCTGCCAGCCGAATCCCTCCAAGGTCGCGGTTCCCAGGTGCTCGTTCAGGGATCGGTGCGCGGCGGTGCTCCCCGGAAAGAAGCCGGCGGAGGTGGCCCAGTTGCCCTCCAAGCGCCCGAGTTCGGGAGGGGGACCGGGAAGGTTCTCCGGCCACAGGACCTCCACCGGCGAGAGCGACTCCAACTCGGAAAGAACCGCGTCCCGCGCCCCTTCCATGGCCTCGAACCGGCCCGTGGTGAGGTCCAGTGCGGCCACTCCCCAGGGTTCGTCCCCTTCCCCGGGAAGGATGGCCGCCAGCACGTTGTCGGTGCGCTCGTCCAGGCACGCCTCGGAGAGCGCCGTTCCGCGGCTCACGACTTCGGTGACCTCGCGCTTGACCACCCCTTTGGCCTGGGCCGGGTCTTCCATCTGCTCGCACACCGCCACCTTGCGCCCGGCGGTCACCAGCCGAGGCAGATACCGTTCCAGTTGGTGGTGCGGAAAGCCCGCCAAGGGGACCTTCTCGGCGGCGCCGTTTCCCCGGGTTGTCAGGGTCAGCCCCAGGATCCGCGAGGCATCCACCGCGTCCTGTCCGAAGGTCTCGTAGAAATCGCCCATCCGGTAGAGGAGGATGGCCTCGCCCACGCGGGCCTTGACGGCCTGGTATTGCCGCATCAACGGCGTTTCTTCGGCGCTTGCGGCCTTGGCCAAGACTCGTCCCCCCGTTACCCGCTCGGATTCGGCATCCACTCGACCCATCGAGACGGCGACCACCGAAAGTAGACACCCGTGCCGGGGGCCGCGGGGACGGAGAAGGAAGAGGGATGGGATCTCGGGGCGGTTTGAGAAACCCTTGCATTCTGTCACAAAGTATGCGATCTTTTTATCAGATAACATCAATACTGAGAATCGTTCTCAAATCATGCTATACTGCTGGAACAGGAGACGACGAGATGACCAGCCTGACGCACATGAACAAAGGGGACTCCGCCGTGATCCGGGCTCTCCAGGGACACCAGGAACTCCGGTTCCGCCTCCAGGAGATGGGCTTCACTCCCGGGGCGCAGGTGAAGCTGGTGGCCAGGGCCGCGTTCGGCGGACCGCTGGCATTCGCGCTTCGCGGCACCACCGTCGCCCTGCGGAGAAGCGATGCCGACTGCATCTTCATGTGACCACTCCCCCGCCCGGTTGCAGACCGGGCCGGGTACGCGCAGCATCGTGCTGTTCGGGCCGCCGAATGCCGGAAAGACCAGCGTCTACAACCAGTTGACGGGCTCGCGCTTCAAGACGGTGAACTATCCCGGCGCCACCGTCGACTACGCGGTGGGACGCCTCAAGGGCCGCACCGACGTGGTGGTCCTGGACACCCCGGGGATCGTGTCGGTGGTGCCGCGAACCTCCGACGAGAGGGTGGCCGTGAGCACCCTGGTCGGGGTGGGAAAGCTGGTGCCGGGCGCTTCCGAGACCCCGGAAGTCGTGCTCACCACCGTGGACGCCACCCAGCCCACGCGCCACCTGGTGCTGGTGCGGCAACTGCTGCGGGCGGGAATCCAACCGGTCGTGGTCCTCACCATGAACGACCTGGCCCGGGCCAAGGGCCGCGCGCTGGACCCGGATCTGCTGTCTGCGGCGCTGGGGATTCCGGTGCTGGCCGTGGACGGGCGCACCGGTGCCGGCATGCCCGCGCTGCTGACCACGCTGGAAGAACAGCTTGCGGGGGATTCCCCCGTCCCCCACCTCCCTTCCGTGGTGACGGAGGAGGAGTTGCAAGCCGATTTCAAGGCCGCGGAGGCTCTTGTGGGATCGTCGACGGTGCTGGGACAGAAACCGTCCCGGCGCGACGCCAGCGACCGGATCGACCGCGTGGCGCTCCATCCGATCTTCGGACTGGTGGTCTTCGCCGGAGCCATGTCCCTCCTGTTCTGGTGCGTCTTCGCCGCCGCGGTGCCTTTCCAGAGCGCCATCGACTGGGCCGTCACGGGAACGGGCGCGTTCCTGTCCACGCACCTGCCGAACGCCTGGTACTCCCACCTGCTGGTGGACGGCGTGGTCGCGGGCGTCGGTGCGGTCCTGGTGTTCGTGCCGCAGATCGCCATCCTGTTCTTCCTGATCGGGCTGATGGAGGATTCCGGCTACCTGGCGCGCGGAGCGGTGCTCGTGGACCGACCGCTGTCCGCCATCGGGCTCAACGGCCGCTCCTTCGTCCCTCTCCTCTCCGGGTTCGCCTGCGCCATCCCCGCGGCCATGGCCGCCCGCACCATCCCGGGCCGCAAGGAGCGCATGCTGACGCTTCTTGTCATTCCGCTCACGAGCTGCTCGGCGCGCCTGCCCGTGTGGGGACTTCTCCTGGCCTTCCTGGTACCTCCCGGGCACGCCTGGGCGGGGGGTCTGGCCCTCACCGCCATCTACCTCGCGAGCCTGGCGATGGTGTCCGTGGCCGCGTTCGCGGGCGGGAAGATCCTGGGCTTGGAGCCCTCTCCCACCGGGTTCCAGATCGAGCTTCCCACCTGGCGCACACCCATCCTGAAGAACGCGCTGGTTTCCGCGATGGATCGCACCGTCAGCTACCTGCGCCGAGCCGGGGGCACCATCCTCGCCATCTCGATCCTCTTCTGGGCGCTGATGAACCTCCCTTCCCGGGATGCGTCGCTGGCCTGGACGGCGGGGCATTGGCTCACCCCCCTCCTCCGTCCCATGGGCCTGGATTGGAGGGTCGGGATTTCCCTTCTCGCCGCCTTCGCCGCCCGCGAAGTGTTCGTATCCGCGCTCGCCGTGGTCTTCTCGGTGGACGGCGCCAAGGACGCCACCCAAGGGATCCTGCACGCCATGCGCGACGCGGTGCTCCCGAGCGGTGCGCACATCTTCACCTTCGCGACCTGCGCGGGCCTGGTCGTCTTCTTCCTGATCGCCCTGCAGTGCCTTTCCACGGTGGCGGTGGTGCGCCGCGAATCGGGTTCGGTGAAGTTCGCGTTGGGCCAGATGACCTCCTTCATCGTCGTGGCATGGGTGCTGGCCGTGGCGGTGGTCCAAGGGTTGCGGCTGGTGGGAATTTCCTGATTTCCCACTGGACTTGGAATTCGTACCTTTTTGGTACCATATGAAAGTCACACGAAACGACCCGACACCCAATCCCGACGCCATCAAGTTCGTTTTGGACGGACAGATCGTGGCCGCGGGCTCCCGCTCCTTCCGCGACCGCGCGCTGTGCGAAGACCCCGTCGCCAAGCGTCTGTTCGAGATCGAGGAGGTGGTCTCCATCTTCTTCGTCTCCAACGTGGTGACCGTGACCAAGGACCCCTTCGCCGACTGGGGCATCCTGATCCCGCAGATCAACCAGGTCCTGGAAGAGGCGACGGAAGGCCTGGCGACCCAATCCGAGCGGCCCACCTCCCCCTTGGCGGGAATGACCCAAAGCGACGATTACGACAAGGACTTCTTCGAGCATTCCTACGACGACAAGGTCCAGAAGATCAACCACATCTTCGACGAAGCCGTGCGCCCCGGCCTGGCATCGGACGGCGGGGGCCTGCGTCTGGTGGAGGTGGTGGACAAGACCGCCCGGGTGGAATACCAGGGTGCCTGCGGAAGCTGCCCCAGCTCCGTCTCCGGCACCCTCTTCTACATCGAGAGCGTCCTGCGCTCAAGGGTGCACCCGGAACTGGTGGTCGAGCTGGTGTGACGGTTTCCGTCGGACGCGTGCCGCGAGGGCTGCGCCTTGCCGATGCACAGGGGCCTGCCGCGGCCCCTGTGAACCCGGCGGCCAGAGGGTCCGTGTGCGCGAACCCTCTGGACTCCCACGCACCAGGGGTCCCGGACGCTATCGCCTAGCCGGGACCCCTTGGAACCCCCACGCTTCGATGCACTTGGACGGGACCGCGCTGGGTGCCCGGAGCAGCAGATCGACAGGGATGGACGGCTTGGGAATCACAAATACAATCGAGCGAAAACTTCCGCGGTCAAGGAAATTGTCATGTTGTTCGAGGTGATCACCTCATTGTAGTCAGACTCGTAAAACGTGGCTTTGTCGTATAGCCACGTCAAGATTGGACCAGCGGAAGCGCCAACAGAAAATCGATTGAATCGTTTGGCAACAATAAACTCGGCGAGTCCATTCAAACTGAATTCATTTGACTGAAAATCAAACGAGTGGAAGTAAGAGGTATAATTGTCGGCGGGCACTTCAAAGGGAAACGGTTGTGGGCACTTATCGGGAAACACCCGAGCGTGGAGAAATTTAGGTCATCTGTCCCTCCTTTGCCTGGTCGTCCGACCCGAATTTCAGGTGGCGA
>Ga0181516_10000076_pt1 | contig 99939 bp, 54 predicted proteins | sample PEATcosm2014_Bin_25_FD_121104 | JGI IMG/M metagenome (GOLD analysis project Ga0181516, IMG submission 121104) | Peatland microbial communities from MTU Mesocosm Facility, Houghton, MI, USA - PEATcosm2014_Bin01_10_metaG | ecosystem: Environmental > Terrestrial > Soil > Wetlands > Peat | place...
CGTGTCGACGGTGGGACGCGACGAGACGGCGATTCGCGAATACATCCGAAACCAAGAGGTTGAGGACAAGCGACTGGACCAGCTCAAGATGTGGAAGTAGCCACCGAAAGGTGGCCCCAACAAAGTCGGGGCCGCGTTAGCGACCCCGCTCAAGCCGCTTTGAGCGGCTCACACAATCAAGCCCCCGGCTCTGCCGGGGGTATTGACATGCTCTAAGCCATAGAGATCGGGGCGGATTGCGCCTCGGCTTCGAGTCTGCTGCCAACTTCGGCGGCGGCCTGTGCCAGTACGCGATGGTGGATGGTAAAGAGCGCCAGTTCCAGGCGGTCGCTGACCCCGGTCTTGTCGTAGATTGAGCGGAGGTAGTTCTTGATTACCTGTTCGGTGGTCTTGAGCCGCGTGGCAATCTCGCGATTCTTGCAGCCCTGAACGATGAGGGCCACAATGCGCATCTCCTTGGGGGTGAGCCGGTCGCGGACGCGTGTGCCCACCATATCCTCTTCAGGCGAGTCGGGCTGCATGAGCTGAGGGGGTAGCCAGGTATCGCCAGTCGCGACGCGGCGCACGCACTCAACAAGGGCAGACCCGCTGACGTTGCGGAAAACGACGCCGCGAAATCCCTGTTGCAGATACGCGCCGGCGGCATCGTTGTTCTCGGCGATCACAATGCCGCGGCTTCCCGAACTTTCAAGCAGAAGCCGCAGGCGGATCATGTCGGGCCTCAGCGAGGCGGCAAACAATACGATCGAGCCGGGGAAAGTCGTGATGGCATGGTGGAGGCGATCCAAATCAGTGCATTGAGCAATGATGCGGAGATCTTCGTCCATGGCCAGCACCTTGGCGGTGCCCGCACGAAAAATTGCCTGAGAATCGGCCAGGATGATCTTGTTCATAAAGTGCGCCTCGTTTGACTCGTAACCCCGGTTGGGCTGTATGCAGCCAGCCCAATCTTCATCGCCGCCAACGCCAAAAGAGGCGGTCCGAACTCTACCATCTGTTTCTGCCACTTGCCTAACTATCGGCAGAACCATGCAAACCGTTGTAACTGTCTGCATTTGCGACACCGCAAGATGGCCCGGATTTCTTTGGTAACCGGCTCAAGGCGGGCTACTTCGCTCAGGCAACTTTCCTACGAATGAGATTACAGCCTGGGAACCCTACGGTCACGAAAATTCTTGAGCACGGGAGTCGAACAGGTTATCCCGTTTAGAACCGGCAGCACCATGCCGCGATTGGTTCAAGTGCGAAGATTCTTGGGCGCCGGGCACTCTTTCATTGACAGATTCCAATCACCTTTTCCACCCAATTCGACTGTGAAGTTGGTCCGTACCCCGCCGATGGAAGAAATTGAGAGGGTTGGATGACGGATCGCTCGGAACTTCTCGAAGCCGCGCTCAATAGCCTTCCGGAAGGGGTTGCGCTCTTTGCCGAGGAGGGCATCGTCGTGTTCTGGAATCAAGCCGCAGAGAGCATTACGGGCCACGCTGGACTTGACCTCTTGGGGCGACCGGCGCCCGTAGCGCTGACGCCGCTGCTGGAGCTGTGTTGTGCGCTCAGAACGGCTCAGCCGGATTCCGATCTTGAATTTCGCAGAGGATTCCCGGTTCACGTGCAGCACAAACTGGGCCACGACGTGAGGGCTATGGCGCGAATTCTGGCGCTTCGCGACCGGCTTGGCGCACGCATCGGCACAGCCGTCGTCTTTCATCCCACCGAGAGCCTGGACGCTCTGCCGCACGGAGAATCCGGACAAGACGAGATTGTAAAGGTGAGCCAGGCGGACCTCAAGGAGCGGCTCGAAGCGGAATTTGAGGATTTCGCGTGCGGTGGAGAGACCTTCGGCCTGCTCTGGATCACCGTCGACCAGGCGCATGAGTTGCGAAAAACCCACGGCGCCAATGCGTGCGAAACGATGTTCGAAAAGGTGCAACAATCGCTGACAAAGGGGTTGCGGCCGAGCGAAAAACTGGGGCGCTGGGGCGAGGATGAGTTTCTGGTCATCTCGCATGAGCGAACGCCTGAGATGCTGGCCTCTCATGCGCAAGCGCTGGCCGGGCTGGCCAGAACAGCGGACTTCCGTTGGTGGGGCGACCGGGTATCGATCACCGTGAGCATAGGCGCGGCCCAGGCAGATCAGGCCGGAACCCTGGCGGACCTGCTTGGAAGGGCGAAAGCCGCAATGGCCTCGAGCTTCAATGCGGGCGGAAACCAGATAACATCCGCGCCGAGGGGGCAGGCATGTTTGCCATCGTAGGCATCGTCGTGGTCTTCGCAGCGGTCATCGGCGGCTTCCTGATGGAGAAGGGCCACATGGCGGTTCTGCTTCAGCCGGCCGAATTGCTCATCATTGCCGGCGCGGCCACGGGCACGCTGCTTGTGGCCAATCCGATGCATATTCTTAAAGGGATTGCCGGGGGACTAACTGGGGTGCTGAAAGGCTCGCCTTTTGGCAAAGGACGTTACCTGAGCACGCTCAAGATGATGTACCAGTTTTTGAACAAGGTGCGCAAGGATGGGCTGTTGAGCGTCGAGATGGACGTCGAGAAGCCCAAGGAGAGTTCCATCTTCAAGAACTATCCCGAGTTTCTGAGCGACCATCACGCCAGAGACTTTGTGTGCGATACGCTGCGCACGGCCATCACCGGAGGCGTAGAGCCCTTTGACATGGACCAGATGATGGAACTGGATATGGAGGTGCATCACAACGCCGCCATGCAGCCCGTCAACGCGCTGACCACCATGGCGGACGCGCTGCCCGGCCTGGGTATTGTGGCCGCCGTGCTTGGGGTGGTCATCACCATGGGTTCGCTGGGTGGCCCGCCGGAGCAGATCGGCGAAAAGGTAGCCGCCGCGCTGGTGGGCACCTTCCTGGGAATCCTGCTGTGCTACGGAGTAGCCGGCCCTCTCAGCTCGAACATGGGCAAGACCGCCGACGAGCACAACGAATACCTGCACGTTCTTCGCGTGCTGATCCTCTCCTTTCTGAAAGGTTCGGCGCCCATGATCGCCATCGAGATGGGACGGCGCGCGGTTCCGGCGCATGTGCGGCCCAGCTTCGACGAGATGGAGAAGAACTGCAAGGGCGGCGGCGCGAGCGTTGAAGCGATTGCGGCGTAAGGCTCGCAACCCGCCCTTTTGGAGAACGGGAAGATCATGGCGTCCAGGAGTCAACCGATCATCGTCATCAAGAGGAAGGGCAGCCACGGCGGCCACCACGGTGGCGCGTGGAAGGTGGCCTATGCCGACTTTGTTACGGCCATGATGTCGCTCTTTATCGTGCTGTGGCTGATGGGTTCCAGCGAAAAGGTGAAGAAGGCGGTGGCCGGCTACTTCAACGACCCCAAAGGGACCGCCAACCTGCTCGGCACCACCATGTCCGGCGACGGCGTGGCCGTGACCACCAAGACCTCCGACAACCTGAAGAAGCTGAAGGAAAAGCTCGAAGAGGAGATCAAGGCAAAGAAGGAGTTGGAGAAACTCGCGAAACAGATCGAGATTACGATTACTCCTGAGGGACTGCGCATTGAGCTCATCGAAGGCAAGAACGGAACCTTTTACGAGCTTGGAAGCGCGCGGCTAAGCTCAAGCGGACAGGTACTGCTGGCGCTGCTGGCGGCGGAGTTGAAGACGCTGCCCAACTCGCTTTTGATCGAGGGCCACACGGACGCGACGCCTTACTCAAATGACGCCGGGTACAGCAACTGGGATCTCTCGGCTGATCGCGCAAACTCGGCGCGGCGGCTGCTGCAACAGGACGGAGTGCGCACCGATCAGGTATCCCAAGTGCGTGGTTATGCCGACCAGATGCTGCGTGTCAAAAACAACCCCACCGATCCTTCCAACCGGAGAATCTCAATCCTGGTGAAGAACGACAACGATCCCGTGCCGACCGTGTCCGCGGAGAAAGTGTTGAATGGCTCGGCACAACTGCCCGATGTGCCGGGGAATCTCGCGATTGCGGCAGGGAAAGCCAACCCGCCGAGCGCGCCGTTGGCTGCCGCGGGTCAGGTGAATCAACAGAGTGCGTTGCAGGCTCAGGCCTCGCCACCCAAGCAGGCAGTTCAATCTTCGGCTCCGGCTCGCGCTCAAACTCCTGCCAAGCCGGGCCTGCCCAAACCCGGCCTGATTGACCGTCTCAAGACCATACTTTCTGGGACGAAGAGGTAGCAGTCCGGCAGGGAGACGCATCGATCTGCAGAGCCACAAGCCAGAGCCGCGCTCGTTGCCCCTCACAAAGCCAGTGCGACGGGCAGCAACCAAGGAGAGGTGATGGATGTCGGGACACGCTGGAGAGAAATGGTGTACTCTGGTTTGCGAGCTAGAAAGCGTTTACTTGGGGGTATTTCTTCGATGACCATTGTTGCCGGGGTTGACTTCGGTACTCTCAGCGTTCGCGTAACTCTTGTCGACAGCGAGAAGGGTCCGATCGGAACCGCGTCTGCCTCTTACTCGCTTCACCGCCGCCGTGAAGACCCAAATTTCGCAACCCAGTCCCATGCCGACCAGATGGCCGCCCTGGCCGCCGCTACCCACGATGCCCTCCATAGCACTGGCGTCGATGGCAGTGCCGTCGCGGCCATTGCGCTGGACACGACTGGCTCCAGCGTGATCCCCGTCGGCGAGGGCCCCGGTACGCAACTTGCCCCGCTGGACGAGTATTACCTGTGGTGCGATCATCGTGCCTTTGCCGAAGCCGAAGAGATCACCCAGAAGGCTCATGCACTCGGCTTCGAAGGGATCGAGTGGTGCGGGGGGGTCTATTCTCACGAGTGGGGATTCGCCAAGCTGCTGCACTGGCTGCGCCACAACCCCGAGAAGCGCGCCAGCTTTGTGACTGCTCTGGAGCATTGCGACATGGTTGCGGCTACGCTGTGCGGCATCAAGACCGTTAGCGAGCTTAAGCGCAGCGTTTGCGCCATGGGGCACAAGTGGATGTGGAATCCCAAGTGGGGTGGGCTGCCGCCGGAGGAGTTTCTGGTAGCCGTGGACCCGGTCTTCGCGGGCGTGCGCGCCAAGCTGGGCGGCGAATACCTGACAAGCGACCATCTGGCTGGGCGTCTTTCGGCAGAGTGGGCTGAAAAGCTCGGCCTGCGCGCTGGAATTCCCATCCCCGTGGGCGCGTTCGATGCGCACTGGGACGCGATCGGCTCCAACATCCGCGAGGGCGACGTGGTGAACGTAGTGGGCACCTCGACCTGCATCATCGCCATGGCCCGCGAGGCGCAACTGGTTCCGGGCGTCTGCGGCGTGGTGCCGGGCAGCGTGCATCCGAGTTACACCGGCATCGAGGCAGGTCTCTCGGCAACAGGCGATATCTTCGATGCGATTGCCAAGCGCGCGCAGACCACGCTGGCCGCGCTGTCTGAAGGGCTGGAGAGCTACAAGGCAGGGCAGACGGGCCTGCTGCGCCTGAGCTGGGACAACGGCGACCGCACGGTGCTTGTGAATCCCGAACTGGGCGGAGTGACGCTGGGCTGGAACCTGATCCACACAGCGCAGGACGAATTGTTCGCGGCTATCGAGGGCACAGCGTTTCACACGCGCATCATCCTGGAGCGCATGGCGGAGTACGGCGTCCGCGTGGATCGCGTGATCAACGCCGGAGGCATTCCGCAGAAGAGCGAGGTGCTCAACCAGGTTTACGCCAACGTGCTCAACAAGCCGGTGCTGGTGCCTGCGGGCATTCCCACCAGCCTGGGTTCGGGGATCATGGCGCTGATGGCAGCCGGAGTGTATAAGACCATTGAAGAGGCGCAGGCCGCGGTCTGCCTGCCGCTGCGCACGGTCGAGCCGGACGCCAAGGCCGCTGCGGTGTACGAGGAGTTGTATAAGTTTTATCGCGATGTGTATTTTGCTCTGGGGTTGCGCAACGCGGAGCCAGTTGCACTGGGGCGGGTTTTGCCGGAGCTGCGGAGGATTGCGGCGGAAGTGCGGAAGGCGGGATAAGAGGAGTTATCCTACCCGCTGGTTTAGAGTTGTGGTCTCCCACCCATTCGCCAGAAAGATAGCGAATGGATGGGGCACGGCACCGGGCGAGGAGTTAAACATTGTGAGAAAGTGGAGGGCGAGCAAAAAAGGAATCCTCGTGATCGTGGCATTCCTGACCACGGCAACTTTGGGCATTGTGGGATACATGACACTCTTTGCGCCTGACAGAATCATCTGGCGCGGTGAGATCAACAACGGAAATGACATTGTGCGCAAGATCGAATCCTACCGTCAGCAGCACGGTCGTTTGCCAAAATCACTGGCCGACGCATCTGTCGAAGATCGCGACCTGGACAAGTTCTTCTATGAGGGATGCAGCGATACCCGGTACTTAGTATGGTTTGGTACCCGACTGGGCGAGTCGATGACCTATGACTCCGCTTCGCGTGATTGGAAGCCGCTCAACGTAACTTGTCCCTAAGTGGCATTCGAGTTTTCTGACAATAACAGATGCCACATCGGGAAACGGCTACAAAGGGACATGGATTCGGCAGGCAATCAGATTCATTCATCATCAAGGAGCGAAGGCATGGAACGGCGAGATTTCTTAAAGTCGGCGGCGGCATCCACGGCGGCGGCGCTGGTGTTTGGCCGGCGTGGGGCGATGGCTCAGCAGGCGGACAGCCACATTGAGATCCTGGTGGACGAGCCCATCGGTACCATCGCGCCCGAGATCTACGGTCATTTCACCGAGCATATGGGCGCCGTGATCTACGACGGCGTCTGGGTGGGCGAAGACTCGAAGGTGCCTAACCAGCATGGCATTCGCAGTGCGTTGATTGAGAAGATGCGCGCCATCCATGCCCCTGTGATTCGCTGGCCGGGAGGGTGTTTTGCCGACTCGTATAACTGGCGTGACGGCATCGGCCCCAAGGAGAAACGCCCCCGCGAAACAAACTTCTGGTATGACTGGTTCTCGAAAGAGCAGCAAAAGCAGCAGCATCCCCAGATCTACGATCCCAACTCTTTCGGTACCGACGACTTTCTGCGTTTTTGCGAACTATCCGGCGCGGAGGGGTACCTTGCCGCTAACCTGCGCAGCCTGCCGGCGCTGGAATTTGCGCGCTGGGTGGAGTATGTGAACTCACCCGCGGGAAGCACGACCCTGGCCGAGACCCGCGCCGCTGCAGGCCATCCAGAACCTTACAATGTTCGCTACTGGGGTGTGGGCAACGAAAGCTGGGGCTGCGGCGGCAACTTCGATCCCGAAGAGTATGCCTCGGAGTACAAGCGCTTCACCGCGTGGATTCCCGGCTACGATGTGACTCCGCGCTTTGTTGCCTCGGGTCCCAACGAAAGCGACCTGGACTGGACGCACCGCTTCTTCAACAAGATCTACCGGGGGCAGCCCGGACTGGATAACCACGGCATCTGGGGATTGAGCCTTCACAATTACGCGTGGAACCTGAGCCGCGGCAAGACCAACGACTGGATGCAGGCCAAGGGCGACGCGCTGAAGTTCGACATGCTCGACTGGTATGAGATTTTCCGCCAGTCCGATCAGATGGAAAAGATTGTGAACGACCATTGGGCTGCGCTGGGGCAATACGACCTTCCTCATCGGATCAAGCTGGTGGTGGACGAGTATGGTCCTTGGTACAAGCCCGGCACCGAGCCTTCTGAGATCGCCAAGGTTGGCCAGCAGGTCACCGTCCGCGACGCGCTGGCGACGGCGCTGACACTCGATACGTTCAACCGCAACGCCGAGAAGGTGGGTCTGGCGGCAACCGCACAGCTCATCAACGGCATCAATTCGCTGTTCCTGGCCCACGAGGACAAGTTCACCGTTACGCCGAACTTCAACGTCTTCGAGATGTATGCGGCGCATCAGGGAGGGACGGCGCTGCGCATCGAGTTCTCCGCTCCTGAAGTTCGATATGATCGGGACGGCAAACCCGCCAGCTTCTGGGGCCTGAAGGGATCGGCCTCATTGAAGGGCAAGACGCTCACTCTGACCGCGGTCAACCCCGACATAAGCCAGCCGCGCGAGGCCGAGATTGTGCTGCGCGGCGCAAAGCCAGTGAGCGCCAAGGCATTCGTCGTGGCAGAGAGCGACATGCATGCCCACAACACCCTGGACCAGCCAGACCAGGTGAAGACCCGCACGGCCGAGGTGGTCGTGCGCGCCGCTTCGCTGAATTTCACTTTTCCGCCGGCGTCAGTGGTGAAGATTGAGGTGCAGTTGAGTTAGTACGGCTCTGGATGAACAGGGCGGAAGCGATTCGTTGGGACTTTGACAAGGGCGGCAAGTTAGCCCCGCTTCGCGGGGTTAGCGAGTTAGCGGGTTGGCGGAATTGCGGGGCTGAGAACCCACCCTAGGCGCAAGAACAAAGGCGCACCTAGGGTGGGGCACCCAGGTTCGATGCCTTATTGCTGTTGTTGCTGCTGCATCTGCTGCAAATCGATGAAGGGTATGGCGACCTCAGGGGGTTGTTGGGCGCGTTCCACCAGCACACTCCAGTCTTCGGGGATGGGCAGCTTGCGGTCCAGCGCAGGCGGCTGTTCGCCGGCCTCCACATGCACGGCCACATAGAGTTCGCTATCGGTCTTGCCGCGGAAGATGCCGTGCGTGGGAGGCACATCTGCATAATCCCGGCCCACGGCGGTGCGGATGTGCCGGTGATGGGCGACAAGATTGTTGGTGGGATCGAAACCGACCCAGCCCAGATGGGGCAGCAGCACGTCGACCCAGGCATGGGTGGCGTCGGGAGTCGAGCGGTCGTGGTCCTCGCGGCTGCGGTACAGATAGCCGGAGACATAACGGGCCGGAATTCTGACGTGGCGCAAGAGCGCAATCATGGTGTGGGCAAAGTCCTGGCAGACGCCCTCGCCGCTGACGATGGCCTCGTCGATCGGCGAGTCGACGCGCGTCGAGCGGGGCACATACTTGAAGTAGTCGAAGAGCCGCTGGTTCAGCTCCTGCACCAGCATTAGCGGATCGTCGCGGCGGGTAACGCCCATCTGCTTGGCTAGTAGTGCGACCGCCGGAGTTTCCACGGCAAAGGTCGAGGGCAGCAGCATCTCCCAGTAGTCGCCGGCCTCGATCATGTCGTCGAGCGCGCTCCAGGCATCGGGAGACAGGAAGGCAGGTACGTCGGGCAGGACTTGCTGCTCGACGACCGACTCGGCAACGATCACCAGTTGGTTGTGTTCGCCGGGAATGTCAAAGTGCTGCACGTTGTTGCCCAGGTGGTCTCGATAGCTGAAGACGCGGCAACGCGGACTTACCGAAAGCGAGAACGTGAGGCAATGCTGGTTCGAGTCCGAGCGCGGGTTCATGCGCGTTTCCATGATGCTCTCGCTGATGGGCTGCGAGTAGCGAAAGCGCGTGAGGTGCCGGATGGAATAAAAGTTCATGCTCGCTCCAGGTTTCTTTCTCTCAGCTATGAGGCCAGCGCGGACTGAATGGAGTAATGCACATAGTAGCGGTAGATGGACTCGTGGATGTGCATGCACTGCTCTCGGATGTTGTGCAGGAAGCCCGCCGTGTCGCCGGCCAGAATCTCCCCGATGGTGGTGAACCCGAGCATGGCATGGAGCCGGCCAATGATCGCGATCAACTCTTCCGGTGGACGGCGTCCTCCGGTGCGCTGAATGGACTCGATGGCGTAGCGGATGCAATCCACGCAGTAGCGAATGGCATGGGGGAAGTCGCGGTTGAGCAGCAGGAACTCCAGAATGCGGTCGGGAGCGAGTTCAGCCGTGTAAACCTGGCAATAAGCCTCGAAGGATGTACAACAGCGCAGCAGCCCCACAAGCTCGAGGTACTGGTAGCCGGAGTGTTCGCGCTCCTGCGGGTGGAACAGCTCGGGCTGGCAGATCTCCAACAACGTCGCGGTGGCGTAAGCCCGCTCAAGATAGCGGCCCATGCGGATGAACTGCCAGCCTTGGCCATGAATCATGGTGGTGTCGCTGACGCCCTTGAACAGGTGAATACCGTCCAACACCGAGGCCAGCGCATCGTTGATGTTGGAGCGGAATTGTACCAGCGTATGCGGCGAGTGCATGTGGTGGAAGAGCCGGTTGAGCCGCTGCCACTGTTCGGTCGAGATTTCTTCGCGCACCTGGCGGGCGTTCTCTCTCGCTCCGTTCAGGGCAAAGGTAACTGAATGATGGTTGAGACCGTCGAAGACCAGCGTGCGGGCCATCGACTCCATATCACCGTTCCACGGTACACCGTCCGCTTTGCCGAGTGAGGCCATCAGCCGCTGCCAGCGTGTCTCCGCGCTGGCGCCGCCGGTGTCCAGCATCAGGCTCATGGTCACATCGAGCTGACGCACGGTGTTCTCCGCCCGTTCCAGGTAGCGGCTCATCCAGTACAGACTGTCGGCAACGCGCGATAGCATCGTCTTGCTCTCCCGAACCGGTGTTGAACTACTGTTCCAAGACCCAAGTGTCTTTGCTGCCGCCGCCCTGCGAGGAGTTCACCACCAGCGAACCCTTTTCGAGAGCCACCCGGGTCAACCCACCCGGAACAATGCTTACCTTGTCGCCAAAAAGAACGTACGGCCGCAGATCCACGTGCCGGGGCTCGAGACGATTGCCGATCAGGCACGGCGCTCGGGAGAAATCCAGCGTGGGCTGGGCAATGTAGTTGCGTGGATTGGCTTCGATCTGGCGGGCAAACTCCTCGCGCTGTTTGGCAGTCGATTGCGGGCCGATCAGCATTCCGTAGCCGCCGCTCTCGCCCACAGCCTTCACCACCAGCTTGTCCAGGTTTGCCAGCACGTGCTGCCGCTCTTTTTCCTCGCTCAGAATGTATGTCTCCACGTTTGGCAGAATCGCCTCTTCGTCCAGATAGTAGCGAATCATGCGCGGGACATAGGCATAGACAGCCTTGTCGTCTGCCAGGCCCGTGCCGAATGCGTTGGTCACGGTCACGTTCCCGGCGCGATAGGCGTTGAACAGGCCTCCGCAGCCAAGCGACGAGTCCGAGCGAAAGATCAGCGGATCGCTGAAGTCGTCGTCCACACGGCGGTAGATTACGTCAACACGCTTGAGGCCGTCGGTGGTGCGCATGTAGACGATATTGTCGTGGGTAACCAGGTCTCGGCCTTCGACCAGATCGATACCCATCTGCCGCGCCAGGTACGTGTGCTCGAAATATGCCGAATTGAAGACACCCGGCGTAAGCAGCACAATGTTCGGTTCCGGCCTGCCCTCCGGCGCAAGCGAACGCAGGGTGGCCAGCAGCAGTTGCGAGTAGTGCTCGATGGGCCGGACCCCGTAGCTGTGGAAGAGCTGCGGAAAGGTGCGCTTCATGACCCGGCGGTTGGTGAGCATGTAGCTCACTCCGGAGGGCACGCGCAGGTTGTCTTCCAGTACCACGAACTCGCCTGTGTTCAGCCGGAGCAGATCGGAGCCGACCACGGAAATGTACACGTTGCGCGGCACCTGCAAGCTGCGCATTTGCCTGCGATAGTGCTTGCAACTGTAGACGAGCTCGCGCGGGATCACACGGTCGTTCAGAATCTTGGCATCGGAGTACACGTCGCGCAGGAAGAGATTGAGTGCGGTGATGCGCTGGGTGAGGCCGCGCTCAATCCGGTCCCACTCCTGAGCCGTGATAATTCGAGGCAGCAGATCGTAGGGAAAGATGCGCTCGGTGCCCTCGTCACGGCCATATACGGTAAACGTAATGCCCTGGGTCAGAAACGACAGGTCCGCCGACTGCTTGCGCCGCTGCAACTCATCCTGCGGCAGCCGCGCCAGGGTCTCCGCCAGGGCGCGGTAGTGTGAGCGCACATCCCCGCCCCCCTCGCGCATCTCGTCGAAGGCCTGATCGAGCGGATAATCTCCGAACAGCGACTCCAATTCCACAGTATGACCAGCGCTCATGAGGACCTGGAGCTTTCTTTACCGAGAATTCAGGGCTCCTGCAATGAGTGGGTTACAGTGTCCCCGGCGCAACCGATACGTCCGCTCCACTCCGGCTTCCCAACCCACATCGTCTATACCCTGTACTCTACTTTTTAACACAACGGATATAAGGGAGCCGTGAGGAAAGGATGTCGGGCGGAGCGTTCGCGGCCATCGTTCCTGTACCAAGCGGACTCTGACGCGGCAAGGGCGGCAGCCGAAGCTGCCGCCCTTGCCGTATACCATTTTGGCCTTCTGCTAGAAGAACAGCTTGGCAGAGACTTGCAGTTGGCGCGGGCCATAGAGGCCGTTGTTGGTACCGCTGGTGACGCCGAAAGCACTGAAACCGGTGCCAGGATACGGCGTGATGCAGCCCTGGACGACAGAACCGGTCGGTGCGCTGCCGGCGCTAGAGCAGGTGGCGGAGGTGGCGCTCGCGGACGTGTACGCCGAGTAGGTCGTGTTTACGCCGGTGATGATGGTGTGATTGAGAGCGTTGAATGCTTCTCCGACGAACTGCACGTACATTCTGTCGTGGATCGGTACATCGCGGGTGATGCGGAAGTCCACGTTGTTGAACCCAGGAGCCGGGATGCTGTTGCGGCCAATTTGGGGCGGACGGCCCGTGGTAGGCGAACCGGAACTGGAGCTCATTGCGCCGCCGAAGATGCCGCCATCGTCGGCGTAGCTGGTGGCGCTGGTGGAACCGCTATAAACAGTTCCGCTCATACCCAGGAAAACGGGCTCACCGCCAGAGGCGATCTCGTCGCCTGAGAAGGCGAAGTCGTCGAGAAGATATTTGACTACTCTGTTGCCGGGCATGATCTTCGGCTGATAGCGGAAGCTCATGGTAAAGCGGTTGCGGATGTCGATGTCCGACGGCCCATTCTCTGCGCGGAGGTTGTTGGGATCGAGCACCGTGTTGCCGCCGTAGAAGGTGCCGCTGCTGCCCTGAACCTGGTCGGTGTCAGTGGCATGGGCCCAGGTGTAGTTTGCCAGCACTTCAAGGCCGTTCTGGAAGGGCCGGCGGACGGTGGCAGTCATCGAGTTGTACCAGGTGTTGGCGGCGCTGAAGCCGGTGTTGTAGCTAGCCAGCGTCTGGTTGGCGCGGTCGGTGGGCAGATAGACGGGGACGGTGAGCTGCTTGATCAGGTTGTTGTTGGCATCAAGAACGTTGTAGCTGCGCAAGCCGTGCGGGGTCCGGCCGATCAGGTTGGCATCGAGAAAGACTGGCAGGCGCATGCCGCGGGTGCCTACATAGCCGACAGTCAGGGATAACTTCCCAGGGAGGGCCTGCTCAATGGACAAATCCATTTCATGCGTGTAGGGCGGAACGAAGTTGGGGTCCAGGCCGTGGAAGCTTTGTGGACCCTTCGTGGGAGGGCCGTTTACTGCGGGTGCCGCGCCTCCAGTCGGGTAGAGTGCCTTTGACAGCGACGGGCCGGAGACGGGAAACGGAACGTTAGGATACTGGAGGCTGGCGCTGGTGCTGGGTACTGTTGGGCATGTGGAGGTAGATTTACCTACACTCGCCTTGCAGCCGGTGTAGTTGTAGTTGATCTGGACAACGCCGTTCTCTACGCGCATGGCGTAGTAGGTGCTGCCCTGGTTGAGCGCGGAGAACATACCGTAACCGCCGCGGGCGATGGTCCCCTTCCAGGGGCTGTAGGAGAAGCCGACACGCGGCTGCACACGGTTCAGGACGTTCTTGATGGTCTGGCTGTAGTAAGTGGAGAGAGGCGCGTAGTTGGTGTTGATCATGCCTGGCGCGGGGGTGAGTTGGACATCGTAGCGAACGCCGGCGGTGACCGTAAGTTTCTGATTGACCTTCCAAGTGTCCTCGCCGAAGCCGTCGAGCATCTTCATCCAGAAGTCGTCCTTGCCTTGTGTCCCGGGTTGAGTATTGACCACATCGACGGTCTGGACGAAGGTGTTGTAATGGAATCCGGCGTAGGGATCGGTATTGCCTGATTGGCCCTGGAATGCGTCCGCGATCCAGTCCTGGAAGTTGGCGCCGGGGGTGGACTCACCGTAGCTGTAGATGCCTCCGCCCTGGAAGAGGTTGATCATCACTTCATGAACGATGTTTGCATCACCGCCGAACTTGAGCGTGTGCTTGCCGTACACCTTGGAGAAGACATCGGTCAGCTGAATGCGATGCTCATCGGGCTCCGCGACGCGCGGCAATGCGTTGGGCATGCCGAAGGTGACGACGCCAGTCCCTACGCTGGGGCCGGCGGCGTTGGCCCCAGCCGTCTCGAGATCGCGGCCCCATTGCGCGTGGACCTGGTTGACCGAGCTGTTGGAGAGAACCGTCGTGAGCCCCCCCACGAGGAAGCGCTCATGGTAACTGGTAGCTCCATTTGTGGTGGGCGAGCTATTGCTGAACGTCGGCGCCGAGCTGTACCCGTTGGTGCTGTCGAAGTCCGCGAAGTTGAAGTCGATGAATGCGTCGTTCTTGTTGTTGATGTGCCAGTCTAGCCGAGGGAAGAAGAGGTTCTGCTTCTGGAAGCGCGTGGGTGTAGCCTCCCCAGGCGTAATATTCGCCATATTCATCAGGAAGGTGATGCCCGCAGTGCACTGCGTTGAAGTGATGGTTGTGGGGCACTGCGTGGGCGAGATGACCGTATTGCCCGAGTTGCTTGCCGTGGGGGTCAGCGTGATGTTGTTGGTGTCAGAATAGAGAACGCGCGCTGCCAGGCGAAAGCCATCGAAGGTAAAGAAATAGAAGAGCTTATCCTTGATGAGAGGACCGCCGACTGAGCCGCCGAACTGCTGCTGCTGGTGGATGGGCTGGGTAAGCAGGAAGGGATTGCCGCCGTTATAGAGGACCTGCGATTTGCTGTAGGGATCAAGCGCATTGAGGTCGGGGTAACGCAGATCGTAAAAGAGATCGCCATGCAGGGTGTTGGAGCCGGATTTGGTGATGGCGTTTACCTGGCCGCCGGCCGCCTGACCGAACTCGACCGAGTAATTGGAGGTCTCAGCCTGGAACTCCTTGATGGAGTCCAGTGAGTAGACATAGGGTGCGCCGCTGGCACGTCCGCGCGCCTCGGAAAACAGCATCTGGTTGTTGTTGGCTCCATCCACATAGTTCTGGTTGTAGAGGCCGCTGATGCCGTGAAAGCTGATCATGCCGCTGCCGCCGTCCTGCACCACATTGGGTGTCAGCAGGACGAAGTCGCTCCAGTTACGCGCTTTGACGGGCAGGCTCTCGATCAACTGCTGGTCGACTACCTGGGAGACTTCGGTCTTCTCCAGGTCCAGAAGTTGAGGCGTCGCCGAAACTTCGACTGTTGTGGCGTCGGACTTGACTACCAGGGTCAAGTCGATGGTGAGCGTCTGACCCACCTGAAGGGTTAGATCCTTGGCTTCCACCTTGCCAAACCCGGCAGCCGAAGCGTCGACTTTGTAGTGTCCCGGCTGCAGGAAGGGAGCTACATAGACGCCGTCTGAGTTGGTCGTGTAGGCATGAGCCACGCCGGTGTCAATATTCGTGACGATTAGCGAAGCGCCTGGGATGACCGCTTGTTTCGCGTCCATCAATGTTCCGGTGATTGCGCCTGCGCCGGACGTTTGCGCTACCGCGGCAACTCCGGCGAATACGGCGGTGAAGGCTACCACAAGAAACAGCGCGAGAGATCTTTGGGAACAGAAATTCCTTACCATATTCATGGCCTCCTGAAAGATTTGGCTGCGGGGGATTGATTGCATCGTGCCACACCCTCGCACGAGAATTCGTGGATTTTTATGCGCTCTTGGTTTTTTGCGTGGCTGCGGAGAATCCGTATTTCCGATTCTCTTCAATCGATTTTAATGGGCGTTTTGAAAATTTCGAGTGAATTATTGGCTAAACAGCGCAGATTGCACCTTTTTGCAGGCTGGTTTAGAACTCTTGACCGCCGAAAAAAGTTTGTAGTGCGGATGATGGCTAAAAAAACACCACGGGCGGCGCAGCCGCATCTACCGCACCGCCCGTGAGTTTTTGCCCGGATATTGGTTCGCAGCCATGTGCTGCGAACCCTTCGCTCTAGAACAAGTTCCAGAGCGACTGGTTGTATACCGCATGGTGGAACTGCACTTCGGAGCCCTTGACGATGCTGCCCAGTTCGCGCGGAGAGCGATTGGCGGCTGCCTGCTTTAACTCAGCATAACGGCCCTGCACATCGGAGCCGAGAATCTGGGCTATCCAGGCCGACGACTCGAAGTCGCTGATCGCCTTCTGGATGTTGTCAGGCAGGTAACGCCCGCCAGCGCGCAGATTCTCTACCGTGGAGATGTTCCCGTCGATGCCGGTCTTGAAGATGCTGTAGAGGGACAGGTAGGGGTTGGCGTCCGGGGCCACTGCACGCACCTCGGTACGCATGGAGCGGTGGTTGCCGATGGGCACCCGGACCATAGCGCCGCGGTCAGTGGCCGAGGCACGGATCTGGTTAGGCGCCTCGAAGTGCGGGTCGAGCCGCCGATAGGCGTTGACGCTCGAGTTGAAGACCAGGCACAGGTCCAGTGCATGGGTCAGGATGCGGTCCAGGAAGTTCCAGCCGAAGGTCGAGAGCTGTTCCTCGCCCTTTTCGTCCCAGAAGAGGTTGGTTTTGCCGCTGGAGACCGAGACGTTGGTGTGCATGCCGCTGCCGTTCACGCCGACGACGGGCTTGGGCAGGTAGCAGGCCGTGTATCCCATATTGTTGGCGATCTGGCGGGTAAGCAGCTTGTAGAGCTGGATCTGGTCGGCAGCTCCCACGACCTCAGCGTAGCTGTAGTTGATCTCATACTGGCTGGGCGCGACCTCGGGGTGGTCCTTCTCGTTCTGGAAGCCCATGGCGCGCTGCACCTCGGCCGAGGTGTCAATGAACTGGCGGAGCGGATCGAGCGGCAGCGAGTGGTAGTAGCCGCCGGTTGAGATGAACTCGAACTTGCCGGTCTCGTGGTAGCGCTGCTCTGCGTCCTTGCCCGCGAACAGAAAGCCTTCGATCTCGGTGGCCGCATTCAGAGTGTAGCCGTTGGTCTTGAACTGCTGATCTGCGTAGCCCTTGAGCACGCCGCGCAGGTCGCCGGAGTAGGCGGTTCCGTCCTTGTCGATCACGTTGCCGAAGACCAGTACCTTGCCGGTGCCGAAGACGTCGGCCGGAACCCAGTAGAAGGCGCTCCAGTCGATGCCGAGGCGCAGGTCGCTCTCTTTTTGCGCGGTAAATCCGCGGATGGACGAGCCGTCAAAGGTGAGGTTTTCGTAGGCGCCCAGCAGAAACTTCTTGTCATAGTCGAGCAGGTGCAGCCGGCCTTCGAGGTCGCTGAACAGCACGGTCACGGCCTTGATCCGCTTCTCGTCGGTCAGATACTTCAGCCGCTTTTCGCGGACTTCGTCTGCCGCCGTGCGGTTGCTGCGGTCAGCTTTGGCTGCCAGGTTGAGCTCTTCCAGCTCCTCATAGGAGAGGGCAAGGAAATTGCGGTACTCAGTAGACATGGATCTCCTTCTTAGCGGAAAAAGGTGCAGTCCCGGCGTTCGAGGACGCTGGCGGCTGTTTGTGGATTTGTGCATATAGGGTAACGCCACGCGGTCCCTCCCGCATAAAAAAATGATAGGGACGCGATCCGTGACGGTGGAGGAGCGAGGCGGATTGACCTTCGTTTTGAGTTTGGAGGCTGGTTCTCAGCCGCTGGAATTCCGCGAAGGGGCTCCTTCCTGGATTACTCTTGTCTTTCAGGAGACACTTCGACCCGATGACCAAACTGCGCCATCCCCGTTTCGCTCACCTGGCCCTTTTTGTTCTTGTTATTGCCGTCCTCCGCGCCCAGCAACCGGTCGCCAAGGCACCTGCGGAGGACTACGTCCGCGCGCATTACACCAAGTACGAGTTCCGCATTCCCATGCGCGACGGCAAGCGGCTGTTCACGGCGGTTTATGTGCCCAAGGATGCCGCCGGCGGCCCTTACCCGTTTCTGATGAGCCGAACTCCGTATAGCGTCGAACCGTACGGCGAGGATCAATACCCAAAGACCCTCGGCCCCTCCGACGAGTTCGAGAAGGGCGGCTACATCTTCGTTTACCAGGATGTGCGCGGACGCTGGATGAGCGAGGGCGATTTTGTTGAGATGCGCCCCCACATCGACGAAAAGAAGTCCCCACAAGACGTGGACGACTCGTCCGACACCTACGACACCATCGAGTTTTTGCTGAAGCAGGTCGCCAGCAACAACGGCAAGGTGGGCATCTGGGGCATCTCTTACCCTGGGTTCTATACCTCAGCCTCCATCATTGACTCCCACCCAGCGCTGGCCGCAGCCAGCCCGCAGGCGCCCATGACCGACCTCTTCCTGGGCGATGACACCTATCACGGCGGAGCCTTCATGCTCTCGGCCAATTTCGGTTTCTATGCGCCATTCTTCCATCCGCAGCAGAACCCGATGACGCCCAAGCCCACGGTCGAATTTGACTTCGGCACCTCGGACACGTACAAGTTCTATCTCCAGGCGGGCAATGTCGCCAACCTCGACAAGCTATACCTCAAAGGCTCCAATTGGCTTTTCAACGACCAGTACAAGCACGACACCTACGACGGGTATTGGCAGGCCCGCGACCTCTCCCGCCACATGAAGAACGTGCATTGCGCGGTGCTGGTGGTGGGCGGCTGGTTTGACGCGGAAGATCTGAGCGGTCCCTATCGTACCTTTAACGCCATCGCCAAGTTCAATCCCGAAACTCCCACGACCCTGGTGGAGGGACCCTGGGTCCACGGCGGCTGGGCGCGGGGCGACGGCTCTCATCTGGGCGATGTTCAGTTCAACGCCAAGACCAGCGAGTACTTCCGCTCCAACATTCAGTTTCCGTTCTTCGAGCATTACCTCAAGGGCAAGGGTGCGGCGCAGCCCAAGGCCGTAGTCTTTGAGACTGGAACCAACGTCTGGCATGGTTACGATTCCTGGCCTCCCAAAGCAGCCATTGCCAAAACCCTGTACTTCCATGCCGGCGGCAAGCTCAGTTTTGATCCGCCGACCGAAGCCAAGGGTGTGGACGAATATTTGAGCGACCCCAACCACCCGGTGCCTTTTGTCGGCTACACCACTGACACGGTGCCCCAGCGCTATATGGTCGACGACCAGCGCTTCGCAAGTTACCGGCCCGACGTGCTCGTCTACCAGACCGAGCCGTTGGAGGAGGATGTGACCATCGCCGGCCCTATCTCGCCGAAGTTAAAGATCGCCAGTTCCGGCACGGATTCCGATTTCGACGTCAAATTGATCGATGTCTATCCGGAAGATTACTCGGGCGATGAAGCTGGCCGAGCCAACAAGCGCATTCTGGATGCTCCTCCGCTGCTGATGGGCGGATACCAGCAGTTGCTGCGCGGAGAGCCATTCCGCGCCAAATTTCGCAACGGTTGGGAGAAGCCCGAGCCGCTGACGCCGGGTAAAGAGGCAGAGATCGACTTTACGATGCCTGACCTCTTCCATACGTTCCGTCGCGGCCACCGCATAATGGTTCAAGTGCAGAGTTCATGGTTCCCGCTCACTGATCGCAATCCGCAAGCTTTTACCGACATCCCCAACGCGAAACCGGAGGAGTTCCAGAAGGCAACCGAGCAGATATTCCGCCAGAAAGATGCAGCCAGCGGAGTGGAAGTGCTCGTGCTGCCGAAGCCGTAGTGGAGATGGAGTTGGCCAGGTGAGCCACGCCAACTCCGCTCGCTCCGCTGACCGCGCGAGCGAATAAGAGCTCCGATACGCAGGCGCATTCTTCGCAAAAATGCGTCTTCGGCCTTACAATCGGAGATAGCCTCATACCTGCGGAGAGCTGGCCGAGTGGTTGATGGCATCGGTCTTGAAAACCGACGTACCTGAAAGGGTATCGGGGGTTCGAATCCCTCGCTCTCCGCCATAGACTAGTTTCAAGACACTGTACGAAATGGCGGGGAACCCTAGCTCCGCCACCCCAACGGTCCGTCTCCCATTCCCCCAACAAGCCGGGTACCTCGATCGCAATTTCGACGTGCAGAAAATAACCTTCCTTTTGTGCATACTGGTAAGGAGAAGATGAGGGGAGAAGGGGCGAGATGCCGAGGAACTGCCTCAACCGGCTTCCACACCCATAACGACTTAATTAATACCCCCCTACCCCCCCATATTTTCGAGACCTTGCAGATAATTAATTCGATAACAGCCGGGTGCCGGGCACTCTGTTTTTAAAGAAGGAAGCATGGCGCTGACGATACCCGATGTACTCTACATTCAACTGCGCCTGCACGGCGAGGCGACCTACCCGCACGAGTGCTGCGGCGTGTTGGTGGGTGTTTTCGACGAGACCGGCGGAAAGACGGTCAAGGCTGTCGTGTCCTGCGGAAACACGCGCACCGACTCGCCTGCCAATCGTTATCACATCGATCCGGAAGAGTTGGTTCGCATTCAGCGGGAGGCGATGCTTGCTGGTCATGACATCGTCGGCTTTTATCACTCTCATCCCGATCATCCCGCCAGATGGTCTGCAACTGACTTGGCTGAGGCGCACTGGATTGATTGTTCGTATGTGATTACCAGCGTCGAACGTGGACGCGCCGTTCTGACCAACTCTTTTCAATTGCTGGGGCCTGAAGAGAACAAGCGCTTTGAAGATGAGCACATCGTGGTAATCGAGCAATGATTGAAGTGCTGCAAACCCGTACATTCAAGGAAGGAAGAATATGTCGATCAAAGTCTTGATTCCCACGCCGCTCCGGCCATATGCCGGAAAGCAATCCACGATCGAAGTGAACGCACAGACCGTTGGCGAGGCACTGAGCGATCTGGTAGCCAGGCACCCCGATCTGCGCAGGCATCTGTTTTCCGAAGACGGCAGGTTGCGCTCCTTTGTAAATGTCTATCTGAACGATGAAGACATCGGGTATCTGAGCAAGGACGCGACACCGGTCAAAGAGACCGATACGATCACCATCGTTCCCTCGGTCGCCGGCGGACGATAGTGCTCGATCCGCTTCTGGAAAATGAATATGACGAACGATTGTTGGGAGATAAACTGTGGCCGAATTGATTGATGGCAGTCAAGCAAAACTGAGCAACGATGAGATACTTCGCTACTCGCGGCATCTGATCATGCCCGAAGTGACCCTTGAGGGTCAGAAGAAGATCAAGGCAGCGCGAGTTCTCTGCGTGGGCACGGGCGGACTCGGATCGCCGCTGGCTCTGTATCTAGCCGCGGCAGGCGTAGGTACTCTCGGTCTCGTAGATTTCGACGTCGTTGATTACACAAACTTGCAGCGCCAGGTGCTTCATCATACCGGCGATGTGGGCCGTCTGAAGCTCGACTCGGCGATCGATAAGCTGTCCGCGATCAATCCCTTTGTCGAAATCAAAAGGTTCGACACCTATTTGAACAGTCAGAATGCGCTGGAGATCTTCAGCGGTTTCGATATCATCGCTGACGGCACGGATAACTTCGCCACTCGCTACCTGGTCAACGATGCCTGCGTGTTGAGCGGCAAGCCCAACGTCTATGCGTCGATCTTTCGCTTCGAGGGTCAAGCCAGCATCTTTGCCACTGAAGCCGGCCCTTGTTATCGCTGCCTCTATCCCGAGCCGCCGCCACCGGGATTGGTTCCATCGTGCGCAGAAGGCGGAGTGCTGGGCGTGCTTCCTGGATTGCTTGGAGTCATTCAGGCGACTGAAGTGATCAAGCTAATTCTTGGCGCAGGTGAGCCGCTGATCGGCCGCTTAGTGCTGGTCGACGCACTGGCCATGTGCTTCCGCGAGTTGCGAGTACACAAGAATCCGGAGTGCTCGGTCTGCGGCGCTAATCCCACGGTCAAGGAACTGATTGACTACAACCAGTTCTGCGGCATTCGGGGCGAAGAAGCCGAGGCAACCACGAGCTCGAAGATTCCCGAGATTCAGCCCGAGGAACTCAAGCGCCGTCTCGATGCCCGCGAAGACATCTTCGTGCTCGACGTCCGCGAGCCGCAAGAGTATCAGATAGTCAACATCAAGGGGCATTTGATTCCGCTTGGCGATCTGCCGACGCGCGTGCACGAACTCGACTCAAGCCGCGAGATTGTGGTGCATTGCAAGAGCGGAGCACGCAGCGCCAAAGCCGTGGAATTCCTGCGTCAGTCGGGCTTCAAGCGTGCGACCAACCTAACCGGAGGCATTCTGGCCTGGGCCGACCGGATCGACACGACGCTCCCAAGATATTGACTAAGCGCTGTGCGGACATACGATTGCACTCAAGCTCCAAGGGGAAGATAAGTGAAATCAAGTTAACTACATGGCGCCGCGAAACGCTCACGTTGGCTCAAATCCATTTCATCCTCAGCAACCCGACCTTGACGGTCTGCGTAAGTCCCGTATAGGCGAGCAGCGTGAGAAGCAGGATCGGCCAGTACATCCCCGGCAAGTGTGTCAGGCCTAGCGAGGAAGCCAGCGGTGAAAACGGCAGCCACGCCCCAAAGGCCATGATGGCCAGAGTGGTGAGCGTTAACGTCCAACTCGCACGGCTCTGCAGAAAGGGGATCTTATTTGTGCGAATGACATGAATGATGAGTGTCTGTGTCATCAGCGACTCGACAAACCAGCCCGTCTGAAACACGGAAGCGCGGGACGGATCCCAGCACTTGAAGACCCAGAGCATGACGAAGAAGGTGGAGTAGTCGAAGATCGAGCTGATGGGTCCGACGCAGAGAATGAACCGCCTTATCTCGCCAATGTTCCAGGGCCGCGGGCGTGCCACTTGTTCTTCGTCCACAGCATCGTTTGGAATTGGCACCTGCGAGAAGTCGTAGAGCATATTGTTCGTCAGAATTTGAATCGGAGCCATCGGAAGGAATGGAAGAAAAGCGCTCGCCCCCAACACACTGAACATGTTGCCAAAGTTGGAACTGGCTCCCATGCGAATGTACTTGAGGATGTTGGCGAATACCTTTCGCCCCTCGATGACGCCCCCTTCGAGCACCATGAGGTCCTTCTCAAGCAGAATCAGGTCCGCCGACTCTTTCGCAATGTCGGCGGCAGTATCCACCGAAATGCCAATGTCGGCTGCGCGCAACGCGGGAGAATCGTTGATCCCGTCTCCCATGAACCCAACAACGTGTCCTTTGCCGCAGAGTACGCGAACGATTCGCTCTTTGTGCGCCGGGGAGAGGCGGGCAAAGAGCGTTGCCTTCTCCGCAGCATCCGCCAGTTCGGTGTCGGACATTTTCTCGACATCATCGCCCAGCAGCATCGGGTCGGCGAGCAGTCCCACATCCCTGCACACCTTGCGGCTGATCAGATCGTTGTCGCCGGTTAGGATCTTTACCGCTACACCATGTTTGTGCAGCGCTTCGATCGCGGTTGCCGCGGTGCGTTTAGGCGGGTCGAGAAATGCGACGTACCCTTTCAATACCAGATCGTGCTCGTCCTCCTTTGCGCAGGTGAGCTTTCCAGGCAATTCTTTGACGGCGACCGCCAAAACCCGGAATCCATCATTGCTGAGGCTCGCATACTCGTCCTTCAACCCCTTCATCAGAGCGGGGTCCATGGGCGACAGTTTGCCATCCAACTCGAATTGGGAGCACTGGTGAAAGATCTCTTCCGGAGCGCCCTTGGTCAGGAGGATCGCCTTGCCTTCAGGACTTTCGATGAGTACAGACATCATGCGCCGCGTGAAGTCGAAGGGGATCTCGTCCAGCTTCTTGAACTTCTCGACAAGTGCTTGCTCGTGAAAATCGGAGCTATTCAGAATCGCGGTGTCAAGCAGGTTCTTGAGTCCAGTCTGAAAGTGACTGATAAGGTAGCCGTCCATCAGCACTTCATCTGTTTCGCGTCCGGCAACATTGCAGTGCCGCTGCAGAACAACCCGATCTTCGGTAAGTGTGCCGGTCTTGTCGGTGCAGAGCACGTCCATGCCGCCGAAGTTCTGAATAGCGTTGAGCCGCTTGACGATGACCTTCTTGCGGCTCATGGCCAGCGCGCCCTTTGAGAGGCAGACGGAGACAATCATCGGCAGCATCTCCGGGGTCAGTCCCACAGCCACGGCCATCGCAAAGAAAAAGGCGCCTTTCCAATCGTGCTTGGTAAACCCGTTAATAAAGAAAACCAGAGGAACCATGACCGCCATGATCTGAATCATGAGCCAGGTAAAGCGGCTAAGGCCCTGGTCGAAACTTGTCGGTGTTCCCTCCTGCGTGATGGAACTGGCCATTGTGCCCAGATAGGTGTGGACTCCCGTGACAACCACGACTGCGGTCGCAGTGCCGCTTTGAACGCTGGTGCCCATGAAGCACGTGTTCTTGAGCTCCGTCGGTGAGTTTAGTGGCTTGGGATCGGCATCGTGGAACTTCTCCACAGGAAGCGACTCGCCAGTCAGAGTTCCCTGGCTGACGAATAGATCCTTTGCGGAGATAATGCGCACGTCGCCAGGGATCATGTCTCCGGCGGAGAGATTGATGATATCGCCTGGAACCAGGTCGCGCAGCGGAAGTTCCCGGGCTTGACCATCGCGAACCACCGTGGCGGTCACGTGGATCATGGCTTTGAGTTTCGCCGCCGCCGCACCCGCCCGGGCTTCCTGCAAGAATCGAAGCGTCACGCTGAGCACGACCATGCCCGCCATAACGCTTCCGGCGCGCGCATCGCCGGTAGCAAAAGAAATGGATGACAGTATTGCCAGCAGAATGACGAGTGGATTACGAAGGATGATCAAGAGGTTGATAAACCAGCCGCGCTGTCGTTCCTGGGCAACCTCATTCGGCCCCGACACACGTGCCCGCTCTTCGGCTTCGGTCTGAGTCAGGCCCTGGGGAGCTGTGCGCAGCGACTGTAGCAATGCATCGCCGTCCTTCCCGGCCGCTTCAAGGACGGCAGGGGAGACGTGAATGCTATGTTCCTTTGTCTTCGCGGGAAGAGTCTCGATATCCACAACTGGGCTTGTCACCGCTGAATTGTAAACAGTCTAGAGCTGTGTGTACGGTTCACTATTGCTCACATTGGTCTCTGGCTTGCGTTGAACACAGATATAGCGTGGCTATTGGAGTTCAAGAGACATTCGCCAAAGGCGAGCCCAGCTTGCTGGACCCGCTCTTGCTCATCAGCTTTGTTGCTAGAGCCCCCTTCGCCTCATCATCCAGGTAATTGCAGCTCCAGCCGCAATGCCTGCCGCGAAGGTTGCCACTACTGTTTCAACCGGATGCCGTTGCACGCGTTTCTTTGTGTCATCAAAGAGCTCTGCGGCAGCCTGGCCGCCATGTTTTGCAGCACGCCGCGCCGCTCCTACGCCATCCTCAAGGGCATCCGCAACAGCAGACGCTGCCCGAGCAGCCTTGTGCGCCGTTTCATCAAACTGCTCGCCCATTTGTTCCAACACTGATTGCGCCATCGTTGTGACCTCTCTCTTCTTTGAGTTTGTGCCGATTGCGCTAACTTCTTATCACCAAGCCGCAATACGAACAGTATGCAATGGCCAGCTAGCTGAAGGATGGTCGCAATTGCTCGCTCCGCTCTGCGCATCCGGCCGCCGGCAGAGGCGGATCTTCGCGCCGCCCGGAAATGAGCAAAACAGACCATACAATTACCCCGGATTTCGACGATTCTGCGAGAAGCATGTCGTGCAATTTGCTTGGATACGGAGTGGTGAATGTCTGGAATCGGAGGCAGGCCGGAGGTGCCGCATATTTACGCCGATCACCAGCTGTCCCCGCCCGCCCCTTGGTATCGCAAGCGCTGGTTCCTGTGGACAATCGCACTCTTGTTGCTGCTTCTGGCCGCGATCGGCATTCTTCTTATCCACAATAACGATGCCAAAGCTGCGGCCGCGAAGCGCGCACTGGCAGCGCTAAAACCTTCTGTTACGATCACTGCCGCCACAGCTACAAAGGGCCGGATCGGGGTCTACCTGGATGCAATCGGTACAGTAACTCCGGTCTACACGACCTCGATTACCGCCCAGGCAAGCGGAGTTCTAGCCGCAGTTCATTACAGCGAGGGTCAACCGGTCAAAAAGGGAGATGCTCTGATCGACATCGATCCGCGGCCCTACCAGGCGCAACTGATGCAGGCCGAGGGCGTGCTGGAGCGCGACACGAATGTTCTGGCGCAGGCCCGGATGGACCTGGACCGCTATCGCACGGCGTGGGCAGGAAACGGGATTTCCAAGCAGTTGCTGGACGACCAGGAAAAGATTGTGTCCGCAGACCAGGGCACTGTGAAAAACGATCAAGGCGTCGTGAATTACGACCAGGTCCAACTCAGCTATTGCCACATTACCGCGCCGATTGCCGGCAAGGTTGGTCTTCGCCTTGTAGACCCTGGCAACGTGGTACAGGCAGGAGGAAACACGACTCTGGCGGTCATCACCCAGATGCAGCCCACTACTGTGATCTTCACGATGGCCGAGGACAGCCTGGAGCAGGTGCAGGCGCGTATGCGGAAGCTTCATACGCTGCCCGTCGATGCGATGGACCGGGCGCAGACCGCAACAATCGCATCGGGGAAGTTGTTCACCGTTGACAACCAAATCGACACCACGACGGGAACGGTCAAGTTGCGCGCCCTCTTCGCCAACAAGAACGGCGCTCTGTTTCCCAATCAGTTTGTCAACACAAGGTTGCTGGTGAATACACTCGACGGCGTCACGCTGGTTCCCACCGCGGCCGTTCAGCACAATGGACAAGTAGCCTTTCTCTATGTGATTGCGAACGGATTGGCGAGCGTCCGCAACATCACGCCGGGGGTTGCGGACGGCGGCATGACAGCCGTGGAGGGAATCAACCCTGGTGAAGTTGTGGCGACCAGCAGCTTCGACAAGTTACAAAGCGGGAGCAAGGTTGCTTTTGCCAAGCAAGCGGCCCCGTCCAAACGCGTCACAGGCAGCACGCCGTGAATCCCTCCGGGCCATTCATTCAGCGACCGGTTGCGACCTCGCTGCTGATGGCCGCAATCCTGTTGGTGGGTATCGTTGCGTATACCCAACTGCCGATCTCCGCCTTGCCGGAGGTTGACTACCCCACGATACAGATACTCACTTTCTATCCTGGCGCCAGCCCCGATGTGATGGCTACTACGGTCACCGCCCCTCTGGAGCGCCAGTTCGGCCAGCTTCAGGGACTCAGCCAGATGACCTCGACCAGCTCCGGCGGCTCCTCTGTCATTGTGCTGCAGTTCGCCCTGAGCCTGAACATCGATATTGCCGAGGAAGAGGTCCAGTCTTCCATAAACGCGGCGCAGAGTTTTCTGCCGTCAAATCTTCCCTCGCCGCCGGTGTATAGCAAGACAAATCCCGCGGATGCTCCCGTGCTTACGCTGGCCATCACATCTAACTCCATTCCTCTCTCGCAGGTTGAGGATCTGGTGGATACGCGCCTTGCGCCCAAGCTCTCGCAACTAAGCGGAGTCGGCCTGGTAAGCATCAGCGGAGGACAGAAGCCGGCTGTACGCATTCAGGCCAATCCGACGGCGCTTTCGTCTTACGGACTCAACCTCGAAGATCTGCGCACCGCGCTTGTCCAGACCAGCGTCAATGCCGCCAAGGGAAACTTCGATGGGCCTCATCAGGATTATCAGATCAATGCCAACGATCAGTTAGTGACCAGCGACGACTATCGAAAGGTTGTGGTCGCCTACCGCAATCGCGCGCCCATCATGCTGCGGGATGTGGCGCAGGTGGTGGACAGTATTGAAAACAACAAGCAGGCAGCGTGGATGAACGAGACCCCGGCGGTCATCCTCAACATTCAAAGGCAGCCTGGTGCCAATACCATCAGCGTGGTGAAGGCCATCAAGGCGATTCTGCCCCAGCTGGAGGCGAACCTGCCAGCCTCGATTCAAGTGACGCCGCTTACCGATCTCACCACGGCTATCAACGCCTCTGTCTCCGATGTCGAGTTTGAATTGATGCTGACCGTTGCGCTGGTGGTGATGGTCATCTTCCTCTTTTTGCGCAATCTTTACGCCACCATCATCCCCAGCATTGCAGTGCCGGTCTCATTGGTGGGCACCTTCGGCGTCATGTATGCGCTGGGCTATAGCCTGGACAACCTTTCGTTGATGGCGCTCACCATCTCCACGGGCTTTGTGGTGGATGATGCGATCGTGATGATCGAGAACATCACACGCTATCTTGAGGCCGGAGACACGCCCATGGAAGCGGCCATGAAGGGCGCGGAACAGATCGGCTTCACGATTATTTCCCTGACCGTTTCACTCATCGCTGTGCTTATTCCGCTGCTTTTCATGGGCGACGTCGTTGGGCGCCTGTTTCGCGAATTCGCGGTTACCTTGGCCGTCACCATCATTCTGTCCGCGGTTGTCTCCCTCACGCTGACGCCCATGATGTGCTCGCGCATTCTCCGGCACACTCCTCCCAAAGAACAGCAGGGCCGCTTCTACAAGGCTTCCGAGCGTGTCTTCGAGAACATGATCGCGTTTTATGGCCGCACGCTCAAGTTCGTCCTTGGATACCAGACCATCACACTGCTGGTGGCTGCCGCCACGCTGGTGCTGACTATTGTGCTTTATATCTTCATCCCCAAGGGATTCTTTCCGACGCAGGACACAGGTGAAATTCAGGGTATCTCGCAGGCGCCGGCGACCATTTCCTTTGCGGCCATGGAGCAGAAGCAGCAGCAATTGGCAGCCATCATCCTTCAGGATCCAGCGGTCGAGAGCCTGTCTTCCTTCATTGGCGCGGACGGAACCAACACCACGCTCAATAGCGGACGGATGTCCATCAACCTGAAGCCGCTGAATGCGCGCGACATGAGCGCCTCCGACGTGATTCGCAGGCTACAGAAGAGCCTCAAGCCGGTGGAGGGCATCGAGCTCTTCATGGAACCTGTGCAGAACATTACGGTGGACGACCGCGTCAGCCGTACCCAGTACCAATACACTTTGGAGGATCCCGACCCGAATGAGTTGAATCTGTGGACGGGGCGGCTTGTGGACAAGATGAAGGGGTTGCCTCAACTGGCCGATGTGGCTACTGACCAGCAAACCGGGGGACTGGCGGTATCGCTGGTGATCGATCGAGTAAGCGCATCGCGTCTCGGCATAGCGCCGTCCACGATCGATACCACCCTCTATGACGCCTATGGGCAGCGTCAGATCAGCACCATGTACACGCAGTTGAACCAGTACCACGTGATCCTTGAAACGGCTCCGGATTCTCAGCAAACTCCAGGCAAGCTGCAGGATTTGTATATCCAGACAAACGCCTCGGCTGGGGGTTCCGGACCAGGGGCGTCTTCGTCCTTCGCATCCTCCGGATCTTCGTCCGCCGGTTCCAATGCAACGACGACCTCTGTGAAATACACGCCTTCGTCGATGGCGCTCAGCGCGCCCTCGAATGCAATCAAGTCCAGTGTAGGCGCAAGCAGTAGTGCGTCAACCACGAATGCAGCGACTGGCGTCGCGGTATCCGGCGCTGTGCCACTGAGCGCGTTCAGTCATATTGAGAAAGCCTTCGAGCCGCTCTCGATCAATCATCAGGGCCAGTTTCCGGCCGTGACTGTGTCGTTCAATCTGGCCCCCGATGCCGCGCTGGGAGGCGCAATCACTGCAATAGAAAAGGTTCAGAAAGACCTGAACATGCCGGCCAGCGTTCAGTATGGATTTCAAGGCACCGCGGCTTCTTTTCAGGGCTCGCTTTCTAATGAAGGCCTGTTGATTCTCGCCGCGCTTGCCGCAGTCTATATCGTGCTCGGCGTCCTCTATGAAAGCTTCATTCACCCCATTACGATTCTTTCCACTTTGCCCTCTGCCGGCGTTGGCGCTTTGCTGGCCCTCATTGCTTTCAAGCAGGATCTCAGCGTCGTCGCAATCATCGGCATCATTCTGCTGATCGGTATCGTGAAGAAGAACGGAATTATGATGGTCGACTTTGCGATGGAGGGAGAACGCGAGCACGGAAAGAGCGCGACGGACGCAATTTACGATGCCTGCCTGCTCCGGTTTCGCCCCATCATGATGACGACGATGGCAGCACTGCTCGCGGGCATTCCATTGGCGGTAGGCCAAGGAATGGGTTCGGAACTGCGCCGCCCGCTGGGAATTGCCATGGTCGGCGGACTGCTACTTAGCCAGGTGCTCACGCTATACACCACACCGGTGATTTATATCTTCTTCGATCGCATTGGCCACCGCTTCAGCCATGCGCCGAAAGCGATCGAGACGGACGGCGAGCCACAACCGGCGGAGGGAATATGAATATCTCCGCCCCCTTCATCCGGCGGCCGGTAGCCACCACCTTGCTTACGGCGGGCATAACGCTGGTCGGGGCCATCGCCTTCAATGTTTTGCCCGTTTCTCCTTTGCCGCAAGTCGATTTCCCGACGATCTCCGTTTCTGCCGGCTTGCCTGGCGGTAGTCCCGACATCACAGCTTCATCCATCGCCACTCCCTTGGAGCGTCAGTTCAGCCATATCGCCGGCGTAACCGAGATGACCTCATCGAGTTCCCTGGGCAGCACTTCCATCACGCTGCAGTTCGATCTGAGTCGCGATATTGATGGAGCGGCACGAGATGTGGAGGCAGCGATCAATGCCGCGCGTACGTATCTGCCGGCAAACCTGCCGGCAAACCCGACTTACCGCAAGGTGAATCCCGCGGATGCGCCGATTCTGATTTTGGGCCTCACCTCGGACAAGTACGACAAGCCTACACTCTACGACGAGGCGTCTTCGGTCATCGCACAGAAGCTTTCTCAGATCTCCGGTGTAGGGCAGGTCACGGTCGGCGGAGGGTCCGGTCCTTCGGTGCGCGTTGAATTAAATCCTACGTTGTTGTATAGCCACGGGCTAACTATCCAGAATGTTCAGTCCATGCTGACGCAGCAGAATGTTCACGAGCCTGCCGGACAAATCTCAGACGGAACGACAACCGCGGATATCCTCACCAATGACCAGATCTCCGTCGCGGATCAATACAAGCCGCTCATCGTCGGCTTCAACAATGGAGCCGCAGTCAGGCTGTCGGACGTGGCCGACGTTTCGCAAGGGCAGTCGAACATCCGCAACGCTGGATATCTGAATGGCGTACCCTCGATAACTGTCCTTATCTTTCGCCAGCCAGGCGCAAATATCATCGATACGGTCGACAGGGTCATCGCACAATTGCCGTCGATCGAAGCGTCCATTCCGCAAGGCATCAAGACCACAATCGTCGTTGACCGCACCACCACCATCCGCGCGTCCGTTCTGGATGTGGAGAGCACACTCATCCTCTCGGTCATCCTGGTAATTCTCGTCGTCTTCGCCTTTCTGCGCAACTGGCGCGCCACACTCATTCCCACCGTCGCGGTTCCTGTTTCGCTCATTGGCACCTTCGCGGTCATGTATTTGTTTGGCTTCAGTATCGACAATCTCTCGCTCATGGCATTGACGATCTCCACAGGATTCGTTGTCGATGATGCAATCGTTGTGATGGAAAACATCTCCCGGCTTCGCGAAGCAGGCATGTCCCCCATGAAAGCCGCCCTTCAAGGATCCAAAGAAATTGGATTTACCATCCTGTCGATCAGCATGTCGCTGATTGCTGTGTTTATTCCCATCCTTCTTATGGCCGGCATCGTGGGCCGGTTGTTCCGCGAGTTTGCCATTACGCTCTCGACGGCCATCGTTGTTTCGATGCTGATCTCGCTGACCACCACTCCCATGATGTGCGCTTATCTGCTCAAGGACGAGAGGACAATCAAGCACGGCAGCGCGTATCGGATCACTGAGCGTGGATTTACATGGATGCTCTCCACCTACAGCCGCTCTCTCACTTGGGTACTGAAGCACCCATGGCCGATCTTTGCTCTTCTCGTCCTGACAGTTGCTTTGAACGTCTATCTCATTGTCATCATCCCGAAAGGATTCTTCCCGCAGCAGGACACCGGAGTCATCACAGGCAGTGCGCGAGGCCCGCAGGATGCATCGTTTCCGGTGATGGACAACTCGATATTGCAAATCGAAAAGGTCATCCAGGCTGACCCGGCAGTCGCGAATGTCATTGCCCATACGGGATCCGGAAACACCGGCAGTATCAATATCGCGCTCAAGCCGCTGAATGTGCGAAAGATATCCGCGGCGGATGTGATCAACCGCTTGAGGCCGAAGTTGAATCGGCTTCCTGTGGCTTCAGCCTTCCTTCAAGCAGCGCAGGATCTGCGCATCGGAGGGCGGTCGAGCAATGCCATGTATCAATACACCATTCAGTCGGACAATGTGGCGGATCTTTCGCACTGGGGGCCCGTTTTGCTGGCGGGGATGCAAAAGATTCCCGGATTCCAGGACGTAAGCAGCGATGCGCAGAATAGCGGTCTGGAAGAGCTGCTCAATTATGATCGTCCCACAGCGGCAAGGCTTGGTCTTACACCGTCGTCAATGGACAGTGCTCTCTCCGGCGCCTTTGGGCAGTCGCAAATATCCCTTATCTATACGCAATTGAATCAGTATTACGTGGTGTTAGAGGTGGCGCCGCCCTACTGGCAGAGTCCTGAAGGGCTCAAGAATATCTATCTCAACACCGCAGGAAATGGCATTATTCCTCTTTCCGCTGTCACCTCTGCGCAAGCAAGCACAACGCCGCTGGTGATCAACCACACCAGTACCTTCCCATCGGTAACGGTGTCGTTCAATCTGGCAACGGATATGTCGTTGAGCGATGCCACCCGCGAGGTTAGCCAGATGCAGGAGCGTCTAAACATGCCGCCAACGGTCCGCGGCTCTTTTTCAGGAACGGCATCCGCGTATCAAACATCGCTGAACAGTGAACCGCTTCTCATCGGAACGGCGCTACTCGCTGTCTATATAGTTCTCGGCATTTTGTATGAGAGCCTTGTTCATCCTCTCACCATCATCTCCACCTTGCCTTCGGCAAGCGTAGGAGCCATGCTCGCGCTGATGTTGTTCAAGGTGGATCTCAATGTGATTTCGATCATCGGCATTATCCTATTGATCGGCATTGTGAAGAAGAACGCGATTATGATGATCGACTTTGCGCTGGTTGCGGAGCGCGAGCACGGCAAAACCACCACCGAAGCCATCTTTGAAGCTTGCCAGCTTCGCTTTCGCCCCATCCTCATGACAACGATGGCCGCTTTGTTTGGCGCGCTGCCACTGGCATTCGGCACCGGCACCGGCTCCGAACTCAGACGCCCGCTCGGCATCACGATCGTAGGCGGACTGATTGTCAGTCAGATGCTGACTCTCTACACGACGCCCGTTGTTTATATTCTCTTCGATCAGGCGCGCCTATGGGCCCGAGGCAAACAACCGGCGGCCCCCTACCATGGAACCGCGGAGGCCTCGTGACAAAGGTTGGTTTTGGAGTGTTCGTTATGAAGAAGTCGACTACGCAATCACTGAGGCCGTTCGCGGCATTGTCTGCGTTTAATGTCGCTGCGTTCTGTGCGATGCTGGCCGGCTGCAACGTTGGACCAAAGTATCTTCCACCCGCGATGACTGCGCCGGCGGCCTTCAAGGAATCGCCCACGCAGTCCAAAGAGACCGATGGATGGACCGTGGCGCAGCCCCAGGACGCGGTTCTTCGCGGCAAATGGTGGGAGATCTACAATGAACCGGATCTGAATTCACTCGAAGACGAACTCAATATAGACAACCAGAATATTCGCCAGGCTTTTGAGAACTTCATGGAAGCGCGAGCCATGGTGCGCGAGGCGCGGTCTCAGTATTTTCCCACAGTAAGTATCGGTGGATCCTATACGCGATCGCAGACATCTTCCAATGTGGGGTCGGCTACGAGCAGTGGCACATCAGGCGGCAAACAGACACAGGTGTTTTCTCTTCCCGCCGATGTCTCCTGGGAGCCCGACCTCTGGGGGAAGGTGCGCAACACAGTGCGCGCCAGTCAATATAACGCCCAATTGACTGCGGCCGATCTTGAGAATGAGCGGCTGACAGAACAGGCCAGCCTTGCCGAGTATTTTTTTGAGATTCGCGGCCAGGATGCTCTGCAAAAGCTCCTTGATGACACAGTAGAGGCTGACAAGAAAGCACTTGAAGCTGTCCGGGCTGCTTATAATACTGGCGTAGGCGACCAGATTTCGGTTGTCGAAGCGCAGACAACCTTCGAGAGCGCGCAGTCGGCGGCAATCAATCTCGGGATTGCGCGATCGCAATATGAAAACGCTATTGCCACACTCATAGGCAAGACTGCTTCGACGTTCTCCATTCCTGTGGAACCGAAGACGAGCGCACCTCCACCGATACCCGTTGGCTTGCCATCGCAACTACTCGAGCGACGCCCGGATATCGCTGCCGCTGAGCGAAACATGGCAGCCGCCAATGCGCAGATTGGGGTCGCTCGTGCCGCCTTTTATCCTGCTCTGACGCTTTCTGCCACTGGAGGCGTGGAGAGTTCAGCCATCAAGAACCTCCTCGACTGGCCCAGCCGCTTCTGGTCAGTCGGCCCATCGATCTCCGAAACCGTCTACGATGGGGGACTGCGCCGCGCAACCGTAAACCAGTACATCGCGATCTACAACGCAAATGTCGCTGCGTATCGCCAGTCAGTGCTGACGGCGTTTCAGCAGGTGGAAGATTCTCTCGCTGCGGTGCGCATTCTGTCGCAACAGATCCTGCGCCAGCAGGAAGCAGTCGACTCATCCAGGACGTTTCTGCGACTCGAGTCGACGCGCTATGATTCCGGCATCGATCCTTACATCGACGTAGTCACAGCGCAAACCACCGTGCTTGCCAATCAGCAGTCCCTGGTGAATTTGCAGGTGCAGGAGATGACCGCGTCGGTACAACTGATTGAGGCTCTTGGCGGAGGATGGGACCGGTCGGAGTTGCCGACGCCAACTCAGGTCACACAGGCGCCTTCGAAAAAAGCGACCATGATGTCAGGAGCCACGATTCAGCAGTAGGTATCCTAGCCTTTGCCGGGTGCATGCCAACTCCGTTCTGTTCACGACCAGTTTTCCAGAATCGGTTGTGTCAGATGCGCGTTAGCCCATCTGCCGAATGCTTAACTCACGCTCGATTCTCGAACGGGTGCTCTCGGGTGTATTTCTCCGATGCATCGTCTATCTATTTGATTATAAAATGCTTATATAGAGGTATGAATCCCTTTCCCCCGATTTGCATTTTCTGCGTGGCTACACTGCCACACCTTGATGGGGCGCGGGCAGCAGATGGATTTTCAAGGTTGTAAATTGGCCCAGGCTTCGAGGCCAGCGGAGGAGCAAACAGGGATGACAAGATTGTTGCAACCGCGGCCGTTGCAACCGGAACTTTCCTCAGCGGCAATTTGCTTGCTGTCCGGTCATTGAGCGGGCCAACTGATTCGCAGCTGGTCCGGTCATCAGGCTGCCATGACGGGGCCTCAAAGCGCGCTGCTGAGCAAACGTAATCCCACTTGCCAGACGCCTGTCCCAGCGCTAATAATGCCTCCCATGAGTAAACGATCTTTTGTACTAGCTCTCTGCGCCGCCTTCGCACTGCCGTTGATCTTGTCCGCACAGGCACCTTCGCTGTCCATACAGGTGGATCACCCGACGGCCAAGGTCAGTCCGTCTTTGTACGGGCTGATGACGGAGGAGATCAATTTCTCCTATGACGGTGGGCTCTATGCGGAGCTGGTCAGGGACCGCGTCGGGGGGCGCGGCTTTGGAGGGTTGCAGCATTGGACGATTGTGACGCGGGGGAACTCCCTGGCGCAGGTGTCGATGGATGAAAAGTCTGGCCCCAGCACTGCTTTGCCGCGCAGTCTCAAGGTCAGCGTGACCTCGGCGACGGAAGCTGAGCCGGCCGGCGTGCAGAACGACGGCTATTGGGGCATCGCAGTGCGACCGCAGACAACCTACTCGGGGTCCTTTTACGCGAAGACCGATAGCGATGGGGTTCCCGTCACCGTCAGCCTGGTCAACGATCAGACGGGCGCGACAGCGGCCAGCGCGACTGTTGCCGGACTCGCCGGGGATTGGAAGCAGTACACCTTTACGCTCAGGACCGCCGATGTCCCGGTGACAGCAAACAATCACCTGATTCTGACGATTCCGCGACCGGCAACGGTCTGGTTCGACCTGGTGTCGCTTTTTCCGCCGACCTACCTCGACCGCCCCCACGGCAACCGCATCGATCTGATGGAGAAGCTGGCGGCCATGCATCCCAAATTCCTGCGCCTGCCAGGCGGCAACTACCTAGAGGGCGACCATATCGCGGAGCGATACGAGTGGAAGAAGACCATTGGCCCCTGGGTCGATCGGCCCACGCACCCCAGCCCGTGGCGTTACCGCTCGTCCGACGGCATGGGGCTGCTTGAGTTTCTGGAATGGTGCGAGGATCTCAAGATTGAGCCGGTGCTTGCGGTCTATGCCGGCTACTCGATGGCGCAGGAGCATGTGGAACCGGGGTCGGCGCTTGAGCCCTACATTCAGGACGCGCTGGACGAGATTGAGTACGCGACGGGCGGCGCCGATACAAAATGGGGCGCCGAGCGCGCGAAAAACGGGCATCCCGCGGCCTTTCCGCTGCACTACGTCGAGATTGGCAACGAGGACTGGTTCGACAAGTCGGGCTCCTACGACGGACGCTTTGCGCAGTACTTCAAGGAGATCAAGCAGCGTTACCCCGACCTGCAATTGATTGCCACCGCGCCCATCAAGAGCGTGAAGCCGGACGTGCTCGACGAACACTTTTACATGTCGGCCGAAAAGTCGTTCTCGGACGCCAACCACTACGACAAGACCGATCGCGGCGGGCCGAAGATATTTGTGGGCGAATGGGCGACGCGCGAGGGCGAGCCGACACCTAACCTGCAGGCGGCGCTGGCTGACGCTGCCTGGATGACAGGAATGGAACGCAACAGCGACATCGTGATCATGGCCAGCTACGCGCCGCTGTTTGTCAATGTGAACCCCGGTGGCATGCAGTGGGCAACGGATCTGATTGGCTACGATGCGCTATCGAGCTACGGGTCGCCGAGTTACTGGGCTCAGGTTCTATTCGCCAGTCATCTGGGTACTGAGGTAGTGCCTAGCACGCTCTCGAATGCCGGCCCGCGTGCCTATGTGTCGGTGACGCGCGACGAAAGAGTTCGCAAGCTGTTCATCAAGCTGGTGAACGCGTCGTCGGATACGACGCTGGTACATATCGACTTGGCCGGTGTGGCGAAGGTGGAGCACGAAGCGAAGCTGGTTACCTTGAGCGGTAACTCGCCGAATGCGACTAACACAATTGCGAATCCCGAAGCGATTGTGCCGGTCGAGCGTGAGGTCAAGATCGATGGACCGAAGTTCGTAGAGAGCTTTGCTCCCTATTCGATCAATGTGCTGGAGGTAAGGTACTAGATCTTGCGGGGTGTTATTCCAACGGTCTGCGGGTTCACGGATGTGCCGGTGAACACAGTGTTGCCGCCTGGCTGATTCCTCCGCGGTCGTAATAGAGGCCGGTGAGGGAGGTCGAGCGGCCGTAGATGGTCCGCTATGTGCTGCGGTTCCCTGGCTGCAGGCCCAGATTCTCTAAAACGGGGCTACTTGCCGATAGTAAGTGGATGCGCAGGAATATTACCTCCCGTGTCTTTCCGTGGTTCCTGGCGATATTCGTCACACTGGGCGGCGTTTTGGCGCTTGGACAGACGGCGCCTGAACCCAGTCAGGTGCTCTCGCTCAATGAATGCATGCACATAGCCATGGAAAAGAATCACAGCCGCCCGGCCAGCCAGTTCGCCGTGGCCATGGCCGAGGCTCAGCATCGGGAGGCGCTGTCTGCCTACTGGCCCCAGGTAAGCGCCAAGGCCGGCATCGACGAGATGAGTTCCTCGCCCAACTTCGAGTACCCGGCCAGCGCAATGGTCATTCCGGCGCAGACTGTCTCGATTCCCGGCGGAAGCGCAACCGTGACCATCCCGGCCAACGCCTTCGGTCCGGGATTTCCGCCGGTTGCGGTTCAGATGCCTGTGGCTTTTCCGGGGCAGACGATCAGTACCAATGCGCAGATGTTTCCTATTCCGGCACAGGACATCAAGCTGATGAGTCCTGCGACGGAATCGGTCTCCGGCGAGTTCAAGTGGCTCCTTTTTGACGGCGGCATGCGGAAAGGCTACAGCGAGCAGTCACTTGGCGCTGTGAGTGTGGCCAAAACCGAGGCGCGCCGCACTGACCTGGAGTTGAGAGAAAATGTGATCCGGCTGTACTACGGCGCTGTGCTGGCTCGACAGCTTCATCAGTTGGGCCAGGATACCCTGGACCGCATGGAAGCGACGCTGAGGATGACCGAGTCTATCTACAAGGATGGCTCAGGCACCGTGAACAAGACCGACTACCTGGACAACAAAGTGATGGTAGAGACGATTCGTTCCATGGTTGCGCCGCTGGAGGCCAACGAGGCCTCGGCTGAGGCGGCCCTGGCCTACACGATGGGCTTGTCCTGGAAGTCGAGCGTCATCCCCAAGGACGCGGAAATACCCTTCCAGCCGTATGCGGGGAATCTGGATGAACTGGTTTCCACGGCCTATGAGTTCAACCCCGACTGGGCCGAGATCGATGCAGGCCTGAAAGCGCTTGATGGCGAGCGCGCCACGGCGGCCAGCGGGTACTTCCCGAAGGTCGGGCTCAAGGGCGAGTTGCACAAGCGGTGGAACAACTACGATGGCGGCCTGTCAACCTCGCAGAACCGGGATGGCTGGTCGGTCGATCTCGGGGTAGAAATCCCACTCTTCGACGGATTTCTCACCCGCGAGAAGGTTGCCGAAGCTCGTGCAAAGATCAACCAGCTCAAGGAAAAGAAGCTGATGCTCGGTGAAGGGCTCGGCCTTCAACTCCGCAGCATGTTCCTGGACCTGGGAGCAAGCGAAAAGGTCGTCAGGGCCACGCAAGATGCGGCGACGGCGGCCAAGGACGACACCGATCTGACCTTGCGGGGTTATCAGACAGGACTGATTGCCACGGAGAAAGTCATCCGGGCGCAGTTGCAGGAAGCCCTGGTGACGGCGGGGCACGATAAGGCGGTCTACGACCATATTGCCCTCCAATCCAAAATCGATCTGGTGGTGGGCAAGAGCGTCGAGACTGAGTTGAGCCCAGTTCACTAGGGCCAGTTTGCGATTAGTTTGCGGCGAACTAATGGAGGTACCGCGACGAGATTCACGGAAATGAACCGTTCCAATGAACAAGTAACTCGGCGACACTGCCTAGCCCTCCTAGCCGGAGCCGGCGCTGCTGCGTTTGCGCCGAGACTTGGTTGGGCCGAGAATGCCCGAACCGTTCTGCACATGGCCGTCAGCACCGATACCTTGCCCGGGGTCAACATCAACGACGCCAGAGCTGCCTATATGGTCTGGATCAATGACTATACCAAGGCGCAGTCTGGAAGATTCACTGCTGAGGTCGTCCCAGGGATTTTCATTCTTTCCGAAGAGCTATTGCGAGGCGTCCGCCTCGGCACGATCGACTGCTTTGGCGTCACCGCCATCGAGTTCACAAAACTGGCCGATTTGGCCGACCCAGAACATCTGGTACTTCAGGATTATCTGACCGACGGGATCGATTATCTTTTGCTGGTGCATAACAGCAGCCAATTCAGAAGAATTGCCGATGCTAGGGGAACGGTTATCCTTTGGCATCGTCATCGCGACACGGTCCTTATCCCCGCCTGGATCGATACATTACTGGCTGCCAACAACCTGCCTCGATCCGAGCAATTTTTCAAGAGCAGTTCCTCGCAGGACAGCTTGAATCAGGTGGTGCTGCCCGTCTTCTTTCACCGCGCGGACGCGGCTTGTGTGACACGCCGTAGCTGGGAGACGGCGGTCGAGCTGAATCCCCAGATTGGACGGGATCTCCGCATCCTGGAGGTGTCGCCCAGGGTTATCCCGACGGCTATCGGCTTTCGCCGCGACTGCAACGCCAATGCCCTTAGCCTTCTTCTCGACTCGATGCTGCACTTCACCGATACGCCTTCCGGGCGCCAGATGGCAGCCCTTTATCAGACCAACCGATTCATCGAGCGTCCGGTCTCGGTCATGAAAGGCACCCTCGATATGGTGCGGCAATATGAGCGGTTGTCAGCATCGCAGGCAGGCTCACGGAAAGGACACTCCTGAGGCTCCGTTGAGGGGGCGATGGGAGAACGTACAAATGGAACGCACAGACAGGCAAATGACACGGCGAGAGTACCTGGCGATGATGGCGGGAGCGGCTGCCATTGCGCTGACGCCTGGAATTTGCAGGGGCGAGAATGGGAGGCCAGTTCCGCGGGTAGCGATCAGTGTCGAGACGCTGGCAGGAGCTAACGTCAACGACGCGCGAGCTGCGTACAAGGTGTGGCTCAGTGAAGTTTCCCGTCAGTATGGAACTCAGACCGCGGTCGTGGTTCCCGAAGTCTTTATCCCGTCCGAAGATCTGATTCGCGAGATTCGCCAGGGGACGCTGGACTGTTATGGCGTCACCGCCATGGAATTTGCAAAAGTGGTCGACTTGACCGATCCAGATTCGCTGGTGCTCCAGGACTATCTGGCCGACGGGATTGAGTATGTCCTGCTGGTGCATAGCAGCAGTCAGTTCAAGAAGATTGCCGATCTCCGAGACGCGAGGATGGTGTCGCATCTTCATCGCGATATGGTTCTGCTGCCGGCCTGGCTGGGCACAATGCTCGCGGCGAACAACCTGCCCGCGCCCGAGCATTTCTTTGCCAGCCACAAGCTCAGCGACAGCTTGAACCAGGTTGTGCTGCCTGTCTTCTTTCGCCGTTTGGACGCGGCTTGCGTGGCGCGCCGGAGCTGGGAGACCGCAGTGGAGTTGAATCCCCAGCTCGGCCGGGATCTTCGCGCCCTGGCGGTGTCGCCCAAGGTCATCCCGGTTGTATTCGGCTTTCGTCGCAACACAAATGCGAATGCCCGCAAGGCGCTTATCGATGCGATTCTGCGGATCGATACGGTGCCAGCGGGGCAGCAGATTGTCGCCTTGTACCAGTCTCATGGATTCGTCGTGAAGCCAGTCTCGGTCATGAACGGAACCATGGAGATGGTGCGCCAGTATGAGCGGCTATCCGCACAGCAGGCGCACTCGCGGAAAGGACCGGTCTAAGACCCATGCGCATTGCTACCGGAATCGCGCGCCGCACCATGCTGCTGGCATGGACCATCACGCTTATCACGTTAGGCATCTTCGTGGCCATCATAGTGCCGGAACAGAAGCGCGACTTACGAGCCGGACTGGAATCCAAAGCCGCTGGCGTTGCAGTTGCGCTTCAGGGTGAGGTGGCCGAGGCTGCCGTCTCCGAGGATTACTCCTCGGTGGTCGAACATGCGATGCAAGTGCTGAAGGGCGACAAGTCCGTCGACTTTCTGGTGATCACCAAGAACGATGGACTTTCCTTGGTTGTCGACCGGAATGGCTGGCGCATGGAAATGAAGACCGATCGCTATTGGTTTCCGGAGTTGCGGCGTCCCTCGAGCGAGCTAGGGGTAGTGCCGATGTTCAACCGGCGCGTGTTTCACTATGCCGTTCCCTTCGACTACAGCAGCATTCAGTGGGGATGGATTCACGTCGGGCTGTCTCTGGACTCGTACGACGAAAGCGCACGGCAGGTGAATCTGCGCACTGGAATTCTTTCCGTGGTGTGCGTTCTGATCAGCCTGATTGCTTCCTTCTTGTATGCAGGGCGCTTCGTTCGGCCCATTCTTCAGTTGCAATCTGTGGTGGAAAGAGTAGCGAGCGGCGATCTGATGGCCCGCGCCGATATTCGCGGCCGGGACGAGATCGCACAGTTGGCCAAAGCCTTCAACGGCATGGCGGATACCATCCAGCATCGCGACCAGGAGTTGTCGGATGCCAAGCACGATCTGGAAATGCGCGTACTGGAGCGCACGGCTGAATTGGAGAAGGAAGTACGGGAACGCACCGCGGCTGAAGCACAGATGCGCTCAGCCAAGGAGGCAGCGGAGATTGCCAATCACGCCAAGAGCGACTTTCTGGCAAACATGAGCCATGAGATCCGCACGCCGTTGAACGGCGTAATCGGAATGACTGCTTTGGCCCTGGAGGCAAAGCCCGACGAGCAGCAGCGGGAGTACCTGGAAACGATTCAGCTTTCCGCGGAGTCCTTGCTTACGGTCATCAACGACATTCTCGACTTCTCCAAGATCGAGGCAGGGAAGATGGATATGGAGTCGGTCGAATTCAGCTTGCGTACGTGTCTGGAAGACGCGCTGACGCCGCTCGCCATCTATGCGGATCAGAAGGGGCTTGAGCTCCTGTGCGACATTGCGCCCGACGTTCCGGAACTCGTCCAGGCAGATCCAATGCGGCTCCGGCAAATCGTCGTGAACCTTGTGGGGAACGCCATCAAATTCACACGATCCGGCGAGGTCGTCGTGCGGGCGCAACTGTCGAATCCTGAAGATGGGCCTCGCGACGTTCAATTCACGGTTGCCGACACCGGAATAGGCATCCCCGCCGACAAGCAGGAAACAATTTTCGCGCCGTTCGCCCAGGTAGATACCTCAACCACACGCAGGTATGGCGGAACAGGTTTGGGATTGACCATTTGTTCGCGACTGGTATCGGTGATGGGAGGGAAAATCTGGCTCGACAGTCAGTTGGGCCGCGGAAGCCGATTTCACTTTACTGCCCGGTTGAAGTTCCCTGCCGGCAATTCAGGTGCAGAAGTGCATCAGGCCTCGATTGATCTGCGTGGCGTGCGCATCCTGATTGTGGACGACAACACCACGAACCGAAGAATCCTTCGGGAGATGCTGAGCCGGCGGGAAGCGAAGACCTGCGATGTGGAATCCGGAGAGCAAGCACTTGCGGAACTGCTCTCAGGAAAGAAGGATGGACACCCCTACGATTTGATCCTGACCGATATGCACATGCCAAAGATGGATGGGATGGGGCTAATCGAGAGAATTCGGAGTACACCAGGGCTGCGCGCGACGGCGATCATGATGCTGACCTCCGCAACGCATCAGGATAACGTGCAACGCTGCCGAGAACTCGGTGTCACCTGCTATCTTCTGAAGCCGGTTCGACAGTGGGAGTTGCTGGCGGCTATATCAACGGCGCTCGACAAGGATGCGCTTCCTCCGTTGGCAGCCGCTTCCACAGAACGAACCATGCCGCCCCGCGGCGGTCTGTGCATTCTTCTGGCCGAAGACAACGCGATTAACCAGAGAGTTGCCGCCAAGACCCTCGAAAGCATGGGCCACACTGTGGTGATGGCGAACAACGGGATGGATGCTCTCTCCCTAATGGCGAAACATCCAGTTGACCTCGTGTTGATGGACATCCAGATGCCTGAAATGGATGGATTCACCGCGACCAGGCAGATCCGTCACGGCGAAATACCAGGGAAATCCAATATCCCGATCGTCGCCATGACCGCTCATAACATGAAGGGCGACCGTGAGCGCTGCATCGCAGCCGGAATGGACGATTACCTTTCAAAGCCGATCAACCGAAAGGAATTGGAAAAGGCAATTGCAGGCGCCAGACGAGTCAAACTCAACAATGGCGGTGTTGCAGACGACGAGGGGCGCAGAGGACCATCCGCGATTGAACATGCGCATAGTTGGGACGCTGGCCAAGCCTTGGAACGTGTCGGAGGAGATGAAGAACTCCTGTTTGAAGTTGTGGAGATATTCCTGAACGAGGCACCCCATGCGTTGATCAAGCTGCGTCGCGCATTATCGAGTGGAGACTCGAAGGCTGTCGAGAGGATTGCGCACGGCCTAAAGGGGGAGATCGGGTACCTGGGGATCAGAACACTCTCCCAGATGGCGCGCGAACTTGAGGAGGCTGGGCGAAAGCAGGACCTAATGGCCGCCGAACCGCTGTTGGCATCGCTAGAGACAGAAATCCCGTATGTCGTCCGGGCAGTTCGGCAAGCGTGCAGCGTGATGCAAGAGAGACGGCAAGCAGAAGAAAGGGGAGCACGGTCGTGAACACTTTCCCAGCACCGCTGGAGCACCTGCAGGGCAAGCTTTTGGAGCGCCAGAACGATAGCGTGTTGATTGCTGAAGACGACCCGATGTTTCGGAAGCTCTTGACTGTATGGCTCGGAAGATGGGGATATCGGGTCATGGTGGCCGAAGATGGCACCACCGCATGGAACATGATGCAGCAGGAAGACGCTCCAGAGTTGTTGATTCTGGATTGGGTCATGCCGGGAATCGACGGTCCTGAACTGTGCCGAAGGATTCGAGCAAGATCCCACCCTTCGTACCAATACATACTTCTGGTCACAGCCAAGAACGAAAGCCAGGATGTCGTAACCGGCCTCGAAGCTGGCGCTGACGATTATCTCACCAAACCATTCGATCAGAACGAGCTGCGAGCTCGATTGAGAGTCGGCAATCGATTCCTCGCGCTCCAGGCCGACTTGATTGCATCCAGAGAAGAGCTTCGCTTCCAGGCTACGCACGACGGCCTTACTGGCCTTTGGAATCGGACTTCGGTGTTGGATTTATTACGGCGAGAGATGGGTCGGGCAAACCGAAGCGAAGGGATTACTGGAGTTCTGATGCTTGACCTGGACCACTTCAAGAAAGTTAATGACACTCTCGGGCATCTTGCTGGAGACGCAGTGCTGAAGGAAGCCGCGGACCGAATCAGCAAAGTGGTGCGTCCCTACGATAGTGTCGGACGATATGGCGGCGAAGAGTTTCTCGTGGTGCTGCCAAACTGCGACATCGACCAATCAAGGCAAACGGCCGAAAGGATCCGCGCCGCAGTCGCCGATGTCCCGATCCTCGTAGGCAGTTCCAAGGTCAAGGTTACAGTCTCCATTGGAGTGGCAGCGTGCGCCGCTAACACGATTCAAGAAAACCAGCTCCTGGCTATTTCCGATGCCGCTCTCTACGAGGCCAAGAGTGCCGGTCGAAATCGCATATCTGTTGTTTGACCTAACATAGAATGCGCCGATCTGTGGAGCTTGCGTTGAAGCCGATCTGTGCGGAGTTCCACCTGCATCGATTAATGCACCAAGACTTGTGAAATCCACAGGTTTCTCCGCTTTTTGCACTTGCTTCCACAGGTTGAACCATCCTACTCTCCATACCAGTTGGTGACCCTGTAGGGAATTGGAAACGCAGTTCCCGCCTGACAGGAAGATGCGGAATTCGGTTGAACTCGGCAGTTCATTGTCGGCTTGTCCGGCACTTGGAAGGCAGGAGTGAGATTGAGGAAGCATCCAGAGTCAGGCAGGAATGTGCAGGATCCGATTGGACACGAAGATTCATCCGCGGCCTAGCCAGAGGATGCAAAGTTCGAGTTCAGCCGGAGAGTCATCATCGACCCAGCCGTCTATGTAGGATTCGGGGCAACCCGGAGACGCAGAAGCGGCACAGCCGGAGGGTGCGAGATTCGGGGAAACTCGGAGATCCGCCAGTCGGCGCAGCTGAAGGAGCGAGGATTCGGGGCGACCTGAAGACTTACCGTCGGTAGAGCCGGAAGATGCTGTATTCGGGGCGACCCGAAGACACATTATCGGTGGCGTTGGTGGAGCGAAGATTCGGGGCAACCCGGAGATTTACCGCTGGCATCGCCGAAGGATGCGGGACTCGAGGAAACTCGAAGATCCATCTGCCGGTGAAGCCGAAGGCGCGAGGATTCGGGGCAATCTGAAGACTTACTTGCCGTCGGCACAGCCCGAGGATGCTGGGTTCGAGGAAACTCGGAACCTCATCGCAGGGCTGAACGGGACGATGATTGGTCCGAGAAACCTGCGAGTTCTCCGCATTGAGGCGCCAGAGACCGGTCTCTGGCGCCTTCGTTTTTTTTGCTGGCATTTACGGAGAACCAGTTTGCCGGACAGGCGGCGGAACACAGATGGAATGAGTTGCCTTGCCTATAGATGGATCAGTCCGCGTTGCAAGCCGGTAACTACAGCCTGGGTACGGTCACTCGAATTCAAACGCATTAGAATTACGCTCACATGACATTTGACGGTGGCTTCGGTGATGCCAAGTTCCGCCGCGATCGCCTTGTTCGATTTTCCTTTTGCCACCAGCCCCAGCACCTGCCGTTCGCGCGTACTCAGGCTCGAATCCGGAGTGCGGGAGGCCAGAGTCTGCGACATGGGCGGGGGCAGATATCGGCCGCCATTGTGGACCTTCCGCACGGCATTGACGAGCATTTCCTGCGGGAGTCCCTTCACAAGATAGCCGCTTGCTCCGGCCTCCATAGCCTGGTGAATATCCTCGTCGCCTTCGTATGTTGTAAGCACGATAAAGCGCGCCTCCGGCGAAACGCGGCGAATCCGGCGAATGGTTTCAACGCCGCTGATTCCTGGCAAACGCAGGTCCATCAACGTGATATCCGGCTTGTGCAGGGCATGCTGCTCGATCGCTTCTTCACCACTGCCCGCTTGGCCTACCGTTACCATTTCCTTTGAAGATGCAATCAGCGCCGCCACGCCAACTCGCATAATCGGGTGATCGTCCACGATAAGTATGCTGATCTGCTTCATCAGGTTATGGATTATAGTGCGTGGCTGACTGCCTTGTCAGCGGATCGATTCCAATTTCAACGGATCGCTCACTGGAGCGCTGGAAAGCCTGGCTTTCGGTATCGCAACCGTAATCTTCGTGCCCAGATGCGGCGCACTCTCTATAGTGAATTCTCCGCCGAACCTGTATACCCGCTCACGCATTCCTTGCAGGCCGAAATGACCTTCCCATGGAGCGGCCCCGGTGTCAAAGCCCAGACCGTCATCGGAAAGAACAATCTTCAGAGCTTTCGGCGAAAAAGACACTTCGGCGCCAATCACCTTCGGAGAACCGTGCAGGATTGCGTTGAAAAAGGCCTCGCGCACCACCATCATCAGTTCATGCGTCTCCTGCTGACCAATTGGGAAAGCCGTCCCTGCCGCACTGGAATCCACGCGCACACCATACTCTCGGCTCAGCCGCTCGGCCATTTGTGCAAGACATGTAACCAGGTCGCTCGGCGCTTGTTCCCCGCGCCGAAGATTCCAAACGGCCTGGCGCGCATCGTCCATCGTCGAGCGGATCTGTGTATTTGCATAGTCGATCATGTGCTGGCGTGTCTCGGCGTCGTCTTGTTCGCAAGAGGATGCAGCTTCAAGCATTGCGGAGACGCTGGCGCAACCCTGAATCAATGTATCGTGCATCTCCCGAGCAAGCCTGGATCGTTCGGCCAGCACTGCCTGAAACCGTCCATGCACTTGTTTCATCCTTACTTGGTAGGCCGCCATCGAGGCCATTCCCACCAACAGAGCGCACAGCGCAATAAACCAGGGCGTCCGGTAGAAGTAAGGCTGCTTGACTAGTGAAAGCGATGTCCGCACGACATGTTCCGGGTGATCCATCTCCCAGCCCTCTACTTCAAACTTGTAGCTTCCGGGCGGAAGATTCGTATAAGTCGCGGATCGCTGCTGAGATCCAGCACGGGTCCAATCCTTATCAAATCCTTCGATTCGGTAGCGGAACTGAAGGTCCTCTTGTGAACTCAACATCAAGGGCTCATAGCCGATATCCAGGCGCGTTGCTCCCGCGGCGAGTGTCACAGGAACCCCTTGCGGTACGAGTCTTCCGTCCACTGAAATTGAACCGATGGTGAGATGCGATAGAGTGGACGGGTTCAACTCCGTGGGGCGGATCCTCCACAATCCGCGGTTGGTTGGAAACCAGACTTCCCCATCCCGTGTGATGGCCCCGGCAGGGTGCGTTCCCCCATAGAACTGTGTTGGCTCATCGCTCGCATCGGCGCGATAGAACCGCAATGAGAGTGTCCTCCGAGAATCCTGCGCCTGTGCGTCGAGATCGTCGCGATCAATCAGCATTACTCCCAAGGGCCCGCTCATCCAGAAATGCTTTCGGGCATCCTCCAGAATGGAATAGACGCTGTTGCTGGCGAGACCATTTTCGGTGGTGTAGTGGGTCAACAATCCATCGCGGAAACGGTAGAGGCCGTGAGTTCGAGTGCCAAACCACAGCCCGCCATCTGGATCTTCATGGGCGGCCCATACCTTTTCATTCTTCAGCGCCTCTGTGGCCGCATCGTGGATCGGCTGCCCTCTTCGTAAATGACTCAAGCCGCCATCGGTGCCAATCCAGATGTCTCCATTGCGGTCCTCGACGATCGAACGCGTGCTGAAGTAGACCAGCCCGTTCTCCATAGCCAGGGTGTGAAAGCCACTTTTGTCCAGATGGCTCACTCCGGCGTCGGTGGCAATCCATAAACTTCCGTCGCGAGCCTCCAGGATGGCTCGCACGAAGTTATTCACCAGGCCCTGGCGCGTTGTGTAGTGCGTCGTTTCATTCGAGGACACTCTGAAGATGCCGCTGCCGTCGGTCCCAATCCACAGTGTGCCGTCGCGAGAGCGGAGCAGGTTGCGCGCGTGTGCATCTCCCACACCAGGGAACCGATATGGAATCGCCCGATTGCCCTCCACATGAACCACCTGATTTGAAGCCGCCCAAAGGCCGCCATCCGTGTCCAATGAGACCGTGCCGAAATCCGAGTCCGCAGCCTCAGGCAGCAACAGGACGCGCACCGGGGTCTGGCTGAAGCGAATCATGCCAACCTGCGTACCGATCCAAAGATTCTGGCTATCGTCGGCAAAAATCGAAAGCACGGTGTTGCTTACCAGCGGCGAAGGCGTCGTGAAGCGAGTTACCTTCACACTTCGACTTTGGAATCGAATCCGAAAGATCCCTTGGCCGATCGTGCCAGCCCATAACTCGCCTCCATTGATATTGGACAGCGTTCGCACCGTTCCCGAGATCCCTGGCACCCGCTCAAAGCGCTCCCTTCCTGGCAGCAGCCGGTGAAGGCCCGACACAGTGCCGACCCAGACGGAGCCGTCCTGGGTTTTCAGAATCGACTTCACACGATTCTGGCTGTCAGTTCCATCCAGCGGATACTCCTTTGGCTGACCGCGTAGAAGGGCATACAGCCGCGCGCCGCCGGCCCAGATGCGCCCCAAATCATCCTGCGCAATTCCGTGAAAGGCATTGGAAGGCATCTCGGGGCGATCGTCCACGCGCCCAAACTTATCACCCTTCATCTGAAAGAGACCTTCGTCCGTGGCCACCCACAACGCTCCCTCACGATCCTCGAAGAGAACGCGCACGAAGCCACCCGTGAGCCCGTCTGCCGCTGTGTAAGAGCGAAAGAGTCCGTTGCGCATCTCCACAAGGCCGCCGCCCTCGGTTCCGATCCACAAGCGGCCATCGTGCCCGGTGAGCAGACAAAATACGCTGTTTTCGCGCAAAGCCGGCGTGCTGTCATGGGAAAAAACCGTGAAGTGTGCGCCGTCGAAGCGAACCAGGCCTTCGCTAGTTCCGACCCAAAGAAAACCGTCCGGCGTTTGGGCGAACGCCTGAATCGTTTCCGAAGGCAAGCCATTCTGCGACTGCCACGAGCGCACCGTGTAGTTCCATTCCGCTGACGCTCCAGGTTGCTCTGCCTCCAGCGGGAGAGAAATCGACAAGAGCGTCAGGACCACCAGGGCGTGCATCGTCCAGTGGAATCCTTGATCGTACTGTGTTAGCCGGCGAAGAATTCTGCTCCCGCGCGAGAGCGGCGGTGTTGGATTTTGAACGGGCCTCAGATCGCAGCCTCCGGGCGTAGCCGAACAATTCACCCTACGCGCCAGTCCACCAATCATCTTCGCTCACAAAGGAGATCCTGACAACCATACTCCGGCTGCTCGATTTCCAAGCGCCTGAACCATTGAGCGCGCCGCCTTTCACCCATGATCGCAGGTTATCGGGTCTTGAGAGCTTGGTGGAGTATCAAGCCTCGCGCATAACCGCTTTCAAGTCAGCTTTCGAATCAAACTGCAAAACTGCCTTTTTGAGCCCAGGCGAAGAAGCACAGACGCTCACCTGGCCGGCAACATAGGTTGTTCTCACCAGCCCGGTAGCGATTCCAGCTTCCGCACGAACCGGATTGGCAGATATCTTCTCGTCTCCAATCAAAGATCCCTGGCCGCTTACAGAGAAGGTTACCCAATCGTCACCGTAGGGATAGGTAGTGCCGCGCGCATCGCAGATGTGCGCATACACGCGGACCCAGTCCGCTCCATTCGCAATCGGATCGCGTCCGCAGGCATCGAGCTTAAGCTGGATTTGCTTCGGTTCGCCGGGAGAATGAATAAGGTGCCTGGCAACGACCTCTCCCCCGATAAGCCCCTCCGCCCTCAACTCACCGATTTCGGTTCCAGACGGAGCCACGCCGTTCGAAAACAACATGGTGTGCGTGCTGCTGAAATCGCCTACCTTGAACGTGAAGGGTGGGTGCGGTATCCGGTATCCGGAGTCTGGCCTTTGCGTCGCAACTTCTTTGCCGTTCTGATACAGACGAACCGCTTCGCAGTTGCTGAACACAGTGACCTGCGAAGGCGAATGAAAGCTGGCGAAGTTAGCGATGAAGACCATTGGGCCACTACCTGCCGCCGCGGGCTTCCTCTCTGGCGGTCGCTGGCTTTGAAACATGAAGTAGTCGAACTTTGGAAGGCGGAATAAGTCCAGCGGCGCACCCAGGAATGGTTGGTGATGATAGCCGCGATAGGCGTCAATGCCTGCCCACAAATTGGCGCCAGCGGGCATGGCGCGGGACGAGTAGATCCTATCCAGGCTCAGCATATGCCCAAACGCCTGGACGAGCATCGGGGTCTCGCCCCACTCCCTAGCAACGCGAACACGACCTTGCTGGTCGCTCCAGTTATCTACCTGGTCACCCCATTCCCTGATCCACGATGGTTTCGATCTGTCATCCTTTTCGTGCGGAACGTAGCCGATATCCCACCCGTTGAAGCCTTCCACCGGCTCGGGGATTGGATCGCCAGCCGAATAGCAATCGGGGCCTGGAAACTCTTCATGCACAATCCGGTACAGTTCAGCGGCAATCGAGCTATTGTCGGATTCGTTCAAAGCCGCCTCCCAAATAGCAACGGAGGGCCGATTGCGGTCTCGCCGAATCATCTCCCTGGCATCCTGGCAAGCCCGCTTCTTGAATAACTCGTCCCCAACAAACTGCCACCCTGGATTGGAAACAATTGCTAGAATGCCGAGTTCATCGCATGCGTCCATGAAGCTCGGATCCTGAGGATAATGGCTTCGATAGGAGGTAAACCCGGCCTCTCGCAGTTTGTAAGCGTCTCGATAGTGCACGGACGGAGGCAAGGCATATCCCACATAAGGATGGTCCTGATGTCTATTTGCTCCAATGGAAAAGAACGGTTGACCGTTAATGAGCAGGCCGCGATCGCGTTCGAAGTGAATGCTTCGTATCCCAATCCTTGTGTATTGATCGTCTGTAACCTGACCGTTCTCGCTGATGCTTGTATGCAGCCAATAGAGCTGAGGATCGTCCGGGTGCCAGAGCCTGGCGTTTCTAACTCGCATGGATTGCGCCACCGCCTGGCTGCCCCGGGCTTCAATTGTTGCGTTCTGTCTGCTGACCGCGACAGCGTTGCCATTTCGGTCGATCAGTTCTTGTGTGACGGTGCATGTTCGCCGCTCGTGCGATTCATTGGCCAGATCGGTGTGCATTTCCACCGTTGATTCATCGGCCCCAACTTTGGGGAAAGTCACGAAGATGCCGCCGCCTGCCGCTTTGTCCGCGAGGATAGGGTCAGTAATGTGGAGAGGGTTGAGCACTTGGAACTGAACGCTTCGATACAGGCCGCCAAAATAGACAAAGTCCAGCTCACTCTGCGGCTTGCCAGGTGGAACCTCGGGATTGTCGGAATTATCGAGACGCACCAATAGAACATTGTCTCGACCGAAGTTGACCGCGTTTGATATATCCACGGTAAAGGGTAGATACCCTCCGTAGTGAGTGGTTAGATGCTTACCGTTCATCCATAAATCCGCGACTTGCATCGCACCTTGAAACGTAAGATAGAGCACCTGATCTTTCCAGTTTGCGTTCAGGTTAAAATGTTTTTGATACCAGCAGATACCCTGATAATTTCGGCAGCCACTTACGTCCTGCGGCTCAAGTCTAACCGAATGCGGCAGCGTCGCGGGTTCCCACTCGGCATCTGCGGGGAAAGGCGCATCGCCTTGGGAAACCGCATGAGGAGTGGGCGCACTCGCATCCTGGAGTGGCCTGAAGAACTGCCAGTCTTCGTCGAAACTGAAGGATAGCCTGACTTCGGGTGCGTGGCTGAAAGCCGTAGCTGGAAGGTTGCCGTCTGTCCGCGTTGCCTCGCCGAATGAATCCAAAGACGGCGAAACGCCCTTCAAGACAAGTCCAGTGGCAGACAAGGAACTTACCTCCAAAAAATTACGACGTGACAGTACCATACCCATTCCTTTCCATCCACACCGCAGATTCCGATCTGATTGTGCGTAGAACACAGTGTTGACGCACAATTCCCGTCAGAATCGATAATCCCGTCTTCGAAGAAGATGTCCCTGGCTACGGGCCTCTCTCAAAAGTGTTTCTACCCGACTAAATCGATTTCGTGTTGTTACCAAGGAAACGGAATTGGCATGGGTCTCTCCTGTTATCTCGCTGTAAAATTGCCCGCGGAATGTATATTGATTTCGGTAAAGGGCAGGAAACTAAACCGTGCCTGCGTTAATTTTGTGACTGTAATTCGACGTGAAAAGAATGAAGGCCCGGACAAGAACGTTGCCCGGGCCTCATGTCTCATGGTTAGAAGGTCAACTTGAGAGCACCCTGCATGACGCGGGGCGGAATGTTGCCGGTTGTCCCAATTTTGCCGAAGCCTCCCCAAGTTACGGTGTTCCCGTAGTCGCCCGTGGGATTGCCGAAGGTGGGATGGTTGAAAGCATTGAAAGCCTCCCAACGGAACTGAAGCTTGATGCCTTCCACCAGGCTCCAACTCTTCATGACGGCGGCATCGTCGCCAAAGTAATGCGGTCCAAACATGATGTTCTTTCCGCTGTTGCCGAAGGTTCCGGGTGCGTTGTTGGTGAACGCGGCTGTGTTGAAGTAGTGATTCAACCAAGTCGCCTTCGATCCCTGGTGGACCGTGAGAGGCTGGCCTGCGACGCGATCGGCGCGATCGAGGTACTGATTCGAACCGGAGTTGTTGCTGGCGCCGGATTGGATGCTGAAGGCATTACCCGATTGCCAGGTCACAATGCTGCTAAGCTCCCATCCACCCAGCGTTTCCTGAAGCAGGATGTTTTTCCCCTTCAGGGTGGGCGCTTGATAGATGAAGTTGGTGACAAAGTTGAAGGGAACGCTCAAGGAAGATACGCCGCGATTCCAGCGCAGGTTGAACGGATCCGGAAGATACGGGCTGCCGAAGGAGATGTTGCCGGAACTGGCGACATCGATCGTTTTGGACCACGTGAAGCTCGACTGCATTTGCAGACCGTGCGACAAGTGATGATCGACGGTGGCCTGCAGGGAGTTATAGCTGGCGGTCGCATTGCTATCCAGCTCGTAGAGGTTGCTGAAATTTGGGTACGGGGCTGTTCCACTCGGCGCCGCAGCCGAATAGAGATAGGCATTTTTGTCGATGGCATCCGACTCGTGATATGACTCGCTCCCGACGTATGCCAGGCGGAGGACGGTAGTTGGATTGAGCTGCTGCTCTGCCGAAACATTCCAGCTTTGCGTCATGCCCATCTTGAAGTTGCGGGAGAACGACTGGCCCAACTTAGCTCCCGCGGCGATGGGCGAATTGCTTGGCGGTACATACGAAACCGACGCAAATGGGGGAAACGGGCTTTTGTTGCCCGTTCCCACGTTGGCAGACCACGGATTATCCAAAGTCAATTGTCCCGTGACTGCCTGGTCGGCTCCGGCTGTGCAAGCTCCTTTTACGCCCGCCGGGCAGGATGCGTTGCTTCCGAACAAAGAGAAAGTCGGGCTGAACGGAGCGATATCTGCCGCGTGATTGTAGGAGGAGTACTCGAGCGGGCCGGTAAACAGCCCAATTCCGGCATGGAACACCGTATGCGGTAGAGCCTTCGGCTGCCAGGCCAAGCCGACACGAGGTTCCCAGTAGCCGTAGGAGTTCGGCATCAGAGCGGATGTAACTCCAGTGTCTCCTGGGAAGATCAGCCCCAGAGGCGCGTTGGGGAACATCGTGCTCTGTTGCCCGGCAACAAAAGCGGCGCCACGTCCGCCGGCCGAGGTGGGAGCCAAGTTTGGATCCCAGCGCAAGCCGAGGTTGAGAGTCAGGTTTGGGTGCACGCGCCAGTCATCCTGGAAGTACGGCCCCACCTGCCATCCGGCAACATCCGCGATCTCGCCTGCTCCCTGCTCGAATCCGGACATATAACCAAGCAGGTAATCGGCGAGCCCGCTGCCTGTGTAGTGTCCGTTGAAGGTAACGATCGGTTGCGTGGGGTACTGGGTCAACTCCTCAGCGAATTGGTGCTGCAAGTCCATTCCCGCCGAGAGTGTGTGTCTGCTCACTGTCTTGGTGAGGGTGTCGGTGAAGCCATAGGTGTTGCGCACTTCCTGTGAGGGTTCGGTCCAGCCGCCGTTGAATCCGCCGGCGCCGCCGCTCACGGCGAAGCCCTCCATCCAGCACTGGCCTGACAATTCGGTTACGTTGATATACCGGGACCAGCACATGGGCTTGCCGCTGCTGTCATTCGTGGGCGCCGAATTGTGGGCGCTCTGTTCATTCCAGAAAACGGCAACGGTGTTGACAGTGGTGGGGCTGATTGTCCAGGTGTGCTCCAGCACGTCGTTGTAATACTCTATCCTCTCCTGGAAGTCATAGCTCCAGTTGGCGAGGTTGAGCACAGAGAGAATGTTGCCCGGCGTGTCCCCCGAGGGCTCTGTCATGGAGTTGGTAAGGGAGCGCAGAGTCAGACGCTGCGAAGGGGAGATGTCATAGTCAAGCTTTCCCGTGAACTCGTTGAAGCTTTGACTGACTGCGGCAGAGGTGTAATACATTTCGCCGTTGGCGGCTTGGGCGGTGCTGCTCGGTGTGCCGAGAGGAGCGGTGGGCAAACCATCCTTGGCGATTTGCACCGCCGCGGCATCCATCTTAGCAATGGTCGTATCCAATTGATTGGCCTTGCCATTGACTGTATGGAATGGCCCCGTAAGGTTTGTAACTCCTGCCGTGGTGGCCAAGCCGCTGAAGTCGCCCGTCAGCATGGCGGGGGTAGGCGTGTAGGTTTGATTCGAATTGGAAGCTTGCACCAAGCGTGTTCCCTGGTAATTGCCGAAGAAGAAGAGCTTGTCTTTGAGGATCGGTCCGCCAGTATAGGCTCCAAACTGGTTGCGCTTCAAAGGATCCACCGCATGGACGAAGTAGTCTCCGGCGTTCAGGTCGTTGTTGCGCACGAACCAGAAGGCGCCGCCGTGGAACGCGTTGGTGCCGCTTTTGGTGGCGATGCTGACGACCGCGCCGGGAGAGAAGCCGTACACGGCGCTGAAGTTGTTGGTGATGACCTTGAATTCCTGCGTTGCGTCGGAGTTCGGAAAGGGCGCGGTGAGGTCATTGTAGTTATCCATATTGGAAACGCCGTCGAGCATATAGTACGTGCTTCCCTGGCGTCCGCCGCTCGAGGAAGCTCCTGTCTCTGTGGGCAGAGAGAAGCCCCCCTGGATTCCTTCGCCGCCACGCTGGATGACGTTGGAGGTGCCGGGCGCGAGCAGAACCAGTGAAGACGGATCGCGGCCATTCAGAGGCAGTTCCGAGATCGCGGAAGAACCGACTGTGGTACCCAACTCCGCGGAGGTAGTGTTGATCAGTTCGGCGTCCGCGGTCACGGTGATCGTTTCACCCTTGCCACTGGCGACCTTGAGGTGAATATCCTGAGTGGCGGAAAGATTCGCCGTCAGCACGATGCCTTTTTGCGCATAGTGACTGAACCCCGAGGCGTCGATGGCTAGCGAATAGGTGCCGAGCGGTAAGGGCCTGAGAAGGTAATCCCCAACGCCATCAGTCTTCGCGGACTGGACAAAGTTGGTGTCGACGTTGGTGATGGTTACGGTTGCTCCGGCGACGCCGGCCCCGGAGGGATCGGTGACCTGGCCCGTCAAACTTGCGCTAGTGCCCTGTCCGTAGACAAGCGCACACGAGCAGAAGAAACCGATTAGGACCACGAGCAGCAGAGCTCGTAGATGCTTCACGTTGATCAATTGCATGACCACCTCCTGAAGTGAATTGTTGCAAGTCCCTTGAGTGATCTCGTGCAGATCTGAAATCGTTCTCAGTTGCCCAAGAAATCGTTTTCAAAGTTGCGTCGAAAGTGTCGCGGATGCTCAAATTCCCCTTTTCCTCCATCATGACGAGTGTCAGGATGCCGAAAATTGTGTTTTCCGCGACGACACGAACTCTACGCTCGCCCGATAACGGCATGTATCTGCCAAAAGTAGGATTCGCGCGATTTTTTTTGCGAACCTCGCCAAGAACGAGTCTGACCGATAGCGCCGGATAGGATTGTCTTCTATGTTGCTTATTCAATTGATCTTCCCAAATGGAGTGCGCCTGCTGCGGAAGGGCTAGGCGAGGACTCCTCCTCCAGATTGGTTTAATTAACCCAGCCGGCGTTCGCCTGAAAGCCACCTTCCTCGAAAATCGCTTCGGATCCTCCGCCGACCCTACTTTTGGCAGGTGCGAACCATCTCTCGCCGACAGTAGACTACGATTTGCATCTACGACGCTCGGAGAACTTCCTTCCAATGTAGATCACCCACCAGTTTGCCTCTCTCGGTCGACAAATGTCGAAACCGTCCTGTGTAATGGGAGATGTCGGAGATGAGTTTGGCCATCGCTTGCAAGACAGCACGCTTTTACGGATTGCCGATCGGAACCTGCCTGGGAATCCTGCTTGCGGGTTTGGCTGGACCGCACGCTCACGCGGCTTGTATCGCCCCGCCAGCGACGAACGCTCGGTTGCAAAGCAATCCCACCGCTGAGATCTATGCGAGCCTCGGAGCCTGGTTTGGCGATCGAAAGCAGTTCGCGTGTGCGGCGGAGGCATACGCAAATGCCGTCAAGTTTCAGCCCGATTCCGCATCCCTCAACTACATGTGGGGCCTCAGCCTGTACTCCGCAGACGATGTCCAGGAGGCTTTTGCAGCTTTACGGAAGGCGGCGAGCCTGGATACAAGCGACGCAAGACCCCACCTCTTGCTTGGTACGGCGTTGGATCAGACGAGCCAGTTTGCGGACGCAGAGCGTGAATGGCGAGCTGCGTTGGCAATCGATCCCAGTTCGGCTGTGGCTTTGGACGGGCTGTCCCGAGATCTGCTCAATGACAAGGACTATGCTGCGGCAATTGCCCTGCTGGAGCGATCCCCCCACCCGGAACAGCGAACGCCAACGCAGGCTCTCAATCTGGGAATGGCCTATGCAAGGACGCTGCAACTTAAGGAAGCATCCAAGGTGCTCCGTGAAGGGCTGAGCACGGCGCCCGATTCTCTTCCTCTTGCCGATGAACTGGCCGTCGTTCTCATGCTGGTCGACCGACCTGAAGAGGCGGTTACGGTTCTATCTGACGCACTCGCTCGACATCCAGGGGACTTGAATACACAAGTCCTCTACTTGCGCGTCCTTGTATCCAGCCAATCGGAGAATGCGCAGCAGCTCGGACAGAAGCTCTTGATAACAGCTCCGCACAACTGGGAGGTGCTGTATTTAAATGCGCAGTTGGAGATTCGCGCTGGGCAATTTCAAAAGGCGCGCGCTCAACTTGAGCAATCAGTCGCTCTGAAGCCCGACTACTTTCAGTCTCAAGAAGCGCTTGGCAACGCACTTTTCCAACTCAAGGATTTCACCGGCGCAAAGGAGCATCTGGAAAAAGCAATCGAGCTAGGCGACGGCGAGCCCGCGGTGCAGTACGAACTCGCCAAGGTTTTGCAGAACCTAGGCGAAGTTGAACAGTCGCAGGAAAAGCTGCGAATTTATCAAACAATGAGGAAGGCCGAAGCGGATAGGACACTGGCCGTGGGCAAAATCGAGTCGGGGGATCGGGCAATGGCGGCGGGCGATGCGGCGCAGGCCGTAACGCTGTATCGCGAAGCTCTCAGCGACGATCCCAACGAGGCGCTTCTGGCCTACAAACTTGCAAAAGCGCTGGACAAGACAAAAGATCTTGACGCTGAAAGGGCTGCGCTCCAGCGCGCCATTGAGTTGAACCCGAATCTTGCAGAAGCCCAGAACCAGATGGGGTATCTTGACGTTAAAAGCGGGGACGATGTGCAGGCGGAAAGTTATTTTCGAGCCGCGGTTCATGCTTCTCCTTCGTATCTGCCAGCATGGATCAACCTGGCGGCGACACTGGCCGGCGAGGCAAAATGGCAGGATGCAAAGCAGGCGCTTGCACGTGCGCTAGAGCTAGACCCCCACAGTGCTGAAGCTCACCGGCTCGATCAAGCGATCGCTGCCGCTCAAGCGAATCCATAGGTTGGAAAGGGTTGAAAGGCGGAGGGAGCGCGCCGATTGTCACGCGACCGCTTGTATCATACGGGGCAAATCCTCAAAAAGATAACTTGCCAGGCGCTGGAAGCTTGACAGTTTCTTTGATTCCTTGGCCTTCGACCAGTGTGTAGATAGCGTCGGCGGGGAGGTCCTTTATCTCCTCTTTGAGTCCGCTGGGCCAAAGAATCTGGACGCGCTTCATAACTCGTTCGCTGCCAAGTCCGAAATGAAGACGCTGATCGTTGCTCGACAGGTAGCTTCCTCCTCCGCGAACTTCATCGATCTGTTCCATCGAAGTAGTGGAGACGATCACCCTGGCGCCGATGGCCGCCTTGTTGCTTTTCGTACCAACAAGTCGAAACAAAACACGGTGATTGGAGTTACTGGTCTCATTCAGATAGATGGACGGCGGCGCACCGACGTTGTAAACCACCACATCGATGTTTCCGTCGTTGTCGATATCCCCGAAGGCCGTGCCCCGGCGCGACTGCGACGGTCCGTCATTCAGCCCGGACCGATCTGAGACATCGGTGAAGGTGCCGTCTCCGTTATGATGAAACACCTGCACCGGCTCCCGATAGCGGGGCTCGTGGGGCAGGGAATCGGTGAGTGCGCTGAAGTTTCCGTTCGCCACGAGGATGTCAGGCCATCCATCGTTATCGAAGTCTGCAAACCCGCTTCCCCAGCGCACAAACGATTCAGAATTGCGCCCAAGGTGCGATGCCCACGTGGCATCGGAGAAACCTCGATCCGTTTCGTTGCGGTAGAGGCTCATGGGCTGATGCATGTATCGGGTGACGAGCAAAGCAAGATTGCCGTCATGGTAAACGTCGCCAAAGTCCGCGGCCATATTGCTAAGGGACTTGCCCTGGTCATCGACCGCAGTTCCGGACCAGAGACCGATTTCTTCAAAAGTGCCATTGCGCTTGTTGTGAAAGAAAAGGTTGGGGCCCATATCGTTGGCCACGAAGAGGTCGGGCCATCCATCGTTATCGTAGTCGCCCCACACAACGCCCATGCCCAGACGCTTCTCTGGATTGTCAACGCCGGCTTTTGCAGAGACATCTTCAAAAGTGCCGTCGCCGCGGTTTCGAAATAGAAGATCCGTTTGTCCATCCAGTTTGGGAACTTCCATTGGAATGCCCTGATAGTCGAATGCTCTCGATCCCGGTTGAGGGAGATGATGAAGATCGGAGTTCACGTATCGAGAGACAAAAAGATCAAGATGGCCATCGCGGTCGTAATCGGCCCATGCGGCTCCTGCGCTGAATCCGCCGCCGGCCACATGCGCTTTCTCGGTAACGTCTTCAAACTTGCAGCCACCGAGATTGTGGTAGAGCACGTTATGGCCGTAGCCAGTAACGTAGATATCCGGAAGACCGTCGTTGTCGTAATCACCGATGGCAATGCCCATGCCCCAGCCCCGTGTGGTGAGTCCAGATTGGGCCGTAATGTCTGTAAAGTGCAGGTTCGAATCCTGGTGATAGAGAGTGACCATCGGATCGCCGCCTTGCAGATACCGATCCACAGTCGAGTCATTCACAGTCAGAATGTCGAGCTTGCCATCGTTGTCGCAATCGAAGAGAGCAACACCTCCACCCATCATCTCGACAAGGTAGCGTTTGTCAGGTGAGAAGTGGGCTGCGGTGTTGACGCCAGCCTCATGGGCGATGTCTCGAAACAGGATGCTGCCATGCGGGTTTTGCGAAAAACATATGAGGGATAAGGACATGAATGCCCAAGCCCAACTCGGCCTGTACCCTTTGCAGCGGGCCTTGTTGGTGGTCGCCTCCAAATGCTCCGCTTCGCGATCGGCTGATTCGAAGGAAGAAGCCAAGCGCCGCGAGGTTAAATATTCGTTGATGGAATTCCTTCTGGAACCCAAATTCGACCGTCCGCTCAATGTTTACAATCGCCAACTTGGCGCGTTTGTCCGAATTGTAGCTGACGGGACCTCAGCGCAGAGCCTCGCTCTGTAGCACCAGGGATTTGTCAGAACGCATTGCGATAGCTTCGTCTGCCAGCCGGCCGAAGTGGGCGATGAGGCATATGGACTATTCCTTTTGGCAGGAAATTGTGTTCATATGGGGAAACGTTATCTTTCGTGGGTCGGTATCATGAACTGCGACGACCAATGCAGCGCTCCGCGCCGATTCGTGGCGTCTTCAATTCGCAAAGCATCCAGTGGTTGCGTTGAGTCGAGGTGTTTTATGCACGCCAGGTGGGGAATCGTAACGCTCTTATCCGGATTCTGCCTCGCTGCGGGAATCCTCACTGCGCAGGCCAAGGCGGTTCGAGAACCTGTGCTTCCACGAGAGAAACTGGCCACGGAAAGTTTTGGCGCCGACGCTACATGGTTTCTCCGGAGTATTCCGTTTATAGAGATCGACGATCCCGAGATTCAGCAGATTTACTATTACCGGTGGAAGGTGTTTCGCGCTCATATTCGCGAAATTGGCCCGCAGGGCACGACCGTTCTCGAGTTCCTGGACGATGTTCCATGGGCGCGGGAGCCGTATACGGACCTGAACGACTCGTCGTCCTTTCACATCTTGGAGGGGCGTTGGCTGCGCGATCGGGCCGTCGTGGACAGCTTGATCGATCACCTCTATTCTGGCGGCGGAAATGACCGTCACTTCTCGGAATCCATAGCGGCCGCTACCGAAAGCAGCACGCGTGTGACCGGCGACCCGGCGCCCGGCCTGCGCCATTTGGACACCATGCAGTACATCTTCAACTCATGGGACGATCACTTCGATCGGGAGCGGAATCTGTACTGGGTTGAACCGGTGCTGGATGCAACTGAGTATACGATTTCTTCGATTGACGCCTCGGGGGCGGGTTTTACCAGCGAGCCCAGCAGCGACGAGAAACATAACGGGTTCACGGGTGGGTTTGCCTTCCGGCCAACCATCAACAGCTATCAGTACGCCAACGCGCTGGCTATCGCGCGCTTCGCCAGTCTGGCGGGCAAGCCCAGCGTGGCAGCAGATTATGCGCTAAGGGCAGAAAAGATTCGAGCCGCTGTACTCCGTCAACTTTGGAATCCAGAGTTGCAGCATTTTACCGATCGCTACCAACGATCCACGCCCTACGTGAGCGAGGGCAGTTTCATCCGTGGCCGCGAAATGGCAGGATACTTGCCCTGGTTCTATGAGCTTCCGCCGCGTCAGAACTCGGGGCAAACTGGACAGGTGGAGTATGCGGCCGCATGGCGGCACGTGCTGTCCTCGACGGAACTGGCAGGACCGTTCGGGCTGCGCACAGTGGAGCCGTCTTATCCGCGCTATCTCGCGCAATACCGGTACGATAAGGCATCGGGAAAGCCAGAGTGCCAGTGGAACGGGCCTTCATGGCCATTCCAGACCTCGCAGGCTCTGACTGCGCTGGCTAACCTGCTGAATGACTATCAGCAGTCGGAGATCACCCGAGCCGACTACCTGAGGCTGCTGCGGCAGTACACCCACCAACATTTCCTCTCGCCGGGGCACCCTGACATTCAGGAGGACTACAACCCCGACACCGGCAAGCCGATCGTGGGCCTTGAGCGCTCACATCACTACAGCCACTCGACGTACGTCGATTTGATTCTGTCCGGGTTGATCGGCATTCGGCCGCGCGCCGACGAAGTGCTAGAGGTGAATCCTATGCTTCCGTCGGAGACCGCGTTCGGCACGCCGCCAATTGACTTTTTTGCGGTGCAGGGGGTCGTTTATCACGGCCACGGGGTGAGTGTGTTCTTCGATGCAGATGGCAGCCGGTATGGCATAGGAACGGGCCTATCGGTGTTCGTGGACGGAAAGCGGGTCTCCGGTCCGGGGCCGTTGGCGCGTACGCGGATTGTGCTGTCAAAGAAAGATTCTGGTGCGGAAGCGTCGCGGCGGAGAGAGATGCCAGAAGATCTTGCCGTCAATCCCGGACTGCCCGATGGTCCGCGGGCAACGGCTTCATCAAGCGCTTCGCTCGCGGCGTTAGCAGAGGCCATCGACGGCCGCATGTGGTTCTTTCCGGAGAATTCAAACGGCTGGTCGCCCGATCCTGCTGACAAGAGCCCCACCAGCTGGTATTCGGTCGACCTCCGGCAGATCCGCTTTATCGGCTCCGTCGAGTTATATTTCTTTGCCGATGACGAGCGCTTTCAGGCGCCTTCCGCTTATCAGTTGCAATACCGGACCGCAGACGGCTGGCAGGATATTCCACTGCAGCAGCGGTCTCCTGAGAAGCCGCTGGCCAATGGCGAGAACCGAATAGAGTTTCCAGTCGTCGCCACGCAAGAACTGCGGATCACTTTCACAAATCCTCCTGCTCCCTCGCGCTTTCGGCTCATCGAGGTTAAAGCGTTCGCTCCTTGATAGCAATCCTGCCGACCTCGACGGCTGCTGTTCGCACGGCACCGTCTGCCGTTCACGGTCCGGCTTCCGCTGACACAGCAGTCATGCAAAAAGCATTGTGGCGCCTCGCAAATCGATGGAATGAGTTGAGTGTCGCGGCCGCGATCCCTTCGACTTCGAGAGCTCTCGCTGCCTTTTCCTTTGACCGGCCTCCAAGCAACGGTGCATGGTGAGTAGGCGATGCAACTGAGGTCTTGCAGTGCCTACATTACTCCCCGGCACAGCAACTTACTCGATGGGTTCCGCGTCTCATACATCCACTGGCTCGCAACTGCCTTCAGCATCGTTACTTTGCGTAGTCTTCGCGCATGGGCGTAAAGATATCGAGTACCTCAGAATCTTCGAGTGCGGACGCCATATGTTCAACATCGCCGGGAACCAGAAAGCTGTCTCCTGGACCCGCATCGAAGACGCCGCCGGGATGTTCGAAATGGATTCGGCCGCGCACGACATAAACCATCTGCTCGTGCGGGTGACTGTGACGCGCGCCGACCCAACCCTTGACCATGGTGTGCCGCACCAGCATCATAGCCGGGCTAAAGGACATCACCTGACGGCGAAGGCCCGGCTCTGGAGTCGACATCCCCTCATCCTTTGAGGGGGTAACAAGAATTGCATTTTCCGACATGGTTTCTCCTACCTAATTCGCGATGCGATTTATACTTCAGGGCAAAGAGTCTTGTGAGATGCACTGAATCGCGCCTTTAGAACTGCACACGGTTATTCATCTGCGTGATCTCCGGCAGCTTGCTGCTCATTTCAACAGTAACGCTCCCACCCTTCCAGTCCGCACCGTGCGGGACGGTCAGCGAGACTACTTCGGTTTTAGGTAGCAGGTCCAGGGGCGCCTTTAGCGGCGCGGCCTTTGCGGTAGCGAGAATCTTACCTTCGCGATCACGCAACACAATCTTCGAGGCCGGAGCATCCACGGAGCCGAGGCTATGGACCGTGACTTTCATGCGATTGCCCTCAACCTTCACGTCGTCCGCGCCGATACCCAGGTCGGGTCTCGACCAGTAAGGAACGCCCTTGTCGACCAGCTTGAGCTCGAGAACCGTTGTCATGTGCGGAGCAAAAGTGAAGTCGAGGCTGGTGCTGCGCTCGAAACTCTCCGACCTGGTGGTGACGTTCTGAACCGGATCGGTGTCCGCGTTGCCGCGCGTGCCCTGGGTGATCTCCCATTTGCCCGGATCGATCTCCCATCCAGTCATTTGTGCTGTCACCGGGACCGCGTCCAAGTTGTACACGATGATCCTAAGATGATCCGGTGTAGCCTCTGGAATAAGAATGCCAACGCTGCTGGGCGCTGCCGGCGCGACGAATCGCCAACTCACAGCGTTGCCCGGATAAATGTGATTGCGAACGAGCGCAATGCCGCCAAAACGCGCACGCTGCAGTTCTGTGTTGACGAACATGGGGCCTGCGGAGTCGGTAACGCGATCGATCCACAGACTGCCTTCCGTGTTGATCCACTCGCGGTCTGACTCCGCTTCCAACTGCGCTGAGTAGAGCCGGTCGAGGTAATTCGTATCGCCACTCGCCTGCCATGCAAAGGTCTCAGCAGACCCGGTCATGGACTGCGCAGCGGTCGGCGCCACTCCAGTTGTTGAGTCAGTCGTTCCCGCGGCGGCTACCATTTGCTTGCCCCACGTATCGCGCAAGTTCAAGATGTCGAGCGCGTCGGAGCTGATGTGCGCAAGCGAAGACGGGCCCGCATCCATGAATGGAAGCAGATACTTCTTGTCACCGGTCCAGCGATATGCGGCCCAGAACATGAAGTCAGGGGTGGCGTCACCGCCGGGCAGATCTTCATCGGTCTTGAAGTTGATGTCTGTGCGCGTGACGAATCTGCCGTCGGCTTCCTGCTTGCGATGCGCCAACATGCCATCGACTGTTTCCAGCACCATCTTGCGCGTTTCCGGCGCACCGTTGAAGAGCACCATGTCGAGTGCGGGATGAAAGACCATATAGGAACGGCCCTTGGTCCATCCCCAGACGCCGCCTTCGGCCATTTTTGCGCCGCTGAAATACGAGGAGCGGACGTGGCGATGCCCGGCGGCGTTGATGCCGGTCAGCCACTCCAACCTCTTGGCTGTTACCATCGCGCGCTCGAGATCCTTTGGATTGCCGAAATCCATCATCAACGACTGGCCGAGAACATTCAGCCCGTCCTCGTAGCTGTGCAGTTCGTCAAACTGGCCCGTTGCCAGTCCGTTCGTCCACATCTTGTTCTCGTACATTGCCTCCAATTCTCTGGAAAGGGATGTCTTCAACTTCTCCGGCTCCGTGCCCATGAGAGCGAGCGAAGGAAATAGATTGGTGAAGTCGCTGTCGTCGCCGAGGCCGCCGCCAAATTCACCATCCCAAGCCTGGCGCTTGTCGACAAAGAAATCGGCAATACGCTTGAAGTAGTCCACGTCCTTTGCCTGGAGATAAGCCCATGCCGGCACGCCTTCAGGCACCACCGGTGGAGTGTAATCGGGGTTCGCCGTTTCCGGGTTCCATTCATGCCAGTATTTGCGGCCCAGATCGTTTGACGGATCCACGCGAAGCAGGTCGGTGATGTCGGCAAAGAAGCGGTTGTAGGTGTTCAGCCGCCGGCTGTTTACGTGCTCCTCGGTCATGTTGGAGAAATTGTCGCGGACCTGGGTCAGACGGTCGGCAATGTGTTCTTTGGCGGCATCCTTGTACGGCTTGAAAATCAGCCGCACTTCAGCGCCATCCAGAGCAGATGCATTGAACTCCGCGCTGGCGGAGGCAATCGTGATGAGGAGGCTCTTGTCATTGGGCAGAATGCGGTCGCGCGTATCGAGCCACAAGGTGTGCGGCTCGCCCGGCTTCACTGAAAAGGTGAAGTTGAGCATGTCGCGCATCGGCCACAGCGGGTCTCGCACTTCGATGTTCATCGGCACATAATCGCCGTGCGTTGGCTTCACGTTCAGCGCGGGCAGGTCGATGGCAATGCCATCGAGGCCCGCATACATGTCGTCCCAGCTGTAGGAGGGGACGTGGGTCGTATTTGCCGGCAGTCCGCGCAGATCAGCGGGAATGAGAATGTGCACGATCGGCATGGCGGCTCCGCCGTCATTGGTGGCGGATGCACTCGGAGGAAGGACCGGCCGACGGCGGCCGCCACCGAATCCGCCAGGCATCCCCACTATGATCGCGCGCTCGTCCGCAGGGTAGCGGTTGCGAATGAAGGTGACCAGAGGTGTCAGGCTGGGATTGTCGTCAGGGGAGGTGCTCTTCGACAGCCTGTACTTGAGCTGAACAATCCCTGAAGGTGGATCGCCTGGATGCACGTAGTAGGCAGAGAATTCGCCGATGGGCGTTTCCTCTTCGACGTTGGTGAAGCGGAGTTTGCCGCCCGTGACCGGCTCTGAGAGATCGTGGAAGGTCGTCTCCTGCCCGCTGGGCCGCTCGAAGAGTGTCTTGCCGGGCAGCATCTTTCCATCAAGCCCGCTGCGCCGAACTTCATCCTCGGATACATCCGGCGTCAGCAGAGTCATGTTGCCGAATGCTCCGCCGTTAAATTCCAAATGATTCCACGGTTCGTCCGGCATGATGAAGGTGATGGTTTTGCCGGAGATCGCGTAGCAATCCCAGTCCGGCAGTTGAAAGTAGTCGAAGCGGCCAGTCAAGCGCGAGCGATTGTAGACGCCTGGCCACGTAGTTTCGCGGATGCCATCGGTCGCCCTCCACCACCAACGCCCAATATCGTATGCATCATTGATTTGAATCTTGCGTACGGTGGTGTTGATTGCGGGCAACGGAGCGGGAACATCGCCGGGACGATTCCAGCCGTAATGGAACCACCACTCCTTCTGCGAGTCTGCGTTTGCAAAACTGCGAGTGATCGCCGGAATATTCTGCGGTGTATCTCCGTTGGCGAGCGAAGCAACGTTTCCGTCAGAGAGCGCGCGGTCGTAGATGCGCAATTCGTCGATGTCTCCGCCGCGGTCGTAGCTATAAGTGCTTTCGACGCCTGTGGGCCCAATGATGCGGGAGTGCGGGCCGAATTGATCCAGCCCCGCATCGAACATGCCCGTGGCAGCCTTTTCGGCTACCATCTTGCCGTTCACGTAGAAGCGGATGCCGGTGGTCTCATCCCATGTAAGCGTTAGATGTATCCATTGGTCTGGCTTGGGAAAGTTGGGCATGTCATAGGAAACGCGCGTCCGGCTCAGGTTGACGTCGGTGACGAAGGCATCGAAGCCATGGCCGTTGTAATCGATGCGAAGCCACACCTGATCCCAACTGGAATGGTCCGCGTAGCCCACACGGAAGACGGGAAACGCAGTCTCGTCGACGGGATCGCGGGGCCTCCAGTAAAACGAGAGGGTTCCGTGCTGCGCATAGATGTTGCCCGGCGCCCAATACGAAAGCAGCTGGTTGTTACCGCACTGGAAATATGAACCTTTAGCGCCGCCTGGAAGAATCTTGACATCGGAGACAAAATTTGGCGCTGACTTGCCGCTGGCAGCATAGTCGGCATCGAATCCATGATCGCCCGAAAGGTAGAACAAAAGCCCGGGCTCGGGGGGCGGCGAAGAGGGCTTGGCGATTGTCGCCAGAGGATCATCCTGGGCGATGGCTGGAGCGACCAGCATTGTGAAAGCAAGCAGCGTTGCAAACGAAACCAAGCGTAAACGGTACATGACCCGGACACCTCGAACTTTCATATCCTTGCGGCGCAATTATTTTCCCCTATGGTACCGACAACCCTCAGCGACAACCCAAAAGCTGACGAATGGTTCAACACCCCAACTATATTCGCCCGATCAAGAATAGACCATTCCACCCGCCGGTGATCTCTCGTGAGGCCAAAGTTCGTTGTTGACGGACTGCCTTGATGTTGTTGATTCCGACCTCCAATTCCAGCCTTCGCAGTTGCTTCGCCATTTTGGCAATTGTCTTGGATGTCAACCTTACAAATTAGCTGTCGATTCCGGCGTTGTAGCGAGGCCACTCGGGCCGAATTGCATGGTGGTCGACGACGGGAGGCTGGTCGCACTCGCACGCAATCACGGTGATGGGTTCATCGGGGGCCTGCTCGGGCAGCCCGGTGATGCGCAACGAAAACCCGTCTTGAGTAAAGGCGACCTTCTGGCCGCTCTTGAGAAGCTTGGCGGAAAGAACCTTGGCGCGGACACCGCCGACCGCAACGACAGTGGACGGCTGGAAGAACGGCAGCCACTGCGCGGCAAGGGGATGCGAAGGCCAAAAGTAAACGTGAATAAACAGCGTGTTGCCCCTGCGCGTGAAGTTGGTGTAGTTGCCGAAGCTAATGGAAGCGCCGCCTTGCGTGCCGTAGATGGCTTCGCCATTGGAAGCGAGCCACTGGCCGGCAGCTTCCAGAATGCGAACCGATTCGGCGGGGACCGTTCCGTCCGGCTCAGGACCAATATTGAGCAGATAGTTGCCGCCTTGTTGAGCACAGGTGGTCAGGTCGTTGAGAATGCGCTTGGGGGATTTCCACTCTGTGTCGGATCGCTGGTAGCCCCAACCTTGATTGAGAGTGTCGCAGGACTCCCATGCGCGCTTGTCGGCCTGTATCTTGTGCTCGGGAGTTGAGAAGTCGCCGTCGAGGCCGTTGCGGTTATTGACTATGATTGCGGGTTGAAGATCGAAGACCATTCGATTCATGCGATCGGCCTGCCACTGCTCGGGAGTGAGTGGCCAGTCCACGTCGTACCAGAGGATGCCGATTTTGCCGTAGTTCGTGAGGAGTTCGCGGATGAGGCCGTGAGTGTACTCGACAAATCGTTTGCGCGCGGCCTCGTCCGTCACGCATCGGCTGCCATCCGGATGGTGCCAATCCATAAGTGAGTAGTAGAAGCCGACACGGAGGCCTTCGGCGCGGGCAGCATCCACAAATTCGCGCACCAGGTCGCGGCCTGGACCCTGCTGAACTGCGTTGTAGTTGGTAAGTTTGGTGTCCCAGAGGCAGAAGCCTTCATGGTGCTTGGTGGTGAGAACCATGTACTTTTGCCCTGCGCGTTTTGCCAGGCGAGCCCACTCACGTGCGAAGCCTACCTTGGGCTTGAAGTGTTGCGCCAGAAGTTCGTATTGCGGAATAGGAATGCCTTCGGACTCGAGAACCCACTCCTGCTGCCCAATGATGCTGTAGAGACCCCAGTGGATGAACATACCGAAGCGAGCCTGCTGCCACCAGGCGATGCGGCGGGCTCGCGACTCTTCCTGGTAGGCGAGCTTTCCGTGTTCGGTGGCGAGCGGATTTGCGCCGGCTTCTTGTGCGAGGGCAACTGGAGCCGTGACTGCGACGGATCCACTTGCAATGGCGCTGGCGGCGGTGAGTTTGACAAAGCTTCTGCGCGAGATCGGTTCAAACGGCATGGGTTCGCATCTCCGGGACAATAGTGGAATGGTAGCAAAGCGCCAGGCTTCCCAGTGAGTTCAATCGATGGTTTCCCTTGACAGGGCGCGGCTGCGGGCCAGGATAATCGGGAACATGCGATGGATAAGTCTGGCAACGTTGACGGTGTGCGCTGCGAGCATTTGGGCACAAGATGCAGTGGTGTTGCCTGCGCCGCAAACGTCGAACGAGGAAACGGCGGAGACGTTCCACTTTGTGGCCGATGGGCCGACAGGCCCGGGTTGGACGCGGCCGGATGAGATCGCGCGGAAGTATTTCAAGGGGGATTTGCCGGCTCTGTTTGAGCGGTCGATTGTGCTCGAAGGTGACGTGCCAGCGCGGACCAGCCTGCGCTGGATTTTTACTGGGCCTCACGCTGGCTTTACGGTCGAGCTGAGATCCAGCAAGGTCCGCATATCGGAACGGTACTACGATTCGATGGGGCTCTACGAGGGCCAGGGCAACTATCCCGAGAAGACGACGCTCGATGAGGAGCGGCAATATGCGGGGCAGGCGCGAATGCTCACCGTGGTTGCGGACTCGCACCTGGCAGTGCGTGTATTGCTGAACGGTGTTGAAGTACTGAACGCGCCGTTGCTGTTCGATGTGACGCGGCATCAGTTGATGTATGTTGCGCCCAGGACGCAGCACGAAGTGGTAGAAGGCAGGCTGCTGAAACCAGCGGTACAAGCGGCGAGGGTGACGATCAAGGCCAGCGAGACGCACCAGACGATCCTGGGGTTTGGCGGCAGCCCGAGCATTCCGGCCTATGCCGGGCTGAGCGAAGAGGGACAGAGCGCCTACTGGCGGATGCTGAAGCGCTACAACCTTCTGCTTTCGCGCGAGTACCCCATGGGAACGGAACTGAAGCCGGACTTGAGCAATCTGGAAAACCTTGATGATGCTACGCCGCACTACTACGGGGACAACTTTCCCAATGGCGAGGTGTCGAGCTTCGAGTACAACAAACACGTTCTGGACCTGGGCGGAAACGTGATCTATGAGATGTGGGCGCTGCCGCCTTGGGCCACTGAGGAGTACGACGGACCGCCGGTTCTGGATGCATGGAACAAGCCTGTGAAGCGCGCGGCCAAGCCCGAGGAATACGCGCGAATCGTGGTGGAGTATTGCAAGCGCGAGCAGGCGAAAACTGGGTCGGCGCCGCTGATTGTGGGCATCGAGAACGAGGTGGAGCAGCCGCCTGCGGTATTCAATGCCATGGTGCTCACGCTGCGGCGGGAGTTGGACAAGGCTGGGTTCGCGCAGACGAGGATTCACATGGCCGATGCGAGCTACATGTTCTACGGCATCGAACGGGCCAAAGAGTTGCACGAGGATGCGGCGGTTTGGAAAGCGATCGACTACACGGCCGTGCATGAGTACGACTTTCAGGAATTCATGGCCAATCCTGAGATGTACGACCAACGAATGCGGGCCATGCATGAAGCAAGCGCGGGAAAGGAGTTTCTGGCGACAGAGATCTGCTTCAACGATCCGCGCTATCAGGAGCCTTCCTTCCGCATCGCGTTCGCGGCGGCGCAGCTTTACCACATGAATCTGACTGAACTGGACGCGGTGGGACTGCTCTATTGCTGGTTGCTGCTCGACGTGGAAGAGCCCACCTTTGGCGGGTCGCGGGCGCTGATGGTCCCTGACCGGACTCAGGGAGGCATGCCGGTGCCGTCGAGCTTTGAACTGCGCGTTCTGGGGGCATATAGCCGGCACATTCTCAAGGGCATGCAGCGCATCGCGGTGGAGACAGACGACCGCGACCTGCTGACAACGGCGTTCGCGGACGGGCGGAACGAGACCCTGATCATGGTGAATCGAGGATCAGTGGCGAGAAAAGTTGTGGTGGAGGGTGCGGCGCGACCGTGGGCGGAGATGGAGCGGACTGGGCTGGAGGAAGAAAATGCGGTTTTCGTTGTGCCTGCAGAGGTAGTGGTCCAGCCAGGAGAGATCGTGGTGCTTTCAACGGTAATGGCGGAGAAATGAGCCGGTTTGGTAGCCGAGATTCTGCATCTCTAAAGAGCTTGAAAGCAATTGCTCTGGAGTGAAAATTACATTTACACTTGCATGTCGCGATCATTCCCGCAATGAGGTGTTTTCTTGCTGTCCGATTGGAACGGTTTTGCGCTGCTGGTGTCTCTTGGTTGCATGGGCGTGAGCGCCATTTCGGCGCAGGTAATGATCGACCACCGCTGGTCGAACACCGATGCGCAAAGTTTGATTGGGCTGCCTATGGGTAGCCACAAGACCATAGTGGACAAAGAGGGCGACCTGAAATGGTCGCAATGGAGCCTGAAGCGCAAGCCGCTGGATACGCCCATCGGCTTCAGCAGCCAGATGGACGGCGAACTGGCCATTGAGGCGTTTGCGGGCACGGCGCGGCTGACAGTGAGCGGGCAGGAGCTTTATCGCGGGCGGTATCCGTTCGTGGTGTCGAAGCTGCATGGCGGCGGTCTCGAGTTGGAAGAGCTTGCCTTTGCGGTTGATCCCGACGCGAAGGCCGGCAGTCTGCCGGACAGGAACTCTGGCGCCAGGGGCCTGGACGTAGTGCGGCTGAGTTTTCGCAATAAAGGCGCAGCGTCGGCCGATGCCGTGCTCAATCTCAGCGGGAGAGAGCGAAATCTTCCTGGACATGTCGTGGGGCAGTCTCTTGTGACCAACAGCGGCGAGGACGTGGCGCTGGTGATGGATGCCGCAGACGCTGTTCTGTCAAAAGAGAACGGTGGGCTGACGATGGCACTGCACGTGAGTGTGCCTGCTCACGGAGAGAAGACGTTGTGGATCGCGCTGCCCTATGAGTGGCAGGCAGCGCGGAATGGAGAGTTGCCGCGTGAGAATGGCAAGGCACTGCTTGCACGAGCCGTGGCGCAGTGGGGCGATCTTTGGGTGCGGGGAACGAAGGTCGAGTTCCCCCAAAAAGAGCTGAGCGATTTTTACTATTCGTCGATTGCGTACGTGCTGATCCTGACCGAGTTCGATGCGCAGGGCGATTTGTGGGCGCTCGATGGGCCTGCCGTCTACCGGCAGTATTGGGGACGGGGAGAGTATTTTCAAGCGCGGGCGATGGAGGTAGCAGGTTATCTTGAACCCGCGCGTGAAAGCGTGGAGCACAGCTTCCACATCATGAACGACGACGGAGAGTGGGACGGTCCACCGACCAGCGGCTGGCCGGCGTGGGACAACGCGGGCGGCAATGCTGGGGCAGTCTGGGACTACTACCTCTATTCGCGTGACAGAAAGTGGCTGGAGCAGGCGTATCCGTATCTGCTGCGTTCTGCGGAGTGGATTCGGGATCATCGCGAAGAGACAACGCTTGAGGGCGTGACGGACATTCCGGCGGGAGCGCGGCCGGTGAAGCGAATGATCGCTTCAAAATGCAGGCCTGAACCGGAGCCGGAACTGAAGCCCGGTGAGAAAACATACTGGTATGGATTGCTGCCGTGGAGTTACGGCGATTCTGGATTGCCAGAGGGGCATTCTTACTCGCACAACTTTCTAGCGGCTTACGCTGAAGAGGTGACCGCCGAGGCGGCTAGGACGCTGGGACACGCCGACGATGCAGCCTGGCTGGACAAGGAGTACGCAGCCTACACGGCTGACATTCGCGAGAGCGTGCGCCGTGCGGTTACGCTCGAGCGAGAACAGCCTGCCTATCTGCCCGCGATGCCGACTTATCCGGACGGAGCCTATTCGCAGACGTTTCTGGCCGTGTATCCGACGCAGTTGTATGCGCCGGACGATCCGCTGGTAACAGGATTGATCGCGCGAATGGAACGCGAGGAAAAGCAGGGAGTTCCGACTAACGTGGCATGGGCGGGGCCGGCGGGAGTGTGGGCGGGCGAAGCAATGAATATGGCCGAGACTTACCTGCTGCGTGGAGAAAAGAAAAAGGCCGCTGAGATGCTGGTGGCCGCCATGAGCCACAGCTATACAACAAAAGTGTGGAAAGAAGAGATCCTGGTGGACGTGGATCTGCCGCGGGCGTGCGACACGCCTCACAGCAAGCGAGCCAATATGGAAGGCACGGGCGATATGCCGGAGGCGTGGGCCAACGCCAACCTGGTGCTATTGCTGCGTGACATGCTTTTGAATGAGCGCGCGGGCAAGCTGCACCTGCTCGCGGGACTGTCAGATAACTGGGTACCCGAAGGAAGGGCGGTAACCGTGGAGAATGCGCCGGTAACGACGGGTGGGACGGTGAGCCTGCGCGTGGAGCACGTGAGCGCGAAGCTATGGCGGATTACAGTGGACCCGCATGGAAGGGCGCGAGACTTTGTGTTGCATCTTCCGGCGGATGACATGAGTACGGTGAGTACGGTGCGAGTGAACGGTCAGCCGGCGACGGTGGCAGCAGAGTTGCCGATCAGCGCGGCGGGTAGCGCGAGCGTTGTGGAGGTCGAGACTCGATGAAACGCCGCGAGTTTGTCCGCAATGCAGGCTGGGCGTCTGCGGCTGCCTGTTTTGGGTCTCGTTTTTTGTTAGCGCAGAGTGCGGAACAGCCATTGCGGGCCACGCTGACTGTGGATGAGCAGACAAAGCTGGCATCAATACCCCGGGACTTTTCAGGTCTGAGCTATGAGTCGGCGCAACTGGCCAATCCGGGGTTCTTTGCGGGAGAGAACACAGCACTGATCGCCCTGGTGAAGGAGTTGGGCAACCAAGGAGTGTTGCGCCTTGGGGGAGGAACGAGCGAGTTCACGGCATTCACGACGGAGGAGCCGAGCGGCCCCGCTCCTTTCGACGCAGTTGGGCCCGACACCAGCAAGAACGTGAAGAGCGACACGCCGATTACGCCCAAGAGCCTGCGCAACCTGCGCGAGTTTTTGGATGCAACGAATTGGCGTTGCCTCTACGGGTTGAACTTGGGGCGCGGCACGGTGGCGCGCGCGGCGGAAGAGGCGTCTCATGTGCAGAGCATTCTTGGACCGAGGCTGATCGCATTTCAGCTAGGCAATGAACCCGACGCCTGGCGCAACCGATACCGGCCTGCTGCATGGACCTATGCGGACTACTGGAAAGAGTGGTCCACAGGGCGTACGGCCGTGTTGACTCGCGTTCCACAAGCGAAATTCGCAGGGCCGGATGTTTCAAACAAGATGGCGTATGTGACAGGCTTTGCCGAAGACGTAAAGAAGAGCGTACCGGACGTGGTGATGTTGACGTCCCATTACTACGCGATGGGCCCCGCAGGCGCCAAAGACGTAACCATGGAGAAGCTGCTCTCTCCCGATCCGAAGCTGGACCGCGATCTGAATATAGCGATGGATGCGGCCCGGAGCGCAGGGCTTCCCTACCGGATGTGCGAAGGGAACTCTTGCTGGAACGGTGGGCAGGAGGGAGTGAGCGATACGCTGGCGAGCGCATTGTGGGTGCTGGATATGATGCTGAACTTTGCCGCGCCGGGTTGCGCGGGAGTGAATCTGCACGGCGGCGGAAACGGATTCTATACGCCGATTGCGGGCAGTTTGGCGGAGGGGTTTGTGCGCCGTCCGGAGTTCTTCGGAATGTTGTTAGCGAAAGAGTTTGTTGGGGCGACGCTGGTGCGGTCCACGCTGGAGTGCGGCAGCGACAAGGTACGCGCATATGCCGGCGTGAAAGATGGAGTGCGGCTGCTGACCGTGATCAACAAGACGGAGCAGGTAATGGCGATCAAAACGCCGATTCGGCACTCCAAAGAACAATGGCTGTTAACGGGGCCGGCGATCGATGCGAAAGACCGAGTCTGGATAAATAGAAAACCTGGTAATGCACTGAACGACAGCGTATTGCACGTTGGGCCGCACAGCGCGGTGCTGATCAAGGGGTAAGGGAGATGCGATGGCCTGGCGGAAGTTAAGTAGACGGCGATTTATGCGCGATGCAGCGCTGGCTGGTGCGGCATTGGCTCAGCGGAGGGCCGTACATTCGTGGGCCACTGAAACACCCGATGCAAATGCTGCCGAACACACGATTTTTTATGAGCAGCCCGCGGCGACCTGGCCTGATGCGCTGCCAGTGGGCAATGGACGGCTGGGCGCAATGGTACTCGGCGTGCCCGGCAAAGAGCGGCTGCAACTGAATGAAGAGACAGTGTGGATGGGCGAGCGGCGCGACAGAAACAACCCGCAGGCAAACCGCGCGTCGGAAGTGCGCAAGATGCTGCTCGCCGGCGAGGTGCATGATGCCGAAGCGTTGGCGCAGCAGGTCATGATGGGAGTTCCGGACCGGCTGCCGTGTTACCAGACGCTGGGCGATCTGTGGCTGGATATCGACGGTGTACCAGCCGATGTGAACGACTACCGGCTGGAGTTGGATTTGGACGAGGCTGTGGTGAAGATACGCTTTGCCCACGGAGATGTGCATTGGACGCGTGAGGTATTCAGCTCGGCGCCGCGCAATGCAATCGTTGTGCGGCTGGAATGCTCTCAGCCGATGAGATTTGCAGTGAGGCTGGATCGTCCGGCTCATAGCGAGACAAAGGCCGCAGCTGACGACAGGCTGGTGATGACCGGCGCTGCGCGTCCTGTGAAGCCTACGGCTGATCCAACAGTGCAGGAACGTCAGGTGGGTGTGGCTTTTCGCGCGGAGGTGAAGGCGATTGCCGAGGGCGGCTCGGTGCGCGCGGAGGGAGATTCGCTGCGTGTTGTGAGTGCGTATGCCGTCACGCTGCTGATAACGGCGGCAACGGATTTTCGCGAACGCGACGACGCAGGAATGGCCGCGGCCTGCGCACGGGATTTGCAGCGGGCCAGCGCCCTCCATTACGCGGAATTGCGCGCGGAGCATGTGGCGGACTATCGGAAGTATGCACGGCGAGCGGAGATTCGACTGCTAGATGGCGCAGACCCGCTGCGCGGAGTGCCCACGGACAAGCGCATTCAGAGAGTGAAAGATGGCGGCGAGGACGCAGGGCTGCTCTCAACGTACTTTCATTACGGTCGGTACATGCTGATCAGCAGCAGCCGGCCCGGCACCTTGCCGGCAAATCTGCAAGGAATCTGGAATGAGAGCCTGGACCCGCCGTGGGGATCGAAATTCACGGTAAACATCAATGCGGAGATGAACTACTGGATTGCCGAGATTGGCAACCTCGCGGAGTTGCATCCACAGCTGTTCGATCTACTGGACAGCACACGCGCATTCGGCGCGGAGACGGCGAAGAAATACTACAGCGCGCGCGGATTTGTGGTTCATCACAACACAGATTTGTGGGGCGATTCCATTCCTGTGGACCATGTGCAAGCAGGCGTGTGGGCCATGGGCGCCGCTTGGATGTCATTGCATCTGTGGGAGCACTATGCGTTTGGCGGCGACAGGGATTTTCTGCGACAGCGAGCGTATCCGCGACTGAGAGAGGTTGCGGAGTTTCTGCTGGATTATCTGGTGGAGGCGCCGGATGGAACACTGGTGAGCGGACCAAGCCAATCTCCGGAGAACAAGTACCGGCTGACGGATGGGAGCACAGCGAGCTTGTGCATGGCTCCTGCGATGGACACGGAGATTGTTCGCGCGGTATTTGATCGAGTAGCGCGCGGGAGCGAGTTACTGGGCGTCGATGAAGTTCTCCGTGTGCAGGTGCGGGCCGCGGCGAAGCGTCTGCCTCCCTTCAAGGTTGGCAAAACCGGCGCATTGCAGGAATGGAATGAGGATTACGACGAGACGGAGCTGGGGCACCGGCACATTTCGCATCTGTTCGCGCTGTATCCGGACGATCAGATCACGCCGCGGGGAACGCCTGACTTGGCGCAGGCCGCGCGCAAAGTGCTGGAGCGCCGACTGGACAACGGTGGCGGCAGCACCGGGTGGAGCAGGGTGTGGATTATTAACTGCTGGGCTCGGCTGGAGGATGGCGAGGCGGCTTACCGAAGCGTGCTTGAGCTGATACGTCACTCGACCCGTGGCAACCTCTTCGATGTTTGCGGAATGAAGGCCAATGCTCCCTTCCAGATCGATGGCAATCTGGGTGGAGCGGCGGGGATAGCAGAGATGCTGCTGCAAAGCCACAGCGGCGTAATCAGGCTTTTGCCTGCGCTGCCCAAGGCCTGGGCGACAGGAAGCTTTCGCGGGCTGCGCGCGCGTGGCGGCGTGGAGGTGGACTGCGCCTGGCGCGACGGCAAGGCCACCAGCGCAACGCTGCGGGCCAATCAAGACGCCGAAGTTCGCCTGGCCGCGCCCAATGGGCAGAAGATCACTGGAATCGCCAGTGGCAGCGGGCTTTTGAGCTTCACTCACGCACTGGATGGAACCGTGGCCGCGTTCCTTAAGCAGGGCGCAACATATTCTGTTCAATTTGGCTGACATAAAAAGAAGCCGAGGAAGCGCGGACGCACTTCCTCGGCCTGGGATAGGGTTTGACTACCAAACGATGTGTGCGCCCACCTGGAACTGACGAGCGAAGGTTCCGCTGTAAACTCCGCTGGTCGTGCCGAAGGCGCTCGACGTCGGGCTGACGTTCGGTGTGTTGTATTGCGGCCTGTTGAGCAGGTTAAAGGCGTCGAGCCTCAGTTCAACTTTGATATTTTCATACGTTGTGAAGTCCTTCTGGACAGTCCCATCCCAATCGCTGGTGTAGTCCTGGCGCAGCAGGTATGCGGGGGAAGTGCGATAGTTGTTGCTGGTCGGCTGAATATTGGGATCGTACGGGGCCGTCGGGGTTACATTGGTTGGGTCATTGTTGCACTTTGTGTCGCCGTTGGCGCAGGTGCGCGTATCGAAGACGGCCGTGTTGAAGACAGTTCCGCCAGTCCGGTTGGCAGCACTATGCTGCACGTTGTGGAAGTCATTCCAGCCGCTTCCCGTGTAAATGACATTGCCCCACGATATCGGCGTACCGGAGAGGAACTGGTAGATGGCTGAAACTTGCCATCCGCCAATGACGGTGTCCACAATGCGGTTCCTGTTGAAGAACTGACGCCCGCGTCCAAAGGGGAGTTGATAGGTTCCGTAGCCCGCAAAGTGGAAGGGATAATCGGACGTAGTCTCGCCGTAGTTGAGCGCGTCGCCGGCGTTCAATTGGTTGAAGGTTCCCAGCAAGCGGGACCACTCGAAGACGCCATTCATCGTCAGCCCATGCCCCATCCGCTTGGCGACGCGGGCATTCAGCGCGTTGTAGTTTGAGGACGAACCGGGAACCAACTGCTCAGTGACGGAACTGAACTCGGGGTTTGTCATCAGGAACTGATTGGGCGCCATGAGGGTTCCTGTCGAGATGGTGCCAGTCACTCCCGCAACACCTAAGAACGGATTCGTGATGTTGGTTGTGGGCGGGCCGCCATTCTTGAAAGTTGCGCCGGTAAGAAAGTTAGTTTCGGCAACATCGTAGTACGGAGAACGGCTCAGGTAGGGCAGCAACGGAATCGCGTCCACTGCGTCGCTATAGGAGAGATGCACCTGGTGGTTGTGTATGTATCCGAGGTCGATCAGTATCGTGCTTCCAATCTGATACTGTAGGTCAAGACTGGCGCGCTCTGAGTAAGGCACCCTAATGGATGGCGAGTAGTACACCATCTTGGCGCCAAGGTTCGCGTTTGCACCAAGGGTATTGCCGGTCGGCTGCTGAATCGGATTCACAGCCGGCGCGGTAGTCGCCGTGGGGAATGGATCGCTTACCGTATTGTTCGTTAGACCGCCAGTGATCGTTTGCACGTATGCGGTGGTTGCGGAATAGCCGTATGTCTGGCCTTGGTTGTAGTCGTTGAACGGGTTCGTATAGATGCCGAATCCGGCGCGAATCACGCCTTTCTGCTTCAGAAGCGACGGGGCCCAGGTGATGCCGACGCGAGGGCTGACATACGCTGGCGCCACACGGTAGGGGTAGCGGTTGCCAGGCGCGGCATAGGTAGCGCCACCGGTGGGCAGGAACGAAGCCGCTGCCAACAGCGAGCTCGGATGCGCTGCATAGTTTGCCTCGGCCGGCGCCGTTGCCTCGTTGGTGGCTGTGGGATTGAATCCATTTACCATGCGGTTCTGGCTCTCATTCACCGGAATCTCATGTTCGAAACGGACGCCCGTGCTTATGGTCAGATTCGGTCTTGGCTTCCAGTCATCCTGCACAAAAAACGCATTCAAAAAGCTGTTGTACTGGAACGACGGAGTGATGTTCTGCGTGCCGCCCGTCGGGATACCCAGCATAAAGAGCGCGAACGAACTGCCGAAGGTTGCGGGGGCTGTGGTGTTGCTTGATGAAACCGGATTATTCTTGCTCGCATTGGTGAAGTTGAACTGGCCGTCAGCATAGCCTGGAGTGAGATACGACCCTTTGTACGCACGCAGGTCGATGCCCCCCAGGAAGGTGTGCGCTCTCCAGATTTTCGTCACTGTCGAAAACAGTTGAATTGTATCGAAGTTTTCGAACGAACCCGGCTCGTTGCTGTAACTCAGAGGATTGGTGGCGTCTGTAAAGGAGATCACGGGAAGCGCGATCGCCGTGGCATTGGAGGCCAGATACCCTGGAAAGCCTAGGCTGGTAGGACTAATACCGGTGCTGGAGACAGCGTTGGCGTTGTCATATCGTGTAACGCTGCCGCGCGTGTCCAGAAAAAGCGTAGGCGAGAAAGTATGAATTTCTTCTACTTGTCCGCCAGCATGAATCTGATCGGAGTTGGTGCCCGTTAGCGCGTTATGAAAGTAATTGCTGGCCGAAACAAGATAGCGGCTCCGCTGCGCCTCGCCGAAGATCTTGTCCTTGGAACTGAGGTTGTAATCGATGCGGCCCAGGTGCGACCTGTAGTCCTGCACCGTGGGCGTATAGGAGAAGTAATTGTTCTCGCCGTCTGGTTTCGTGGTCGCTCCCGTGTAGTTCGGAAGCGGGACCAGCTTCAGATAAGCCTGGGCGATGGGGCTCACGGTCAAACCGGCATTGGAGAATAGATTGCCCGGAATTGCCGTCCTGGTGTTGGCGGTTAGTGTTCCCACCGCGGAATATGGATTGTAGAACTGGTAGCCAAGTGCGAGCAACGCCGAGAAGTCGCCCGTGCGTTCCGCCGCTGTCGGCACACTGCCGACGGTTTGCGCCGGCGGCTGCTGGCCAATATAACCTTCATAAGCATAGAAGAAGAACAGCTTGTTGCGTCCGTTATAGACGTGCGGAATCCACACTGGCCCGCCGATGGTGCCTCCGAACTGGTTGAAGTGCGTTGCCGGCGGAAGGGCGCTTCCCGCTTTCTGCAGGTAAGGCAGCGCCGCCATCCAGTTGCAATGGTTGGCTGAGCGGCTGACGTAAGCTCCATCTAGTCCTGAGCATCCTCCGCCCTGGTAAAACTCGTTTGCCGATCCATGAAACTGATTAGTGCCGCTCTTGGTCGTCATATTGACCGTGCCGCCCGAGGTGTCACCGTACGTCACATTTGCGCCGAAGACATCTACTCGAACCTCATTCACAGCATCGAGCGCGGGGCTGTAGCCGGCAGTGCGGCCGCTGTCCTCCATGTTCGGAACGCCATTGAGCAGGAGCTCGTTCGATGCGGAGTTTCCGCCGCCTAGAGAGAAGTCGTCCACAGTGCTGTTGCTCACAGGCGATGCACCGCCCATGGCGTGCTTTGCCTTGACCACCGCGCCGTATTCAATGCGCGCGTAGCCGAGGGGTGACCGGCCATCGCTGGGCAGGTCCTGCACCTCTTCTGTGGTCAGCACCTGGCCAGTGGAGGCGTCAGCCGTATCGATGAGCGGGGCCGCCGCGGTCACGGTCACCACCTCTGACGTGGCGCCCACAGCCAAGCGTATGTTGACCGTCGCGTTTTGTTGCGTTTGGAGCTGAATGCTGGCCCTGACGTAGGTTTTGAAGTTTTTGGCATTGACCGTGATGGAATAGCCGCCGGGCAGCAGGGCGGGCGCCGTGTAAAAGCCTTCGGCCGTGGTGGTCACATGAGTGACCGCCCCAGTATCGGTACTGGTGACCGTGACGGCGGCATCGGGAATGATGGCGCCGTCGGGATCCGTAACTTGCCCGGTGATCGAACCACGGGAATCTTGCGCGGAGGCGTTTACGCCTATCAAGGCGACAGCGCCCATCAAAACTATGAGAAGCGACACGAAACGTTTCATTTGTAGACTCCGCAAGTTGCAACATTGGCTAGGGCCCGCCACTGCTGGCAGGGCAACAATTGAAGCAGAAAAGTAACCGTTAACTTTCAACAGAGAACATTAGACACGCAAAGGGCGCTGGAGTGTCAAGAGTTTTTTACAAAATAAGAACCATATTTTGAAAATTACCGCTTTGAACTTAAAACGCTTGAATATGGCGGCGGTTCTTAGGGAACTGTCCATCCGCAACGTCAAGCTGGGCCGCTATGCGGAATCTGTGAGCGAGGAAGGCGCGGCCAGGGAGAGGGTTGTCTGGCAAAGGCGAAGGGCGAAACGCGGCCGGGGTCTATCCAGGCTTCGCATTCCCGCTCTGACGGGAAGTCCAGAAATCAGCGTATGTCTTGCAAGAATGGCATTCAGTGTCGTTTATCGCAGATTAGTTCTCAACGATGCGCGCGGCAGCTTCAAGGACAGCCTTACGGGTCTCTTCCTCGCGCGCCGGGGTCATGCGGACCACAGGCGTGGAGAGGCTAAGCGCCGCCACCACGACCTGGCCAAATGGCCGGATGGCTGCGCTATAGCAAATACCACCGAGGATGGACTCCTCACGGTCGCAGGCGATGCCGGTTTTGCGGATACTGTCGAACTCCTGAAAGAGGCGGGAGCGGTCGGTAATGGTGTGCTCAGTGCGCCTGGAGAGGCCATAGACCTCGAGAATCCGGTCTGCGAGGGCATTATCCTGAAACGCTGTAATTGCCTTGCCCATAGCGCTGCAATGGGGAGGCAGAACGCGGCCTATACGGTTGGACATGCGAATTTCGTGGAAGGTTTCAACTGAGTCGAGCACGTGGATGCGATCGTCGTAGAGGTAGGCCATGCTGGCGGTTTCATTGAAGCAATTGGCAAGGCGCTCGAGTTCCGGCCGCACTTTGTCGCGCAGGGCGTTGGCCTGCTCGATGAGCCAACCGAAGCGGAGCTTGGGGGCAAGCTGGTAGGTGCCATCGACGGCCTGCTGGAGGTAGCCGTGCTTCTCAAGGGTGAGGAGGACGCGGAAGAGAGTGGATTCGGGCAGGCCGGTGTGAGCGCTAATGTCTTTCAAGGCTAATGGCGCCTTGCCGTCGAAACAGTCGAGAACCTCGAGAGCGCGGCCAATGGACCGCATGTAGTACTGTTCGCTGGAGGGCGCGTCGGTGGCGGATTGGAGTGCCCACTTGGGAATGCGGCGGCGAACTGATTTCTCGATTGTGGAGGGTTTTTCGGTCTTGCTTGCCATGCAGATTGCTGCCGCCTTTGCCAGGAAGAAACAACTCGTCTGGTTACTTTATACGGCGACAGGAGTGCTGTGTGCAATAATTTTCATTTTTTGTGATTAGTTTGACACTCCAAGACAAGCTGTGTAGAACGGTTTCTATTGGATAGCCGCCGGACAGATTCGTACCGTGTCCTTCGCAATGAGCAAGGGTGAGGGCGAACGGCGCTTCAGGCAGTGAGGAAAGATGGATCGCAGAGAGTTGATCAAGTTGGGGGCGGGAGCAGTGGCTTCCGGCTTTGCGCTGACAGGCGCCGGAGCCGCTCCAGTAAGCGGTAGCGGAGTGCCGGTCGAGCAGTGGGGCGTTTTCGAGACCGAGGCCAAGGGGCCGTCGAGTGGAAATCCCTTCCTGGATGTGACGTTTGGCGCACGCTTTACCCAGGGGCATAGGACAGTTGAGGCAGCTGGATTTTACGACGGGGACGGCGTCTACCGGGTGCGCTTTTCTCCGGACGCTGTGGGGAGTTGGAGCTTTGAAACGACAGGAAGTACGAAGGAACTGGCGGGACGAACGGGGTCGTTCGAGTGTGTTGCGGCGAGACCCGGAAACCGTGGACCGGTAGGCACCGCGCACCAGTTTCACTTTCAATATGCCGATGGAACCCCTTATTTCCCCTTCGGAACAACCTGCTATTCGTACGGATTTATCGGCGACCCTCTGGAGGGGTTGACGTTGCAGTCGTTGAAGGATGCGGGGTTCAACAAGGTGCGCATGTGCCTTTTGCCCAAGCCGCTTGGGGACCGGAAGCCGGTGGCCATGCCGTTTGAGCGCATCGGCACGGCGCTGCCGGCAAGCGTGCAGAGCACCATGGAGAACCCGCAAGACGATGCCAAGAGCGCAGAGCGGTTCGATCTTACGCGGCTTAATCCGGCCTACTTTCAGCACGTGGAGCAGCGGATTCAGGATTTGATGGCGGCGGGTATTGAGGCAGATGTGATTCTTTTCCACCCGTACGATGCATGGGGCTTCAAGGCCATGGGAGAGGATGCCGACGACCGTTATCTTCACTACGCCGTGGCGCGGCTTTCCGCATACCGGAATGTATGGTGGTCGATCGCCAATGAATACGACCTGGTGAAATCGAAGTCCATGAAAGACTGGGACCGCTTTTTCCGGATCGTGCAGGAGGGCGATCCGTACAGCCGGTTGCGTTCGATTCACCATAGCAAGGTGATCTACGACCACTCGAAACCATGGTGCACGCATGCGAGCCTGCAGGAGTACGACTTTGCAAAGTCGGCGGAGCGGCTGGCGGCGTGGAACAAGCCGATTATTTATGACGAAATTCAGTACGAAGGAAACATTGCGCGGCGCTGGGGCAACCTTTCCCCTGTGGAGATGACGAACCGGTTCTGGCGGGCCATTGTTGCGGGTGTCTATGCGACGCACGGCGAGACATACATTTCAATAGACGGGAATCCGGTATGGTCCGATGCGGGGACGCTCCACGGGACCAGCGCTGCACGGATTACCTTCCTGCGCAAACTGCTGGAGAACACTGGGACGACAGGGCTGATGGCCGCTGAAGCGCCGTACTACTCGTGTGCGGCTAATCCAGGCGAACGTTATCTCTACTTCTTCGACTTTCACTGCGTGGGCGAGTATGAGTTTCCCCTGCCGGAGAAAGTGAAGTTCAAAGTGACGCTGGTCGACCCGTGGGCGATGACAACGGCGCCGGTTGTCGGGACTTTCAGCGGCAAGAGCAAGATTACAATGAGCGGCAAGCCGTACCAGGCAGTGCTGATTGAAAAGGCTTAGGCCAAGGACGATATGGTGACCATGAAAGTAGAGGCAGTGAAGACCAGGCCGGGGGTACCCGGCCTGTTGATTTACATGGTAGCGACGGCGATGGCACTGAGCGGCGCGGCGCATGCGGCCCAGATGAAGGTGGTGACGGTGAAGGGCGCAACTGCCCGTGAGCTGTATGGCGCTGGACGGCTGCGAATAGCCCTGGCGGGATTGAAGACGGCACCGGCAGGGGCGAGGGTTCTGGCAGGGGTGCGGACTGCGACGGAGATTGAACGACTTGACTTGCCGGAGTTCTGGCCGCAGGCACAGGAAGCATTCCTCATCAGGCAGGTGGGAGATACCTGGGTGGTTACGGGAAGCGATCCTTCGGGCGTGTTGTACGGCGAGATGGAACTTGCGGCGCGCATCAAGGCAGGGGGCGCGCTGCCTGAGCGCATCGACGACATGGAGCACCCGGCGCTGAAGCTGCGCGGGACCTGCATCGGCATGCAGGAGCCGGAGATCACCTACGAGGATGCAGAGTACGACTATCCGTACACGCCGAAGGACTTTCCTTTCTTCTACGACAAGGCCGGCTGGACTCGCTATCTGGACATGCTCGCCGAGGAAAGGTTCAACACGCTCTATCTGTGGAACGGCCATCCGTTCACGAGCCTGCTTAAGCTGCCGAGGTATCCCGAGGCGCAGGAGCTGCCGACGACGCAACTGGACGAAAACATTGCCATGTTCAAGTGGCTGACGGCTGAGGCGGATAAGCGCGGTATCTGGATTCTGCAAGGGTTTTATAACATCCATCTCTCCCATGCTTTTGCTCGGGCGCATCATTTGCCCTATCACCTGGCGGCTCCGAACGAGGAGGCGAGCGCCTATACGCGCTACGCGATTTCGGAGTTTGTGCGGGAGTATCCAAAGGCGGGGTTGATGATGACGCTGGGCGAGGCGCTGTCACCGCATCACGGCGCGGAGTGGCTGACGGAGACAATTATTCCCGGGGTGAAGGATGGACTGAAGCAGTTGGGCACGACGGTCGAACCGCCGATTGTGGTGCGGGCTCACGCGACCGACATCGACGATGTGATGAAGGCAGCCAAGCCGCTCTACTCGAACATCGACACCATGTTCAAGTGGAACGGCGAGTCGCTGACCTGGACGAATGTCCGCGGGCCGGTGCTGGACCGGTTCAAAATGCTGGCCGAAAACTCGAATGTGGCGATTGCGAATGTACATCTGCTGTCGAACTTGGAGCCGTTCCGGTGGGGCGATCCGGATTTTGTGCGGCAAACGCTGACCAACTTTCAACGCATCGGCATTGGCGGTCTGCACTTGTATCCGCTGCGCTATTGGGACTGGCCGGTCGCGGGCGACAAGCCGGCAGCGGGTCACGACACCGATCCGCTGCTGCTTCAGACGGATCGCGATTGGATCTGGTTCGAGGCATGGGCGCGGTATGCATGGAATCCGAATCGCGACCCGGAGAAAGAGGACGCTTATTGGGCAGGGCGGTTTGCTGAGAAATACGGCTCGCAAGAAGCAGGCGAGAAGCTGCTTGCGGCATATACGCTGGCAGGACCGTGCCAGCCGCGGCTGCTGCCGCGGATCGGCATTACTGAGGGGAACCGGCAGGCGTTTGCGCTGGGCATGACGATGCCGCAGCTGATCGATGCGGATCGCTTCAACCCGCCGGCGACGCTTTGGACCGGCGATGCGCCGCCAGGTGAACGGCTCAACGAGTATGTAGCCGAGGAAGCGAAGAAAGAGCCTCACCATGGTGAGGCGCCGATCGGCGTGAGCGATGAAACGGTGGAGGCGTCGCGCAAGGCGCTGGAGGCAGCCGAGGCTGCTGCGCCATTTGTGACCGCCAACAAGGACGAGTACGCGCGAGTGGTGAACGATATGCGCGCCATCTCGCTGTTAATGCAGTTTTATAACGCGAAGACAAAGGCCGCGGAACAGACGATGCTGTATGGATTCGATCACGATGCCGCGCATTTGCAGCAGGCTGAGACGCTGCTGGCCGAAAGTGTAGAGCGGTTCCGCGCACTTACGGACGTGGCTGGATCTGTCTATCGCACGGCTAGCAGCATGGAGACTTCGCAGCGGCAGATTCCCTTTCGCGGCGGGATGACTCAGTTTCCAAACTGGCAGCAATGCCTGCCGATGTATGAAAAGGAGCTGGCGACCTTCCGAAAGCGAATCACCCAGTTGAGTGCGGGCGCGGCCAACGCCGAGACCAAGGCCGCAGGACCGTTGCCGCAAGTCGAGTTCAAATTGAAACCCGGTGCAGGCGAGGTGTTTGACGTGGCGAAGGGTGCGAAGCTCTTCATGGATGGAAACGCGACTATCACCGACACGGCGCCTGAGCTGGCGGGACTGAAGGGTATCAGAATTTCTCCCAGCGCGGGCGGGACTCTGCACTTCGAACTGGCCAAGCCAGCGCAGATTTTGGTTGGTTTTCAAAAAAATGCCTCGAAGAAGAATTCCGTACTCGATCCGGAGACGGAGCAGTGGAACCTTCTGCTGCTGAATGCGGTGAGCGCGGAGAAGATGCCGTCGATGGCGGTGTGGGCCAAGCCGCTGCCGGCAGGGGCAAACGATTTGGATCTGGGCAAGGGGCCATATGTGGTGCTCGGGTTCATTCCCGAAGACCTGCACATAGCGGCGCATGTGAACTTTGCGCAGACTGGCGATGAGAGCGGAACTGCTAACCTGGATTGGTTGTTTGAGTAGCGCGGCAACCCGGCGTTAATTTGCAGGTGGAGTTGCGGCTTCGGGTTTGGGTGGGTCGTGGCGCGCCAGAAGGCGTTCGGCTTCCTCATTCGTAATTTTCAGGAAGCTGCCGTGCTTGCAATATGCTGGCAGGGATGTCTGCGCGGTGACGTCTTCCCAGTGCTTCCAGTCGGTGGTCGCCACGGCCTCGTAGCGGGCGCGCGGGGCGCGGTAGTGATCGTAGAAGACGATGAATTTGTCTTCTACCTGAATGGCGGAGGGCCCCTCCGACCAGCTCTCGTTGATGGGTCCGGAGATGTTGCTCCAGGGGCCTTCGAGAGTCGGCCCGGTGGCCACTCGCTCCTGATAGGTCAGCGGGTCCAGCGTCTGGTCTTTGAAGATGAGGCGGTAGGGGCCAGTGGCGCCATGAAAGATGGTGGCGTCGATGACGACGTAGCCAGGATCGAAGAAGACGGCTGGCTTCGAGAAGGTGTTGAAGTCAGGCGTGAGCGACGACCAGATGCGATGGCCCTCTTTTGAATCCTTCATGGAGCTGGACCAGATGAGGAGCCACTTGGATTGTGCTGCGTCCCAATAGGTCTCCGGAGCCCAGACGTTGTTGGTCTGCGGGAAGTCTTGCATGATGGGAATCTCTTTTTGCTCAGACCATGTGAGCAGATCGGGCGAAGAGGCGTAGCCGAGGGAGTTGCCGCGCCAGTTCCATGTCCAGACCATGTGGAAGCGGTTGTCGGGGCCGCGGGTGATGTAGACGTCGCGCATGATCTCGCCCGGATGGGTGGGAGCGACCCAGGGCTGACCGTCGTTGAGAGGCGTGTAGTGGTAGCCGTCGCGGCTGAGAGCGAGATAGATCCCCTGGCTGCCGGGCTCTTTGAAGTAGGCGAAGAGCCATGCGGCCTGTGGTTGAGCCAGGGATGATTCCTGCGCGCGGCCTGGCGCCGTGCAGGCGGTGAGGAATAACACCGCTATAAGCGTCAGAAGAATCACTCTCATGGTAAGTGGCTGTCGTGTTGAGTCATGAAGTTTCCCAGCCGTTGCCTCGTTCACCTTCCGGACCATCCTCTACCCCCACCCGTATTCTGCAAATAAGTACCATTCATTCAATGAGTTACACTTCTTGTGTCGCTGCAAAATCCTCATACAAAAGGAGTTACGGAGATTTCCGACACATTTGGGATCGTTGCGCACTACATCCCAGTGGTGTCCGCCGCCAATTCAGTCCTTTTTGGGTGGTCACGAAATGGGCATTTTATCTACCAAAACCGTCCCTCAGTGGCTAAAGCCACACTCATTTCAGGCTGCTTACGGCACGGCTGAAGCCGTGCCCTTTCAAAACGAATAAACGACCATCTGTGTGGCGGACACCCTAGTATTCATTGGTAAAGACCCTTCCCTTGTGCGCCCGGACGGCGTCCGGCTTTCGGCCACCCGTTCGAGTTGCGGAGCTTTCTCCCGTGCTCCCGGAATATCGATGCTCATTCGTCCATTATGACCCGCAGGCACATAATTCTCTGCAACTAGTGCCAAGACCGCTTGAAATGGTAATCAATCATGGAGAAGTGCGGGCGGGGACGCCTGCACTACAGCCGGTCAGGAGACCGGCGCTACATCCAAGTCATTGCCAATTCATGCAGTCATGGTACTAGTGGTGTCCGCCGCAAATTCAGTCCTTTGTTGGTGGTCACGAAATGGGCATTTTATCTACCAAAACCGTCCCTCAGTGGCTAAAGCCACACTCATTTCAGGCTGCTTACGGCGCGGCTGAAGCCGTGCCCTTTCAAAACGGATAAACGACCATCTGTGGGGCGGACACCACTAGCGGGCAGGTTTCTGGCTCCGATAGAAACGCGGCTCCCGGTGCGATTACTTTCCTTCGGTGAAGTTTGTGTCCAGGAGCGTCTTGTTGCGCCAGTGGGACTCGGAGGCCAGCTTGCCGGTTCCATCAAAGTTGCGCCACGTCCAGGTTCCGTCCGCCGCATAGCTCTTCTGCCATTCCTTCGAGCCGTCAGGTCGATAAATAATTTCGTCTCCGGCTTTTTGGCCGAGATGGAAGGTTGTCGTCCAAAGTGTGCCGCCGGCCTCGTTGTAGAAAGTCTGCGGACCTTCGAGGAGAACGCGTCCATCGCTGGCGCGGCCGGTGGACCAAACGGCTTTGAGCTTTCCGTTGGGCCAACTCTCGCGATGCTCGACAACGCCAGTGATGGAGAGAGACTCGGCAACGGCGGGCGCAACAGAATTTGACTGCGCTTCGCTCAGCGCCCAGGCCTCGTTCAGCTCAATTTCGTAATTGACGGTGTTTTTGGATGTGGCGATGTGGATGATGCCGTCCGGTCCCTGCGTTGCCGTGACATAGCCCACGGTGAGAATGTCGGCGGGCAGGCGCTTCTGTTTCCATGTCTTGCCGTCATCGCCGGAGAGAGCGACGTACGCACCGTCCTTGTGGGTGTGTTTTTCATTGTTGGGGTTGAAGTCGGCGACGAAGAACAGACGGCCTGAGGCGAGACGGATGACGCTGGGCCGTTCACCGCTCCCAAGCGGGTCGAAGGGAGTCTTCGTTTTGCGCCATGTTTTGCCGCCGTCGCTGCTGGTGGCCAGCGGCATACGGCCATCGATGTTTGAGTTCTTTCCTCCGAAGCCGAGGATGTCACCGTTCTTGGCGAGAACGATGGTGGTGTGTCGCCCGGCGGTGCGGCCCCCGGTGTCGTACCAGGTTTTGCCTTCGTCGTGCGTGCCCCAGACGGCGGAGATGGAGCCGTTGCCATCGTCGTCGCGGCCGGTCGAGTCGGTCGGGATGAGGATGGTTCCGTCCTTGGCGCGGACGATGGAGTTGATAGGCTGCGAGACATAGCGGCCGATGGGTGCAGTGAAGTGCGGGAACTGGATCGGGGCCCAGGTGACTCCGTTGTCGTCCGATGTGGTGTAGGCGAACGGCGGCGCGCCAATCAGTCGCGGAAAGCCGAAGAAGAGCCAGAGGTGGCCGTGATCGTTCCAGAAGACGGGAGCCGCGTTGGCGGCGTCGGCGAATGCTGGCCAGGGCTCGGGCATGTCCCAGTTCTCCGCTCCCGCTCGGCGGCGCATGATGAGGATGGTCTGGTCGGGGTCGTCTTCCTTGTCGGGCGTGTTGTAGTAGGCGGCGAGCAGGTCGCCATTGGCAAGAACCTGAATGGCCGAGTTGTGATAGTTGATGCCGAGGCCGCGTGCAAGGCCGATGCGCCAGCCAACCTCGGGCATGGACTTGCCGTCGAGGTCGGGGAATATTTCATGCACGTGGTAGAAGGGCTTGGCTGGATCGGGCCCGAGGTTGGTGGACACGGGCGTTTGCTTGACGCCGGTTTGGAAGAAGAACGCCTGATCGGGCGAGGGATGTGGCTGTGGCAGTGGAGCTTGCACCACGCGGAAGCCGATGTTCCCTTCTGCCGAAGCATATGCCGGCGCAATGCTAGCGCGATTTGCGGAGCGCGAGAAAAAAGGCGCCATAGCTGGATAACTCTCGCCGGCTTTCGATTTACGGAAGTCGAGGCCGCCGCCGCGAACGACGCGGAAGTAGCCGTGCAAGGGGCCGGTGGGGTCGGTTTGCGGGCCGCCGGTGTAGGGCGCGTACCAGTCGGCGACCCACTCGGGGGAGCCCTCGCCGATGACGATGCCCCAAGGGTTTGCCTGGCCCGGCGCGGGCGGCGTATCGCCGGTGAAGAATGGCGTTTGATGGCCCGCGCGGGCCGCGTACTCCCACTCAGCCTCGGTGGGAAGGCGGTACGGCTTGCCTTCTTTCTTTGAGAGCCAGGCGCAGAAGTCAAGGGCCTGCTGATGGCTGATTCCGGATGCGTAGTTGGGATAGGCGGCTACCGGTTTGTAAGTTGGGTCGAACTGCTGAAATTCGGCTGCGGTGGTGAGATGCGTGGCGATCGCGAAGCCATGGGTCAGCGTGACCTGATGAGCGGGGACTTCGTCGAAGTCGCCGTGAATCGGCCGGTTGGAGTTGACGCCGAAGCCGCTGACAACAGCGCTGGAGAGCTGCTCTGCGTCTGCGCCCATGATGAACGAACCTGCTGGAATCTGCGCCAGCTCAATGGAGGCGGGGTTCTGCGCGGCTAGCGGGAAGGCCAGGACGGCGAATGCGGCGATGGAGATGAATCTGGGCAAGTGGTACGACTCCTTCAGGCAAGCGGTTTCAAGCAATCAATGAGGCAAGATGGTTTCAATCGGGCCGAGCGTCGCGCGGCTGGCAAGCTTTTTGCCGTCGACAAACAGCGTCAATCCGCGCCCGCGGTTGTATTGCTTGCCTGCCTTGTCATAAATGACAGAAAGAATATGCCCGTGGTAGGGCAGGCCGTCGAGGGCGAAGTAGTCCCATGTGCCGGCAGGCAACAGCGGATGCAGAACGAGTTTGTCGCCGGCTTGTGGGCGCAGGCCGATAAGGCCGGTGATAAGCGGATCGGCAAATCCGGAATGGTTGTAGTAGTTGCCGCGCCCTACCTGCTTGCCTTTGGCGATGAGCATGTTCTTCGCAATCCACTCGTCTGTGTCGGCGTCCAGGTCTTCGTCGATCCAGTCCATGACGCGGCCGCTGGGTAGCGCGATGTGCTGCGAGAGAACATAGTTGGAAAAGAGCTGATAGTACTGTTGCGGGCCGACATAAGGCTGCTTGGGGCCGTTGAGCAGATTGGCCAGTGCAAGCAGGGTCTGCGTGGTGGCGAATGGCCAGGATGGGCCGTTCCAGGTGCACTGGTCCACCGAAGCGAAGCGGAAGCGAGGACTGCGGCGCTCTGCGGTGGTGGGGCCGTATTTGCCGGCGAAACCATGGGGATCGAAGAGCTGTGCCCAAGCAACGGCGCGGCTGGGCTCGGGCAGGCCGAACTGCCACGGGATGTAGCCGATAAGTTCGCGAACGCCTGAGAATTGGAGCTGCGTACCAGGGTCGAGGAACTTCTTCTGCTTGCGAATGCCGGAGTCTGGAGCTGGCGAAACGGCCTCGTAGAACTGATCTTTGGGATTCCAGAGTCTATCTTCGATCAGGCGCTTGAGGCCGGCTGCCTTGGCCGCATACTCAGCTTGCAAAGTGGGCTTATTGCTATCCGCCGCAAACTCAGAGATTGCCGACGCGTCGGCGAACATATAGCTATTGAGAGGAGGGCGGTAGCCATCGCCGCCAATCGATTTCTCCATTGCGTCGCGCGTATCGATCTGCCAGAGGAGGCCCACGGAGGGATCGAGATTGCTCTGCTCCCACGCTTTGTAATTTTCGACGAGAGCGGGAAGAAGATCGGCGGCCAGTTTTTCGTCGCCGGTGACTAGGGTGACATTGCGAACGCTGTCGGCCCAAGGAAAGCTGTATTTGCGAGGCCCTGCATCGGGATTGGCCCAGAGGCGGGCATAGTCGACGGCTATTTGCGGATTGCGCAGCCAGCGGGCTTCGCCTAGATGAAAGGGCGCAGCGTCGGGCAATGCACCGTAGAAGCCGTCGGGAATCTCCGGCTTGGGAAGCCACTCGGTAATCACGAAGCCACGGCTGGTTGAGACGACGTGTTTCTGCCAGGCATACCAGCGGAAGTAGTACATCTCCTCAAACTGCTTGTTGGAGCTATCGAAGAGGGGAATGTTGGCCTGGAGCCAGGGCCATTCGTCAGCGGGCTGCTTGCCGGTGGCTTCGCGTTCATCGGCGGCAAATTGGACGATGTAGTGATGGTAGTCCTCGGCGTGAAGGACTGTGAGCGAGTTGTCCTTCTTTTCGGCCGGAGCGCTGCTTTGGGCAACGGCCGGAGGATGCAGAACGGCGGGCATGATCGCAACGACAATGGCGAGTGTGCGGTAGAGGTTCATCGGCATGGCGAAGAAAGTGTATCGAGGGGCGGCAGCAGTACGCAAGGCGTTTCGGAAATAAACTGCCGTTTCTGAAAATAGAATCAGGTTGGGCGTTGGCCGTGGAATGCCGACCGATAGATAGACTCCGCTTCCTGCTGAGTAATGCTCGCAACATTGTTCTTCATCAGGCGCGTGACGGCTAAGCCTTCGGCCGCCAGCAAAGGTATCTCGGATTCCGGAATGCGGAGCGCGGAGAGGCGCATCTCCAGACCGGTGTCGGCGATTAGTTGCCAGAGGCGGTCGATGCCTGCAAGCGCGGTGGCTTCGACTGTTGGCTGTTGTGCTGCGCCCAGAGCAAGAGCCACGGCGGCATACCGGTCCGGCGCCGCGGGCAGATTGAAGCGAAGGACATGAGGCAAAAGAATAGCGTTGGCGTGGCCATGCGGAATGTGATGGCGGCTGCCCAGAGGATAGCTGAGAGCGTGGACTGCGGCGGTGTTCACCGGACCGAGGCAGAGGCCTCCGTAAAGGCTGCCGAGGGCCAGGTGTGTGTGCGCGCCGAGATTGCCGGGCTCACGGACCGCGGTGACCAGATGGGCGGAGATGTGGCGTATGCCGTCGAGCGCCCAGGTATCGACAAGCGGATGGGCGAAGTTGTTGGCGTAGGCCTCGATGCAGTGAGTGAGTGCGTCCAGGCCAGTGGCAGCCGTGACCTGCGGCGGCACGGTGAGCATCAGTACTGGATCGATGAAGGCCGCATCCGGAACCAGATGTGAGCTGATTACAGCTTTCTTCATCTGCGCCTTCTCATCGAGAAGGATGGAGTTGGGCGAGACCTCGCTGCCGGTCCCAGCAGTGGTGGGGATGCAGATGAGCGGAAGTGTTCGCTTGCCGAGGTTGCCGAAGCCAAAGGCTTCAGAGAGCGGCTGAGAGCTGTTGCACAGGGCTGCGACGAGCTTGGCCGCGTCAAGCGCGCTGCCTCCGCCGAAACCAATGACTGCGTCTGGCTTGAAGGTGCGTGCGGCGTCGAGGAGGCTATGGAAGTGAGTGACTGTCGGCTCACTTTGTGTGGATTCGTCGATGCACGCATTGGGGTGAAGACACTCTGCGTGAGCGCGCGCGGCGGGAAAGGTGACTATGAACGGGCGCTCGATGCCTAAGGCTTGTAGATGTTCCCGGCAACTTAAGAGAGCGTTCGCACCAAAGACGAGTTGAGGAACTTGATGGAGCGTAAGAGCCATAGGATTCCACCTGAATGTGTTGCGTACAAGACGGCGCTATACGCTGGTGATCTTGCTTTCGAGAATTTCGCGGGCTTCGTCGAGAATGTCTCCCGCGGCCTTCTTCAGGCAGGCGATGTCGTTGGTGCAAAAGAGCAGGTCGATATCGAGGCTGAGCCAGAAGGGGAAGTCGGCCGATGCGCACGCGGTGGCAACGCACTTGTTGTGCTTTCGAGCGGCTTTCACTATGCCGGCGGCGGCTGACTGAACGTCTGGATGGCTGGTTTGCCCAGGGTAGCCAAGGCTCGCAGCGAGGTCGGCTGGACCGATGAAAAGGTCAACGTCTTCGACGGCAGCGAGTTCGTCAAGCCTGCGCATAGCGTCGCCGGTTTCGATCTGCGCCATCAGGCAGAGATCGAGGTTGAGATGCTTCTGCTTGGCCACGACGCCGTCCGTGATGCCGTAGTTGATGGCGCGGGATACGGAGAAAAAGCCGCGATTGCCTTCGGGGGCAAAGCGCGCGTATTTGCGGAGATCGTGCATCTGCTCGGGACGCTCGATCATGGGAACGTCGATGATGTCCGGACCGCACTCGGCTGCTTTCAGGACATTTTCGCGACGAGCATCGGGAATGCGAATCATCGTCAACATGCCGGAGCCAGCGGCCATGCGGCACAGATCGGCCGCCTCGGCAAAAGTGATGTGGCCATGCTCCATTTCAATCCAGATGGCCTGATAGCCAAGATGATCGCAGATCTCGAGAAAGATAGGGTCGTAGAAATAGACGGCGGCTCCGAGCAGGGTCTTGCCACCATTGTCGTGGACAGCTTGGCGCAGGCGATTCATGAAGTTTCTCCGAATTGGATTACATGGATGCGGGACCGCTTGCGCTGGGCGAGCCAGTCCCACAAAGTATGGCGTGAAGGCGTCGTGGATGCAGCGGGAAGAAAGACCGATGTAAGAAGGCCGACGGCAAGAACAAGGAGGTTGCCAACTGCGCCAATTGAGTATTCATGCCAGGGGTAGTTGTAGCGATGGAGGTTGAAGATTTTGCCGCCGTTGAGGGTGAGGGTTGCGTAGGCAGTAAAGAGGAGATTGGCGGCAATGCCGGCGACGGCGGCGGCGCGTCCGGCGCGCCGCGCAAGAAAGGCCAGCAGGAAAAGACCGGCCAGCCCACCGGCAACAATGGCCGTTGCAGTGTAGTAGAGCGCGAGCGCCGCACCCTGCGTCGTCGAAAGTCGAAGAGCAACTCCAATAGCGAGTGCCCCGCAGAGAACGACGGATAGCTTGCCGAAATGCAGGCGCTGGACGTCTGTGTGTCGCGGGAAGAATTGGGAGTAGAAATCTTCGACAAGAATGAGGCCGAGGCAGTTCAGGTCGGATGCGAGCATGGACATGGCTGCACCGAACAGCGCAGCAAGAAAGAGGCCACCGACCCCGATGGGCATCTGGGTAACCATGTAGTGCGGAAAGACCTGATCGGGCCTCGTGACGGCAGCGGGAAGCACCTCACCGGTGAGGCGGTAAAAGGCCCACAGAAGCGAACCGATCAACATGAACGCTGTCCAGACGGGCAGGCATAGGGAGGCGCCAAGCGCCATGCCCCGCAGCGCGGAGCGGTCCGTTTTAGCTGCAAGGTAGCGCTGCACGACGGTCTGGTCGGCGGTGTACTTCTGTAGATAAAAGAAGAGGCCATAGATGGCCATGGTCCAGAAGGTGGGTTTGGCGAGATCGAAGTTGAAGCTGCCCAGGCTCACTTTATGGTAGGCGACGATGAGGTGGAACATAGCGGCTGGACTGGTGCGCGGCGAGAACAGAAGCAGGCCAATAGTGACGGCGACGCCGGTCCAAAGCAGGAAGCCTTGTACGACATCGGTCCAGATCACTGCTTCAAGACCACCGATGAAGGTGTAGAAGACGGTGATGACGCCAAGGCCCACGATGATGAGCGCGATGGGCCAGCCCGTGATGCCAGAGACTGAAAGCGCGAGGAGATAAAAGACGAAGCCCATCTTGGCGAAGTGGCCAGTGGCAAACGCGAAGGAGGAATACATCCGGACGGCTCGGCCAAAGCGATTGCCGAAGTACTCATAGGCGGACATGTTGACTGAGTGGCGGAAGAAAGGCACAACAACTGGGCCAACGGCGGCGAGAACGACGACGAACAGAATGCCTGGGACAAGGAGGGTCCAGTCACCCGCGTAGGCCGCGCCGGGATAGGCGATGAAGGTGACGCTGGTGATGATGGTGGCCATTAGCGAGAGGCCGGCAGCCCATCCAGGGACGGACCGGTTAGCGACGAAGTATTTGTCGGTCGTCTTCTGCCGGCCAGAGACGCGCAGGCCGATGACGACCAGCGTGATCAGGTAGGCGGCGATGACGAGGATATCGACAAGATGCATATCAGCGGACGGCCTCTGGCCTATGTTCTGCGACAAAACCGGCTTCGCGGGCCTGCTTGCCTTGGGCCATGCGGACTGCGAGCCGCATGGCAGCCTTCATATTGGCAGGGTCTGCGCAGTCGCGGCCTGCGATGTCGAATGCGGTGCCGTGATCGACCGAGGTGCGGATGACGGGAATGCCAAGCGAGACGTTGACGGTAGCCTCAAAGTCGAGCAGCTTCATCGGGATGTGTCCCTGGTCGTGATACATGGCGACGACGAGGTCGAACTCGCCGCGTAGGCCGCGAACGAAAATCGTGTCTGGCGAGTAGGGACCGGAGCAGTCGATGCTTAGTGCGCGGGCTTCGGCGACGGCGGGGGCAATGATGCTGGAATCCTGAGAGCCGAAGAGACCATGTTCGCCGGCATGGGGATTGAGGCCGCAGACCGCGATCCGTGGCTGACGCATGAGCATGAGCCTGAGGGCTTCGTTGCCGAGCTCGATTGTGCGGACGATGCGATGCTGGTCGAGCTTGCAGGCCTGATCGAGTGGGATATGCGTGCTGACGTGCACGGTTGCCAGTTTTTCCGAAACCAGCAACATGCGCGATTCGGTGGCGCCGGTTATTTGGGCGATGTACTCGGTGTGTCCGGAGAAGGCGCGCCCCGAGAGAGTGACGGCTTCCTTGTTGAGCGGCGCGGTGACCATGGCATCGGCATTGCCAGCCATGCATAGCTCGGTGGCACGGCGTACGTAGTCGATCGCCGCTAGTCCGTATTCGGCGCGAAGCTGCCCGAAGGCCAGCGTGTGACCGACCGGCAAGTTGCCGGCATCGATGAGGGTACACGGAAGAGCTTGAAGATCGATACTGCTAATGCGGGCCGCGGCGTTAAGAGCGGCCGAGTCCGCTATAAGCAGCCACTGTGCAAGCGAAGCAATAGTTTTGTCGGAGAGAGCCTTGAGGGCGATCTCCGCGCCGATGCCGGCGGGATCTCCGATGCTGATGGCGATGCGCGGGAGGGTCTTCATGCTTGTCCTGAGAGTGTGGCTAGGATATCGCTAAGCGTGGTGGACGAGCCGAATCCGCCGGATTTGGTGATGATCACCCGGCCGTCTGCGGGACCGCCCTGGAGAATGCCCCACGGAATGCCTGGAGCAATCTCGCCGTGGAGAATGGACGAGTGGGCATCGAGAGCGCGGACGGCTGCAAGAGCGGTCTCTCCGCCAGTGAGGATCAACGCCTGTGGATCGAGCCGCTCGAATTCGGCGCGAATGCGAGCATCGTCGCCGGCCTCCCAGCAGATGCGGAGAAGTTGTGCGGATGGGTTCTCGCCGGTAAGGTGATCGAGCTGGAGTCTGGTAACGAGATGCTGTGTGCCAGCGACGATGAGGGTGCGTTCCGAAAGGGGAAGCGGCTGGGGAGGCAGCGGCGCGGGATCGAGGCTGGCGATCGCTTTCGCAAGTCCGGCCGAACCTGCGTAAAGGATATTCAGCCCGGCCGAGCCGCGTGCCAGCCCTTCGAGATCAGTCTGGGTAAGCGCATCGCAGACAAGAATCGACTTGCCGGAGGCGAGCGCCGGCACAATCTCATCAGGTAGGGCGATGATTGCGATGAGCGGACGGATTTCAGGCGGGAACAGCCCAATGAGCGAGATTTGCGTGAGCTGGCCGGCGGCGTCCTGAATGTAGAGGATTCCGTTGCTCACAGTGCGGCCGGCTGCCGGGAAGCTGGGGGCCAGGAGAATCGCCTCTGTGCCAAGCAAGCGGTGGGCAGCGAGAACCTCAGAGCCGAGAGGACCGCGAGCAGCGGAGTCGATCTTCTTGAAAAAGAACGCGTTGGAGTTGAGCTGGAGACCGGCGACAGCTCGAGAAACCGCGAGGGCTGCCTGTTGAGGCGACAGAGATCGGGAGTTGGTGTTGAAAGCCTGAACGCTCTCGGCAGTTGAGTGCAGTGCCTTGGATCCGAACCAGACGCGAACGGAGTGCCCGGCCGAAAGGAAGGCTGCCGCGGCGTCGCTGGCGCCGGTAAGGTCGTCTGCAAAGAGATAAACATGAGACAGATGCGGCGCCGCGAGCGTGGTCTTGGAGAGAGCGGAGCTGACGGTAGGCGAGAGCATCGTGAGAAAATTCAGTTTATTTTCGAGAGTATACATTTATTTTCTAATTCATGGCCATACGTGAGCCAACCAATGCCAATTTGCGGAATGAAGGCTTCAGATTCTGGCAGAACGGCAGGGCTCTCTGGAACTCGTTCGCGCGCGGAAATAGATGCGTATCAATATATAAATCAACGGCTTAGTATGGATTGGTCGCACCGCTTTTCGCGCTCTAGCTGACTGAGCATGATTTTTTTGCGGCATTCCACATTTGGGTGAAAATCGGGGATGGCCGCCGCTCGCGGGGCGATGGCTGGCCTTACTTACCCGGCCTTGTGCCCATTCACAGGTCACTTCTTATCGATTCTTGCATTTTCAAGCAGAGTGACGGCCTCCCCGTCTGCCACCTTTACATCGAGGTCGTGTGCAGTGACCGCTGCATCGCTGATGGTCATACCCTTCTGTGCTTCGATGTGTACGTTATTGAGCGAAATGGTTGTGATTGGGCTCTCCGGCAGACCGACAACGATACCCGCCTGCTTTGCTCCAGTGGCCGTGAGGTTTGTGATCCGAATATCGTGAAAGCGCGGCGTCAGGCGCGTAAGAGGCTGCGCCGCATCGTGGTCGGGAATCTTCGGATAGTACTCGGTGACGAGCACGGGCGTTCCCACGTCTTCCATGGTGAGGTCGCGGAAGTCGAAGTTCCCGATGTCGCCGCCACGGTCGCGATTTGATTTGATGCGGACGCCGCTCGCCGTGCCTTTGAAGTGCACTCGCTCGACGCGGATATTCTGCACGCCGCCAGCGATTTCACTGCCGATCGACATGCCGTGGCCGTGCAGGAAGGTGCAGTCAGTAATCGTAATGTCAGTGCTGGGATCGTCAGGTCCATGCGATCCGGGCTGCCCGGATTTGATGGCAACATTGTCATCGCCCACGTCGATGGTCATATGCGAGATGGTGACGTGATGGGAAGAAAAGGGATCAATGCCGTCGGTGTTCGGCGAGCGCGCTGGCGCTAGAACGCTGCCGTTGCGAATCGTCACGTCGTCTGAGTAATACGGCACGATCTGCCACGAGGCGGAATTCTGCACCGTGACACCTTCAATAAGCACATGCTTGCAATGATCGAGCAGGATGAGCCGAGGCCGCATGGAAGCGGGAAAGTTGGGCAGATTCTTGCGGCTGTAAACGTCGGCCCACCAGGGCTGGCCTGCGCCATCGATGATGCCGCCGCCGCGGATGGCAATGTGCGCAACATTCGTAGCGCCAATAAGCGGCTGCAGCGGCTTCTCCCGCATCTCCTGCATCTCAGGGTAATCGGTCTTATCCTGGCTGCCGAGCAGAGTTGCACCCGTCTCCACTTCGAGCGTGATGCGGCTTTTCAGAACGATCGGCCCGGTCAGAAAAGTTCCGGATGTCAAGCGGACGGTGCCGCCGCCCTTCTTCGCGCAGGCGTCGATCGCGCTCTGAATCGCGTGCGTATCCTTGGTCTTTCCGTCGCCGGCCGCCCCGTAGTCCCTTGCGTTGCACACGGTCGCTGCGCTGGCGGGAATGCTCATACACAAAGCTGCCCACGCGACTGCCGAAGCCACAACTCCCCGGGCTATCAACCGGTTTTTACATCTTGCATTCTTACTCACTTGCGATTCCCCCGAAAGCGCTATTGTACTCGATCCTGAAAAGCCGGTAAGACCCTTATAAAACCTGATGAATTGCGGTGTTGTTTGCACTAGAATTTCCCTGAAGGCGCAGCAAATGGCCTGGAAAGCGGGGAAAAACGATGCGGCCC
>Ga0181516_10000077_pt1 | contig 99733 bp, 77 predicted proteins | sample PEATcosm2014_Bin_25_FD_121104 | JGI IMG/M metagenome (GOLD analysis project Ga0181516, IMG submission 121104) | Peatland microbial communities from MTU Mesocosm Facility, Houghton, MI, USA - PEATcosm2014_Bin01_10_metaG | ecosystem: Environmental > Terrestrial > Soil > Wetlands > Peat | place...
TCGTCTCAAGAACGATTACGACGTGGAGGACCTGGCCCCCCGGCTACAGCTCTACAACTTCTGGAAGGATGCGGAAACCCTCGGTTGCGACCTCCCGAAGGGAGGAAGCGTCTGGCACTACCACCCCACGGAATTCATGGCAAGGGAGTACCCGGTGCCGAAAGCGTTAGAATCTCCGGTCCCAGACGATGGGCAATTGATTTCCTCGGCACAATTGAAGGTGATTACCAGGGCCACCGATGTAAGGATCAAATTGTTCAAAAATGAGTTGAATGATGCATGTAAGGAGAAGGGAATCAATATCGATTTGAGACTCTGCCATTTTTTGGCTCAAGTTGCCCTTGAGAGTGGATGTCTGAAATACGTTGAAGAAATTGCGGATGGGTCTAGGTACGAAGGACGAAGAAGTTTGGGAAACACTGAACTTGGAGACGGGAAACGGTTTAAGGGTCGAGGATTGATCCAAATTACTGGCCGCGCCAACTACAAGAAATTGAGCGAAGCCTACGGAGAAGACTTCACGACTGACGAAGGCGCACTAAAATTGAAAGAACCCCATATGGCTTGCCGAAGCGCTGTTTGGTTTTGGGAGTCCAATAATTTGAACACACTGGCGGATGTTGACAACGGGGTGCAAATCACCTACAGAGTAAACGGTGGGTTCAATGGGTTGGCTGAACGATTGAAATTCCTCAAGCGCGCTTATTCCGCCTACTCCGTGGACAATGAGGAGGGAAGAATAACTCAGCAAGTCGAGAGTGTTCGCAAAAACATGAGCGAGGTTCAATCGGCTTTTGGATCAGAGCCCATCCTAATGCGGCCAGATCGTAAATCGCTATCCAGAGTTGAATTGAAGGAGTACGAGCGAAAAGTCGAGGTAATCAAGAGATCCAGCGGCCTCAAAAACTTTAATCTAACTCTTTACGACTACTTCAACACAGAGAGTAGTATTCAAGAGTTACTCAAAAAGGTGAATTCATGAATTCAAGTTTACTATTCCTAATTCTTAATTTGGCCTCGTCGGCGACGGGGATACAGGATATCTTCTGCACCTCTGAAGCTTCAAATTTATCGGTTGAATGGGTATCTTCTCCAAAAAATGCTGAGGTAGTCGCCATTTCCTGCTCATGCGATTGTACGGGACCAGAAAATAGTCTTGCGATAGTCCAATTTTCAAATTCACGGAAGCCTTCCATCTTATTCTGGGCGGAGGAGTTACGATCCTACCGCCTATTTAGTCCTTCCTCTGATCACCTCCCTGGGATAAAACTGTTCGCCGACAAGGATGATAGCCAAATTGGTAAGGGGGCCATCACAGATAGTGTTATTTGGAAAGGGGGCGGGTATTCTGGGAATGGAGCGATTGCTTTCGCATCGACCGATAAAGTGGATGCTTCCTATATTGATGTTGTTTCGAGCGATCAGGGCGAAATTCGGCAAATTGCGGACAGCACAGTGGAAATTGGACACAATATTGGACTGAAATACTTCAAGGCAAAGGATCTTCCCAAAGCGATCGAACAGCTGCAATTTAGCAGCGCTACTCTCCCGGTTAGGGAATCAACACTACCAATATTTAACGACCTTGGCTTCTTCCTCGAACAAGCCAATCGACCCGCAGAAGCCATACCGGTCCTGGAGAAGGTGATCGCCTTCGACCCTTCCCGCACCCCCGCCTACCTCAATCTGGCTGATGCGTACGCGAAGGCTGGAGACAAGGAGAAGGCGAAGGCCGACTACAGCAAATACGTCGAGCAGATGGAAGCCGCCAAAAAGGGATCCAAGGTCCCCACTCGGGTTCGGGAGTTCCTCAAAGACTGAACGCCTGACCAACACTCTGACCAGACGGCATCAAACCTCCCGCCGCCACGGCGCATCGCCGTGCAGGCGGGCCCGCTGACCAGGATGTCCTGCAACGCCCACCACGTCCGCCGTTGAATCTCGTTAGGGTGCAGGGAGACGGGAGTCTCCCGCAAAGGCGAAGGGGTCCAGGGGATCGCGCCCGATCCCCGGCCAGGGGCCTGGGGCGGGACAGCCCCAGAACAACCGGCGCCTGCCAAGGCGCGAATAGAGCCCCGTGCAGCGAAGGTGGAATCGGTCCTTCTACCTTTCCCGCCCTTCCATCGGGGCTTCGCCGCCGAGGCACGGAGAAAGGGAAATGGGTTTGCCATGAAATCCGCTCGCTCGGGCAAGGCCATCGCGCCGTTCACCCGCTACCAGAAGTTCGTGGTGGGCATGCTCGCGTTCCTGCAGTTCAGCGTGATCCTGGACTTCATGCTTCTGTCGCCGCTGGGGGCCTTCCTCATGCCGCGCCTGGGGATCAGCGCCCGGCAGTTCGGGCTGGTGGTCTCGGCCTACGCCTTCAGCGCGAGCGTCTCCGGCATCCTGGCGGCGGGCTTCGCCGACCGGTTTGACAGAAAACGGCTACTCCTGTTCTTCTACGCCGGATTCGTCCTGGGGACGGTGCTGTGCGGCGTGGCCACCTCCTACGGGTTCCTGCTGGGGGCCCGCATCGTCACCGGTCTGTTCGGAGGGGTGATCGGGTCCATCAGCATGGCCATCGTCGCCGACCTCTTTCCGCTCAAGGCCCGCGGCAGGGTGATGGGATTCGTGCAGAGCGCCTTCTCCGCGAGCCAGGTGATGGGCATCCCCGTGGGACTGTTCCTGGCCAACCACTTCGGATGGCACGCGCCATTCCTGATGGTGGCCGGAGCCGCGACCACCGTGGGGATCGTGATCGCATGGCGCCTGAAGCCGGTGACCGCCCACCTGGAGGCCGCGCGCGGTCGCCATCCATTGCGGCACCTGCTGCGCACCGCCACCAACCGACGGTATCTGATCGGGTTCAGCGCGACCATGCTGGTGGCCACCGGCGGATTCATGCTCCAGCCCTTCGCCAGCACCTTCTCCGTCAACAACCTGGGTGTTCCCATCGCCACCCTCCCCATGGTCTACATGATCACCGGCGCCACGGCGATGGTCGCCGGGCCGCTCATCGGGCGGTTTTCCGATTCGTTCGGCAAGTACCGGACCCTGTTCCTGGCCACCTTCGGCGGGTGTGTCGTGGTGGGCTGGTACACCGGCTTGGGACCGAGCCCCCTGTGGCTCGTGATCGTGGCCAACTGCCTGAGCTTCATCACCATCGCGGGCCGTCAGGTCTGCACCATGGCCCTGATCTCGGCAGTGCCCGCGCTCCCGGACCGGGGCGCCTACATGTCGGTGAGTTCCTCCATGCAGCAGCTCGCGGGAGGGGTCTCCTCGTTCGTCGCCGGATTGATCGTGGTGCAGACGCCCTCGGGACGCCTGGACCACTACCACGCGCTGGGATGGGTGGTGGTCTCCGCCATGCTGGTGACGCTCGCCATGATGTACAACGTGAACCGGCTAGTCCGGCGCCCGGAGCCGGAACCCGCTGTCCAGGCCGGGGCGTGATCGGTCGGATCCCGGTTTCGGGGGATCCAATGGTTCGAACCGCGGATTTCTTCCTTTGCAGCGGACCTCGACCGACACCAAGGAGAGAGACCATGGGCGGCATCCGCAAGATCGACGAGTTCCTGCTACTCCTCCACCGGGGCGAAGTCCCTCCGCATCTGGAGCAGGTCGCGCGGGAATTGGCGGCGAGCTCCGGGGGCCGTTCGCGGATGGCGGAACTCGTCGCGATGGAGGAGGACGTCGTTCGCTCCTTCCCACCCGAGGAGGTGACGGCGGAGCTCCGACGCCGCTTGGGGGATTCTCCCGCTCCTGGAGCCATCCCCGAAAACCGTCGCACGACCTGGTGGATCGTCGGAGTGGTGCTGGCCATCATCGTCGGAGGCCTGGCGGTGGGCATCAGCCTCCTCCTCCCGAGCCTCCCCAAGGACACGAGCATCATCTCCACCTTCGGCCTCGCTCCGCCCATCGCACCCCATCCCGCCGCGGCGGCGAAGGACGGTCTCCCGGGGCGTTGAGCCGCGACCCGGCCTCAGACCCTGTGCTTGAGCACGGTGTCTCGCGCGGTGGCCGCGTGGTTGGGGAAATCCAGCGAGCTGTGGAGGCCGCGGCTTTCCCGGCGGCGCAGGGCGCACTCCGTGATCAGGCGGGCCACGCGTGCGGCGTTTCGAAGCTCCAGCAGACTGGGGGTGATCACGGTGCGCTTGTAGAAGTCCTCCACCTCGTCGCGGATCAGGCGAAGATGGGTCGCGGCCCTTTGGAGGCGGTCGGTGGTGCGCACAATCCCCACGAAATCCCACATGGTGCGTCGCACCGACTCGTGGAGATGCCGGATCACCACCTCCTCGCGGTGGACCTGGGTGCCCTTGCGGTCCCAGCGCCTGACCAGGGAAGCGGGAATCGGCGAGGCCGGAACCCGCATGGAGTGCTCCGCGGCGCGACGCGAGAAGACCACCGCCTCCAGGAGGGAGTTGGATGCCAGGCGATTGGCGCCATGCACACCCGTATGGGCGCATTCTCCGCAGGCGTAGAGCCCGCGGATGCTGGTGCGCCCGTGCAGGTCGGTCTGGATGCCGCCGCACAGGTAGTGGGCGGATGGGGTCACCGGGATCGGTTCCCGTTCCATGCGGATGCCCGCCTCCAGGCAGCGGGCCCGGATGTTGGGGAACTTGGTCCGGGCGTGGGACCCGAGGGATGTGGCGTCCAGGTAGACGCAGGGGTCGCCCAACGCCTTCATCCGCCGGTCGATGGCTCGACTCACGATGTCCCTGGGGGCGAGATCCTTCAGAGGATGCTCCGACTCCATGAACTTCTCGCCGTTGCTGTCCACCAGGAACGCTCCCGCACCCCGCACCGCCTCGGAAATCAGGAACGCGCCGCGCATGGGGTCGAAAAGAGCAGTGGGGTGGAACTGCAGGAACTCCATGTTCGCCACCCGCGCGCCCGCGCGCCAAGCCATGGCGATGCCGTCGCCGGTGGAGACCGTGGGGTTGGTGGTGTGCTGGTAGACCTGCCCCACCCCCCCCGTGCAGACCACGGTGCGAGAGGCCAGCCAGGTTTCGATGCGACCGGTGTCGCGGTCCAAGGCATAGGCCCCATGGCAGGTGAGGGCTTCGTCGTGGGGGGCGGTCAGGAAATGTTGGGTCACGAGTTCCAAGGCGAATCGCCGCTCCAGGATCTGGATGTTGGGATGGGCACGGGCTGCGTCCAGCAGGGCGCGTTCGATCTCCGCACCGGTGATGTCGCCGGCGTGGAGGATGCGCGCCTTGCGGTGGCCACCCTCCCGGTGCAGGTCGAAATCGCCCCCTCGCCCGCCCTGCCTGGTGAACCGCACTCCCCAGTCGATGAGTTCGCGCACGGCGCTTGGCCCCTCCTGCACCAGGGTCTCCACCACCTCGCGATGGCACAGGCCGTCGCCCGCCGCCAGGGTGTCCTGGACGTGGGAGGCGAAATCGTCGTCGTCGGACATGACCGAGGCGATGCCCCCTTGGGCCCAGCGGGTACCGGTCTCGTCCGCGTTTCCCTTGGTCAGAACGACGACCGAGCCCGATTCGGCGACCCGGAGCGCATAGGTGAGCCCCGCGATGCCGCTTCCGACGACCAGGAAATCGACCCGATGTATGGTTGCGGCCGTGGAGCTCTCCCGCTGGTCTGAACGTGGAAGCTTGAAAACTAAACCTTGCCGGGATCCGCGCACCCCCCCGCGTGCCGATTCACCGGATGGAAGACTACGTTAATGCACCAAGGAGATCCCAATGCGCCTGAATCCAAATTTCCGGAGTCTTCTGGTTGTGCTCGCCACCGGTGCCGCGGCTTCCGCTCAGGTCAACATCCTGGCAGCCTCCGAGTACCAGCCCGCTCTGGAGGTGCTGCGCAAGGCCTTCACCGCCCAGACCGGCATTCCCACCCACGCGACCTATGGCAGTTCGGGTGCCTTGGCGGAAAAAGCCAAGGCGCCGGGAACCGACATCTTCCTTTCCTCCGACAAGTCCTGGGCCGACAAACTGGCCAACAGCCCCCGTTCGCAAGGTCCGGTGCTGGTCCTGGCCACGGCACCCGTATGCATCTGGATCCGCGGAAGCGGCCTGGAGCCCGACCCCAAACTGAGCCACCTGTTGCGGGAGACCCCCGGTCGCATCGCCCTGACGGACACCATCGCCTCGCCCGACGGCAAAGCCGCGGTGGAGGCCATGCACAGCCTGGTTGGTTGGCCCGAGATCCGCCGCCGCATCCTCATGCTCCCCGATGCGGCGGAAGTCGGTGATTCCCTGGCCGTGCCCGTTGCGCAACCGGAACCGGAGGTCGCCGGGACGGACTCCGCCAAGGACACCGCCAAGATGGCCTCCAAGCCGGAGGCCAGGGAGGCATCCAATTCGCGGATACTCACCGATGCCTTCCTGCCCCAACCACTTCTGTGGGGAACCCCCATTGCCGGCACGGGTCGTTGGGTGCCCGTCGACACGTCCCTGGCTCCCCCTCTCTACCCGTCGGTGGTCCAGCTGAAATCCATCAATCCCAGCCGCGGGGACGCGGCCAAGGCATTCCTGCAGTTCCTGCAATCCCCGCGCGGAGTGTCCATCCTGCGCGCCAAGGGATTCCTGCCGCCGCCCGGGTAGCCGCTCGTCTACCTTTCAGGGCCCATGAGCAAGACACCGCTCGCCCTCCTGGCCACAGTCATTCTCTACTCCTGCCACGCCACCGAAAAGAAGCCGAGTGGCCCGGGAGCTGCACGCCCCCTCGAGATCGGGACTCCCGGCGGAAAGCTGGTCCTCGCCTCCGAGGGTGGTCCGAAGACGTTCAACCCCATCGTGGAGAACGAATCCTCCTCCAGCGACTTCGTGGGATTGATCTTCTCCGGCCTGACCGACGCCGACGCCCACACCGGCCTCCCCAAGCCCGGCCTGGCCGAAAGCTGGACAGTGGATTCCACGGGCAGGATCTTCACCTTCCACCTGCGCCCCGGCCTGAAGTTCAACGACGGCTCGCCACTCACCGCCGACGACGTGGTCTTCACCTGGACCAAGCTCGTGTTCGACACCGCGGTCCAGTGCGCGATGCGCGACATCCTGGCAGTCGACGGCAAGCTCCCCGAGGTCCGGGCTCTCGACTCCCTCACCGTCGAATTCCACCTGCCCACCGTGTTCGGCCCCTTCGTCTCGGCGGTCGGCGGCGTCCCCGTCCTGTCCAAGGCGCGCCTTTCCGGACGGACCGGCCACGCCTTCAACTCGGCCTACGGAATCGACACCCCGCCCGACTCGCTGGTGGGAACCGGACCCTTCAAGCTCTCGCGCTACGAGGGAGGGAGCCGCGGCGTCTTCGTCCGCAATCCCCACTACTGGAAGAAGGACGCGACGGGACAGGATCTGCCCTACCTGGACACCATCCTCATCACGGTGGTGCAGGACCAGAAGTCGGAGGTGCTGAAATTCAAGGCCGGGGAGATCGACGAGCTGGACGTGGTGCCCCAGGACTTTCCCGTGATCAAGCCCCTGGAGGAAGAGGGGAAGTTCACGGTCCGCAAGCTCGGCCCCACCTTGGCGCAGCTCTTCCTGGTCTTCAACCAGAACATGGACAAGGATCCGAAGGGGAGACCTTACGTGGACCCCGTCAAGCTCGCCTGGTTCCGCGACGTCCACTTCCGCCGCGCGGTGAGCTGGGCCATCGATCGCAAGGCCATCCGCGACATCGTCTGGAACGGCTTGGGGTCGGACGCCAACGGGCCCTTCTCCCCCAGTTCGGGGTACTGGTGGAATTCGAAGCTGGCCCCGCTGGTGCAGAACCTCGACAGCGCGCGAGCGGAGCTCGCCGTCGGCGGGTACGTTCGCGGGCCGGACGGGAAGCTCCGCGACCCGAGGGGGAACCCGATCAAGTTCACGCTCCTCACCAACGCGGAGAACCAGTCGCGGATCGAGACCGCAGGCCTGGTCCGCAAGGACCTGGACTCGCTCGGGATCGACGTGGTGTTCACCCAGGTGGAGTTCAACGCCCTCGTCAGCCGCCTGGATGCGACCTTCGATTGGGACGTGGTCATGCTCGGTCTCACGGGCGGCTCGGAACCCCACTTCGGAGCCAACGTCTGGATCAGTTCGGGCCGCACCCACGAATGGTACCCGCGCCAGAAGACCCCGTCCACCCCCTGGGAAGGGGAACTCGACAGCCTGGTGTCGGCGGGGGTCAGGAACGTGGACACGGTCGTGCGCAAGCGCGCCTACGACCGGCTCCAGGCCGTGGTGCGCGACGAGCAACCCATGGTGTACCTGGGCCATCCCGAGTACATGACCGCGGTACGCGACCGCTTCGGGAACGTGGATCCCACTCCCTTGGGCGGAGCGCTGCACGACATCGAAGAGATCTACGTCAAGAAGTGACGTCGGGCCCCCTCCGTTGAAGCTCTTCGTGCTGCGACGTGTTTTGGCCATGATCCCCATGCTCCTGGGGGTTTCGCTCCTCTCCTTCCTGCTCCTGCAGCTCTCTCCCGGCGATCCCCTGTCCGCCCAGCGCGGAAACCCCCAGGTGCCCGACGCCCTCATCCACCGCATCGAGACCGAGTACGGCTTCGACCGGCCGGTGCCCGAACAGTATCTCCTCTGGCTTTCGCGGACCCTGCGCGGCGACCTGGGCTACTCCTTCAAGTACAAGCGACCCGTGGCCGACGTGATCCGGGAGCGCGTGGGAGCCACCTTGCTGCTCGCCGTCTTCTCCAGCCTCCTCTCCTGGCTTCTGGCCGTTCCCCTGGGCGTCTGGGCCGCCCTGCGGCGGGGACAGTGGCCCGATCGCTTGGTGTCCTTGACGGCTTTCGTCGGAATGAGCCTCCCCAGCTTCTTCCTGGCCCTGCTCCTTCTCTTCGCGGCCTCCGTGGCGCCTCCCCTCCCCTGGTTCGGCCGATTTCCCATCGGGGGTCTGGTGTCGCCGGAATTCGACCAGTTCGGGTTCTGGGCCCGGGTCGGGGACGTCCTCCGGCATCTGCTGATCCCCGGGCTCGTGCTCGCGGTGGGCGGAGTGGCCGGACTCCAGCGCGTGTCCAGGGGCTCCATGCTGGAGACGCTGCGCCAGCCCTACGTGCTCGCCGCCCGCGCCCGCGGATTGTCCCAGCGCTCCGTGCTCTGGCGCCACGCCTTCCGCAACGCGGCGAACCCCCTCATCACCCTGCTGGGCTTCGAGTTTTCCGCCTTGCTGTCCGGCGCGGCCTTCACCGAGATCATCACCAGTTGGCCGGGCCTGGGGCTTGTCGCGCTGGAAGCCGTGCGCGCCAAGGACCTCTTCCTGGTCATGGCCACCGTGCTCATGGGCTCCTTCCTGCTCCTGGCCGGCAACCTCCTCTCCGACATCCTGCACGCCTGGAACGATCCGCGGGTGAAGCTGTCGTGAAACCCGCCCTCCGACGTTTCAGGTCCGTGCTGGCGGCCAACGCACCCGCCCGGATATCCTTCTGGGTGCTGGTGGCGCTGTACCTTTCGGCTCTCCTGGCGCCCTGGCTCGCCCCCTACGCGGGCGACGACGAATCCCGCGCGCGATCCTGGGCGCCGCCTTCGGCCATCCACCTGCGCGAGTTGGACGGATCCTGGCACGCGCCATTCGTGCGCTCCGTGTCCTATTCCTTCGACGACGACGCCCTCCGGGTGTGGAGCGAGGATTCCACGTGTCGGTTCCCCATCCGGTTCCTGGTCCACGGCCGCCTCTTCGGATTGGGAAACCCGGTGGCATCCCCGATTGTTGGTCGAGACGCGGTCGTTGGTGGAGACGCGCCGGCGGCGAATCTCCACCAACGACAGGGGCGTCTCTACCTCCTGGGCGCCGACGCCCGCGGACGCGATCTCCTCTCCCGGATCCTCTACGGCTCCAGGGTGTCCCTGACCATCGGGGTGGTGGGCGTGGCCATCTCCACCCTGATCGCTCTGGTGGTGGGCGGCATCGCCGGGTTCGCGGGAGGATGGGTGGACAGCGTCCTGATGCGCCTTTGCGAAGTGGTCATGCTGGTGCCGGCCTTCTACCTCCTCATGCTCCTGCGTGCGGCGCTTCCCCTGGACTGGGATTCCCGGGTCGTGTACTTCTACATCATCCTCATCCTCTCGTTCCTGGGCTGGGCGGGGCTCGCGCGCATCCTGCGGGGCATGATCCAATCGCTGCGCCAATCCGACTTCCTCGCCGCGTCGCGGGCATTGGGGCTTTCCCCCTGGCGCATCCTCTGGCGGCACGCCCTTCCCCAGACCTTCGGGTTCCTCTCGGTGCAGGCGACCCTCTCCATCCCCGGGTACATCGTGGCGGAATCGGGGCTGTCGCTCCTGGGACTTGGAATCCAGGACCCGCAGACCAGTTGGGGCAACCTCCTGGAGGAGGCCATGTCCATCGCCGAAATCCGTCTGCACCCCTGGACCCTCCTTCCGGGAGTCTTCCTCTTCGCCGCCGTGCTCTCGTGGAACCTCCTGGGCGACGCGCTGCGGGACACCTTCGATCCGCGGAGCCTTTCGTGAGCACGCTGCTTTCCGTGGAGGACCTGGGCGTTTCGTTCGCGACACCCGAAGGCCCGCTCCGGGCCGTGGACGGGATCTCGCTCTCGGTGGAACGCGGCGCGGTCCTCGGACTGGTGGGCGAATCCGGATGCGGCAAGTCGGCCACCGCCTCGGCGCTCTGCGGACTTCTGCCTCCCGGGGCCCGCACCACGGGCTCCGTGCGCCTTTCGGGACGGGAATTGACTTCACTTTCCGAGCCGGACTGGCGATCCGTGCGCGGCAGGAGGATCTCCATGGTGTTCCAGGACCCCATGTCGTCCTTGAACCCGCTGCTCTCCGTGGGGGAACATCTGGTCGAGACCCTGCGGACCCACCAGAACCTGTCCAGGGCCGCCGCCCGGGAAGCTTCCGTCGGATGGCTGCGCCGCGTGGGAATACCCGACCCCGCCGCTCGGCTCGCCAGCTACCCGCACGAGCTGTCGGGGGGCATGCGACAGAGGGTGATGATCGCCCTCGCCCTTTGTCCCGGACCCGACCTCCTGGTGGCCGACGAACCCACCACGGCGCTGGACGTGACCATCCAGGCCCAGATCCTGGATCTGTTGGCGACGCTTCGCGGGGAACTGGGGATGACCATGATCTTCATCACCCACGACCTGGGCGTGGTGGAACGCGTGGCCGACCGAATCGTGGTCATGTACGCGGGAAGGGTCGCCGAGGAGGGAGCGGCCGCGCGCATCCTTTCCGCCCCCCGGCACCCCTACACCCGCGGTCTGCTGGACTCCGTCCCCGGCTTTCGACCGCGCACCGGTCGGCTTCCTTCCATCCCGGGAGCCGTTCCCTCGCGCCGCGATTGGCCCTCCGGGTGCCGCTTCCATCCACGCTGCGCGCATGCCGACGCGGTCTGCGGGGAGAGCGTTCCGGCGGCACCCGGTCCCGACGGCGGAGCCGCCTGCTTCCATCCGGCGGGGGTGCCGTGAGCCTGCTGGAGGTCAGGAACCTGTCGGTACGGTTTTCCGTCCGCACCGGCGTGTTCTCCCGTTCCCGCGCTTGGCTCCAGGCGGTGGACGGCGCGAGCCTGGACGTGGAGGCCGGGACCACGCTGGGGCTGGTGGGCGAATCCGGATGCGGGAAGAGCACCACGGCGCGCGCCATCCTGCGGCTGGTGGAACCCGACACCGGTTCCGTGGTCCTTGGAGGCCAGGACGTCCGCGCGCTGGAGGGTCCGGCGTTGCGGCGATTCCGCCGCCACATGCAGGTGGTGTTCCAGGATCCCATGTCGTCCCTCGATCCGCGCCGCACCGCCTTCCAGGCCGTGTCCGAAGGCCTGGAAGTGCACGGAATCTGTCCAGCCCCCCGGAGGCGGGACCGCGTGGCGGAGATCTTCCGGCGCGTGGGACTCTCCGGCGAACACCTGGACCGGCACCCCCACGAGTTCTCCGGGGGGCAGAGGCAGAGGATCGGGATCGCGCGGGCGCTGGCCGTGGAGCCGAGACTTCTCATACTGGACGAGCCGGTATCCGCCCTGGACGTCTCGGTGCAGGCCCAGGTGCTGAACCTGCTGGAGGACCTTCGCGACGAGCGCGGCATGGGGTACCTCTTCGTGGCACACGACATGGGCGTGGTGCGCCACTTCTGCGACCGGATCGCCGTGATGTACCTGGGGCGCATCGTGGAGGAAGGCCCCGCAGAGGACGTGTGCCGCACTCCGCTGCACCCCTACACGCGCCTCCTCATCGACTCCGTCCCGGCGTTGGGCGCCCGAGCCGGGACGGTTTCCGTCGCCTCGGGCGAACTTCCCTCCCCCCTCGCGCCGCCGTCGGGGTGCGCCTTCCACCCAAGGTGCCCGCTGGCGGTTCCGGATTGCTCGGCGGTCCGCCCCGAGCTGGAAGTGGTGGACGGAAACCGTCGGGTGGCCTGTCCGAGATACCGCTTCTAGTCGGTCTGGCCGGGTTTGAACTTCGTTCCCTGCTTCAGCACCAGGATGGTCACGCGCCGGTTCTCCGGAGCGTAGGGATCGTCGGGCTTGGCGAGCTCCGTGTTCCCGTAGCCGACCACCGCGCTGAACCGCTCGACATCGATCCCGTCGGTGGTGATCCGGTCGCGCACCGTGTTGGCGCGGTCGGCCGAGAGCTGCCAGTTGGAATACCCTCCCGCGGAATAGGCGTAGCTGTCGGTGTGGCCGCCGATCACCATCTTGTTGGGAAGAACCCGCAGCGCGCGGGCGAGATGGGTGAGCGGGTCGATCATGCGTGGATTCAGTTTCGCCGAACCCAGTTCGAAGGTACCGAGCCCCTGGGCGTCGGAGATCTCGATCTCCAGTCCCTGGTCGGTCATCTTCGTCTTGAACTGCTTGCCCAGGGACGCCAGCAGGGAATCCGAATTGAGCGCCGAATCCAGGGCAGCCATCTTCTCGCTCTCCACGTCCTTCGATCCACCCGCGTCGCCCTGCGATTCCTTCTGGGAACTGCTGGAACTTCCCCCCAGGTCCATCGGAGAAGAGGAACCCTCGCGGAAGATGGTCGGGCTGCGGAAGTACTGCGCGATGGCCTGCTTCTGGCTGGAGGAGGTGCTGGAGATGATCCACAGCACCAGGAACAGGGCGAACATCGAGGTCATGAAATCCGCGAATGCGACTTTCCACGCACCGCCGTGCCCCGCATGGTCGTGGTGGCGCTTCCTGCGGGGCGGGGCGGCCTTTTCGGCATCCTTCTCCGCCATCTCAGCCCTTCTTGGCCGCTGCGTTCAGCGCGTCGAGATCGGGCCGGAAGTGGTGGAACAGGGACTTGCGCGCGACTTCGATCGCGACCATGGGGGCCAGGCCTTGGCTGAAGGCCCGGAATCCGCTGGCCAGGCAGGAGAGGTACATCTCCTCCTCCATGTTCACGGTCTCCAGCTTCTGCGCCATCGGATTGACGAAACCGTACGCCGAGAGCACGCCGAGCATGGTGCCCACCAGCGCGGCCCCGATGTGGTGGCCCAGTTCCGCTGGAGGACCGTCGAGCTTCCCCATGGTGATGATGATGCCCAGGACCGCGGCCACGATGCCCAGGCCCGGGAAGGCGTCGGCGATGCGCGCGAGGACCTGCGGAACCTGCTTGATCTCCTTCTCGTGGGTCTCCATGTCGGTTTCGATGGAGATGTCGATGGCTCCGGCGTCGATGCCGTTGACGAGCTGCCGGAGCGCGTCGCAGTAGAAATCCACGGCCTCGTGGTTGGACAGGAACTTGGGGAACTTCTTGAACACCGAACTGCCGTCGGGCACGGACACGTCCTGCTCGATGGAAAGGATCCCTTCCTTGCGCACCTTGTTGTAGAGCTCGTACTGCATCACCAGGATGTCCATGAAATCCTGGCTGGAGAAGCCGTTGGCGAAGATCTTGCCGACCTTCTTCCCCAGGGCCGAAAGCACGTAGGATGGCGTGGCGATCAGCATGCCGCCGATGGCCGCGCCGCCCAGCACGAGGAACTCGGAGGGCTGGATCAGGGTCAGCAGGTTGCCGCCGGCCAGGATGAAGCCGCCGAAGACGCCGGCAAGGACGACGAGGACGCCAATGATCGAGAACATCCCCTCCAGGGTCCCATTCGCGACCCCGACCCGTCAACGGAGAATCGCTCCCTCGTGCCATGAAAAACGGCGTGCCGCAGGTTGCGGCACGCCTCCTTTCACGTTGTTTCGCGCTGGTGTGGGGTCAGTTCCGTTCCAGCCAGTTGGTGAGGATGGCGGTGGCCAAAAACGGCGACCCGGGCGGCATGTTGCTCAGGTCGTTGAATCGGGTGTCGTAACCCCATACCCGGACGGGCACCGAGTAGTACGAGGTGCTGTAGACCGTGGCTCCCGTCGCCAATTCCGGGGTCTGCGCCTGCCACATGCACACGTAGCTTCCCAGGAAGACCACCGAGCGCTGGGGTGGCCCACCCCACTGCTCCAAAAACCGCAGGCTGTTGTGCCATCCACCCTCGTAGCACGATTCGAACCCCGCGTCCGACGTGTTGATGGGGGGGAAGCAGTTGGGGGAACTTTGCTTGTTCCCGGTGATGATCGCGGCGTTGATGCGGATGTTGGCGGCGAGGGCCCCACCGGTGGGAGTGCGGGCGTAGTCCGCGCTGCTGCAGCCCGTGCAGGCAAGCCAGTTCGCGTCCGACCACGGACGTTCCAGCGAGCTGGCGGTGGCCGCAATCCCCGAAGAGGCGAATTTCGCGGTGTCCCAGCTCATCCACTGGCCGGAGAGGACCGTGACCGCGTCGGCCGCGATCTGGGCGTTCATGTACTTGGTGGTGTCGCCGGTGCTGTTCTGCTTGTTGAAATCTCCCATGATGTACACCGGCTTGCCGCAGGCGATGGTCATGTTCCGCGGAAGCCAGGTGGCGTTCTTGATCCGGAAGGCGTTCAGCACCGCGTGCGTGTCCGATGGAACCTTCACGAGCGTCGTCGTGGTGTCGTCCAGGTAGAAGATGCTGTCCTGGTTGCCGGAGGCCGCCAGGGCAGACACGTCGAAGTCCCACACCTTGACCCACCTCTGTTCGCGGCGGTCGTAGAAGACTCGCGGGCCGGTGATCCAGGCCGGTTTCGCGGGCACCGTGGAGTTCAGGACCACCCACCGCGCGGCGGCCGAACTGCGGGTGGCCACCAGCCAGTCGAATTTCTGCCTCCTCAGGGCCGGCGGATCGTTGATGGAATCGCGGATGCCCAGGATGCTGTGGGCGGTACCCACGCCGATGGGCAGGATCAGGGGCGACTGCATGTACTCCGCGTTGCTCACGCCGCCGATCGGCGGCGGCTGGCTGTTGGAGGCCGACGTCATGGCGACCAGGGTCTGGTTCAGCGGTCCGGGTGCGAAGATGGCGGAGGTGTCCGGGGTGAGCTGGTAGTTCAGAACACCGGACGTGCCCGTCTTCTGCCACTGGTAGATGTTCCCAACGGCGGTGATGGGTCCCTGGAAGGCGAGAACCGTCGCACCGCGGAAATAGGCGCTGCTGTTGGTGTGCACTCTCCCCATCACGGTCATGTTCGAACCCGGCGTGATCTCCAGAGGTCCGTCGTAGAAGACGCCGAACTGGTAGATGGGGACCTGGTAGAGGGCCACGGCCGCGACGATCTTCGCCTTCGCTCCGCCGGATTTTCCCGATGCGCTGATCTGCAGCGGGATCTGGTTCCCGCGCATCCCGTTCATGGGGCTGTTCTTCTCCAGGATCTCCTCCTGGCCCATGTTGTTCCCCGAACTCACGTTGGCCGTGCCGTTGTCGCCGGCCTCGGAGAGGTTCAGGGTGGATGCGGAAATGCTTCCTCCGAAGTAGTTCCCGGCCTGGTAGACGGCGTTCGCGATGGAGGCCGAGATGGAGGATTCCGCCGCGTAGCGGGCCTTGATCTTGGTCTTGGCGTCGACGGAGGCCGACATGACGCTTCCCGTCAGACCGATCATCGACATCCCCACGGCCAGGATCACCACCGACAGCGCCAGCACCAGCATCATCGCCACCCCGGAACGGGCGGCGGCACCGATCTTGGATCTCATGACGGACCTCACTGGTTCACCAGCGTGGAGGAATTTCGCAGGGACACCTCGGACTGCACGGTCTGGTAGTGGCGGCCCAGGCTGGACGGATTGACCCGCAGGAGGACCGGATCCGCGTGGCGCGTCCGCACGCGCAGACGGATCTTGGCCATGACGATCGTTCCCGCCCCTCCCGCCGTCAGGCTGTCGGCCCACGCTCCGGTCGGGTCCTGGTACTGGAGGTGCAGGGAATCCACCCCCACCGCGTAGGCACCCTGGAGGTTGCGGTCGATCTTCCGGTACACCGTGTCGTTCGACATCCAGTACTGCACCGAATCCATCGCGTACACCAGGGTGTTCACGTTGGTCTGGACGGAATTCGCCCAATTCCAGTTGGAGGCGAACCAGGTCCCGTCCGCGATCACGAACGGCGAACTGAGCAGCACGCCGTTGACCCACGCCGTGGTCCCCGACGGCACCAGCTTCAGGATCTTCAGGACGATCATGGTGTCCTTGCTGGGGGCGGTCCCGGCGGAGGCGCCCGCGGGGGGGACGCGCACGTCCGTGAGCACGTAGCCGCTGTCCGTGAAGACCCCCGCGACGTTCTTCACCGGGAGGACCAGGAATTTCTGGAACGTGCCGCAGCACGGCATCGTCTGGGGAGCGTTGTTGAACTGGGACGGGGTGGCCACCGTGTCCACGCCGTCGTTGCGGTTCAAGGCGACCTTCACGCGTTCGGAGCCGGAGCCGTAGACCTTGAGGCCTCCGATCCCGGGAGGCAGAGCTCCTCCCGCCATGCGGATGTTCCGCGAAAGCTCCTCCATCATGCCTTTGCCCATCAGGTTCATCTCCGCCACGTCGCGCTGCACCGAGGCGTTGCGGTTCTGGTACTGGAAAACCGTCAGGACGCCCGCACTCACGAGCGCCATGATCACCAGGGCGATCAGGATCTCGATCAGGGTGAATCCGCGGCGCATCTCAGTTCACCCACAGGATGGTGGAGGCCGTCAGGCTGTCGGTGTCGCCCAGCTTCTTGACCGTGATCGCCAACTGCGCGAGCATGTTCGCCGGAAACGTCGTGGCGACGGAATCCGGAGCCACCGATCCCTGAACCGTCACGGAGTACTTGGTGCCGCCCTGCGACGAGTCGGTCCACGACGACGACAGATTCTGCAGCTGGGTCATGCTGTATCCCGTGCGCAGGCCTTCCACGGTGGCCTCCATGACCTGCGCCTCCCCCTCCCAGGAGCGCGTCTTCCCCTGGTTCCCGGTGGAGTACTTGGAGGTCTGGTAGAAGATGGAGATGACGATCCCCAGGATGACCAGCGCCATCATGACCTCGATCATGCTGAATCCGCGGCGGCGCATGTCAATTGCGGTCCAGGGTCGCGAGCCCGGTGGCGGGCAGGAGACCGACGGTGAACGTGTCCGAGAAGTTGGCGATCCCCAATCTCATCTGGAGGTCGTTGTTGATGGAGCCGTCGGTGTTGAAGACCAGGCTCACCGTGCCGGCGGACAGTCCGCTGGAGGCGATGGAATAGGCGAACACCTGCCCCTGCATCTTCGTCCATCCCTGGAGGATGGTGTCGGTGGGATCGTAGACCCCCTGCACCCCCACGTCCGAATCCACGAAGCGCAGGTACTTCAGGCCGGTCACCGCGACGCCACCCGACACGAATTGGTTGGTCGTGTCCAGCGCGATGGCCACCCCGGAATTGCGCTGGCGCGTCACGGCGTCGCTGCGTGCCAGGTGGAGGGCCGTGAACATGTCCTCGATGGCGGCTCTCGCCTGGGATCTCGCCTGGAGCTTGACGACCCCGCCGATCGCGAGGGAGGTGACCACCCCCACGAGCACCAGCACGATGAGGACTTCCACGAGGGTGAATCCTCCGAACCTGGTCCTTCCCCGGCGAATTTGTGGACGCTCTGCCATGATCCCATGGTCTCATTTTCCGATCCACTTCGCCAGCCCCGGCCCGCAAGGCGACCCGCAGGCCGGAACGGGGATCGCGGAGGCGGGAGATTAGGTTTCCAGTCCGACATCCATGAAGATCCTGTTCATCGCCTCCGAATCCCATCCTTACGTCTCGACTGGAGGTCTGGCCGGGGTCGTGGGCTCCCTCCCCAAGGCGCTGGCGCGCGCGGGCCACGAGGTGAAGGTGTGCATCCCGCTCTACGCCCGGATCGACCGCGCCAGGTTCGGCATCGCCTTCCGGCAGACGCTGTGCGTGCACATGGGCGGCGCGGAGGTGTGGTGCGGGTTGCACGAGTGCGACCACGGATCCGAAGTCGGCGCATGGTTCATCGACCACGCCGCGATGTTCGGGCGTCCGGGGATCTACGACGAGGGTGGACGGTCCTACCACGACAACAACGGTCGTTTCGCCTTCCATTGCAAGGCCGCGCTCCAGGCCTGCAAGGACACGGGTTGGATTCCGGACATACTCCACGCCCACGACTGGCAGGGGGCGCCCGCCATGGCCTTCCGGAAGACCTGGGACGCCTGGGGGTCGCCGCTGGAGCGGACCGCCTGCGTCCTCACCCTTCACAATCTGGCCTACCAGGGACAAGGCGAGCGGGGAGTCCTTTCCTGGATGGGCATGGGTCCGGAGCACTACATTCCCGAGGAGTTCGAGGACCACGGGGGAGTCAACCTCCTCAAGGCGGGGATCCATTTCGCCGACGCCATCACCACGGTGAGTCCCACCTACGCCCGGGAAATCCAGGGACCCGTGGGCGGGCAGGGTCTCCACGAATACCTGCGGCGACGCTCGGGGGACCTGTTCGGAATCCTCAACGGGATCGACACCGACACCTACGACCCTTCCACGGATCGCCATCTCCCCTACCGCTTCTCCGCCTCCGACATGTCGAGCCGGTGGGAGTGCAGACGCGAACTCCAGCGTCGTCTAGGGATGCGGGACGACGACACGCGCTGCGTGGTCTCCATCGTGTCGCGGCTGGCACCGGGCAAGGGATTCGACCTGATCGAGCCGGCCATCGAGCGGGCCATGCGCCAGATGCAGATGCAGTTCGTGCTGGTGGGCTCCGGCGACCCCCACTACGAATGGTGGGTGGGCGATCTGCAGCGTCGTTTTCCCGGGCTCGTGGGCAACTGGGTGGGATACAGGGAGGACCTCGCCCACTTGGCCTACGCGGGATCTGACCTCTATCTGATGCCCAGTCTCTTCGAGCCCTGCGGACTTTCCCAGATGTACGCCATGCGCTACGGGACGCTCCCCGTGGTGCGGCGCACGGGAGGTCTCGCCGACACCGTCTGGAACTACGTGGAATCCGACGGCGGCGGCGACGGGTTCGTGTTCGACGACTACCGCGTGGACGCACTCTACTACACCCTGGGTTGGGCGGTGAGCACCTTCTTCGACCGTCGTCCGCACTTCGAGACAATGCGACGACGGGTGATGTCCAGGGACTTCTCCTGGGACGCCTCCGTCCCCCGCTACGAAGAGGCCTACGCCCATGCCCTGCGCAAGGCGGGAAACTAGACCGGTCCGCCTTCCTCCCCCGCGGAACCCTGGGAAGGGAAACCCGGGTTCCTCATCTCCTCCCACGGAGGAAGAGGTCGGGGAACCCATCCTCCGGGTTCCGCCACCCAGGACAGGATCTGTCTTCCGTTGGAGACCACCGCCCATCGGGCCGGCAGCAGCCGGAGGTACCGCCTGACCTGGGCGGCCACCTGGGCGTCCAGCGGAATCCCCGGAGCCTTGCATTCGGCGAGGAGGACGGGAACGGCGGTTCCTCCCGCGGCGGAGAAAACGGCGACGTCGACCCGATCCCGGACCTTGCGATCCCGGGAAGAGAGCGACATCTCCAGGCGCAGGCACTGGCGCGGAACGCCCAGGTCCTCCACCAGGTGGCGGACCAGGGCCTGGCGGACCGGCTCTTCCGGCGCTCCCCGGACGGATTTCACCGCAAGACCGCGCCCTCGATGTCGACCTCCAGGAGAAGCTCCTCGGCGCGCTCCACCTCTTCCCGCAGCGAGAAGAGGTTTTCCCCGGGAAGGGCCGACCGGGTGGAAAGCCATTGGCGGTACCAGGCCAGGCTCGCGGCCAGGTTGACCCGGAAGGTCTGCAGCTTCTCCTGGTCCCTGGCGTTCTCCGGATGCGATGCCTCGCGCAACCGGTCCAGATGTTCCAGGTAGAGGGTCAACTCGGCGGCGAAGGCGTGCGGACGATGCCCGGGCACCAGGGACGGAATCCGTCCATAGATGTTGTCCACCATCTCCGCGAGCGAATAGGTGCGGTCGAACCAGGCGATGTTCGGGCCCGGGCAGACGCTCACGGGCTGCCGGGATTCCGTCCGTTCGACGCCCGAAAGGGCCGCGTTTTCCTGGCGGATGAATTCGATCGCTCCGTTGCCCAGCTGGTGGCAGATGCACTCCTTGACGGCCACGTTCCGGACTTCGGATGCCGCCATGCCGCCGATCTGCTCGATCTTGCGCCCCTGGTACTCCTTGGACGCCGTGCAGATGGGCGTGGGGGTGAATTCGGTGTTGGACACCAGGAATCCCTTGGGGCAGGCCGATCCCGGATTCCCCTCGGAGAACCGGCGCCAAAGCTCCACTTCGGAAGACGATCCGCGCAGGTTGTTGAACGGCACTCCCAACGGGGAACTGTCCGACAGGTAGATGTCCTCGGCCTGGCTCCTGGCCAGGAGCTCCCGGGTGTGCCGATCCACGGGAGTGGCCTCCGGCACCAGGAGGAAGGGGGATCCCCAACCCGTGGCTTCCATCCCGAAGTCCTCCAGCATCCGGTTGTGCTCGGCGGCGTTGCCCAGACCTCCCTGGACCGTGATGGCCGGGACGTGGCCTGTGACGGAATCGGGCACCTCCCAGCCCTTCTTGCGGTAGTAGCCGGCCACGAGGGAAGAGAATTCCTCCTGGAGGCGATGGCGCTGGTGGCGGAATTCGTCCACGATGGGCCCCAGAAGTTCGCCGTCGGAGGCGAAGGCGTGGCCGCCGCAGTTGAGCCCGGACTCGATCCGGAACTCGCGGACTTCCAGGCCCTTCTTCCCCAGGAATCTGCCCTGGGTCAGGGCCGAGCGGAAGTCGGAAACCTTGATCACCACTCCCAGGCCGGCTTCCTCGCCGCCTTGGCGGTAGAAGCCCGGGAACTCCTCCATGGTGCCGTAGAGGGTGGGATTGATCCCCGCGGAAAACACCAGGTTCCCGAGGTTCTCGGAGAGCGCGAAGCCTTCCAGAGCGAGCTTCGCGTCCGAAAGCCGCGGCTCCACGATGGTTCCGTCCGGTCGGACGGCCCGGCGATCCAGCTTGGTCATGATGTTGGCGTCGATGGAGCCCGGCTCCATGCGTCCGGAGAGTTCGATCTCCGCGCGGACGCGTTCCGTCGATCCGGAAGGCATGGCCAGGAGACGAACCCACTCCACCTTCAACGGCGATGTGTCCGGAAGCATCCGGAACCATCGGGTCTTTTCGGAATCCTCCGAGAAGGGCTGGGCCCGCAACTCGACCATCTGTCGTTGGACCTGGTCGTTCAGGAAATCCAGGTAGCGGCGGATCCTCTCCGCCCGTGCCTTCGGATCGCGGGGATCCACCGACTTGAAGGGGATGCTTCTGCGTTCGGCGTGGAGCCGGTGGACCTGCTCGATCAGGATGTCGTCGACCAGCGAAATCACGGAGGAGATGCCCCAACGCGCCACCCGCAAGGGCGTGTCGATGCTGTGTCCGGTCCCCATCACGGGGATGTGGAAACGATGGGTGCGTGGATAGACCAGTCGGCTCGAGATGGGCATAAGGCACATTCTACCCGTTCCGACCTGCCCCACGGTGTAAAATGCTGTCATATCCCCATTCACCCCACCCCCCCTTGACTTGGGAACATTTGAGCAGTATCTTGTCGGGGATGAATTCCCCCATTCTTCGTGCTCCCTCCCCGGACTCCATGTCCAGCGTCTTGGATTGGCTGGCTCTTTCCCATGTGGAACAGGTGGGATCCGTTCGGGCCTTGGCTCTGGTGGAAAGATTCGGTTCCCCGGCAGGTGCGTTTTGCGCGACCCGCGCGGAACTGGAAGAGATCCCCTCCTTGGGGCACGAAGCCATCCAGGGCTTGCTGAACGGTCCCGACCGGGAATGGGCATCGGATCAGGCCGAACAGGCCCAGGCACTCGGCGCCAGCGTCATCCCCATGGACCATCCCGAATACCCCGAGCCCTTGCGCTGGATTCCCAGTCCTCCCCCCGTGTTGTTCGTGCACGGTGTGCTGGAACTGACCCACCCCAGGCCGGTGGCCGTCGTGGGTACGCGTCGTCCCACGGGGATCGGCCTCGATACCTGCCACCGGCTTTGCACGGCCTGGGCTGCCCGGGGCGTGCGCATCGTGTCCGGACTGGCCATGGGCATCGACGAGCAATCCCACCGCTCCGCCCTGGCCGCCCGGGGGGAGACCATCGCCGTACTCGGCTGTCCTTTGGACGAAATGGGTACCACGGGTCGGGGTCGTCTGGCCCAGGAAATCAGTCGTCAGGGTCTGCTGGTCACGGAACACGCTTTCGGAGCGCCTGTGGTACCCCCGAATTTCGCGCGCCGCAACCGGATCATCGCCGGGCTTGCCCAGGCGGTGGTGGTGGTGGAAGCCCCCCGTGCCAGCGGGGCCCTGATCACGGCGGCCCACGCCCTGGAACAGGATCGGGAGCTTCTCGCTTGTCCCGGCCCGGCAGGTGGGACCAGTTGGGAGGGGTGCTTCCATCTCCTGCGACAGGGGGCCAGGCTGTGCGCCGGCCCGGAAGATCTCCTGGAAACCATGGGTTGGCTCTCCACGACACCCATGGAAGCCGACCAAAGTCCATCGCCCGTGGTTAAATTGCTGCGCCGCGGGGATGCCACCGCGGAGGAGATCGCCTTGCGCCTAGCCATCCCGATTTCGAACCTCCAAGGCGAACTCGTCCTGCTGGAACTGTCCGGGGCGGTGCGCCGCTGCCCCGGAGGAAGGTTCACGGTGCGCCCTTGAGCAATCCGGAGTCGTTTCCATCCCGTCCGGAGCTCTTGCCGCGACGCAAGCTTCCCATCGGCCGCTGGGTGGGGATCGTCTTCCTTCTGTTCACCCTCTACGCCTGGACCTTCGGACCCTACGGCGTGGTCCGGCAGCGTCGTACCGCCATCGAGTTGGATGATCTCCGTCGGCGCAACGATTCCCTCCGCATCCGGCTGCACGAATTGGCCGACAGTCTGCACCTGTTGCGAACCGATTCCGCCACCATCGCCTCCCAGGCCCGCAACCAGGGGTTGGTGCTTCCGGGAGAGGTTTCGGTGCGCTTCGTGGACACCACCCGGTAGGGGCCGAGATTTTGCGTCCCTACCGGGGCCGCGTTCTCCCGCGGAGGCGACGTGTCGGCAACAGGGGAATCGTGGGTGCCTGGAACACGAAAACAGCTCCGCACGGCTGGCCTTGGGCCTCGTGGATCCAGGACACGACAACTTCGGTGGGAAGCCAATTGCCGGATTTGGTTCCAAGCTCCAGCAGCAAGGTCCGGAAGGTCTCGCCGCTTCCGGGAACAGCCAAGTCGTTCAGGTCCACGGGAAGTCCGGGAACCCGGGCGGGCAGCAGCGACACCGCGCGATTTTCCACCTCGTCGGATGTCCAGCCGAATTTTTCCACGGCGGCTGGACTCCAAAAGACCACCTTCCCCACGGAGTCCAGGACCATCAAAGGGTGGAGGTCGGCGGCGGGCTGGCGCGTGGCTCCCACCACCCTCGCCCAAAGGTCCGGGTCCATCTTGTGCGCCGGGATGCCCGTGGCTTCGATCAGGGCTCGCAGGTCGGCGGGACGCACTTTCCGGCGACCTCGCTCGACGCGCACGAAGGGAAGTCGACCGGACTCCATCCAGTTGATGACCGTCTGCGCAGTGACGCCCAAGAGGCGAGAGGCTTCTCCCGTGGTGAGCACGCTGGCCAAAACCTAGCCAAACTTCGGAACAGCCCTGGGCGGAGCTTGGGCGGTCAGTTCTTGCGCAGCCACCCGAGGCGGTAGACCTTGTTCAGCCATCCCGTCCATGTTTTTCCGTTGGCGGACGGACGCCGAAGGATGACCCTCTCCGCATAGACCCCGGAGGCGGCCGTTCTGCCTTGAGCGGAACGGCCATCCCAGGCGATCCACGCCTCCCATTGCCCCGAAGGATCGGTGGGCAGGGTTTGAGCCTGGCCCGCCGCCATGAGATCGTCCAAGCTTCGCGACACGACATGGGTCCCCAGGTTGTCGAAGAGGACGACATCTCCTCCCAACGGCCCGTTGGACAAAATGTGCGGGCCGATGCGCACCACTTGCGGATCCACCGCGCTTCCATCGAGCGCTGTCCAGGCCGTGGAACCCGCCGCCCGCACCAGGATTTGGATGGTGGACCCCGAGGTGGGGGTGGTCCCGCCGGTGGCGTCCACCCATTGGCCGGGAAGGAAGTCCAACGAGAACCGGGGGGGGCGCTGCCCGAACACGACCGCCTGGAAATGCCCGGCTTCCAGGGCGATGTTGCCCGAGGTGTCCCGGAGTCCGGAGGACCCGGGATAGGCCTGCACCGCGTCTCCCCTCAGAAAGACGGTGCAGGCGGGGTTCGTGGGATCGAAGGTGATCCATGCCGTCCGACCGTCGCTGGACTGCGTGGTCTGCACCCCCACGACATCGAGCACGGTCCCGGTCGCACCCCGCACCCGCAGGATCGTGCCGCCGCCGAATCGGACGGGCTCCGAGAAATGGACCTCCAAGGTGTCCAGAGTCGCTCCTGGAGCCGCGTACCCCAGTCGCGCGAAGTCGACCACGGGAGCGGCGCTATCCGCGATGGCGAAGGGCAACGTGTCCACGGAACCGTCGTCGTACACGTCCATTTGCTGTCCAGCTCCCGGTCCGGAGGTCGCCCCGAAGGGCCACAGCACCGGAATCCGCAACGTGTCTCCGCTCCAGGTCCCGGAGGTGCTGTCGATCGCGTGGACCTGCATCCCCCCGTTGGAGCCGGGCCAGGAGAGCAGGAAGGGGTGGCGATCGGAGGGCGGATTCGACCATGCCAGGACCACCTGGTCCACCTGGCCGTCCCCGTTCCGGTCGGTGGCCCATGCCAGCACCGGAGCCCGGTCGCCCGCGTGGAGCGGCACCCAGGGTGCCGCAGGCGCGGCGGAATTTCCCGCGCGATCGCTCCAGGCAACGTCGCCTGCACCGGAAAGCCGCAACGAGTCGCCGGCCACCAGCAATCCGGACGGAATCAGGAGGGTCCAGTGGGCGGAGTCCACTCCCGCGATCCGGACGGAGGCCGCGGGCAGGGAAAGGCCGCTCAGCACCAGCAGGTCGCGCACGGGTGCCGGACCTTCGTGGTCGAATTCCGACATGCGCAAAACCAGAGTGTCGACCGCGGCGCCGGTCCGGAGAGTGGCGGCGCGCAGGGCAGGTCCAACGGAATCCGTCGCGACCACCGTGTCCGAGGTCCCCGATGCTCCGCTCCCCTTGCGGAACACGATCTGGCCCGCACCGCCGGGGAGATTCCCGGAACCCGAAAGGGATGGAATGGCGAGGGTCGCCTGCAGGACGGAACTGTCGGAAGGCGACCGCTGGATCTGCGAGGCGGGTATGGCCTGCGCGACGCCTCCCCAGAGGAGGACCAAGGAATCGGGGAGATCCTGGTCGCGCACGGCACGAGCGAATCGTATCGAAACATTCGTCGCCTCGCCGATTCCCGAGGGATCGCGGACGACCGACGAAACCATGGGGTCGGGCCGGGAGGTCGTCGCCACTGGAACTTGGGGAGAGCATGTGCCGGAAGGATTGCCCGAAAGATCGACGACGGCGTTCGGAGTGGCGATGGCGACCGCGGATCCCGCTGGGAAGGCGCTCCCCGTCAGCACCCATTCCAGCACGGTGGGTGAGACATTCCGGACCGAGAGGACCGAAGTCGGCCCCGTCCCGCCGACGACGGCGAACGGCCACCCCGCGGGCAGCCGGATCGGCTCCGAGAATTCAAGTCGGGCGGTGTCGTTCCCGGCCGCGAAGCGCTCCAGGACGGAGGCGGAGAGCAAAAGCGGTGACACCCTGTCCGACACGGCGAAGGTGTCTGAAATCGAAAGGTTCCGCCCCCCCGTGGTGACGTGCAGGACGAGGATCCCCGACCCCGATGCCGCCCCGCCCAGGCCCGCAGGCGCCGCGACCAGAAGGGTCCGACCGTCCGCCGATGCGGAAACGGCGGCCAGGGAAACGGAATCCGCCACCCCTCCTCCCAGGTTCAGGACCAATCGGCTCGGGGACGCTCCCGTGTCGAGCGAGGAGGACAAACGGATTTCCACCGAGTCGGGAACGCCGTCGCAGTTCGCGTCCACGGTCCAGGCGCTGTCCACCGAGGGCCATGGCAGCGGGGCGGAGAACCTCACCGCGACGGTTGCCGACGTCACGATGGAGCCGGGGATGGACGCGGAGGCGTAGGCATCGGTGGTGTCGGCGAGGCTGTCGGAGACCCAGACCTGGGCGGTTCCGTGCAGCAGGGAAAGGGTCGTGGTCGGCGCGGCCCCAGTGGCGGAGGACCAGAACTTCAGGCCGGGAACGCCCGCGGACACAGCCACGGTGGCGACGGTATCGAGGGTGTCGTTCGCGGAATCCAGCAGGAACACGGCGACGGGTTTGCGCTGCGAGGTCCACACGTCCACGGGCCCCGCGGGGCTCCAGGCGAGGTGGAGGGAGCGCGGAGGGACCTTCATGGTGTCCACCGTCACGTCGTACCTCTGCCAGGCGCAGGCGCAAAGCGGCGTGCTGCGATCGGCCCAGAAGGCCCACTCGTGGGAGGTCGTCCCCTGCGGATCCGGGAAAACCTGCGCGAAGCTCACCGAATCCACGCGCCCGCCGATGGGGGTCGTGGGCACGAAGGCCGGGCTGTCGCGCTGCACGTTCATGGCCGTGACGTCCGGCGTGCCCCAGGTGCGACCCGAGAAGTGGACGGGGAACGTGTCCTGCTTCACCGAGGTCGCGGGGCTCGGCAGCGGTCCCGTGAAGGTGAAGGCCACCGAACGCGGGATCTGGGGCAGGTCGCCATCCGGGGTGTACCCGTAGATGTGCACGCCGTTGGAATAGGCGGCGATGTAGGGGTCCTGCACGTAGGCGACCACCGGAGCCCCGTTTCGCATCTGCACTTCGTCTGGACCGGCCCACAGGTCCGCCAGGGTCATGTCCACTCCGGGGAAGGCGACCGGCGTGGTGTGCGGCACCAGCGACCATCCGGTGTTGAACACGGACCAGGGTTGGGGGTTCCAGTTGCTGTTGTCCATCTTCAGCTCGATGCGCGCCCGACCGGCCACGGGCAACGTGTCGTTGATGACGATGGGGAGGTACCAGTAACCGGCCTTTCCGGTCACGGCCACCGCCGAACCGACGGTCACCACGCCACTACCGGACTGGATCACGGTGCCGGTGACGCCGAAGATCGCGTCGTCGTTGGTGTGTGCCACGACCGTCGCTGCCGTGGTCGCGTCGGTCTGGAAGTAGAGCCGGAGTTGCAGCCCCACGTAGGGCTTGTTCTCGTTGTTGGCCACCTCGACGTAGAAGTGCGCGCCGGCACCGCTGTTGTTCTTGTTGGTGGCCAGGATCTGGATGGTGTAGTTGGCGAAATCCGTCTGGGTGACGAAGCGGTAGTCCAGTCCCCCGCTGTCGTCCTTCGCGCCTCCCGACACCACGTCGTAGCGGTAGGCGGTGTTGGGGGCCAGCCCCTTGAGCGTCACCTTGTGGAACCGCCCCGGCACGCCTTCGTCGTCGCCCACCACGGACACCTTGGCGGAAGGCGTCGCTTCCGGGTAGTAGTCCACCTCCGAAGTGGAGGGAACGTCCGTCCACCAGAAGATGGTGGCCTTGACGGACCCGATGTTGCACGCCTTGACGTCGGAGATCGAAGGGAGAGGTGCCGCCGCGCTGGTGGTGGTGAACTGGTAGTCGCGACCGCGATTGTTGTCGGAGGACACCATGTTGTAGATGTCCGTCCCCTTGAACCAGAAGTAGTAGGTGGTGGCGGGCGAAAGCCCCGTCAGGGTGGCGGACTTGTTCTTGCCCAGCGCTCCCACCGCGGTTCCCACCGCCGGTCCGCCCGGGCTCAGGCTGTAGCGGAGGGAATCCATGGACAGCTTGTCGGTCTGCCAGGAGACGATGGCGGAGGTGTCCGAGACCCAGACCACGACCACGTTGGAGAAGACGGGACCTGTCGTGTCCGGGGGAAGATCCAAGGCCAGGTACTGGGAGGGCAGCACCACCTGCGCCGCGAAGTCGATGCAAGTTTCCGTCACGTCGTACTTGTCCCATTCGTCGCGCAGAAGTTGTCCCGGGATGGATCCGCCCATCAGGGCTCCCTTGGGCGAGCGGTACGGGTAGGGAATGCCGCCGGCGTTGTAGCCCTCGGGATTGGCGATGCGGTTGTGCGGGTGCTGCAGATTCTTGGATCCCGCCCCCATCTGGAAGCTGATGTCCCAGGGATTGGCCCCCAGGTTGTAGTTCATGTTGTCCAGGATGACGTTCCAGTAGTTGGACGCCGAGGCCGCGCTGTCGCCCTTGATCATTTCGTGGTAGGCCACGATGGGAAGCAGGCCTCCCAGGTTGTAGCGGTTCATGCCCCAGGTCTCCGAAGTCCAGACCAGGTCGTAGGGCCGCATGACATGGACGTTCGTGCCGGCGTAGGCCGGCCCCCCGTTGGTGCTCTCCGAGGCGTAGCGCGTCCCCACCAGGGCCAGGATGCGCGCACGCATGTCCTGCGCCTCGGCGGGCTGGATCTTCCATTTGGCGGCCAGGGCGTCGGTCTTGTAGAAGAGGTCCCACAGCGCCCAGATGGGCTGGATGAAGGTGTTCTGGTAGTCCATGACCCATCCCCCCGGCGAGAAGAGATGGGAGGAGTGCATGGCCAGGAACCCCGCCTTGAACGTCGCCTGATTGAACACGTACCCGGGATTGTTCCCGTAGGTGGTGTTCTCCATCAGGTCGTACTTGTAGGAGGTGTCTCCGGTGGCGTACCAGAGCCCCGTCGCGGCCCAGGCGAGGTCGTCGTCCCAGCGGCCTTCGGTGACGTAGAAGGCGGTGGGGGCGAATCCCGGGGTGGTCCGGTTCGGGATCACCACCTTGGCGTAGATGCTCTTCGCGATCTGCAGACAGGAATCGGCATAGACCGGGTCGAACGGGACCCAGGCCTTGGCGAACAGGGCCAGCGACCCCGCGTAGGCCGCCGCCACGGCGGCGCCAGCCCCGGCGTCGACGGGTCGCGGAGGACCGCCTTGGGCGATGGGGGCCGCATCCTGCTTCTCGGGCTGGTCCCAGTACTGGTGGTCGTTGCTCCAGACGCCCACCTCCTGGTACATGTCGTTCTTCGCGACCAGTCCGTCGGCCAGGGACGCCCTGTAGAGCTTCACCACGTAGTCGGCACCGATCTTGGCTTCGCGCAACAGGTCCGGAATGCCGTCGTTTCCGAAAGGAATCGTGTCCAGATAGGACGATCCGTACCGGTCCTCGGCCTTCTGGGGCCAGAGGGTGTAGGCCAGCATCAGGTTGGTGAAGGCGTAGGCGTCGGTCTGGCCCACCTTGAAGTAGTCGCCGCAATCGTACCAGCCACCGGCCAGACTCCCCGCGTTCGCGGCGCCCCCGGGCCTGCCCGATCCGTCCTTGAGATGGCTGGGCCCGTGCATCCAGGAATCGTTGTCGCCGGAGCGCTCGATCCCGAAGTACTTGAGGGAGTTCTCGAAGACGTCGTTGTAGACGGTCATCCGGATGTCGAAGGGATGGGACGTGTCGGGACCCACCGCCACCCGGAAGGTGCCGGAATCCGTCAACGCGCCGAAATCCGCGGTCCAGACGGCCTCGCTGGAGGTCGCCGAGGCGGAATCGGTGTCGTTGGTGTTCTGGAACTGGTAGAGGGGCGTGATGGAGTTGTAGTAGCCCTTGATCAGGATCCGTCCCTTGTAGGGGAACGTCCCCTGGTTCTGGAGCGTTCCCGCGAAGGCAACGGTCCCGTTGGAACGAACCACGCTGAAGGTGGTGGCCTTCGGCGCGCCCACGTAGGCGCGCTTGTGCGGGTCGTCGTTGCGGTACCCCACCTGGTTCACCCGGACGGGGTCGATGCTCAGGTTGGCGGAATCCAACGCCCGCCGCCCGCAGGTGGCGCAGGTCAGGTCAATGGTCCCGGCGAGGGCATGCCCCGCGAACAGGCCCACCCACAGGAGGGAATGGATCACGCGCATGGCAGCCGTCCCCCTACTTGGTCGGCCGCTTGAAGCCGAGCTTGTACACCTGGTTGAAGATGCCCGTCGCGGTGCCGCCGTGGAGCCCCGCCCCCTTCAGCACCAGGCGCATGAGATAGATCCCGCTGGAGGACCATTCGCCGTTTTCCGTCATTCCGGTCCAGTTGATCTTGACCTGGTACATGCCCGATGGGTCGGTGGGGAGCCTGTCCTGGGCGGCCAGGGCGGCGATCGGGGAGAGATCCAGCGAGGCGACGAAGATCCCCGCGTTGTCGTAGATGTAGACCGACCCGCCGATGGGGTTGTTGATGGTGATGGTCGCGCCGATCACGTGGGTGGTGTCCGACACGGCGGTGCCGTCGGTGTTCAGCCACACGGCGTCGCCGCGACCGCGCATCCAGACCTGCATCGGCGCCCCGGACGGAGGATTCCACCCGGTGTATTCCATGTAGTTCTGGAAGGTGAAGCTGATCTGGATCGGGCGCAGCCCGAAGCTCACGGGCACCCAGCGGGTGAGTTCCGGGACGACATTGCCGAAATGGTCGGACACGCTGCCCGCGGAAAACGCCGCCGAATCCCCCCTGCGCAGCTGGATGGTGTCGGAGGACATCAGGATCTGTTCTCCCAAGCCGTCGGGATCGGGCTGGTCGTTCAGGGCGACCACCGGATTTCCGATCCCGAGATATCGATGGCGCACCAGCGATCCGGAACCGCTCCAGTCGATGGGCTCGCTCCAGCGCACGTGCAGCGTGTCGGGGGCACCGGCCTGGGCGGCGTACCGCACCGTGGCGGAGACCAGGACCGGGGCGACGCTGTCGTACATCGGGAAACTCCACGCGCCGGCCGACAGCCATTGTCCCAGGTTGGTCGTGGGAGAGGCTGTGACGCCCTGGGCGAAAGGCCCGACAGGGATGGTGGTCGACAAGCCGTCCGGGTTCAGGTTCCACGCGCCGCTGTCCACCTTGGCCGTGTCGAAGCCGTTGGAGGCGGATGGCCAGAGGAGGAGCATGCCTGGCCGCGTCTTGGGAGTCTTGGAGAAGACGACCACGGCCTGGTCCACCGCGCCGTTGCCGTCGATGTCCCTAAACCAACCGTAGAGGGGTGCGCGTTCGCCTCCGGTCACCGGAATCCACGGCTGGGCCGGGGCCACGGGCCGCCCGCTCCTGCCCTCCTCCCATTGTTCCGTGGGGACGGGCCGGACCGAATCGCCCGGGGCCGCCGATCCCGACGCGACCGGAAGGAGCCACTGCGTGGGAGATAGGGAGTCGGGGACGGCCACGGTCCCGAGTTCGGTGGCGGGTTGGTCCAAAAGCCATCCAACGCCCACCCCGCGCCGGACGGGTTCCGAGAAGAGGAGGCTCAGGGTGTCGTCGCCGGATCCGTACCGTAGCCCCGCGGACACCAGCGCCGGCCCGACGCTGTCGGAGAGCGGGTAGGGACCGGTGGCCTCGCCCGATTTGAACAGGGAGATGGCACCCGAACCGTTGGCGCCGGAGCCCGTCGTGATCCCGAAGGAGAAGGGGACGGGCAGGGGGATGGCCAGGAGGGAGTCCGTCGCCTGGGCCATGGACACCGCGACCATGCGCGCGGAATCGCGGATCCCGAACCGAACCAGGACGGAATCCGGCAGGTCTGCGGCCGAAAGGGTCTTGCCGAAGACCAGCACCACCTCGTCGGCCCTGCCATCGCCGGAGGCGTCCTGGATCCAGGCCGCCCCGAAGGGCGCGGGCCGGGAGAGGAGGGACACCTCGCGGAAGAGGGAGGGGCAGTCCAAGGCCGGATTGCCGGACGGATCCGTGGCGGTGGCGGGTGCCAATTGAAGCGAATCGCCGACTTGGAGTTCGGACGCCGGAAGCAGGGCCAGGTACTTGTTCGTGGTCGCGTCCAGAAGGGTGATGGTCGCGCCCGGGAATGCCGAGGCGGGAAGGGCGGTCCCGGCGCGGTCCACGAGGAACGGCCATCCCGGGGCGAGCACCGTGGGCTCCGAGGTCCAGAAGTAGACGGAATCCTGCGGGTTGCCGGTCAGGTTCTGCACGATCTTCGCCGAATCCACCCAGGGCCCGACGCTGTCGTCCACGGCCACGGATTCGGTGATCCATCCGCCCGTTCCATTGGCCACCTGCAGCGAGAGCCGTCCGGCGAGGTCGCTCCCGGAGAGCCCTGGAACGGGGAACACCAGCGTGGATCCCGCCGTGGAAGCGATGGCCGAGGGCGCGACCACGGAAGCGACGGAATCCAGCCCGGAGCGCAGGACCACTCGGGCGGTGTCCCAACCGCCCGCGGGGAAGGCCTGGTTGAACAGCGCCTGCACCGTGTAGTTGCCTCCGCAGTCGCGGAAGAGTCCCGCGCGAACCGGCACGGGCCATACCGCCTTGGCGTAGAGGTAGGCCTGGGACGAGTCGGTGGAATCGTTCACGTCCACGTACTTCACCAGCACGCTGTCGCCGGGAGGAACGGAGATCTTTCCGGCGGCGGGCGGCCCGCCGGTCACCGGAAGCAGTCCGCTCTCGAAGATGCCGGTGGTGTCACCTGTTTCCGTCAGAACCAAGGTGTCGGCCACGCCTGTCCGGAGGTCTGTCAAGGTCACCTTCACCTTGTCCTCGGATGTCGGCGAAATGTCGTTGTCCTTGTCGGAGACCCTGACGTCGACGAAGGAGCTGTCGGGCTTCACAAGCGGTCCCACGGCGCTGTTGGTCCCATCCACGAGCGCCATCCTCGATTGGGTGGACTTCCCTTTCGAGAACTGGACGAAGTAGGCCAGGTCGTCGAAGGCGCACCCCGAGGCGCAAGTCACCGATGTGTCGGGACAGGCGCCGTTCCCGCCGAAGACGGTGATGTCCACGGAGTTGCCACCCAGCCCCAACGGGACCGGTACGTTCAGCTTCCAGAGGTTCGCCGACGGGTTCCAGACGGCGGCGGCCGCCAACCGACTCGGGGAGAGCCGTACTCCATTGACCCAGATGTCGGTGACCGATCCCTTGGCTCCGGGAGTCAACACGTCGAACACGTCCGCGGTGCCCGTGGCGTACACGAGGGACTTCGTCTGATCCAGGGTGATGGTCGCACCGGGAATGTCGAAGGGGGGATCGAGCTTCACGTTCAGCGCCCAAGTGGTCTTCTTGGTCGCCTGTTCGGCCGCAGAAGGCGAATACCCGTAAACGAATTCCCCTTTGCGGTAGACGGTGATGTAGGGGTCCAACGGCACGCTGTCGGAGAGAGCGTCGATCAGGCCATTGGCGGCTGTTTGCGTGCCCACGTTGGGAATGCCGATGAAGTTGACCGGAGCCCCCGCGGCGGTGCTGTGAGGTTCCCACGACCAGTCGGTGGTGTTGGAACCCATCGGGTGCGGCAGGAAGGACTGGTCGAGCAGATCCCACCAGCCCAGCGGGTCGGTGATCTTCGACTGGTCGGGGACGAATCCCGAGATCCAGTTCAAGTACAGCGAATCCGGGTGGGTCAGCGACCTGGTGTATTGGCTTCTCTGCGCGAAGATCACGTCGAACCGGATGCGCGATCCCTGCTGCATCATGGTGGGTCCCAAGGGCAGATCGAAGTAATAGGCGTAGGTGCCTGTGGCCGAATCGTAGGTGTCCGGCATCTTCACGGGACGCAACAACTGCACGGCATTGTTCATGTTGCCCCACACCCAGGGGGTCGTCCCACCTGGAATGTTGCCCCAGGAGGCATCCGAGCAGGGATGGTTGAAACCCGCCCCGTCATATGCCTGACAGATGTCGTAGCGCGCGCCCATGGCGTCCGGGAAACTCATGGGGAGGGTCTGGATGGGCTGCCCGTACAGATGGGTTCCCACCGTGTCCTTGGACCGCACGTAGACGCGCAGCGTGAGCGAGTCGTAGTTGTGTGCCTCGTTGTTGACCACGTTGATGGCCAGGGCCGGCTCCCCGCTGCTCCAGGTGTACTGTACCGCGTAGACTCCGAAATTCGCCATCTTCACCGGGGTCGTGAACTGGTAGTCCTGGCCGCCGTTGTCGTCCCACACCCCATTGGACCCGTCGGAACCCACTTTGAAGTAGTAGGTGGTCTTCTCCTGGAGTCCACCGATGGTGACCTCGTGGAATTTGGTCGCGTGTCCGGACATGTCGGCGTCCATGACGCATGTGGTGCCGCCCCCCGTCTTGGAGCCCACCGGAGGAACCGTTCCGTAGCAGACGCTGCTCTGGTACTCCCCGTTGGGCGTGTACCACATGATCTGGGCGGAGTCCGCCGTCACGTTGCAGACCTTGACACCCGTGATCTGCGAGTTGCCCTGCAGCTGCGGAAGGGTGGTGAAGTTGTAGGGCGTGCCGGCCGGAGCGGGATTGGTCCAGTTGCTGTAGGTGGTGTCGTCTCCGTAGATGTCGGAGGCCACCACGTCGAAGAAGTACTGGGTGCCCACCGTCAGATTGCTCAGGTGGAAGGTGAGGATGACCCCGGAGCTGTCGGACTTCACCGACTGGGTGTAGGTGCCCGCCGCCGTCCCGTAGTTCAGGACCACGGTCCCGTACTTGTCCAGGTCGACTTCGATGTCCGCCGTGGTGTCCAAGGCATCCAGCACCTTGACGGTGGCATGGGGCACGGTGTTCTGCGGGATTTCCAGGGCCATGCCCGTCAACGAGAACATGGAAGTGGCGGCGCCGTCCAGACAGACTTCGGCGTGGTCGAAGTCGCTCCAACTGGTCGCTCCGTTGGCGGAGGCGGAGGGATCCAAGGGATTCCAGCCTCCGAACAGGGCACCGGTGGGCGAATGGTACTGGTAGGACGTGCCCGGGGTATTGCGACCCTCCGGGTTCGCGGCCCGGTGGTGGGGGTGGTTGAAATTCTTCTTGCCGATCCCCATGAACATGCTGACATCCCAGGGGTTGTCGCCCAGTTCGTAGTCCAGCATCCGGATGATGACTTGGCGAACCTGGTCCCGGTTCCATTGCTTGCTGGTCAGGGTGGCCCCCGCCTTGCCCGCAGCCAAATCGGCGGTGATGTCGTAGTAGAAGTAGAGTTCGGCGGGATTGCCCATGTAGTACCGGTTCCACACCCACTCCTGCTGGGTATACATCAGGTACCAGTCCGAGGTCGCGCGGACGGCGTAGCCCCCGCCGTCGTTCGGGTCCAGGGTGGGCAGGGGGATGTTGACCCCGGTGCCCTGGCCGATGGTGCTCAGGTTCTGGATGACTCCGGCGATGTCGTGGGTGATCAGATTCTGTCGTTCCGCCTCGCTTGCGACCCCGAAGGCCAAGGCCGAATCGGGATCGGCGAGGATCAGTTTGTAGAAGGCGTACAAAGCCACCTGGTGGCGGTTGGCCCAGTCGGTGTTGGCCCCGCCCTTGGTGAGATTCGGGTTGGACATGACCATCCAGCCGCCCAGCCAACTGTTCAGCATCGGCTGGGGGGTTCCCGTCCCGTTCCACATGGCCCCATGGGTCCCGATGGTCTTGTTGTAGGCGATGTCATCCAGGTAATTGGTGTCCTTGGTGACCCAGAGAAGGGCCGTCGCAGCCAGAGCGAGGTTGGCGTTCACCTTGTCCGGCCCGGACCCGTTGTAGGCCGGGGAGCTCACCACCACCAAGTGTGTCTTGGCGTAGGCGTACATGTCCTTGGCCGCCAGAAGTGCCGTGTCGGCCCACCCGGCGTTGTAGGGACGGTACAGCTTGGAGAGGATGGCCAGCCCGGCGGCCACGTCCCCCAAGGTGTTCGCCCCGAGCTCGGACCGGATGTCTCGCTCCTTGTATCCGCCGCGACCGGCGGCGGTCATGGCGTCCTGGTTTTCGGGACGCCCCCACCAGCCATGGTCGTCCCCGAAATTGCCCACCCCGGTGATCATGCCGGAATCCGTTGGGCTGTTGGGACCGGTCTTGTCGCCATGGAGCTTCCAGGAATTGAGGAAGAACAAGGCCCCGAAGTGAGCCTCGGCGAGGATGTCGGGGATGCCGTCCGTCTGGAGGGTCTTGGAGTGGTTCAGTCCATAATGGTCGGCGTCGTGGGTGGGCATGGTCGCCGCCAAGGTGGACAGGGCCGCCAAGGCGTAGGCCATGGTCTGCGGCTCCTTCAGGTGGTCGCCACAGTCGTACCAGCCCCCTTTGTAGGCCCCAGGGTTCGAGGGAATGGCCTTGTACCCGTCCAGAAGGTGGCTTGGTGCATGGAACCACGACGGGCCGTTTCCGCTGCGGGCGATCCCGAAATACTTGAGGACGGCATCGCGGGCGTAGCTGTAGATGCTGTCGCTGACCAAGAACGGAACCGAGGTGTCCTTGCCCACGACGACCCTGTAGTAGTGGCTCGGCGCCAGGGTGGTGGGAAGCGTGCCCTCGTAGGTTTCCGTCGGCGCGATGGTGGTTCCGAGCTGGTCGGAAGACATCACGTATCGGGTATCCCCGTTGGCCACCAGTCCGGCCCAATTGGATGCCTTGACATCCATCTTGGAGCCACTTTGGAATCCTTTGTCCACCAGCGTCCCGTTCCCCGCCGTGGCATGGGCGGTGGTGTCGTAGACGGAGAAGGCCGTTCCGGGGCCCACATGGTAGAACTTGGCCATCCCCGCAGCCACATCCATGGTCCTGTACCCGGCCTGGTTCACGCGGACTCGGCTCATGTGCATGGTGGCGGAATCGCGCACGATCTGGTCCACCCCGGTATCCGGAAACGTCGTGGCGATGGGGGCATATGGCATGGGGTCGGCCTGTACCCTACCAACGAAGAAGGCGGCCAGAAGGGCCAAAAGGGCGGATTTTCCTGCAAAATTCACGATGAACTCCGGTTCCCGGCCAAAGGTGCAAGACGGACTGACGGAGAGTACGCCGATCCTCAGTTTACCGCCTCCCGTTCTTCCTCGGTCCTGCAATCTCCAGCAAACTTAGGACGCCGGTCGCGTTCGGAGTACGGTCAGGATCCCCCGCCGGCCTCCCGGCGCGTGTGCTCCAGAAGCTCATCCAACAGCTGCTGTGCCAAAGTGAAGCTGTGACTGAGTTTCATGGCGCGTTCGCAGGAGAGGATGGCTTCCGGAATCTCTCCCCGATCCGACTGCACCAACCCCAACCCGTAATGGGCGTGGGCGCTGTTCGCCTTGAAGGTGAGGACCTCCAAGAACTCCGCTTCGGCTTCCGCCAACCGGCCTTGGCGTCGCCAGGCCAGGGCCAGGTTGATCCGGGCGCGGGCGTTGCGGGAATCCGCCTCCCTGGCGCGCAGGAAGTCCCGGACGGCATCGGCGTTCTGCTCCAGCGATTCGTTGGCCATGCCGCGGTGGTTGAGGACCACCGAAAGCGTGAAGTTGTCCAGGGGGTTTTCCAGGAGGGTGGAGTAGATTCGAACCGCGTCCTCCATCTCCCCCGCGATCTGTGCGTTGAGCCCTTTTTTCAGGAGCTTCTCCACCTCTCCTTGCGATGTCCTGCGGGGCCGAGGCGCGTTCTCCCCGGGGGCGGTGTAGAGGGGATGCTCGCCGGTGGCCTGTTCCAGGTGGTTTTCCCTGGCTCGCGCCAGGTCGGAAATGTTGGACTTCTGGTAGTCGCGGATCTCCTGGAAGATGGTGTCGGACAGGACCAGATTGGCGTTCAAGGCAGCCAATTTCCGACGGATCTGCTGGTTGAGGGGATGCGCCCCCACCTTGTAGATGAGTTCGTGTTCCACTTCCGCCCAGGCGTCCTGGAGGATGGTGCGCACCTGGATTTCCACCCGGAATTCCGAAAGCGTGGGGTATTCCCGCTGCAGCTGGTAGGGCAGGCTGACCTGCAAATGGGTGCTGGCGTAGCCGAATTCCGCGAAGGATCGCCCTTCCCCCTTCTGTTCCGTTTCCTGGATCTCGAAGACCGAACGGGCGGCCTCCACCACGAGATCGACATCTTCCAGGAATGGACAGACGGCGCGCAAGGCCATGAGATCGGCCAGGCGCCGCATGGCCGGCAGAGGCTCGACAAGGTCCAGGGGGCTGAATTTCCGCTGAAGCTTCTCCAGGAGGCTCGGGAGCCTCTTGACCCTTCCCTTCACCTGCACCGCGGGCACGCAGCCTTCGGCAGCCCTCTGCAGGAGGCGGCCCATCTCGACCACGACCAGATCGCACTGGGGCGCCAGGACATGGTACACGGACTCGATGGCATCCTCGTCCAGAGGGCGGGTGGGATCGCTGGCGGGCTGGATGGGCGTCCCGATCACCGCAATGCCGCCGCGATCTGGGGTGGAGGATCGGAAAGGTCCAGACGGGGCCGCGTTCCCTGGTAGCTGGGGCATCCGTGGCGCCAACCGCAACCGGAGCAGGTCCCGGCATGGGTCTGCGCCCTGGGGGTCGCCTGACCCGACAGAACCCTGCGAAACCGTTCGAGGGCGACGTCCAGCCGACGCTGTTCGGATCCGATGTCCTCGACCGTCGCAAGTCGGCTCTGCTTCCTCTCGTCCCAGATGGGCAGCGGCAGGTTCACGACCACGGGCGTCCCGGACAGGACATGCCCCAGCGCATGGGCCAACCGGTACTGGGCCAGGGCGTAGACGGTGGTCCAGTTCAGGCCTTCGTCGACGGAAAACGGCGTCACCAGCGCGACGACATCGCTTTCGCCGCGGATTTCGGCGAGCCGATCCGGGCGCCCGACCAGTCCCGTCTCGGCGTCCACCAGCGGGGTTCCGGCATCCACCCGGTGGATGGTCGCCTCCCCACCCCTCATCCGACCCCGAACCTCGCGGTAGACCGCCAACCATCCGTCGTTGGCTTCGGCGCGCGAAAGGATGTGCAGATCCGGAAAGCCCTGGTGGCGCAGGACGCCCAGAACCTCGCACCGGAGGAACCCTTCCAGGGCTCGGACCTCGATCTGGCCGGGTTCCGACTCGAGCGGACTGCACCCCTGCCGCCAAAGCTTCCAGGCTGCGGCGAGATCCTGCAGAGCCAGCCTTTCCCATCCCACCTGGACTCCGGGGCGGTAATATCTGCGTTCCAATTCCTCCGCCGGCCAAGGCGACCAGGAAAACTGGTTGTACCACTCGAGGAGGTGTTCCCAACTGGCGCCGGGGGTCGTTTCGGGACGTTGGAACGCCGAGGAACGTCGGGAACCCTGGCTGTCACCCGAAGCCTCGCTGGTGGCCGAGGCCGGGCCGGACGTCGAGATCGGACCTGCGGAGGAGGGAGGCGAACGGGTGCTGCGCGGTTGCGGAGGGCGCAGAAGCGTGTTCACCGGAAGCTCCATGGTGGGGTATTCCGGGGCGATGAAAACGCTGGACTCCCCGGGCGGGCGAGGGGGAACACCTGCCGTGGACGGCGGTGCCGACATCGGGGGGGGCTGCACGGGAAATGCGGGGATGGCGGGGTGGGTGGACTCTCCCACGACCGACCCCGCACGGGAAACATCGGGAAGGCTGCCCAGGTAGAGGGACTCCCCGCCGTACTCCGCGAGCGAGGGCGTCGCGGGCGGCCTGGGAGGGGGCTTGGGAAGTTCGAATTTGACCGGGAGAGGCGCGGTGACCTGCAGACCCTCGAGGGAGGGGAGAGGAAGCGGAGCGGACGCGGCAGGAGCATCCCCCAATCTCGGGGTCCATCCCAGATCCAGGGGCGGCGGCGCATGCCGGGGACCGGGTGGTTCCTGCCTGCCCGGTTCTTCGATGTCCCCCTCCATCAAGCGACGCGACCGGAAGGCATCGGTATCCGCCGACCGGGGCGGCACCGGTCGATTGGCCGACGGCGACGCCGAATGGTGTTGGATTCGCGGATCGGGCGCAGGCACGAAATGGAATTGCCAGCGTGCCAAGGTGCCCCAGGCCAGACCGAGGACCCAGAAACCGAGGATTTCCCCGGCGGCCTGGAGGCGCACCTGGTCCGGAGCGGCCACAAAGGTCGCCAAGGCCAGGATGGCTCCGGTCCCAAGCGAGATCCAGGGCCACCAGCCAAGCACGACCGACAGGAGGAGACCGACGGCGAAAACCCGCCATTCGGTTTCCTGTTCCCGAAAGGCGAACCAGTAGATTCCCCCACCCGCCGTTCCCACCAGGGAGAAGAAGAGGAGCAGGATCCGAAGAACACCGTGGAGCGCCTTGGAATGTTTCATGGTGTCACCGTATCCGGTACTTGTCCTTGAGGGCGGCGATGATCTCGAACCGGGTCCGGGTGCTGGAGGCCACGTACCTCTGCGATGCCTGGTCGTACACCAGGATCTTGTACAGTTCCTTCTCGATCTGGATCCCCAGCATCTTGTTCGCCGAAACCTTCAGCTCGGTGAGACCGAACGCGCTGCCCCATTCCCTTTCCGCCTTGTCGAAAAGATCGAACTGGCACATGTCGTCGGGGACCTCCCGCCTGGCCACGGGCTCGTAGCAGTGGTCCTGGTAATGTTGCGCCACGCGCCGCGCCGCCCTGTCGAGGATCTGGGCGCCCTCGGAGCCGTCCCGCGGCACCGAACCAGCGCATCCCAGGACGAACAGGGCCGGGGCGACGGCCCACACGAGACAATTCCTCATATGGGCCGAAATATTAGCCGCCCAGGACCTTCTGCGCCGCTGTTTTCTTGTCCCGTCGGGCGGACTGGAGATGGATCGCCCGAACCAGCGCCTGGTCGATGTCCCCGCAAAGGTTTTCCTCTCCGATCTGGTCGGCGAGCCCCGACCGCACCAAAGCGGTCATCGGCTGGGCGTGGATTCCCGAGAGGATCAGCGTCCACCCTTCCCGACGCGAGCGGGCGTGGACTTCTTCGATGGCCCTGAGCCCGGTGGCATCCAGGGACAGCATCCCCCGCATCCGGAGGATGAGCACCTGCGGCATCCGCGACGCTTCCTGGAGCGCGGACTTGAATTTCTCCGCGGCCCCGAAGAAGAAGGATCCCTGGATCTCGAAGACCTCCACCCCCTTCGGGATGGTTCTGCGGGAAATGGATCCGGGGTCGTCCGCGTCTTCGCCCTCGGCCATGGTCTGCGTGATGTCGCGGATTTCCGTCACCTCCGCCATGCGCTTCATGAACAACGCGGTGGACAGCACGAATCCGACCTCGATGGCCACCGTGAGGTCGATTAGCACCGTCAGGAGGAAGCTCGTCAAGAGCACGAGCACGTCGCCTTTGGGCGCACGGAAAAGCTTGAGGAAGAGTCTCCACTCCGACATGTTGTAGGCGACCACCAGGAGAATGGCCCCCAGGGCCGGCATGGGAATGAGCCCCGCCCAGCGACCGGCGACCATCAGGATCACCAGCAAGGTGAGGGCGTGGACCATCCCCGCGATGGGCGTGCGTCCGCCGTTCTTGATGTTGGTGGCCGTGCGGGCGATGGCCCCGGTGGCGGGGATGCCTCCGAACAGCGGGGAAACGATGTTGGCGACGCCTTGGGCCACGATCTCCATGTCCGACCGGTGCCGGCGCCCGGTCATGCCGTCGGCGACCACGGCGGAGAGCAGGGATTCCAGGGCCGCGAGCAACGCGATGGAAACGGCGGGGTTGAACAGCTCCACGAACTTGTCGAAGGGAACCGAGGGGATGTGCGGAAATGGAAGTCCGCTGGGAACGTCGCCGAAGCGGGAGTGGATGGTGCTCACGGGCAGGTGGAAGATCTGGACCAGCAGAGTGGTCGCCAGGATCGCCATCAGCGAGCCCGGCACCTTCTTCGTGACCTTGGGCCAGAGCACCGTGAACGCCAGCGCCACCGCCGCGATTCCCACGGCCCAGAAATTCGTGGTCGGAAGCGCGTGCGCGAAGGTCGCGAGCTTGGGCAGGAAAAGGGCCGGGACCTTGCCGGGAACGGTCAGTCCCAGCAAGTCGCCGAACTGGGTGGTGGCGATGATCAGGGCGATCCCGGTGGTGAAGCCCACCGTCAGGGGGAATGGCACGAACTTGACGAGTCCTCCCAGGCGCAGGAGTCCCATGACCACCAGCATGACCCCCGCCAGCAGCGTGGCGACGGCCAGTCCGTCGTAGCCGTACTTCTGGACGATCCCGTAGACGATGACGATGAAGGCCCCGGTGGGTCCTCCGATCTGGACCCTGGTGCCTCCCAGGGCGGAGACCAGGAAGCCAGCCACGATGGCCGTGTAGAGCCCTTGTTCGGGCTTCACCCCAGAGGCGATGGCGAAAGCGATCGCCAAGGGGAGCGCCACGATGCCCACGATGAGGCCGGCCAGCGCGTCGCGGCGGAAGTCGGCCCAGCCGTAGCCTTCGCGCAGGACGGTGAGGAGTTTCGGCTCCAATCGGGTGGGAAGCAAGTTGGACATGGACCCAAAGTTAGCCGATCCGACAGTCCGGCATGCGCCGGGACCCGCGCAGATCCTAGTTTGTCCGGCGAACTCCACCACGGGCGGGACGGCGAACATGCAGGCTGGGACATCCATTTCCATTTTGACCTTGGGCGCGGCCCTGGCTTGCGCCCAGCCCCCTCCGGAGCGGATTTCGGGATTGGAGGCCAAGGTCGACAGCCTCTCCACCGAATTGCGCACGCTGGAGAAGGTCCTCGCCCTGCGCGGCCTGGACATCGAGCGCGACCGCCGCGCGGTTGCGCTGCAGGACTCCACCTTCGACATTCCGGTGGAAGGAACGGCCGTGCTGGGCGAATCCAAGGCTCCGGTGACGGTGGTCCTGTTCACGGACCTCCAGTGCCCCTACTGCGCCCAGATGGCCCCGGTGCTGAAGAATCTCGAGGCCGAGCACCCCAAGACCCTCCGGATCTCCTTCCGCCATTTCCCGCTCGTCACCATCCACGACAAGTCGATGGAAGGCCACCTCGCGCTCTGGGCCGCGGGCCGCCAGGGGAAGCTTTGGGAGTACTACTTCGCGACCACGCCGAGCTTCCGCTCGTTGACGGATTCCGTCCTCGTCTCCTCCGCCAGGTCGCTGGGCCTGGACATCGCGAAGTTCGACGCCGACCGGCATTCCACCGCGGCCAAGGAAGCGGTGGAACGCGACATGAGGCTGGGCGAAAGCCTGGGCGTGCAGGGCACGCCGTCGCTCTACCTTGACGGAAAGTCCACCCGCAATCCGGGGGACATCGCGCTGGCCTGCGCGAGGTTCGAGGGAACCGCGAAGAAGTAGCGGGCCCCCAAGGCCCCGATCCTCAGCCCTTGAACCGCGCGCGCAGGCTCTGGAAGGTCTGGGAGGCTTCGGTGTCGCGTGCCAGCGACTCCCGCGCGGCTTCCAGTGAATGCGTCACCGTGCTGTAGTCGCGACCGAAGAGGACCCCGATGGAATGCAGCGTGTTGTCGGTGAGTTCGTGGATGAGGAGCATGGCCAATTGGCGCGCGGCGACCACCGGGCGCTTCCGGGTGCGCGAACGCATCAAGGCGATGTCGATCTGGAAGGCGTCCGCCACCGCTTGGGCGATCGCACCCGGCGAGGACGAATTGCGCCGGTTGCGCAAGGCGTCGCGGAAAACGGCCTCCGCGGTGGCGCGATCCACCTTGCCTCCGCAGATGTCGCTGAAGGCGCACAGCTTGAGCAGGGCACCCTCCAATTGCCGGACATTGCCTGTGAACTGCTCCGCGATCAGCTCCAGGACGTCGTGGGTGACGTCCCAGCCGCCCTCGTTGGCCTTGCGACGAAGGATGGCGAGGCGCGTATCCTGGTCCGGTGCGCCCAGATCGGCGACGAAGCCGGATTCGATCTGGCGCAGGATCTGCCTGTCGAAGTGCTGGACCTCCGCGGGTGGCCGGTCGCAAGTGAGCACGATCTGCTTTCTTTGGCCTTGCAGGGCACCCATCACGTAGACCATCTGCTCGCGGAACCGGGGCTTGTCCACCTCGCCCCCGAAGAACTGGATGTCGTCCAGCAGCAGGACGGAGGCGTCGCGGTAGATGTTGTGGAATGCCTTCAGATCCCCTTTGCGCGCGACCTCCAGATACTCGCGGGCGAATTCCTCGGAAGTCCGGTACACCACCTTGCGGGCGACGTCGTGGCCAAGCACGAAATGCCCGATCGCGTTCATCAGGTGGGTTTTCCCCAGGCCGGTGCCGCCCACGAGAAGCAGCGGGTTGGCGCGCGCACCGCCGGGCTGTTCCGCGACTTGGTGCGCCACCGCCATGGCCAACCGGTTGCAATCGCCCTCCACGAAGCTGTCGAACGTCATGCGGGGAGCCAAACGACCGGCCTCGCGGCGAATTCCTTCGGCCTGGACCTCCTGCTTGGCCGAAACCAAGCGGGAAGCGGGCGACTCCGGCGTCCTGCGAGGGGCTGGGCCCCGAAGGATGGGCTCGGAAGGCCCGGCCGGGTCCAAGATGATCCGGACCAGGACGTCGGCTCCCACTTCTTCGCGAAGGACCCTCTCCACCAAGCCCTTGTGGTGCGTGTGGACGAATTCCTTGGCGATCAGGGTGGGCGCCAGGATCTGGAGCGTGTCGTCTTCCCATTCCCCGCTCTTCAGGGGGGCGAACCAGGCGGCGAATGCGGCGCGACTGACCTCGCGGGAAACGCGCTCCAGACAGGCCTGCCACAGGCGGCTGGAATCCGATTGAATCAACAGGGAGTTCACATTAATCCACACAAAGAAGGACGTGCCCCCAGCATTCCGCAAGTTATCCCAACGCCTGCCAACAAGTTATCCACACAGGTTGGGATGTGAACCAGTATCCGCAGGGGAACAGGCCTCTGGATGATCTTTCGATCCACAATACCCCACAGGTCGGCATTGCCGGAACAGGCAACTCCCGGAATATAACTCCTTCGAACCCGTCAACCTGGACCGTTTGGAACGCGGATGTTTCGTTGCCCTGGAGACGGCTTCCCAGGCCCTTCTCCGCGCCATCGAACCGACCGCGAACCGGCCCTGATCGACAGGATCCGTCCTGCCCGCGATCCTCGCCGCGGAGGGGCCTCCGAGCTAGGTTTGGACACCCATGGACACAACGCGCCAAAGGCGGTTTCGGGAGGACGGGAACGGATGGTGGAAGGGCCCGGTCCGACCCCTGGTCCGGGTGGCCGATCTCGTCTCCGTCCTGCAGGCGACCGGAGATCTCGCGGCGGTGGTCCTGGCCTACGCTTTGGCGAGCCGACTTTGGCCCATCCTCACCGGGTTTCCGGGGATGGCCGCGCTCAGGGAAAACATCCCACCGGGGAACTACACCATGAACGCCCTGGTCACGGCCTGCCTGCTGGCCCCCGTGTTCCATTCCATGGGTCTCTACGAGGAGCACCACAGCCTGCTGAACATCCAGGAGTACCGCAACATCCTGCGCGGCTGGTTCCTGACCATGCTTCTCACCGTCCTGGCCGTGGCCACCATCGAGCGCAGCTTCCAAAGCCGGGGCATCTTCCTTTCCGTCTGGTTCCTCCTGCTCGCGCTTGTCTTCTTTTTCCGCTTCTCCGTCTATCGGCTGGGAATCTTCCTCCGACAGCGGGGATGGCGGGACCGCCGCATCCTCATCTACGGGGCCGGCGAGACCGGAAAGAGTCTCCTGCGCATCCTCCGTCGTTCCCCGAAGACCGGCCTGGAAATCGCCGGATTCCTGGACGACGACGCGACCCTCCACGGAAGAACCGTGGAGGGCACCGAAGTGCTGGGCGGAGGGGTCGACATGAAACGCGTGCTGGAACAGACCGGAGCCAGCGAGATCTTGGTCGCCTTGCCTCGAACCAACCGCTCCACCCTGCTGCGCATCGTGGAGCAGTGTCGACGCAACGCGACCCCCTTCCGGCTGGTGCCCTCGCTCTTCGATATCGTCTTGCAGCAGGTCGAAGTCCTGGACATCGGCGGCATCCCCCTGATCGGCGTCCGCACGCCCGGACTTTCCCCGGCACGCGCGGCCGTCAAGCGCGCCATCGATCTCGGCGCTTCCGGCACGGCCCTGCTCTTCCTCTCGCCGGTTCTTGTCCTCCTGGCCGCGGCGATCCACCTGGTGGACGGGCCGCCGGTCCTGTTCTCCCAGCGTCGGGTGGGGCGGGACGGCCTCCAGTTCCGGATGTTCAAGTTCCGCACGATGCGCACCGACGCCGCCACCTACGCGAACGCGCCGACGGACCAGCGGGACAAGAGGGTCACCACCCTCGGGCGGTTTCTGCGCCGGACCAGCCTGGACGAACTTCCCCAACTGTGGAACGTGCTGCGCGGGGACATGTCGCTGGTCGGACCCCGGCCGGAAATGCCGTTCCTGGTAAAGTCCTACGACGATCTCCAGCGCCAGAGGCTGGCGGTGAAGCCTGGCATCACGGGCCTCTGGCAGGTGAGCCCGGACAGGGCCGAACCCATCCACGCCCACATGGACTACGACATCTACTACATCCGCCACCAGTCGCTGCTCCTGGACCTCGCCATCCTCCTGAAGACGGGATCGTCGGTGGTGCGCGGCAAAGGGGCGTATTAAGGCTCGAACGAGTCGCGCAGGGCGGAGCGCCAGTCGGGGAGGCGCAGGCCGAAATCCGACAGCAGTTTGGCTTGGTCCAGGCGCGAATTCAGCGGACGCTCGGCCTTGGTGGGGTAGGCGGAGGTGGGGATGGGCAGCACCGATTTCAAGACCTGCTCTTCCCGGCGCGGATCGTCTTCGAAGATCGCGCGGGCGAACCCGTGCCAACTGGTCTCGCCGGCGGCGGCCAGATGGTAGACGCCGGACTGGCCTTGCCAGCGGGCGATGGCGCAGGCCGTGGCCTCGGCGATGTGGCGGCTCCAGGTGGGAGCGCCCACCTGGTCGTCGATGATCTTCAGTTGCTCCCGTTCCCGCGAAAGCCCGAGCATGGTGCGCACGAAATTGCCCCCCCGCGTTCCCCAGACCCACTGCAACCGGAAGATCAGGTGCTGCACGCCGGTCGATGCGATGGCGAGGTCGCCCTCCAGCTTGGTGGCGCCGTAGACGGACAGGGGACCGGTCGGGTCGGACTCCTTCCAGCGCCCCTCCTTCCGCCCGTCGTACACGTAGTCCGTGGAGTAGTGCACCATCCGAGCGCCGAGGCGAGCGGATTCCTCCGCCAGCACGCGCGGAGCCCCCGCATTGATGCGGCGGCACAGTTCGATTTCGTCCTCGGCCTTGTCCACCGCGGTGTAGGCCGCGGCGTTGACCACCAGATCCGGCGCGGCATCGCGCACGAGTGGGCGCAGCGACTCGGGATCGGAGAGGTCGATGTCCGGGTGGTCCACCGCGACGATCTCTCCCAAGGGAGCCAAGGTGCGCCGCAGCTCCCAGCCGACCTGGCCACGTCGTCCGATGATCAGGATCTTCCTGTGTCCGTCCATCGCCACCGAGTTAGAAATCGCCGCCGGACCGGTCACCGCCCGAGGCGCCCCAGGATCTCCCGGGGAAGCGCGCGCAGGAAGCGGAGATTGGTGGAGACGTACCTGGGTCCCAGCCTGCGCGGTTCCTGGACCAGGCGAAACAGCCACTCCAGGCAGAGGGAACGGGCCAAGCGGGGCGCGCGTCGGCGGTGCCCCACGTGGATCTCGAAGGCGTTGCCCACGCCCAGGAAACAGGCGGGGACATTTTCCATCTTGTCCATCCAAACCTCCTGGCGGGGACATCCCAAGGCGACGAACACGAGTCGGGCGCCGCTCTCGCGCAGCAGGTCGAGATGCCTCGGGCCGTCCGCCTCCAGATCCGCGCCGAAGGGGGGCGCCAGGGAAAGCACGACCTCCAGGGACGGATGTTCGAGACGTATTTTGTCCACGGTCCGGGCGAGGATCTCCGTCGAGGACCCGAACAACGCCACGGGCAGTCCCGCTTCCCGGGCCGGGCCGAGCAGTTCGGGGAAGGCCGACATCCCCTCCAGCCGTTGGGACCCGCCCAGCAGCCGCACCAGGGGCATGCCGTCGGGGCAGACGAGATCCGCAGCCTCCATGGCCTTGCGCAACGCTTCGTTGCGGCGCGATTCCACCACCATGTGGACGTTGGCGAACAGGACGCGGGTGGTCCGACCCGCACGGGCCAAGGACAGGATCCGTTCCAGGAATTCCTCGCGCCTTCCGGCGTCCACCCGAGCGCCCAGGATCCGATCCCGTCGGATCATCCCTTGCCGGCGGCATCTTCGCCGCGCTCCAGCAGCTCGCGAAATTCCCGGGCGTCCTGCGCGCCCAGCAGAGCCCGCAGCAAGGGGGCGGAGATGCGCGCCACCGAAGCCAACGCCCGGATGTGCAGCGAGGCCGCCGACGGCGGCGACAGGAGGAGGATGGCAAGACGGACCGGAGTCCCGTCGGGAACCGGGAAATCCACGCCTCCCGGACAAACCGCCGCGGCGGCGCAAAGCCGGGGAGCCGACTCCAATCGGGCATGGGGAATGGCGATCCCCATGCCCACCGCCGTGGACATCTTCGCCTCGCGCTCCGACACGGCGGACAGGATCCGGTCGCGATCGTCGAGGCCGTGCGCGGCGCACAGGGAGTCCACCAGCAGGGGCAGCAGTTCCGCCCGGGTCCCGACGTCCACTCCGATCCGGACCGCCTCGCGGGGCAGGTGGTCGGACAGGCGCATCAGAAGTCGGCCCCCAGGCTCCAGTATTGGATGGACCCGTCGATGGGCTTGGGCTGGACGTTGTCCGGTGTTCCCGCGGGATCCGTCAGCGCCCAGGCCTCGCTCCAGCGCAGGATGAACGCACCCAGGTTCATTCCCAATCCCCATCCCAGGCCGACCCCGCCCTGGTCCACCACCCGACCGGAGGTCCAGGCGGTGCCGGCGTCCAGGAACACCGATCCCATCAGCCAGTGCAGGGGCGGAAGGATGGCGCCGAACCGGACCTCCTCGATGAAGGGGAAGCGGTACTCGATGTTGGCCACCATCTCCTTGTCCCCGCGGAACTGGTCGTATCGGTATCCGCGCAGCGGCACGTCCAGGTCAGAGAAGTAGAGCTGGTCCACGCCCACGCCCGAGTTCGCCTCGTTGAAGTGCCAGTTCAAGGTGAAATCGTCCCCACCGAGGAGGAAACTGTGGGGATCGGGTGCGCCCGCCCGGAAGGATTCCCCTCCCGCGACGCGAACCGCGAGACCAGAAATCTTCCCCGTGGGGAAGTAGCCGCGGACATCCGTCTTCAGCAAGGCGTACCCGTAGTCGGGGCGCAGGAGCGGAGGCATGTACGTCGCGGTGAAATTGGCCCGGAAACCGTCCCACGGCCCGGTGGGGCCCCAGAGCACGTTGTCGAAGACCCATTCCCCCGAAGCCCGCAACCACTGCAAGTCGCGGTTGAAGATCGCGCCCACGGGATCGTCCACCAGATCGCCGTTCGCGTCGTAGGCCTTGGCCGTGCGCTGCACTCCACCCCACTCGAAGGACGCGTCCACGCGATGGAAGATGGAGAACGGGTAGACGACCGTGCCCATTGCCCCGTAGAGCTGGTCCTCGAAGAGGGTGGTGTCCTGCGTGTTCTGCGAAGGGCCCGTCGCGAGGATGTCCCCCGTGAATGTGCTGGTGTGGTAGACCGTGGCGAACAGGTCCGCCCGCCAGGGAAGCCAACCGTAGCGCAGGAACAGGTTGGCGTCGGTCAGGCTGCCCTCCACGTCCAGCATGGCGTCGATGGTCTGGTCGCCCATCAGGTCGGACAGCGAGAACATCCCCTGGCCGGCGGTGCCGTCGTAGCTCGAGAACCCGAAGGCCAGCGCGGCGTGGTCCAGGCCCCATTTGGCCCGGTAGGGCTCGGAAGCGAGCCTTCCCGAGGAGTCCCTCGCGGGAAGTCCCGCGGGGAATGTGGACGCGGTGTCCACCGAACCGGTCTTCTCCGCGGTGGGTGCCGGAGCGACCTCCTTCTCCGGCGAGGTCCCGAACAGACGGTCGCCGGGTCGCGTGGGATCCGGGGGCGCGTGCAGGCTGTCGCGTCGGATCGACTTCGGGGAATCCTTCGCCGCCTTCGCCGAATCGCGGTCCAGGGTGTCGAACCGGTAGCTCTCCAGATTCTGTCGCACCAGGGGCCGGAAGATGTCCAGGCGCCCGGAGTCCCCGGTGCGCACGTAGCGGGTGGCAGGAAGGACGGAATCCGGCAAAGCGCGGACGGTGTCGGAGAGGTAGAGGTCGAAGGACCCGCCCTCGAACAGGGAGAAGACCAGTTGGCCGCCGTCGCGGGAGAGCTTGGGCCCTTGGACACCGGTCAGGAGGTCGGTGGCGGGTCGGGCCGGGGAGCCCGGAGCCAAGGGGTGTTCCAGCAGGTAGACCTGGGGAAGGCCGCTTTGGTCGGACAGGAACGAGATCCTGGAGCTGTCGTCCGAGGCGCCGCCCCAGGAGGGGCGGGTCTCGTCGCCGGAACCCGCGGAAATCCGGCGGCGTTCCCCCGTGGAGAGGTCGAGGATCCAGATGGACCTTTGCGCGCCGATGTTCCCCGCGGGATCCGCCTCCGAGGACCATGCGATCCAGCGACCGGAGGGCGAGAAGGCGGGCTCGTCGTCGTCCGGGGCGTCGTCGGTGAGACGCTGGACGGAATCCGTCACAAGGTTCCACAGCCAGAGATCGGCCCGTCCGTCCAGCAGTCCGCGGAACACGATCTTCCTGCCGTCCCTGGACCAGTCGGGATTGGACAAGCCGTCGAATCCGGGATCCAGGCTCCGACGAAGCCGCCCGTTGCGGGCGTCCAGGATGTGCAGCGCGTTGGAGCCGTGCGTCTGCGCGGCCACCACGATCCTCCTGCCGTCCGGCGACCAGGAGAGTCCGCTGGTGAAGGGGCTGAAGGATTCGTGGGTCGTGGTGCCGCCGCCCTCCAGAACCCGCCTGGGCTTTTCCCGGGGAAGCCCGTCCAATTCCCCCACGTAGAGGCCCTGGCGCGCGCCGCGGTCGGAGAACCAGGCGACCTTGGACCCGTCCGGGCTGATGGCCGGCTGCATGTTCCAGAAGCTGCCGTCCTCGCCGGCCCGGGTCAGGATCCGCGCCACCTCGGACCCGTGCTGGCGGAACCCGAGCTCGGGCCAGTAGTCCCATCGCAGGTCCCGGATCCACTCCTCTCCGGCATCCCGCAGGCTGACCTTGGTGACGCGCTGGAAAGCCCTCTCCATGTCGTGCCCGCGCAGCGTCTCCTGCACCAGCTTCCGCACCGTTCCCGGACCGAAGGTCCGGTCGCAGTAGTAGAGGAAATTCTGTCCGGCCCGGTAGGCCAGGAATCCCTGCATGTCCACGGTGGGCATCGGGAGGTACCCGGAGGTCACGGCGTCCATCAGCCACATGTCGCTGGGAAGGTCCCACCCGTCCAGCGAGACGTATTCGGCGAGCCCTTCGGTGAACCACAAGGGCATGCGCGTGCGCATGGCTCCGGCGATGGCCGAACCGCTTTCCTGGCGCATGGCGTCGAACATGACCGCGTGCACCATCTCGTGCGCCAGGACGTGGTCCAGTTCGCGGTAGGAGCCTTCGAAGGGGACCACGATCCGGTTCCGGAAGATCTCCGTGAAGCCGCCCACTCCTTCCTGGAGGATCTCGTCGGTGACGTTGGTCTGCTGGAACTTGGGATGGCTGTCGTAGAGGAGGATGGGGACCCTCTCCTCCAGATGCATGCCGGTCTTCTGCACCAGCCTCGCGTAGAAGCCCTCCAGGCTGTCCACGGCGCGCTGCGCGATGGCCTCGCCCCCTTGGGCGAAATAGACGTCGAAATGGCGCGTCCTTTCCACCTTCCAGTGGAATTCCCCGTACTGCACCTTGTTCTTCCCGAACTGGGCGAAGACCGGGGACGACAGGCCCAGGCAGGCGGATGCGGCGAGCAATGACGGAATCCGCCTCACGAGGGCGCCTCCTCCCGCAGAGCGAGCGCGGTGGCGGAGGAGATCCCCGCGAACCATTCCGGATCCCAGCGGTCCGAACGTGGAACCGCGCCGAGCAAAGCGTCGAACACCTGCCATGGCAACTGTCCCGATGCCAGGGAGCCGGTGCCGTCGTGCCCGTAGCCCCATCCGCCGGACACCGCGGCGCAGGCCACCCGCCATGGTTCGGCCCCCGCGCCCATGGGGAAGACCGCGGGAACCGTTTCGCCGTCCCAGGCGGAAAGGATCCGCACGAGCTCGGGACCGTCTTCCTCCAGGTCCATCACCACTCCCGCCCATTTGGCCACCTGGGCGCCCGAGTCCGCCGCCTGGGCGCGCAGCAGCGAGATCTGGTCGGCGATCTCCTTCCCCTCGACCGCCTCGAACACGTGCCGGGAAAGCACGATGCGCAGCTCCGGCGCACGTCTTCGCGCCAGCGCCAGGAGAGGTTCCAGATCCGGCGCGTCCGATTCGAGGTCGAGGGCGTCCCAACCCCGAATGGCCAAGATCCGTTCCAACGCCTCCTGCCTGTCCCCCGCGTCGGGCCACATTCCCCCGTCGCGGCGACGGCGCAGGGTGGCCAGCATGCGAGCGGCGGGGAAGGCGCGTTCGGCCTCGCGCACCCGATGCGCCCATTCTCCAGGATCGACCAGATCCAACCGGATCTCCACGCGCCGAGCGCGCCGCCTGGCCGAAGGAGTGAGAGGGAGATCCTGGGGGCGACCGGCCAGGGCCAGGATGGCAATTGGGTCCGCAGCGCTCATCGCGGGAAAGCCTACAAACTGGGGACTCCCGATGTCCTGGGGATTCCGCGGGAGGGGGGGTGCCGGGAAGTAGGTTTGCGGGCAACGTGATCGCGATCACCATGGCCGGATGGCTGTTTTGCGCCCAGGCGGGAGATACCCTGCTGGGAAGTCGGGGACTGAAGGCGTTCGAGGAAGCATCGAGCCTGTCGCTTTCCGGACGGCATCGGGCCGCGGACAGCTTCGCCCGCTCCTGGGACGAAGGCTCCGAGCAGGAGAAGCTTCTGCTTTCGGCCACCGTCGCCCTCTCGGCCTTCGCCGATCTCCACGATCCCTCCCGCTTGGAGTCCGCGCACCGCTCCCTGGACCAGCTCTCCCGACTGGTTCGGTCCAGGACGGATCCCCGTTCCCGTCTGATCGACGCCATGGCCCTCTCCCAGGCATCCTACCTGGCCGCGCTCGAAGGCCGGGACCTGGCGTCCGCGTTGGACGGGCGCTCGGCGGCTTCCGTCGCCCAGGACATGATGGACCAGGGCTGGGACAGCCCGGAACTTCGAGGGATCGTCGGTGGGTATCTGTTCTGGAAGTCCCAAACCCTGGGTCCCTTGGGCAGGTTGATCGGGGGCGATCAACGCGATCGCGGATTGCGTCTCACCCAGCAGGCGGCGGCATCCCGGTCGCCGTTTCGCGAGGCCTTCCGGACATCGTTGCTCTGGATCCGGTACGAGCGAGGCGATTACGCCGAAGCCCTTCGCGTGGTCCAGGAGGCCCGGGCGACCTGGCCGGAAAATCGGCTCTACCGGCAAGCCGAAGGCGATGTCCTTTTCCGGCTGGACCGCCTGCCCCAGGCGCTGGACACGTACCGCGCGAGCTTCCGCGAGTACGAGGGGCTGGAAGTCCTCCCGGTCGGCCGCCTTTCCGCGGCGGGGAACCTGGCCCGCATCCAGGCCGCGATGGGTCGGCCGGATTCCGCCAGGGCCTGGCTGGACACCCTCGATGCGCCGCGCTACGGAAAGGTCCGCAAGTGGCTCCCCGCGTCGCTCGTCCGCGACCTGGTGCCCGTCCGACGGAAAATGTCCCACCCGTGACCGGCTTCGACTGCGATGTGGCCGTGGTGGGCGCGGGCACGGCGGGCTGCGCGGCGGCCCTCGCGGCGGCGCGGGCCGGACTGCGGGTGGTGCTCCTGGACAGGCGTGCCGCCGGGCAGGTGGGAACCAAGGCCTGCGGCGACGCCATGGAGGAGAACGAAATCCGTTGGACCCTGGCGGTCCTGGGAGTGGACCTCCTGCCCGCCGTGCTCCGCGGGAACCTGGGTGCGCGCATCTCCACATCGGACGGAAGGGACCATCTGGTGGTCCCGTCCGAAATCACCCCGCGCGCCATGGTGGACCGGCCCCGCATGGGCAGGATCCTTCTGGAGGCCGCGATCGCGGCGGGGGCGGAATTCCGCGGGAACGGCAAGGTCCTCGATTGGATCGCGGAAGACGACGCCATCGTCGGTGTTCGCACGGAGGATGGCGTCCTTCGGGCGCGTTGCTGCCTGGATTGCAGCGGTGCGGCCGCCGGGCTGCGCCAAAAGGTCGCCGTGTCCGGACCCTTGGAAAAGGAGGTGGGAAGGGGACGGCTCGCGTTCGCCTACCGCGAACTGGTGAGAACCTCCACCGGAAACCTCCATCCGGACGAGATGGTGCTGACGTACGATCTGGCGGCCTCCAACGGGGGGTACGTCTGGTACTTCCCCAACGGACCGACGAGTCTGAACGCGGGCATCGGAGGGACGCCGTCGGCGCGCCCGTGGGCGAAATGCCTGGAGGAGCATGGCCGGTCCTGGGGCATGCGGTGGGAGCGGCTTTCCTCGGCAGGCGCTTTTCTCCCTGCACGGACCTTCCTTTCCTGCGCCGTCGCCCCGGGCTACGTCGCCTGCGGAGACGCCGCTTGCTGCGTTGGGCCTTTGGATGGAGCCGGCATCCACTCCTCGCTCCTCAGCGGGTATCTGGCGGCATTGCAGGCGACCCGCGCCTTGAACCAGGGCGGAGCCACGCTGGAACGCCTCTGGGGTTACCATCGCGCCTATCTCCGCTACTGCTGGAACAGCAGCATCGTGGACCACGGCGCGGGGATTTCGGCGCAGGAAGCCTTGCAACCGCTCCTCCAGAATCTTCGCCAGGAAGACTTCGACGCCCTGGTTCGGATGGCGGACTCGCGCACGGTCACCGCGCTCTACTCCACATCCTGGCGATCGGCGGGCCCGCTCCTGCGACTGGTGGGAAAACTCGCCACCCGGCCTCGACTGATGTCCCGGATCGCTCGCGCCTTCTGGTGGATGTCCAAGCTGCGAGCGCACCTCCTCGCCTTTCCGGAGAGTCCCGACGGTCACCCGGCATGGGAGAGGAAACTGAACCGGATCCTGTCCGGGGCCGGGGTGGTCTGAGATCCTCCGGGATCAATAGTCGATCGGAACCGGCGTCGTCCGGGTCACGATGGTCCCGTCCCCGAGTTGTCCCGATCCATTGTATCCCGTTCCCCAAAGGCTGCCATCGGTCTTGAGGAACACGCTGTGGTATCCTCCCGCCGCGATCGTTTTGACGGAGGTGGCCACTTGGACCGGTGCGGAACGATTGGTGGTGGTCCCATCCCCCAGCTGTCCCTCCCCATTGAAGCCAGTGGCCCAAAGCGTACCGTCGGTCTTCACGATCAAGCTGTGGAGGAATCCCCCCGCGATGGCCTTGACGGAGGTGGCCACCTGGACCGGAGAGGACCGGTTGGTGGTGGTCCCGTCGCCCAGTTGCCCCACCGCGTTGTATCCGGTGGCCCAAAGCGTACCGTCGGTCTTGAGGATCAGGGTGTGGTAGTACCCGGTCGCGACGGCCTTGACGGAGGTGGCCACCTGGACCGGGGTGGACCGGTTGGTGGTGGTCCCGTCGCCCAGTTGCCCGTAGGAATTGTTTCCCGCCGCCCAAAGCGATCCATCGGTCTTGAGGATCAGGCTGTGGCCGTAGCCCACCGCGATCGCCTTGACGGACGTGGCCACTTGGACCGGGGTGGAACTGCTTGCGGTGGTTCCGATGCCGAGCTGGCCGAATTCGTTGTCTCCGGTGGCCCAGAGCGATCCATCGGTCTTGAGGTACATGCTCTGGAACCCTCCTGCCGCGATGGCCTTGACGGACGTGTCCACCACCACGGGCGTGGAGGTGGAGGTGGTGGTTCCGATGCCGAGCTGGCCGAATGCGTTGTATCCGGTGGCCCAGAGCGATCCATCGGTCTTGAGAAACAGGGTGTGGAGGTACCCGGATGCGACCGCCTTGACGGACCTCGCCACGTGGACCGGGATGGATTTGTCCAAGGTGTCTCCGTCGCCGAGCTGCCCATAGAGGTTCCCTCCGGTGGCCCAGAGCGATCCATCGGTCTTGAGAAACAGGCTGTGCTCGTCACCGACCGAAACGGAGAGTCCGGTCGCGGAGAGCGAAAGAAGGCTCAGCAGGCCGGCGTTGTTCGCACGCAGGCTGTCGATGGTCGATTGCAGTCCGGCGATGTTTCCAGCCGGTCCCGGAGGACCCTGGATTCCTTGGGGACCAGCAGGGCCTGCGGGGCCGGCAATCCCGTCCGAGCCTTGGGGACCCACAGGACCGACGGGGCCCACCACGCCAACAGGTCCAACAGGGCCCACCGGTCCGGCCACGCCTTGGGGTCCAGCAGGGCCGACCAGGCCAGCAGTTCCCGCTGGGCCTTGCGGTCCCACGGGACCTGCGGGGCCCACCGCGCCAACAGGTCCAACGGCGCCCACGGGTCCGGCTACGCCTTGGGGTCCCACCGGTCCGGCGGGGCCGGCAATTCCAGCGGGACCTTGGGGGCCGGCAGGACCGGGAATGCCTTGGCCGACCGCATTTGACTGGCACTGCGCAAGGGCCACCCAGGATGCCCCATCGTTCACGTAGGTCACGCTGTCGGCATTGCTGCGCACCACGGTCCCCGCACCGACTCCGGCCGGAAGCGTATCCAGCACACCCGCCCAATACATCGGAAGGTCCAAGCCCGGGGTCGCATTGGTGGTCACCACCACCCGAGGGTCGACGTTCCATTGCCCGTTCGCCGAAGTGAAGGACCAGTCGTCGCTTTCGTTGAACACGTGCTGGTAGCTCTGCTGGTGCAGCCCCCACTGGATTTCCAGGGTCTGGCCCGGAGCCAGCTGCCCCGAGGCGAACCCGAACCGTATGCGGAGGTTGGCTTCCCGGTTCCCGCTTTGCTGCAAGGGGATGGAGGCGATGTCTACGCTGAGGTTCGACGGAGCCCCCTGGCTCACGTAGTAGATGTCGGCGACCAGGGAACCGGCTTGCAGGCCGCTCTCGAAGATCAGGTAGTCCATGGTGGTCTTGGACAGGTTCACCGCGTTCGCGCCCTGGTTGGTGAGCCGGAGGTAGGGCTTGATGGTGCTCGGGTCGGTGCCGCCGGTGGACGACAGGTTGGTCACCAGCAGCTGGGAATGGGAGGCCGCCGCCAGAGCACAGGCGGCGAAGAGGGAACGCAGGTGGGTGCTCATGACCTGGAAGTCCTTTCGAATACGGGTGGGTCGCGGACATCGGCACCGTTCCAGGTGCCGGGGACAATGGTAGAAAATTGACATCGCATTCCGTGGAGGGCGCTTCGGAACGACGACAGCGGATGCTCGGACCGGATTCGCGGGAACCTTGCCCCGACCGCCCCCGTTATCGTAGCATGGGCCCATGCTCGACCTTGCCTTGGACGTGCGACGGATCCCCGTGCGCCTTCCTTCCGGACCCGACGGCCCGGTGGAAGCCATCCTCTTCCTCGCTCCTCCCGACCCGCGCGGATCCCAAGGACTCCTGGGTCGGCTGAACGATCCCGACTCCTTCGTGCCCGCGTCCATGGACGGGAGGATCAAGCTCCTGGCGAAATCCTCCCTGGCCATGTTCGCCTGCCTCGAGCCCCTGGAAGAACTTTCCGAGCTGGAGGAATTCCAGGCCTCGAGCGCCAACATGCGGGTCCGGCTGCGCGGCGGCGCCGTGGTCACGGGCCTGGTGCGCCTGCTCCTTCCCGGCGACCGCAAGCGCCCCCTGGATTTCCTGAACCTCCCGGAAAGATTCTTCCCCTTGGTGACGGAATCCGGCACGGTGGTGGTCAACAAGGACTGGATCGAATCCGTGGAACCCTCGGACGCCACCTGATGGCCACCCTCGACAGCTACCTCCAGGCGCAGCTGGCGCACGGCGCATCCCATTTCCTGCTCCAGGCCGGCCGCGAGATCGTCTTCGTCTTCGACGGGGAGGAACGCCCCATGACGGTCGAGCGCTGCGATCCCGCCGCGGTCGTCGCCCTGCTCTCCGAGATCGCGCCGCCGGACGCGGTCGCCTCCATCCGGGCCAACGGGCCCTTCGAGTTCCTCTACCGGTGCGGAGAACGATCCTTCGCCTGCGCCGGCCACCCTTCCGCCCTGGGCCCCAAGGCCGTGTTCACGCTTTCGGAATCCATCGAAGCCGCGGCCGATCCCGCCTCGGTCGCGGGCACCGTCGCCGAACCCGCGATCCACCGGCTCTTCCGCATCATGGTGGAGCGCAAGGCCTCCGACCTGCACCTTTGCTCCAACGAGCCGCCCATGCTGCGCGAATCCGGCGAAATGACGCGCCTGGAGGGCGAGCCCAGGTATTCCGACGAAGTCCTCCGCGACCTCCTCTTCGAGATCGCGCCGGCGCGCAACCGGGAGGAATTCCTGGAGACCGGCGACACGGACTTCGCCCACGAGATCCCCGGGGTCGCCCGTTTCCGTGCCAACTACTTCCGCGACCGCAAGGGGGTCGGGGCCGTGTTCCGGCAGATCCCGACCGACATCCTGTCGGTGGACGACCTGAACCTCCCCGACGAGGTCCGCCAGCTCTGCTTCCTGTCCAAGGGACTGGTGCTGGTGACGGGGCCCACGGGTTCGGGAAAGTCGACGACCCTCGCCGCCCTCGTCGACCTGGTGAACCGGCAGCGCAAGGACCACATCATCACCATCGAGGACCCCATCGAGTTCGTGCACCCGAACAAGGGCTGCCTGATCAACCAGCGCGAGGTCCGCATCCACACCCGCACCTTCTCCAGCGCGCTGCGCGCGGCCCTGCGGGAGGATCCGGACATCGTGCTGGTGGGCGAGATGCGGGACCTGGAGACCATCTCCATCGCCATCGAGACCGCGGAGACGGGTCATCTGGTGTTCGGGACCCTCCACACCAGCACCGCGCCATCCACGGTGGACCGCCTGATCGACGTCTTTCCCGCGGACCGCCAGGACCAGATCCGCGTCATGCTCTCGGAGTCCCTGAAAGGGGTCATCGCCCAGACCCTGTGCCGCAAGATCGGCGGGGGACGCGTGGCCGCCTACGAGATCCTCATCGGAACCCCTTCGGTGTCGGCGCTGGTGCGCGAAGGAAAGACCTTCCAGATCCCCTCGGTGATGCAGACCGGCAAGAAATACGGGATGTGCACCCTGAACGACAGCCTGACGGACCTGGTGCGCCGAAAGACGGTGGACGCCCGCGAGGCCTACATCAAGGCGGTCGACAAGCAGGGACTCCTGGGTCTTTTCAAGAACAACGGAATCGACACCTCGTTCCTCGCCGATCTGGGCGGAGGGACCTGAGACCCGACGGGGGGAAACCTTGGCTTTCGCCGAATGGGAAACGCGGTACGAGACGGGGGATGCCGAGGTCGACGAGCAGCACAAGCGGCTGTTCGGCCTCCTCAACGACCTCCACGAAGCCTTGATGGCCGGCACCGCCAACGAGAAGATGGGCGGAACGCTGAGGTCGATGGCCGACTACACGGTGGAGCATTTCAGGGCGGAGGAGGCCCTGATGGTCGCCATCGCGTTCCCGGGGCTGCCGGAACACCGCCGCAAGCACGAGGAACTGGCGAGCCAGGTGGGACTGCTGGTCGCGGACCACGGCGCGGGCAGGCTCACTCTGCCGCTCACCCTGGCGCGGTTCCTGGTGGACTGGCTGCGCCACCACATCGAGGAGGAGGACATGAAGATGGTCGCCTGGAGCCGGGCCGGGGCCCAGCCTTAGTCAGATCCCGCACGCTTGGGCTGAAGCCCATCGCTGTGTCAACCTCGCTGCGCTCGGGAGGTGAGCCCCCTTAGGCAGATCTTGTTGCTTTTCCGTAAAGCAGGCCGTGAGACCTTACGGAATGCCGCCTGAGAACTGGTCATGTGTTACAAGTTGTTGATCTCGAATTTGTGCGCGGGGGTTGAATCGCACTCGTAACTGTGTGAATCTGCGGCGCTTCTTTTGTTAGAAGCTATCGCCTTCAAGTCCCCCTTGCATTGCGGACAGTACTTGACGTTCAGTTGAGGGCCTGTATGCGGACCGTTTGCCATATTTATCCCACTTTCTGAGTTTGTTTTGGATTTGGCATGAGACAAAGAGAGGGACAATTTACAAACGCAATGTGCCAGACACTGCGGCAAATTGTTTCAATATGAATTCGGAAAACTTGTTCCTGCTTGCCTAATTTTTGAGGCACCTGATACTAAGACCATCTGCCTTGAACCAAAGATCCACCAATGAGGGATTTTGGCTCAGCAAAATAAGAGTACGACCCTCAGCGTGTTGGCTATCCGGGTCGGCTGTCGTCCAGAAATTAGCATCCATGCCTTCCCCCTGGAACCCACCGCTCCAGTTGCCATCGCCCGCAGGCAGTGCCCGAAAGCCAAGGCTATCTGTCCCAATAGCAGACAGATTTGTCCAACCAGATCTGGATGCTAATACGATACTTAGCGCCTGTACTGAATCGTAAGTAGACAAAGTCGTATCCGTCAGTTTGGTCCATTCTGAATCAGCAGGAACATGCCATCCACTGGGACAAATCCCCTGGACAGGGGCTGAGGGATACAAGGAGAAAGTATCATAGTGCGTGCTCGCTCCAACCGCTTCCCCCCATGTGTAGAGTCGTCCATATTTGGCACAACTGTCCATGCTAAAGCCGTAACACAGCCCTGCGGTGTCCGTACTGCCAACATTATTCCGGTAGTTCAAGTTTTGGGCCATCCAAATTTGGGTCCCAATGTGAATTGTTCTGTAAACTTCACCATCCCTTGCATCAAAGATTGAACCGTAATTGACGCGGGGATTCCAGCCGATTCCCTGATCATCGTTCCATCCAGTATCGAGGGCAAAGACAATCCCTGAAGAATCCGCTGTAACAGGTAGGCGTACCAGATGCTTCCCACGCCACTGGACCAAGATCGTATCCATGACCCCGGTAGCTCTGCCCGCAGACATTATAGTCAAAGGGCGTGCTTCGCTTGCCTGCCCCCCGACCATGCGCCCCCGGATGTCGGTTCCCTTCCAGGACAAGTCGATGTGGCCATTTTCTACTATTAGGTTCCGACTGACGGGAATTGCCTTTTCTGAAGTGGAATTGATCCCGTTTACGCTTCCCAAAGTCCATTGCCCCTGGACATTTGAAGTCGTCGTATATCCAGAAGAAGAAATCGACACGCCTTCGATCGCGATTCCTGAAAGATTGACAACAGTGCCTGAATAGTTGCCCGTGAAGGCTAGAACCGGCAGCAACAGCAGAGATTGAAGCTTCATAGGACCGTCCTTTCGGGGCAAGTTGCCATTCGGCTATGGACTTATACTCAAGCCGAAGTTAGCATAATCTTCGGGACACCTCCCCACACTCCGGAGCCAATTGTGGTTTGCCTCCGCCCGCAAGGGCGTTGACGAGCGATGGACTTCAGTCCGAGCGGCCTCCTGAGCTGGGCTGCCACATCTTGTCAGATTCTGTCCGCGACCTTCCGCAACGCGTCCACCGCGAGATCCGCCTGGTCGGCCGAAAGCACCAGTGGCGGCAGCACGCGCAGGACATGCGCGCCGGCCCTGTAGACGATCAGGCCCTCCTCGCGGGCGGCCTCCATGATCTTCCCCGGATCGCAGGAGACCGCGATCCCGATCAGGAATCCCTTCCCGCGCAGCTCTCCGAAGGGCCCGCGTCCGGAAAGGGATGCGAGTCCGGCGCGCAGGCGCGAGGCGACTTCGCGGACGTTTTCCAGGAACCCCGGCCTTTCCAGGCGATCCAGGACCGCCAGCCCCGCCGCGACCGCCACCGGATTGCCCCCGAAGGTGGTGCCGTGGTCGCCGGGCTTGATGGCATCCGCCACCGTCTGTTTCAGCAGGACCGCTCCGAGCGGAAGACCCCCGCCCAGGGGTTTCGCGAGGGTCACGAGGTCCGGGTGGAGCCCGATCACCTTGTGGGCGAACCACTCTCCCGTGCGGCCGAGGCCCGTCTGGATCTCGTCGGCGATCAGCAGGAAGCCGTGCTTCTCCTGGAGTTCGTTCAAGGTGGCGATGAATTCCGGCGACGGTTCGATGACCCCGCCCTCCGCGAGGATGGGCTCCAGGATCACCGCCGCGGTGTGCGCTCCCACGGATTCGCGCAGGCCTTCCGGCGTCAGGGCCGCCCGCACGAATCCCGGAAGAAGCGGGCCGAAACCGGTCTGGATCCTGTCCTGTCCGGTGGCGGACAGCGCCCCGTAGGTCCGTCCGTGGAAGGAATCCTGGAAGGAGACGATTTCGTGGCGCCAGGCCGATCCCCGCTCGTGCCAGAATTTGCGCACGAACTTGATGGCGGCCTCGTTCGCCTCGGTGCCGGAGTTGCAGAAGAACGCCTTGTCCAGTCCGCTGTGGCGGCAGAGCACCTGGGCCATCCGCCCGTGCAGGGACGTGAAGTAGAGGTTGGAGGCGTGGGCCATCCTGGACGCCTGTTCGTGGATGGCGGCCACCACCAACGGATCGGCGTGCCCCAGGGCGTTGACCGCGATCCCCGCGGTCAGGTCCAGGTACTTGCGGCCTTCGGTGTCCCAGACCCAGGCTCCATCGCCCCGCTCCAAGGAGAGCGGCTGGCGGGCGTAGGTGCCAAGCACCCAACGCGTGTCCAGGTCCCGCACGGCCTCCGGATCCCGGAGGGCCGAGGAGGTCATGCCGCGTTGTGCTGGGGGGTGAGCTCCTCCAGCGAACGGGAGTGGAAGATGCGGTAGCTGTCGGCGGGCGCGTCCGGATCTTCCACCAGTTCGATCTTCGCGCCGAAGCTCTCCAGGCGGTGGAAGGCGGTGGACCGCTCGGCCACCAGGTAGTCGATGATCCGCGAGTGGACCACGATGGCGATCTCCTTGGGGCCGTTCCGGGACTGGTTGCGACGCACCCAGCGCTCCAGCGAGGCCACCACCGAACTCGGCAGGAGCACGTTCCCGGAACCCTCGCAGTGGCTGCAGGGCTCGGAGACGGTCTTGACCAGGGCTTCGCGAACGCGCTTGCGGGTCATCTCCAAAAGGCCGAACTGGCTGATGGAACTGGCCACCGTGATGGGCGCCCGATCGCCGCGCAAGGCCTTGCGGAATTCGCGCACGAGCTTTTCCCGGTCGTCCTCGGCGTCCATGTCGATGAAGTCCACCACGATGATCCCGCCCAGGTCGCGCAGACGCAACTGCTTGGCGATCTCCTTGGCGGCGGTGATGTTGGTGTCCAGGATGGTGGCGGCCTGGTCGTCGCGGCCCACGTTGCGACCCGTGTTCACGTCGATGGTGGTCATGGCCTCCGTGGTCTGGATGACCAGGTGGCTTCCCTTTCGGATCCACACCTTGTCGGCGTAGACCTTCTGGACTTCCTGTTCGATCTCGAACTCGTCGAACAGGGGCGTCTTCTCGTCGTAGAGGTGCACCCGGCTCACCAGGTCCGGCGAAAGCTGGCGGATGTAGGCCTTGGTCTTCTGGAAGAAGTCCTTGTCGTCGACCATCACCTTGTCGACCTTCTCCGAGAAGTAGTCGCGCAGGATGCCCACCGCGGCCTCGTTCTCCTCCAGCACCAACCTCGGAGCCTCGCACTCGCTGGCCACCGACTTGATGAAGGCCCACTTCTCCTCGAGGATCCCCATCTCGATGCGGAATTCCTCCTCGGTCTCGTTCAGGCCGTTGGTGCGCACGATGTACCCGACGTCCGGGAACCGGCGCAGCTCCTGCACCAGCTGCTTCAGCTTGCGGCGCGAACCGTGGTCGCGGCTCTTCTTGGACACCCCGATGAAGGTGGTGTTGGGCATGCACACCAGGAAACGCCCGGCGATGGAGAGGTATCCGGTGACCTTCGCGCCCTTGGTGCTGATGGGCTCCTTGACGACCTGGACCAGGATCTCCTGGCCCTCGCGCAGAAGCTCGTTGATGGGCCTTTCGGCGCGGTCGCGGCGGCGTGGGTCGACTTCGTCGTCGCTGTCGTCGTCGTCGTCGTAGGCCTCGGTCCCCGCCGGGGCGATGTCCGCCGCGTGGAGGAAGGCGGCCTTCTCCAGGCCGATGTCCACGAAGGCGGCCTGCATCCCGGGGAGCACGGAAACCACGCGCCCCTTGTAGATGTTGCCCACGATCCGCTGGTTGTCCGGCTTGTCGACGACGAGCTCGGTGAGTCTTCCGTCTTCCAGGAGCGCGATGCGCTTCTCGAAGGGGGAAACGTTGATGAAGATGTCTCTGCGCAAGGAATGGTCCTCAGAACTTGTATTCAAGTGACGCCAACAACGAAATGTCGTTGGCGACGGTTGGTGCCGACGGATCGGTCGGATCTTTCTGATCGGTCCGCTTGTAGCTTGCGTCGAAATTGGCGGCCAGCTTCGAAGTGAAGTTGTAGGACGCGTTCGATCCGGCGTAAACGGTAGTAACGTCGGCGAGTGTCTGGGGTCCGTCGTCCTGGCCCGTGCTGGCGTCGTAGTTGTTCTGCAACTGCCAATCCCGGGTCCAACCGGCCCGGAAGGTCACCACCAGGTCGTTGTCCAGCTTCACGAACCAGCGGAAGATCTGGATTCCCTTGTGGGTCTGGAACCGGTAGGTGGCGGTGCCCTCGTTCCCCATGTTCCAGTGGTAGGTCTGGGAGTGCCCCACCACCTGGAAGCACCTCTCCACCGCCACGTTCGGGTTGTAGTAGAAGTAGGGCACGCCCGGGTCCTGCGGGCAGACTCCGGGATCCGAACCCGTGGCCGAGTCGGGATTCTTGATGAAGCTCTTGGCCAGGGTGACGCCGAAGTCGGTCTTGTCGTCGAAGCTCCAGTTCCCCTTGGTCTTGGCCTGGAGACCGACCAGCGGAGCCCACTTCAGGCTGTAGTTGGTGACGTCGTTGCTGGAGGAATGGGGGTAGATCTGCTGCTGGACCTCCCAGGTCGTGCTGTGGCTGGCCGTCACGCTTTCGAACCACCTCCCCAGGAAGGGAACCCTTCCGGCGAAGTTGGCCAATGTGGCGTTCACGCTGATCTGCGGCCAGGTCACGGTGGTGTCCACATCCCAGGGCGTGGACCACCGCTCGTCCCAGGAGATCAGGTAGGTGAGGCTCGGCTGGAGGGTGAGCAGAAGACCGGGAATGGTGAAGTCCGTGTTGGTGCTCACGCGGTAGGAACGGGTGTTGTCCTGCCCCGTGAACAATGCCTCGCTCGCGGTGTCGTTCACTCCGGGCAGGTAGCTGCGATCCGTCAGCCTCGCCGGCTGGTACTGGCCGAATCCGGATTTGGGCCTGGATCCGGTGACCAGATCCCACGGCGACCGCAGCCCCCTGTTGTCTCCCAGCCCCATCTGCCACAACTGCATGTTGCTCGCGTCCATGTGCTGGTTGTAGGAGGCGTAGTCCAGGGTCTGGTCGATCCCCGACTCGCGGTCGTCCACCGAGTATTCCACGCCGATCCCCGTCCACCGCCACCGGTCGATCCCCTGCTTCGCGTCGTTGAGCGGCTTGGACCAGGAATCCGGCAGGATCCCCTGCAGGGATCGGAACACCGCCGGCACGTCCAGGCGCAGGCTGGACCGGAAATTGTCCGAATGGCTGTAGGTCCAGAACTGGGTGTAGAGGGTGTCGTTGGCGGCGTCCAGGCTGGCCGTCGGGGCCTGGCGGTTCAGGGCGCCGTTGGCCTGGAACGAACCCGTGGTGGTGAACCAGGGCAGGATCCGCGGGGAGAGGTCGAACGAAAAGGTGGTGGTGCGGCCGTTCTCGTTGCGCAGCAGGCCGAACTGCTGGCGCTCCTCCTCCCCGGAGGGCGCACGGACATGCGTGGTGTCCCAGTCGAAGATGTAGGGCCAGGCGTTGACCAGTCCCGTGGAGGGATCGAAGAGCGGGGCCTGGATGGAATCGTTCCACACCCGGGCCGCGCGCTCGGAGAAGCTCAGCTTGAAGAAGTTGAGCACGGGCCACTCCAGGGAGACCGCGTGGTTGAGGTTGGCGGTGTAGGTGTGGGTGTGCGTGAGGGGCAGGCTGTCCTTGTCCGGAGTCAGGACCGAGTGGAGCCCTTCCAGGTAGTCCAGATCTCCCAAGGTGCTGGAAATGGCCGTGGGCCAAGGCTGGAAGCCGAAGGTCTTCAGGAAGTCGGGAACCCACGCCGCCTTCGCCGCCCCGAAGGGCTTGAGATCGGGCGGCGGCGGCGGGCTGAAGTCGTAGTCCAGCCGCAGGGTGTGGCTCCAGGTGCTGTCGCGGTTGTTGGGCGCGAGGCTCGCCTGGTCGGTGTAGGTCCAGGCCAGCTTGGGACGCGCGAACAGCGTGTTGGTGAGGAAGGGGCCGAGCCCCGAGTTCTCGTCGCGGGCGCGGGTCCACGAACTGGAGATGGTCCGGGTGACGACCATGGTCTCGTAGGCCCTGGATTCGCCCTGGGCGAAGTCCGCCGAGTCGCGCCGCATCTTTCCGTCCCACAAGTCGGTGGCGATCCTCTGGAGTCCATCCTCCGACAATTGCTGGTCGGAGCCCGGCACGGCCCAGGGGCGGGTAAGAGCTCCGTTGAAGGTGACGGACACGGGCAGCTGGGCCTTCCAGGACTCGGGAAGGAACTTGTCCATGGAGAGCCTGGCCGTGCCGGTGACGCTGGCGCTGGACTTCTGCTGGGCGAAGGTCGGTTCCGTCTGGCCCATGGGCACGAAGTTGCCGCCGCTGTATTGGGTGCTCGCCGAAAGGTCCAGGAGGTCGGAGAAATTCACCTGGGCCGAGGCGCGCAAGGCGCTGCCGAAGGCCCGGTGGGGGGCGTTGAGCCGGAGGTCGTCCACCCAGATCTCTCCGGAAGTGCGGTCGCCGATCGGGCTCGCGGCGGCGCGCGGATTGGCGCGCACCCAAAAGCGCATCCAACTGACCTGGGAGACGGTGGGGTCGCCGAAGATCCTGATGGAATCCTGTGCGTTCACGCGTCCGATGGGGGAGGAGATGGCCTGGCTGAAGAAGGAATCCACGTTCAAGTTCTGCTCGCGGCGCAGGGTCTTGAGATTGGTCAGGGTCTTGAGGGGGATCAGGATCCTGTTGTCGATCCAGTTCGCCTGCATGGCCGCCGTGCGGGTCGCTGTCGTCTGATCCTGGCACCCGACGGTCTGGTCGCCGATCGGACAATCGGCGGGGATCGGATCGTAGGAATACTCGTAGTAGGGGGCGCTCGCGCTGGTGGGATCCCCGGAACCGAACTGGATGCCGAAGCGCACCGGCGTGGTCCCCGCGGTCTGGACCCCGTCGACCGACTGGTGGTAGACCTCCATCTGCAGATTCTGGTAGAGGGTGTAGTCCTGGGGGGTGTTGAAGGTGCGCAAGGCCACCCCGGTGTCCGCGTGCTGGGGACCCGCAGCGCCGAAGATCGTGGAGAGATCGGTGTAGATCAGCCGCAGCGATTGCTCGGGCTGGAGGGCCCCGGTGTTGGGATCCCTCACCTGGGGGACTTCCGGCGAGGCGATGTAGTTGGAGTTGTCGGTGGTGGTCCCGATCACCGAGACCTGGAGACTGGAGCTGTCCTGGGAAATGGTCTTGGTCACCGAGGAGTATTGCTGGGAATAGGTGCTGTCCACCACGGTGGTGTCGTCGTTCTTGGAGAGGTGGCCGCTGGCCAGGTACTGGTTTCCCAACAGGGCCATCCGAGCGATCTGGTAGTCCTCGCGCAGGATGTTGGCGCCCTTGGCGGTGGTCAATCCATCCACCCACACGCGCACGTAGTTGATCTGGTTCCAACTGGCCCCTCCCCCCCTCTGCTGGAAGGGCTTGTTCAGCGGGATCTGGTAGAGCCGGTAGCCGTTGGCCAGGGCTTGGTAAGGCGTGGAGTCCTGCCCCCCCATCACGATCCGGAAGCGGTTGTATGCATTCAGAGTATGGAGGGTCCCGTCCCCGAAGAGGTTCTCCGAATCGAAGAAGGTGTTCGAGCCCCCGTCCACGTAGTCGTCGTTGCCCTGCGTCCCGTCGATGGAGGCATCCGGGTCCGAGCTGATGGCGTCGGGCCGGAAATCGTCTCCGGCCGGGTCCAGCACCCCGTTGTGGGTGCGCTCCGTGGACTGGCAGTCCAGCCTGTAGCAGGTCCAGACCTTGGCGACTTCCGCGGTGTCGGCCTTGCCGTCCAACCCGAGGTCGTTCTGCTTCCGTCCCGTGGGAAGGCCGTTGGTGTCCAGGTCTTCGCTCTCCAGCCTGCCATCCGGAGCGTTTCCGTCGATGGAGAGGTCTTCGCTGACGTCGCCGAAATCGAAGTTGAGGTCGCCACCCGAACCTTGGACCACCACCACCAGGTAGGCGTCGCTGGTCAGGTTCCGGCTGCTGGGCGGCATGGAGCGCATGATGCCCCCCCAGGACATGCCGGAACCGGAGCGTTCGTTGGGCTCGAAGCGCAGGTGGAGCACATTCTGCACCGCAGGAGCACCGGTGCCGTCGTCGTGGGTCGGGTAGATGTCGGAAAGCTTGACCTGCGCGTTCGAGGACCACACCAACTCGCCCTGGTGCTGGTAGTTCAAGGTGTCGTCGTAGGTGGAATCTGTCACGTTGCTGGTGTTGGAGCCTCCGGGCGGGCTCGCCTGGTACCATCCGAGTCGGTTGATGGGGAGCTCGTTGTCCAGCTGGGAACTCTCGAAGTCGTCCACCAAGGCGTATCCCGATGGGTTCGGGTCCACCAGGCTCTGCACCCCTTCCATCTCCAGCTGCCACTTGGAGTCGGCCTTGGCCTTGATCAGGGGGATCATGCCCGTCCAATCGGTCAGGGTTTCGGATTCTCCCGCCAACAGGAGGTTGGCACCCCAGAGCATGGCGGTGCTGCCCTCGCGTGCCAGTTGCGGTCTCGGGTCCGTGGTGGTCTCCGAACGGAACAGGAACGTGGCGCCGATTTCCGATTCCTTGCTGATTTCCGGCAGTTGGTAGTCCAGACGGGCTCCGGCCACGGTGCGGTTGGCCAGCGAGAAAAAAGGCGTGCAGGTGTAGTCGACCTGGATGTCGGCGGACGGGTCGCGGGCCCGGGAAGAGAGCAGTGTGATGGTCCCGGTCTGGTATTGGACGTCGTAGTCCACTCCTTTCGTCAGGCGGGTGGAGCCGTTCAGCGTGAGCACCTCGGAGCCTTGGATGATGTCCACGCAGTTGGTCCCGCTCACGCTGGCCACGTCGCGGCTTCCGATCTGGATGGAGTCGGAGGTGGATTTCGCGGTGATCTGGATGGAGAAGCGCGAAGGCAGCGTGGGAAGGGCCGTGCGGATGGTGTCGTAGTCGGCGGCCTGGCCGAAAGCGCGGAACGGCTCCAGGTCGGGGAAGATCAAGGCGTGGTTCGCCCAGTCGAAGATCATGGAGTTGTCGTAAAAAAGCCTGCCGTTGCCGTCCGCGAGCTTGAAGACCTGCGCCCAGGACACGCCTGCGGAGTCCACGCTGGGATCTCCTCGGGTGGAGGTGTTGTCCAGAATCTTGAGCGTCATGTTGGCCTGGTCGCTGGTGGCCACGGTGGGCAACTTGTAGTAGCGGTTGCGCAGTTGCAGCTTCTGGAGGTTGGGATCGTCGTGGTCGTCGGCGTACAGGAGGCTCAAATTCACGGTCTTGGTTCCGGAACCCCCGCTTCCGCGACTCGTTCCATTGGGGCCGCCGGAATTGTATGCCTGCCAAATGACGCCCAGGGCTTGTCCGGTGGAAGCGGCTCCGGAGCGGGTCATGCGCAGCACGCCGTTCTGCCAGTAGTAGTCCGTCCCGTAGGTGAGCAGTCGCCAGTACTGTCCCGACGGCGTGGTGTAGAACGCGACCCCGTTGCTGTCGTAGGATGTCGCCGTCCCGGTGGACATGGACCAGTTTGGGTGGGTGGACACGTCCGTTGGCTTCACCCGCTGGTACACGTTGTAGTTCGCGGGTGCATTCAAATTCGGAGTGTTCTGCGGAGCCAGTGCACCCCCAGCAGCGCTCCAGTTCTTCCGGGCCTGGTAGGTCAGGAAGAAATCGTAGCCCACGTCCATGTCGCGGTCGCGGATCAGGGGCTGCACGCTCACGGTGGCGCCGCGCCCGATGTGCTGCTTCTGCTGTTCGCCGTTCTGCGACCCCCCCACCAAGGTCAGGTCCAGGTCCCCGAACCTCATCTTGGCGCGCAGGCCCAGGACGCCCGAAGCGGCTTCGGAATATCCGGTGAGGCTGGTGCCGGGCAGCGCGAGCTGGATCTGTCCGAATTCCGCCTCCTGCAAAATGTCGTCTTCCGTGTCCTCGGGCTTCTGGCCCGCGTACTTGATGTGCAAATCCTGGTTCTGCGTGGCCCCGAACCCGGCCTGGTTCCAGGTCAGGCTCATGGACACGAATTGCCCGATCTGTCCCGTCAGGTTGATGTTGGGGATCTGTTCGGGAGAGAAGTCGGGAATCTTGTTGGCCGTTCCCGCCGCCTCTTCGGCGCTGGTCCAATGGGAGGCGGCCTTCAGCTGCAGCGTGTAGGATCCGGTCAGGGAGAGGGCTGGCTTGGAAAGGCCGAGCCGCTTGGCCCACTCGGGGATCCTCACGGGGAGTTCGTAGCGGTTGGCCGCCTCCGCCGCGGAATCCGATTGTCTCGCCTGCCCCGAAAGCTCCCTGTCGAGCGCTTTGCGGCGGCTGGCGGCCAGCATGTCGGCCAGGTAGTCGGACAACTCTCCGTAGTGGTTCTCCCAGAGATTCGTGGAATCGAGTCCCAGGGTGGTGTCCACCTTCAGGTAGCTCTGGATGTCCACCTGCCTGGTGTCGAATCCGATCTGGTATTCCGTCGTGGCCGACTGGGGCGGAGGGTGCAGGAGGGCTGCGGGCGTTTCCGGGTCCGCGAACGGGGTCGCCGCCTGGGGCAAGGGAACATAGACCGGGGGATCGGAACGAGCCTGCATCGACACCAGCACCAGACACCCGGCCAAAGCCGACCGTGTCCAGCGGCCTCGATGCATCCCCAGGGATCTATTCATTCGTAGTCGGGACAAGGTACCCATCCAATGGGGCGGAAAAATGCTCCTGCAGCCAATTCGGGAGCGGGCGGTCAGGGCCGACCCAAGAAAGACCAGGGAGTGACAGTGGACCACCGCAACCGGGACATGTGGCAAACAAAAAGGGCGGCGAGGTAAACCTCGCCGCCAAAGGATGTCGCCGCCAATTCCCCGCGCAAAACGGCGAGCATCCGGAGCTTAAGTTACGCTTAAGGCTTGTGGAAGTCAAGGGTGCTGCGCCAAATTTTTTTGATCCCGCGACTTCTTCCCGTGCTCGGCAGCGAATCCGGATCAGTGGAAGAGACGTTCGAGATCGGCGGCGGCGATCCTTGCCACCGTCTGCTTTCCCCTGGGCGTCTGCCAAGGTTCCGCGCAGGCGAACAACTCGTCGGCCAGCGCCGAACGCTCCTGGGGGGAGAGTTCTTCGTTTCGGCGCAGGGCGGCCGCGCGAGCGAAGGATGCGGCGAAGGCCATGTGGAGCCGCGCCGTGGTGGGCTCTTCCTCCGCAACGGCGGCGAGCACGTCCAGGAGGAGGTGTTCGCCTTCCTCCTGGGTGGTGGAAACTGGAATTCCGCGCAGAAGGAGGGTGGAGCCCCCGAACGGCTCGAGGTCGAAGGAGAGGGCCCGGAGCGCTTCCAGGTTCGAGACCGCCGTATCGTACTCGCGCACGGGCAGTTCCACCGCCCGCGGAAAGAGCAATTGCTGCGAGGGCAGCGCTCCCTCGCGAGCGAGGCTGGCCAACGCCTGTTCGTAAAGCACACGTTCATGGGCGGCCCGTTGGTCCAGGCAGAGCAGCCCCCCCTGGAGCGGACAGAGGATGTAGCCGTCCACCTGCAGGAACGGCACGCCCGAATCCGCGAAGGTGCGGACGGATTCCTGCGCGACGCTGGGCGTTCTCGTGGAAGGGAAGGCGACCAGATTGGGGTTGGTCGCCGCGAACAAGTCCACCTGGGAGGGGTCGATGCCGGAAAAGGGCGGCTCGAAGGCCTCCGGCAGCGGAACAGGAGATTCCTCGAACCCAGGCAGGGAAGGCGCTTCCTCCGCGGACGCCGAGGGTAGAAAGAGCGGCAGGCTCGAACGCTTGTCCAAGGCCCGGGAGACGGCGTCCGTGACCGCCTGGAAGACCATCGCTTCCGCCTGGAACCGAACTTCCCTCTTTTGGGGGTGGACGTTGACGTCGACATGCTCCAGCGGAATGGACAGATCCAGGACGCAGACGGGGTGGCGACCCGCGGGAAGTCCCAATCCCTGGGAGACCGCCCGTGCCAGGGTCCCCGAGGAGACCGGTCGTCGGTTCACGGCGAAGTGGATCTGGTCGGCGCGACCCCGGTCGGTTCCCGGAGCACCCACCATGCCCTGGATGGACAGGCTCCGGTCGGTCCATTCCACCGGCTCCATTCCCTCCGACAGGGCACCCAGCAGGTCCCGGCAGCGCTGGCGGCGGTCCGAGGGGCGCACATGCAGGATTTCCCGGTTCCCATGGAAAAGACGGAATTCGACTTCCGGTCGGAACAGGGCTTGGCGCACCAGGGTCCCCAGCACCTTGCTCGCCTCCGACTGGGCGGAACCCAGGAAGCGGCGGCGGACGGGAATTCCGGCGAACAGTCCCCGCACCTCCACCCTGGTGCCGCGAGGCCAACCCGAGGGCGACTGGGAAACCATGTTTCCTCCGTGGACCACGATCGCGCGCCCATCGGTTTCCGACAGGTGGTGGGTGTCGATGCGCAGCTCGGCCACGGACGCGAGCGAGCTCAGCGCCTCGCCGCGGAAGCCGTAGGTTCCCACCGTCGCCAGGTCCTCGAAACGCTCCAGCTTGGAGGTGGCGTGGCGCAGCCAGCACAGGCCCAGATCCTCCGCCGTCAGACCGGCGCCGTCGTCCTCCACGGAGATCAGGTCCAGACCGCCGCCTTCCAGCCGCACCTTGATGCGCCGGGCACCCGCGTCCAGGGCGTTCTCCACCAGTTCCTTGACGGCGGACGCGGGGCGATCCACCACCTCGCCGGCGGCGATGCGGTTGACCACGAGTTCGTCCAGGACCCGGATCACCCCGGTCCCCATGGGCTCCCGCCCCTGCGCCACGGTTCCGATCCGTGGCTGCCCCGGATCGAGCGGGCGTCGCTTCCGTTCAGGTGCACAACGCCTCGACGGGAACCGTCTTCTGTTCGCCGGTGGCAAGGTCCTTGACCTCCACCTCGGACGCCAGGACGCGATCGGAGCCCACGAAGACCGCGCGTTTGGCCCCGTTTTCCTGGGCCGCCTGCATCTGCTTGCCCACCTTGCCGCCTCCGAAGGAGAATCCCACCTCGCGTCCCGAGGCGCGAAGGCGGGCGGCCAGGTTTGCCAATTTCCGTCCATCTCCGTCCAGGGACACCAGCCAGAGGTCCGGCCCGGGGATCGCGGAAGGGAGCAGGCCCTTCTCCTTCAGGAGCTCCGCGATCACCACGTCGCCCATGCCGAACCCCACCGCGGGGAGGCGTTCGCCGCCCAGCTTCTGCAGGAGATCGTCGTAGCGTCCGCCGCCGGCGATGGCCCTGAGGCTCCGGCCCGCGTCGAAGACCTCGTAGACCACGCCGGTGTAGTAGGCGAGGCCGCGCACCACCGTGGGATCGAAGCGGACCCACTCGGAGACGCCGTGGGCGGAAAGGAGCGCGAAGAGGGTCTCCAGCTCCGCGAGCGCCAACTTGGCTTCGTCCGAATTCACGAGATGTCGAACGTCTCGAAGTTCAGCGAGAGCAAAAAGTGTCGATACCCTACTGATACCTTCTGGATTCATGCCGGCCATCATCAGCCCCGTCTCGAAGTCCTCGGGTGAAAGCTTTTCCTTTCGATCCAACGCCAGATAAACCGCGGGCTTGTCCGTGCAGCCCAGCTCGTCCAGCAGGGTGCTGACCAGGCGGCGGCTGGAGATGCGCACGACCACGTCCCCGGCCTCCAGGCCGAGCTCGGAGCAGATGGCGCAGGCGGCGGCGATCAGTTCGGCGTCGGCCTCCACGGAATCGGATCCCAGGATGTCCATGTTGAGCTGGAAGAACTCGCGCAACCTCCCGCGTTGCTGCTTCTCGTAGCGCCACAGCCTGGGCAGGGAAAACCACCGCGCGGGCTTGCGGAGATCCCGACCCAACTGGTTGGCCAGCCTCGCGAGGGTCGGGGTCATCTCCGGACGCAGCGCGAGATCGCGCTGGCCCTTGTCCTTGAAGTTGTAGAGCTGGCCCACGATCTCCTCGCCGGACTTGTCCGTGTACAGCTCCAGGTGCTCGAAGCTCGGACCTTCGTACTCCTGGAACCCGAAGCGGGCGCAGACGCGGCGCCACGCGGAGAAGATGTGGTTCTGCACGGCCATGTCGGCGGGATAGAAGTCGCGGGTCCCCTTGGGCGGTTGGATCTTCGTGCTCATGGAACGCGGGAAAGGTAGGTCCGCGGAAGGTCCGGAAGGCCGCGGCTCAGGCCACGGCGCGGGCGTGGCGGGCCAGCTCGGCGGTGCGGCCCAGTTGCACCAGGTGCCGGGCGTCGTGCTCCTCGAGGAAGGCCGCCGTGTCGGCGATGGTCTGGATGCCGCGCTCTCGGTGGACGTAGTGGCGAAGCCATTCGTCGTCGGAGAGGCCGGAGAGGAGCGAGACCGTGGTTCGGCGCAGGGCCGAAAACGCCGCCAGGACATCGTCCACGGGCCGTTCGCCCCATCCCTGAAGATCCACCCAGCGATCCTGGTCGAACGGCTCCATGGTCGTGCCCGGGTTGGCCAAGGCCGTGCGGATCCGATAGGCGTTGACCAGTTCCGCGTCCAGGAGGTGGGCGGCCACCTGCACGCAGCTCCAGACCTTGTCCTCGGGCTTCCACAACCGTTCCCAGTTGGAAAGGCCTTCGAAGACCTCGGCGAGCCGACCCCCGGTTCTGGACAGCACGATCAACGCGCGATGCGCCCGTTCCAAGGGTGGGAGTTCCCGATAACTCATGCCGGGAATATATCTCGTCGCGCCTTCGATCCCGGGAAGGACTTCCGGATCGTCTGCGGACCTCGCGGGTTCCTACCGGTCGGGCTCCAGGTCGCTCGAATGGGATGCGGCGACGGCCAGGCGGTCGCAGCGTTCGTTGCGCGGGTCTCCGGCATGGCCCTCCACCCACTGGAACCGCACGGATTTCCCGGAACTGGCATCCAGCAGAAGCTTCCAAAGATCGATGTTCTTCACCTCTCCGCCATCGGCCTTGCGCCATCCGCGGCGACGCCAGCCATCCACCCATTTCTTTTCGATGGCATCCACCACATAGCGCGAATCCGTGTGCAGCACGGCCTTGGCACCCACCGGAACCTGTTCCAGCGCCTCGATCGCTCCCCGCAGCTCCATTCGGTTGTTGGTGGTGTCCCGAAAACCCTTCGACCATTCCCGGTTGCCCGAAGGTCCCTCCAGCACCACCCCGAACCCGCCCGGACCCGGATTGCCGGAACAGGCTCCATCCGCCCAAAGCATCCAGATCCCGGGCCTCTCGGAGGGGCCGGTGGGCACGGGCGGGGCGAACAGGTCGCGTTGGGCCACCAGCCGCGAGGGCGGAAGATTCTTGTCCAACAGGCGCAGGACCAGGTCGGCGGGGGGGGTCCCCAGGAGGTCGGATTGCGCCAACAGACGTTCGTGGAGGGGTTCGGGCAGGTCCAGGTTCAGGTGCATGTCGCTTCCCAAGCTAGGAAGTCGCCCTGGTGTCCAGGGTCCGCATCCAGGCGGGATATGTCTAATATTCGAAGACCATGCAGTTCACTGTCGCCAAGTCCGCCCTGCTCGAGGCCTTGCAGATCTGCGGGAACGCCGTTCCCGGCAAGAGCACTCTGCCCATTCTCCAAAATTTCCTCCTGTCGGCATCCGAAGGCGAGTTGCGCGTGACCGCCACCGACCTCGATCTGGGCGTTCGCATCGCCATCGCGGTGGACCAACGCGCCGCCGGCGAGATCGTGGTTCCGGCGCGTTCGCTGCTGGACGTGGTCCGCGAACTTCCCGACCTTCCCGTGGAATTCACCGTCAAGGATTGGCATCTGGTCCTGCGTTCGGAAGGCGGCTTCACCTGCCGACTCGCCGGGGTGGACGGAAGCGAATTCCCGGCCCTCCCCGTGCTGGAAGGGAACGACGGGTTCCAAGTGACCTCCGGTGCCCTGCGGCGGTTGTCCGAGCGGACACTCTTCGCCGTTTCCACCGACCAGACGCGGCTCGCCCTCAATGGCGTGTACTGGGAACCCTCCGCCGGCAAGACCGCCATGGTGGCCACCGACGGACACCGGTTGGGCTACGCCTGTGCACCCGTGGAGGCACAAGGCCTGACCCACGGTGTGATCATCCCCCCCAAGGCCATCCAGCAGGTGCTGCGCGTGGCCGTGGGCGAGGATTCCCAGGTGGACATCCATCTGACCGACGGCTCCGCCCGCTTCCGATGCGGAGTGGTGGAGATCTTCACCAAGCTCATCGAAGGCCCCTATCCCAACTACTCCCAGGTGATTCCCAAGGCGAGCACCAAGATCGCCCTGGTCCACCGCGACGACTTGGCGGCCATCGTGCGCCGGGTGGCCACCCTGGCCAATCGCAACACCCGCCAGATCCGGCTCTCCTTCGCACCCGGACGGCTGGAAGTCAGCACGCAGAACCTGGACGTGGGCGGTGAAGGCAAGGATTCGCTGCCCATCGACTACCAGGGCGACGCCTTCGACATCGGTTTCAACGCCGGATACCTCATCGAAATCCTCAAACTGGTGGAAAGCCCCCAGGTGCGCCTGAAGATGAACCAGCCGACCCAGGCCTGCGTGCTGGAACCCGCCGTCGATGTTCCCGACGCCCTGTTCATCCTCATGCCCCTGCGTCTGGCCGACTGAGACCAAGGACCGGGTTCCGGTGCTCGTCCAGAGACTGCACCTGACCGACTTCCGCTCCTGGGGAGAGGTCCAACTGGACGCCCATTCGGGAGCCAACCTTCTGTTGGGGCCCAATGGTGCCGGCAAGAGCAATCTGCTCGAGGCCCTCCACCTAGTGGCCCTGGGTTTTTCTCCCCGGTCGCGTTCCGAGAAGGACCTGGTGCGGTGGGGGGCGGACCGGTTCTTCGTTCGCCTGGAGGCCGCGCGCGCGGGGATCCCGCTGGAACTCGCCGCCTCCTGCGACCTGGCCGGGCGCAAGGAGACCCGCGTGGACGGGGTGGCCGGGCGGCTCTTTTCCAGACTCGTGGGTCGTCTCACGGTGGTCGGGCTCTACCCGGAGGACCTCCATTTCGTCCGCGGGGGACCCGAGGCGCGGCGTTCCTTCCTGGATGCCTTGGCCTGCCAGTTGGATCCTCCGCTGCTGGAGACCCTGCGCGACCATGCGCGGGCCGTGCGCCAGCGCAACTCCTTGCTCAAGGATTCCGACACCCCGGACCCGCTGGTGCTGGACGTCCTGGACCAGCAGATGACGGAAATCGCCTCGCGCATCCTGGAAGCGAGGATGGACCTGGTGGAGCGGCTGGTGGAACCGGTGGCGCGTTTGCACCGGATCCTGTCCGACGATTCAGAGAGCGTGGACCTCTGGTACCGGGGAAGCTACGGGGAAGAGGATCTCCCCCGTCGGGGCCCCGACCTGCTGGACCGGCTGCGCCGACGCCGAGACGCCCTCCGCCGAGCCGAAGCAGCCGCCCGGACCACGCTGTTCGGACCGCACCGCGACGACCTGGCCATATTGCTGTCCGGCAAGCCCTCCCGCGAAACCGCTTCCCAGGGGCAGGCGCGCACCCTGGCCATATCGCTGCGGCTCGCGTCGGCGGAACTCCTCGCCCGGCATCCCGAGCGGCCGCCGGTGCTCCTGCTCGACGACGTGTTCGCCGAGCTCGACGGTCCGCGCCGCCAGCGCCTGGCGAAGCTCCTTCCCCGGACCGGCCAGTCCTTCCTGTGCTCGCCGCACCGAGCCGATCTCCCCTTCGAGGTCGACCGCACCTTCCTCCTGGAGCCCGGTCGGCTGCGGGAGACGGTCTGAACCGCCCCGACCGCAACGGCTGGACGTCCGGCCGCGACATAGACAAATTCCGTCGCAAGGAACGGGGCGCCCGCAAGGAGGAGGCCGACCCGGAGCCCCTGTCCGGACTTTTGGGGAACTACCTGCGGAAGTCCTCCCTGGGAGAGGCCCTGCTTCCCGCCTCGCCCGAGTTCCTTTCCGCATGGTCCCATGCCGCGGGACCCCTGGCTTCCCGCTGCATCCCGCGCCGCTGGGAGCGCGGCGTGCTGTGGGTGGAGGCCCCGGATCCCGGCTGGAAGTTCGAACTGCGCTGGAAGTTGGGTCCCATCGCCCAGGCACTGCGCGAGCGGGGCATCGCGGTGCGGGAGATCAGGATCTCCTAGGCCGGCGGGAAACGCGGGATCGGGGTCAATCCCAGTCCAGGGCGCCCTTGTTCCAGAGGTAGATGTAGACGGACTCCAGCATCACCAGGAACGCGACCAGGATCCAAAGCAGGTCCCATCCCCCTTGGAGAAATCGCACGGCCCAAGGGTAGAGGAAGGCCACTTCGATGTCGAAGGCCAGGAAGATCATGGCCACCAGGTAGAACTTCACGGAGAAGCGTTCGTTGGCGGTTCCCACGGTCGTGGAAAGCCCGCACTCGTAGGATTCTCCCTTGGCCTCCCAGGTCTTTCTCCCTTTGTTGATGAACCGGTTGGCCCCGACCATGAGGGAGGGAATGGCCACACCCAGGAGCAGAAGCACCGTGATCGGGAACACGACGTCGAAAGTGGTGGGTTGCATCGGACTGGAATCTAGAAACAGGGTCGCCGGGTTCAGATCCCCAGCTTGGACCGGTACTGGCCGAGGCTCTGGTTCCCCTGGTCCCGGACGGAAACGACCGGTCGCGTCTCCCGCCAATCGACCCCGATTTCGGGGTCGTCCCACGCGATGCCCGTCTCCTCGGCGGGATCGTAGACCGACGAACACTTGTAGAGCACTTCGGCATCGTCCGAAAGGACGCAGAAGCCGTGCGCGAACCCGACGGGAATGAACAACTGGCGATGGGTCTCGGAATCCAGTTCGGTTCCCCACCACTTTCCGAAGGTGGTGGAATTCGGACGGATGTCGACCGCCACATCCCAGATCCGTCCACGTCCGCAGCGCAGAAGTTTCGCCTGACCCGGACGCTTCTGGAAGTGCAGACCTCGCAACACCCCCTTGGTGCTGAAGGAATGGTTGTCCTGCACGAAGTCGGGTTGGATGCCCGCGGCCTTGTACCGGGCCTCGTTGTACGGCTCGAGGAAGAATCCCCGTTCGTCGCGGAAGACCTTGGGCTCGATCACGAGGAGTCCGTCCAGTCCCCCTGGCGTCACGTTCATGGCTTCATCCCTCAGGATCCGGTGGGTGCGTCGATGTCCCAACTCAGGGTGATCGCGTTGACCGCGTTCAGCAACTGCCACCACTGGAACCCGTAGGTCAAGCTGAACTGGCCCAGATGGACGGTTCCCCCCAGCGACCAACGCTGATCGCTGAGCGGTGGATTGTCGGGATCCGTGTGCCGGAGCACCCAGACGCTGAAAGCGGTCTGGAGTTCGGGGAGGTCCGTCCGGAAGCCGCCTCGCAGATCCACGTATTCGTTGAGGCGATGCTCGACCCCCAATCGCAACAGGTAATCGTTGTCGATGGGTTTCTGGACATCGGCATAGAGCGCCAAGCCGCGGGGGGAAACGGGAGCGTAGCGCGTCGTGAACCCGAAGGTGAGCGGCATGGGCCCGTAGTTCCGCTCGGTCGCGGTGCTCCCCGAAAGCTTGGTGCCCAGGTTGGAGACGTAGAGGGAATACTGGAGTTGGCGCGATCCGGGCTGGGCCACCGCGCCCATGTCCACCGCCACGCCCCAGGCCTGGGAGTTGTCGATGTCCAGGTTCTCTTCCACCGCCTTCAAGCCCACGCCCCAGGCCAACCGGTCACCCAGCGGCTCGGCGTACGCGACGTCCAGGAGCATTTCTTCGGGCTGCAGGATCTGTCCGGTGGGGACATCGCTCCCGTCCACCCCCGTGACCTGCCCGGAAGACTGGTAGTCGATCCGTCCGGCGAGCGACCCTCCCGCGACCGGGGCGGCGTAGGAGGCGTTCCCTTGGTCCACCCCGGGCATCTGGATGCGCGAACCGATCTCGATGCGCGTGTAGGGCAACCTCGCGAAGCTCGCCGGGTTCAGGCCCATGGAGGAGAGGTCGTCGCCCGGTGCGGGAATGCCGATCATCCCGATCTGCCTGGCACCCTGGAAATTCCGCAGGAAGACGAACTCCGCCGATCCGGCGTCGCTGTACTGCGCCAGCGCGGCGGCGGCCAGCGCCAAAAGGATCCGTAGGGAGCGCATTTATCCCACCAATCTATTCAATCCCGGGGAGAGGAACAGGTGACGCCAAGGTCTTGCAAAACCCCGTCGCCGAGGGAATAGATCCAGCCGTGGATGGTGAGCGGTTGGCCCCGCTGCCAAGCGCCCTGGACGATGCCGCTGTGGGACAGCGCGGACACCTGCTCGATCACGTTGAGTTCGCAGACCCGATCTTCCATTTCCTTGCCGGAAAGGAGGGAAAGATCCCGTCCGTGCTTGCGATGGATCTCCCGGATGGGCTCGAGCCAGAAGTCGGCGATGCCGGGAAGCCTGCCTTGCAAGGCCGCCCGGACACCACCGCATCCGTAGTGGCCCACGACCAGGATCTCCCGCACCTTCAGCACATCCACTCCGTACTCCAGGACCGACATCAGGTTCATGTCCGTGGGATGGGCGATGTTCGCCACGTTGCGGTGGACGAACACCTCGCCGGGAGCCAATCCGGTGATCTGGTTGGCCGGAACCCTCGAATCGGAGCACCCGATCCACAAGAAGCGCGGATTCTGCTGGTCCACCAGACCCGAAAAGAAGTCCGGATCCCCCCTGCGGGTCTCCTCGGACCAAAGCCGATTGCGCTCCAGGAGATCCTTGGCGGTGAGCGCATTCATGGGAAGACCTTCTCCCATTCGTCCTGGCGGAAACCCACCAGGTAGGCTTTGCCGGCGCGCACGAAGGGCCGCTTCACGAGATTGCCGTTGGTGGAAAGCAGTTCCAGCGCCTGATCGGTGGAAAGCGCGGGGAGTTTGTCCTTGAGCCCCAACTCGCGGTAGTCGTTGCCGGAGACGTTGAAGAGGGCCTTCATGCTTCCCAACTGCTGGAAGGCACGGTCCAGATCGGACCGACCGGGCGGGGTTTCGCGGATGGGGACCACGGTGGGTTGGACCCCCTTGGTTCCCAGCCACTTCAAGGCATTGCGGCAGGTGCTGCAACCGGTATAGGCGTAGACGACGGGATTCATGAGCCAGTAAGCTACACGGACTCCGCCGGTGGAATCATTTCCAGACGTACTGGACCAGGAATTTCAGCCTCGCCTCCCCCACCGTGGGTCCGGGAACCGAGGTCCAGTCGGCGTTGTAGAGGTTGTTTCCCGTCCCGTACTCCCAGTCGGTGCGACCATCGAGCAGATCGTAGTCGACCTCCAACCCGATGCCGGACCAAGGCGTCAGGGACCAGGAAAGCCCACCGTGGAGGGAAACCAGGAACTCGAAGTTCTGCAGCCAGTTCGCGTTGTCCTGGTAGAGCGGGGTATTCGATCCATCGCCGCTACCATAGTTGGTGTAGACGTTGCCGGAGAGGAACACGAGATTCGCACGCAATCCCGCCTGCGCGCCCACCTCGTAGAACAAGCGACGCACGTTGCCGCGCCAAGCCCAACCCGGTTCGATCCCCCAGCCTGCGAGCACCCCCGCGTCTTGCATGTCGCGGTCGTTTTTTCCCCCGTCCACGTCCTCCAGTTCGCCATGGACGTCCCCGACATAGAACGGCATGTCCAGGGTGAAGAACGAATGGGAGCTTCCCAGCGGGGTGCGAGCCCCGAAGCGCAGCTCCCACAACGGCGAGGCCGAACGGATGCCCACGTAGCGTCCGCTTGGCTGCTGGACGACGAGCGAGGTGTCCGCACCGTCGGCGATGCGGGACGAGACCTGGGTCAGCGAAATGAACCCCCACTGGTCGCCGGGCACTTCTTCCAGCACCAGGCCCGCGTAGGGCTGGATGCCTCCGATGTGCCGCAGGCGCCAGACGCTGTCCTGGGAAAGATGTTCGTCCAGGTATCCGTAGCCGGCGGGCACGGCCACCGTGTTCCCTCCCGCGTTTTCGCGGTTCTCGAAGTACCGGAAGCGTCGGTTCAGCCGGAGGTCGGCACCGGTGTTGGTGGAGAAGGTGCTGGCGGGGTTGATCCAGTTCCCCGCGTTCCCGGACAGGATCTGGGTGGTGTAGTGGAACTGCTGCAATCCCAGGATCCTCCGGCCCACTCCGCGTCCGACGCTGGCCACCTGGGCCCCGGCGCCGCCTGGAGGCCCGCCTTCCGCGTCCGAAGCGGCCCACGCCCCTTCGGGCGCGAACGTGCGGGTGGAGGGATCGAAGCTCCAGATGGCCACCGCGAAGTTCGCCCGGAAGGAAAGCCCCTTCCGGCCGCGCTCCACGTCCAGCCCGTTGGCGCGCATCGCGAGCACATGGGCGGATCCCCGCAGCAGGGAAAGCTCCGTGTCGGTGACGTCCTCGGTCTTCATCTTGAGGGCCACCGACGAGTTTTGATCCTGCGAGGACATCAAGTGCTGCGAGCGTTCCAGGGCCTTGTCGGCGAGCAGTCCGCGCAAGGTGTCGGACAAGTCCCGCGACAAGATTTCGGGCATTCCCGGCCATGGCGTGGCGGCCACCGCCTGCCGCACATCGTCGATCCTGTCGGGGGGCAGATCGTTGCGATCGAAGCGCTGCATGGACAGCAGCCCGGACCAATCGCCCTCCAGATCCCTCCCCAGGGATTCGCGGGCTTCCTCGCAGTAGTCGCGTTCCTCCCGGGCCTGGTTGCGCGCGACTTCGCGCATCCGGAACATCGCATCGGCGTTCAGACGGCGGAAGGCGCGCCGTTCGAAGGTCTCCATCGGGGGACATTCCCCGACCGCGGCGGGAACCACCGTCAGGGACTGGCGAACCCAGGTCCCCGCGTCCAGCGAACGGGCCGGCTCCTGGGCCATAGCGACCGAGGCCAGCAAGGGAAAAAGGAGGAGAAGCGTTGCGGAAGGCTTGTTCAAGGCGGATGGTCCCTTCGGGATGGATCGGTTGGATCGCGAGTCAGCGGGAATCGACAACTTCGGCACCCTTGGGCGGCAGGTAGAGGAAGTCCTTGTCCGCGGGCTTCCAAGGCGACACCGAAAGGATCTTCCACGTGATCGTCCCCCCCTCGGAATCCGCGACCTCCAGACGCAACGGAGCATTGTCCGATTCCCGGGCCCACAGGGTGGCGTGGACGAACTTGGAGAGCGGTGGCTTGGACACGTCCAGCGCCAGCCTGCGCACGGCCTTCCCGTCCAGCTTTTCCGTGGACGAAGAAATTTCCGCTCCCGTCAGGGCCTCCCGCAGGAGACCCGACGGCAGGGCGGAGGCATCCGCACGCGCGGCGCGGCGCAGCAGGACCTGGTTGGTGGAGGCGTTCCATTGGCTCAGGGTGCGACCATCGCTCACCACAACAAGTTCGGGAGAGCTGAAGCGGAAGCGGTCCTTGCTGGCCAGCTCCAAGATCCCCGACACCGAGCTCGGCGGAGCGATGGTTCCCGCGGGTGCGCTGATCCAATCCAACCGGATCCGACACCCCTCCACCGGGACCTTTTGGGCCACCAGCGGGAGGTATGGTTCCGCCCAAGTCGCGACGGCCAGCAGGAGGGGAGTGAGGAGACGCATGGTCCGCTTTCTATTTTAGGGTCCGTCAGTGCTGAAAGGAATCCGAATCCGATGAACCGCTCGCAGGCCCTCAAGGAGCTGGAACTCCTGGAAAACTACGAGTTCGATCGCGCCGACGCGCCCGGACGGCTTCTCCGCTACCTGGGATCGGACGATTCCGAGGTGGTGGTGGCCGCGCTGCGCGCATCCACCGGATACTTCGGGCTGCCTGGGATCTGGGAGCGCGCCTTCGATCTTGCCATCAACGCCGTGGACGAGGAGGTCCGGGCCATCGCCAACGCTTCCCTCTGGCCGGTGCTCCAGGATGGAGCCGGATGGGACTGGAGTCCCGAGGAGGACGAGGAGCCCGATCCCGAGAATCCCGGCCCTCCGGAACCCCTGGTTCCCCGCGAAATCTACGACGCGGCCAAGACCCACCTGCTTTCCAAGGTGGATGCCCGCATGGAAAGCATGGACGTGCGCCGCCGCTGCCTGGAAGCCCTGGGCCACATCGCCTTCCTTCCCGAGGTGCGCTCCTTGGTGCTGCGCTTCTACCAGGAAGCTCCCAACCTGTGGGTGAAGGTGTCCGCCGTCTACGCGATGGGCCTGGTGGACGACGACGAGTTCGAGCGGATCGTGCTGGAGGAACTGGGTTCCCCGCACACCGCCCTGGTCGCCGAGGCGGTCCATTCCTGCGCGAATCTGCGTCTGGAGGAATCCTGGCCCCGCGTCCAGGAACTGCTGGACCACGCCGACGAGGACATCCGCTTCGAGGCCACGGCCTCCGTGGGCATGCTGGCTCCGCTGGATGCGGCCGACGAGATCCTGGAACAGATCAGTCGGCGTCGACTGGACGCCCGCACAGCCGAATCCATACGCATCGCCGCCCAGGCCCTGGAGGAACGCCGCCTGGAGGAGGCCGGGGACATCGACGGGTGGCGCATGGACGAAGTGCGCGACGAAATCGACCGACTGACCGACATGAACTCCGACGATGCTCCCCCCCCGGCGTAGGCTGGTGCTTGTAGACGCCTCGGCGCAGATGCTACGGGTCCTGGAAAACGGCACCGAGCGGTTCCGTTGCGCCGTTTCGACCTCCGAGAACGGACTGGGATGCGAGGAAAATTCCGGTCGCACCCCCTGGGGCTGGCATCGGGTCGCGGAGGTGATCGGGGAGGGCGAGCCCTTCGGAACCCGGTTTTCCAGTCGCGAACCGACCGGGGAGATCTGGACCGGACAGGCGGTGGAGGGCGATTGGATCACCACCCGGATCCTCTGGCTGGAAGGCTTGGAGCCCGGAGTCAACCGCGGCCCAGGGGTCGACACCCACGACCGCTACGTCTACATCCACGGCACCGCCCGCGAGGACGAACTCGGGCGACCCGGTTCCCACGGCTGCGTGCGGGTGTCCAACGCCGACGCCGAGGAGCTGGCCGACAGGATCCTTTCGCCCGGCGATCTGGTCTGGATCGGGCCTCGGCCATCGGCGCCGGCGTGAGCCGCTGGCACTTCTCCGGCATCGGCGGCTCGGGAATGAGCGCGATCGCCTTCTACCTGCTGGGTCGCGGACGAAAAGTGTCCGGTTCGGACCGGCTTTTCGACCATGGCGGCGGGGATTCCATCCGCGTGGCGCTGGAAGCCGCGGGCGCTTCCATCTTTCCCCAGGACGGATCGGCCCTGGACGCCCAGGCAACCCTGGTGGTTTCCACCGCCGTGGAAGCCGACGTCCCCGAAGTGCGCCGCGCCAAGGAGCTCGGTTGCCGCATCCTGCACCGGTCCGAGGCCCTGGCCGAACTCGCCGCATCCCAATCCACCATCGCGATCTCGGGGACCTCCGGCAAATCCACGGTGACCGCCATGGTCTTTTCCATCCTGCGCGAGTCGGGAATGGACCCTTCGGTGATCTCCGGCGGGGTGCTTCGGGAGTTGTCCTCGGCCGGGCACTGGGGCAACGCCTGGGGCGGGAGCGGGGAATGGCTGGTGATCGAAGCCGACGAATCGGACGGGAGCCTGGTGCGCTACGCGCCCAGGATCGGGGTGATGCTCAACCTGGACCGCGACCACAAGGAGCTTTCCGAACTGCGCGGGATCTTCGCCACCTTCCGCGATCGCTCGGAAGTCTTCCTGGTCAACGGCGACCGCGCCGACTGCTTGGAGATCGGGGGTCCCGGCGCCAAGGCCTTCGGATTCTCCCGCTCCATCCTCCCGTTGCCCACGGACCTGGAAATGGGTATGGATTCCGTCTCCTTCGGACTCGGGACCATCCGGGTCCGGGTTCCGTTCCCGGGCCGCCACACCGTGGAAAACGCCTTGGCCGCGCTGGCGACGGCCCAGCTCGCCGGTGCGAACCTGGACGCGGGGGCGCGGGCGCTGGCGCGTTTCGCGGGAGTGGGCCGACGCCACGAGAAGCTCGGCGAAGCCGGAGGCGTCCAGGTCTTCGACGACTTCGCCCACAACCCCGCCAAGGTGGAAGCGGCCATGGATGCCGCACGATCCGTGGCGGGCGCCGGCAGGGTGTTGGCCATCTTCCAGCCGCACGGCTTCGGTCCCCTCAAGTTCCTGCTGGAGGACTTCGCGACCTCCTTCGCCCGGGCGCTGCGCCCGGACGACAAGCTCTGGATCAGCCCCGTCTACGACGCCGGTGGAACCGCGGATCGATCCGTGTCCAGCACCGATCTGGCGCAGCGGATCCAGGCCCTGGGGACCCAGGTCTCCTCTCCGTCCACGCGCGACGAAGTGGCCGCCCAGGTGGCACGCGAAGCGCGAACCGGCGACGTGGTGTATTCCATGGGGGCCAGGGACCCGGAGCTCCCGGCCCTCGGACGGCGGATTTTGGAATTGATCCGGGGCAGGTGAATCCGAGGTTCGAGCCGACGACCTCCTCCCGTGGTCGCGATTCGAGAATGCGTGTAATTCCAACCCTTCACCAACCGGGAGGAACGGGCATGGGCAAGAAGATCGGGGTATTGGGATCGGGAGTCGTGGCGCAGACCTTGGCCAAGGGGTTCCACGCGAAAGGCTACGAGACGCGCATCGGAAGCCGGAACGCTTCCAAGCTCGCGGCGTTCTCCAAGGAGACCGGGATCGCGGCGGGCAACTTCGCGGAGGTGGCCGCCTTCGGCGAAATCTCGGTGCTGGCGGTGAAGGGCTCCGCGGCGCTCGATGCCGTGGGGCTGGTCGGAGAAAAAATCTTGGCGGGGAAGATCGTCATCGACACCACCAACCCCATCGCCGACGCCCCTCCCGAGAACGGGGTCCTCCGCTTTTTCACCGGTCCCAACGACTCCATCCTGGAAGGGTTGCAGAAGACCTTCCCCTCCATCCGGTTCGTGAAGGCATGGAACACCGTCGGCAGCGCCTTCTTCGTGGATCCTGTCTTCGCCGGCGGGCCGCCCACCCAGTTCCTGTGCGGAAACGACGAGGCTGCCAAGGCGGAAGTCGCGCGCATCGTGACGGAGTTCGGCTTCGCGCCGGAGGATTTCGGGGGCGCGGAATCCGCGCGCGCCATCGAGCCCCTGTGCATGCTGTGGTGCATTCCCGGGCTTCGCGGCGGCGGTTGGGCGCACGCGTTCAAGCTGCTGCACCCGTGATTCCCTCCCGGATGCAAGCCTGCGTGTCTTGATTTCCGGGCAAGCACTTCGAATCATCGAGGCCTGCGAAAACTCACTCCGGAAAGGCCAGGACCTCCCCGATCGCGGCGGCCCCGTAGGCCAGGGCCACCAAACGATCGACACCCAGGGCGACTCCGGAGCCGGCGGGCATGCCGGCGCGCAGGGCCTCCAGCAAGGCGTGGTCGATGGGCGGAGTGGGTTTCCCCAAGGCTTGGCGGGCTCGGGTCTCCGCTTGGAACCTGGACAGCTGTTCTTCGGGATCCACAAGCTCGTCGTAACCGTTGGAGAGTTCCACACCCTTCCAGTAAAGCTCCGCCCGCTGGGCGACGGGGAGGCCATCATCCTCACCGAGCTTGGCGAGCGCCGCACGCGAAGGTGGATAGCCCCATAGGAAGACGGGCTCCGGGTCCCCGAGCCCCGGCTCCACGCGGCTCACCATCAGGAGGTCCAGCCACCCGTCCCGGTCGTCTTCGGCCAGGGCGGGAAGGACCGTGGAGGCTTCCTCGGCCGCTTGCCGAATCTTGTCCACGGGGTCGCGGAAGGGATCCACGCCTGCGCGTTCCAGGAACGCCTCGCGATAGCCTACCCAGCGTGCCGCCGGGAACTCCGGGGCCACGGCCCGCGCAAGGTCTTCCACCTCCCCGCACAACTCGCGCAACCCCCATCCTGGCCGGTACCACTCCAGCAGGGTGAACTCGGGGTTGTGCTGCTTTCCCGATCCCTCGTCGCGAAACGCCTTCCCCATCTGCCAGATGGGTCCGGACCCCGCCGCCAGAAGGCGCTTCATGTGGAACTCCGGCGAGGTGGAAAGCCACAGCGGCTCGCGGCGAAGCGAAGAACGCACCTGGAAGGAATCGATCCACCGATCCACCGCCCCGGTGGAGGAAAGGAGTGGCGTTTCCACCTCCAGCACCGCGCGCCGGTGGAAGAATTCCCGGATGGAGCGCAACCTTCCGGCCCGGAACCTCAACGCCTCCAGGCTCGCGGCGGGCCTCCAGTCCCCCGATGCGCTCGTTTCCATCGCTTCTCCTCCGGTGTTCCAAAGTGGACGCCCAATCTACGCTCCGCGCGGGCCAGTATCTTTCCCGGTCCCTTCATGGAATCCGGGTGGCAACAAGGTCTGCGCGAAGCGTTTCGCGATCCGAGGGCGCTGGCCGATCACCTGTCCATATCCCTGGATCTGCTTCCACCTCTGCCTCCCGAGCCTTCCTTCCCCTTTTTGGTCCCGCGGCCCTTCGCCAAAAGGATGCGGCCCGAAGACCCGGCAGACCCCCTTCTGCGCCAGGTGTGGCCCGACTTCGCCGAGGGATTCGCCGCCGAAGGCGAGCGCGACGACCCGGTGGGAGACGCCGGGGCGGTGCTGGAACCCGGACTTCTGCGGAAATACAGGGGGCGGGCCCTGGTGGTGGCCACCGGATCCTGCGCCATCCACTGCCGCTACTGCTTCCGGCAGAACTTCCCTTACGGCGACGCGCCGCCCGCCGACTGGCGACGCCGACTGGAACGGCTCCGGACCGAGACCGACCTCCACGAGTGCATCCTCTCCGGCGGGGATCCCCTGACCTTGACGGATTCCGTCCTTTCGGAGCGGATCCGCGACCTGGCGTCCATCCCCCACCTGTCCACCTTGCGGATCCACACGCGCTTGCCGGTGGTGCTCCCCGACCGGGTGACGCCGCGGCTTCGCGGGATCCTCTCCGAGACGCGACTGCGCACCGTGGTGGTGTTCCACGCGAACCACCCCTCCGAGATCGACTCCGCGGTGGAACATGCCGCAGTCGGGCTTCGCGAAGCGGGAGTCCAACTCCTCAACCAGTCGGTCCTGCTGGCGGGAGTGAACGACGACGCCTCCTGCCTGGAATCGCTCTCGCTTAGCCTTTGGGAGGCGGGGATCCTCCCGTACTACCTCCACGCGCTGGATCCGGTGCGCGGTTCCGGTCGTTTCGCCGTTCCCGACGAGCGGGCCGAGGCCCTGGTCGCCGAGGTCCGCACGCGCCTGCCGGGTTACCTGGTTCCCCGCCTGGTGCGGGAGGTACCGGGCGCGCGGTCCAAGACGCCGCTTTGATCCGATTCCGCGGCGGTTTCCGTCAACCGGGAAGGAGGGATGCCATCTCCTCGACGGCTTCGACCGCTCGGAGGGAGAGAACCAGGGACCGACGGACCGTCCGCGCCTGTTGCGGCAATTTCTGGCGGAACGAGTCCTTTTCCGTGACCATCCACGGGGTCGATCCCGCCTCCATGCGGCGAAGCAGCCATCCGGGAAAGCGCGCGTGGTCCGCGAACGCGACCTTCTCCAACACCTGCAGCCCCGCGTCCTCCAACTCGCGGAAGAAGATTTCCGACCGGGCCACGGCGCAGGCCGCACAGACGCCCGTGCCCGGTGGCGGAAGCTTGTCGGGGTCCAATCGCCCCCAAAGATCGATTCCCACGGCCATTTCCCTCTCCTGGATCCGGGCGAAGGGTTCCAGGGCGCGGTAGGCGCCGAAGGGAAGCAGGTCGCGGGCGTCGCGCGGGCCCTCGGGGTGGACCAGGCCCAGGGCCGGGCACCCGTCCAAAGCCGGGTCCTGGAGTCCACCGTCGCAGACACAGGCGACAAATCCTGCCCTCTCGGCCCGGTTCCAAGCCTCCAACCAGTCCCTGTGGCAAAAGACCCGGCCGGGGAATCGAGCCTCCAGCATCCTGTCTTCGTCGCCCGTGGGGTGGACCAGTACGGCGAGGTTCGGGTAGCGCTCGGCGATCCAGGCGACCAGGTCGGTCTTGAGCGAACCTCCGGCGCGCAACGAACCCACCACGAGCAGGGGAGGAGGGATGTCCGGCGTCCGGATGCTCCTCCAGGCGCGGTGGAGCGCGGATCCGGACAACCAAATGGTACCGGCCCAGCCCGAGGCTTGAGAGATGCCTTCTTCTATGCGAGAATGGAGGGTCATGGCCGTCATCGACGAAAATGGTGTCCGTAGACGTCTCAGGATCATGCTGGGGTCCGACAATCTGGTGGAAGACTACATCGCCGCCAACGGGTTCCGGATCGACAACGTCAAGATCCAGGCCATGCGGTCGACGACAGAGAAGGTCGTGGAATTCGACGAACCCGGGGAGACCGCCTCGGACGACGCCGTCTTCACGGTCTTCGTCAAATGCCCATCCTGCTACATGACCAAGCTCCCCAGCCACGAACTCAAGTCCAAGAGCCAGCAGATCTTCACCGACCGGTTCGGGATGCCCACCTACCACGCCTTGGGGAAATACAAGGTGGTGGACTACAATCTGATCTCCGTCACCGTCTGCCCGCAGTGCCTCTACGCCTCCCCCGACAAGAAGGATTTCATCACCCGCGATCCTGCGGCCCGCACCAAGGAAATCCCCGCCAGGCTCCACCAAGGGGAATTGGCGGCCATCCTCGCCGCCGCCGACGAACGCGCCGCATGGCTTTCCGCCCAGAAGCTGGATCCCGTGAAGGATATCCTGCCCCGCACCCGCACCCCGGAAGCCGGGTTGACCTCCTACGAGCTCTCCATCCTCCGCGCCAAGATCGAATTCTCGCGCAACGTGCCGTTCTCCGCCTACAAGATGGCCGGCTACACCCTCAAGAAGGCCGTGATCTGCCGCAACCACGGGATGGACGAGATGCCCCATCTGGCCCAGGCACTCAAGTACTACCTGCTGTGCTTCGAACGCTCCAACGCCCCGGGCTTCCAGTACGAGGCCCAGGTCTTGCACCAGGTCATCGCCCTGGGCATGCGGACGGGCCAGACGGAGCTGGCGAGCAGCTACCTGGGCGTTTTGGAGCGTTCCAAGATGCGACTGGAAGCCGGCAAGGCCGATGCCCAGGTGGTCAGCACCTTCCTGCGCTGGTACAACGCCGCCCGGGAACTCTGGGCAGACCGCGAGAATCCCGACCTCTGGGACGTGCGCGCTAGCTGAGATCCTCGGCGGGGTCAGCGGTCGACGAGCTTCGCCTGCGCCTCGAATCGCCAGCGCGGGCGCATCTTCCCTCAAGGCGACTCGGTTCAGCGCGCCAAACGTGTCTCCCGCCGCGAGGCAACGGGCGGCGGCCCTCAGGATCGGATCCGCGGAATTCCCGCCATACTTTTAACTTCCGGCAGTTGTTGACTTCCCCATAAATTCACAACAAGCGGAACAAGAACAACGCCGCGCGGATGGTCCGAACGGCGAGCCGCGCAAATCACGAGAAGGAGCAGGGCCATGAAGGACAAGAATTTGAACCACAGCTTCACGGTCGACAAGACCCCGAAAGAAGTCTTCGACGCCATCAACGATGTCCGGGGATGGTGGTCGGGCCAGATCGATGGAAAGACCGAGAAACTGGGAGACGAGTTCACCTACCGGTACAAGGACTTCCATCGCACCACGCAGAAGATCATCGAGTCCATCCCGGGCAAAAAGGTCGTGTGGCTGGTGACGGACAGCTTCCTCTCCTTTGTCGAGGACAAAACCGAGTGGAACGACACCAAGGTCGTATTCGAAATCACGCCAAAGGACGGCAAGACCGAAGTCCGTTTCACCCACCAAGGTTTGACCGACAAGCAGGAATGCTTCGATGCCTGCAACGACGCCTGGGGCTCCTACATCACGGGCAGCCTGAAGAACCTGATCGTCGAAGGCAAGGGGCAGCCCAACACGATCGAAAAGGTCCAAGTCTGAACGATTGGAAGGTCCGAGGCCGGGCATCGCATCGGCGGTGCTCGGCGCGACCGGTTCGCACGGGTTCAGTCGTCCGTGGCCTGTTCGCTCGACGGCACCGTCTCCTGCAACCGGGCGACGTCCTTCACGGGTGAAACACCGAAGTGGCGACTGTATTCCCGACTGAATTGGGAAGCGCTCGAGTAGACGACGCGGCGGCTGGTCATCCCCGCATCCATCATGGTGGAAAGCATGAGCCGCCGGGCCTCCTGGAGGCGCAGTGCCTTCTGGTATTGCATCGGGCTCAGGCTGGTGACCGCCTTGAAGTGCTGGTGGAAGGTGGAAGGACTCATGTGCACCATATCGGCCAGCGTCTCCACCTCGACGGTCTTGTCTAAATTTTTGGCGCACCCAGGTGATGGCTTTGGCCACCCTCTGCACCCGGGAATCCTCCTGCCCGATCTGCGCCACCCGGAATCCCAGCGGACTTCGAAGGAGGCGGATCAGGATCTCGTCCACCACCAGAGGAGCCAGCAGTTCCGCCTCCGCGGGGGATCCAGGTCCAGGCGCAAAGAGAGGTATGGCTCTTGCGGCATCGCCCGCACCACGCGCGTGGCCACCGGGACGTCCACGGAGTAGACCAGCAGACGATTTTCGTCGTACTCGAACAGGTCCTTGTCCAGCAGCACCATCTTGGACCCCTGGGCCACCAAGCACAGCCCCGGCTTCTGCACCGCGTGGTGCAGTTCCACGGCTGCCTTGGAGATCCGGTAGAGGTGCAACCCCGGAAAGCGCGTCTCGAAACTGCCGTCGTGTGGCGTGAAGCGCTCGATCCTCTCCGCCAGGACGGCAAGGTTCGGGTCCCGAGCTCGTTCCTTGCTCATCGTCTTCCCCTTTTCCATCACAGCCCCGTCATCTTCAACATGCCCTCGGGCAGGCGCGCGCCTCGGAGGTCGAGCTGCGAGAGTGCCGCTTCGATTTCCTGCAGATCCGCCGCGGCGAGGTTCACATCCACCGCTCCCAGGTTTTCCTGGAGGCGGTGCAACTTGGTCGTTCCAGGGATGGGTACGATCCAAGGCTTCTGCGCCAAGAGCCAGGCGAGGGCGATCTGCGCGGGGGTCGCGCCCTTTCGCCCTGCCACATGGCGGACCAGATCGACCAAGGCCATGTTGGCCCGGATCGCCTCCGGCGAGAACCGGGGGACCTTGGTGCGGAAGTCCGAGCTGTCGAACACGGTGTTCTGGTCGATCTTCCCGGTGAGGAAGCCCGCGCCCAACGGACTGAAGGGTACGAAGCCGATGCCCAGCTCCTCCAGAAGCGGCAGGATCTCCATTTCCGGTTCCCGCCAGAAGAGGGAGTATTCGCTCTGGACCGCCGTCAACGGCTGGACAGCATGGGCGCGTCGGATGGTTTGCGCTCCGGCTTCGGAAAGCCCGAAGTGCTTGACCTTGCCTTCCCGGATCAGCTCCTTCACCGCTCCCGCCACGTCTTCGATGGGCACGGCGGGATCCACGCGGTGCTGGTACAGCAGGTCGATGGCCTCGACGCCGAGCCGTTTGAGCGAGGCCTCGACGGCCGCCTTGACGTGTTCGGGTTGGCTGTTCACTCCGGCTCCGCGCTTGCCCGAGATGGGGTCGATGTCGAAGCCGAATTTCGTCGCGACCACCACCTGGTCGCGGAATGGGGCGATGGCCTCGCCCACGATGATTTCGTTGGTCAACGGTCCGTAGACCTCGGCGGTGTCGAAAAAGGTGACGCCATCGTCGTGGGCCGAGCGCAAAAGCGCGATCGCCCCTTCCTTGCTCAATGTGGATCCGTAGACGGGATTCAGGCTCATGCATCCGAGCCCGATCTCCGATACCTCCAGACCGTTGTTCCCCAGTGTTCTTTTCAGCATGTCGCTTCTCCTTCGTGGCAGATACCCGGGAGTAGTCTACTGGCCACGCCGGTCGGGAAATTGCCCGAAGCTCCGAAGCTTTTGCACGATCCCGCGGGGCGCATCGAGAAGGTCGGAGGAAGGGGTGCGGTGATTCCACCACATATTCATCGCATATATTGCGGCGAATAAGAGGTATATTCGCCGCATGTACATCCATGAACAACCGGATTGGCCGCACTTCTCGTGGCAGAAAGATCGGCTGGGTGGATCGCTTGGTTTGTTGCGACAGAGGTATGGTCGGCTTCAGGGAAAGCTCGATGCATTGGGCTTTCCTTCGCAGTCCGAGACCAACTTGGCGAGCCTGACCCAGGACGCCTACCGGTCGGCCGAGATCGAAGGGGAGCGATTGGAACTGGAGCAGGTACGTTCGTCGGTGGCCCGCCGACTCGGCCTGGAGATCCCCGACGAAGTCCCATCCAGCCGCGAGGTGGATGCCATGGTGGACCTCACCTTGGACGCCATCCGGCGCTGCCGGGAGCCACTGACCGAGGAACGGCTGCTGACCTGGCACGCGACACTGTTCCCAACCGGCAGGAGCGGCATGTATCGGATCCGCACCGGAGCTTGGCGGGACGACAGCAGTGGTCCCATGCAGGTCGTCTCGGGAGGACTGGGCCGCGAACGCGTGCATTTCCAGGCTCCGGACGCCGCGCGCCTTCCCGCGGAGATGTCGCGGTTCATCCAATGGTTCGAGACGGAATCCGACCAGGACCCGCTGCTCCAGGCCGCGATCGCCCACCTCTGGTTCGTCACCGTGCATCCCTTCGACGACGGGAACGGCCGCATCGCCCGAGCCCTCACCGACCTCAAACTCTCGCGGATGGACGGTGGAACGGTGCGCTTCTACAGCCTTTCGGCAGGAATCCTCGCCGAACGCAAGGACTACTACCGCATCCTGGAGTTGACCCAGGGTGGAAGCACCGAAATCACGCTCTGGCTCGAGTGGTTCCTGGGGTGCATGGACCGGTCGCTGGGAAGGGCCGAGGAATCGGTCACGGCGGCGATGCGACGTCACGCCTTCTGGCATCGCCACGCCCACACGAACCTCAACGATCGACAGCGCAAGCTCCTGGCGCTGCTCCTGGACGGCTTCGATGGAAAGCTCACCACCGGCAAGTGGGCGAAGATCGCCCGCTGCTCCAGCGACACCGCGCTGCGCGACATCCAGGCCCTGCTGGAACGCGGGATCCTCGAACGCGACGAGGGCGGTGGCCGCAGCACGGGGTACAGGCTGGTGGAGGGGTAGGGACGCCCGTTCCCCGCGCTACCTTTTCCGACCGAACGCCGCTCCACGTCTTCGTTTTCCAGAGGTCTCCATCTTCGATCGACAGCCATGAAGACTCCACCACGACTCCTGCCGCTTGTGGAAGATGGAGTCATCGACGAGGTGCTGGGGCAGGTGCGCAGCGGCAAGGAAGCCGACGTGTTCATCGTGCGGGTCGGCGACGAGATCCGTTGCGCCAAGGTCTACAAGGACTCCAGCCACCGCAGCTTCAAGCAGGCGGCAGCGTACCAGGAAGGACGCCGGGTCCAGAACAGCCGGAGCACCCGCGCCTTGTCCAAGCGTTCGGCGTTCGGGCAGAAGGAAGCCGAGTCCAACTGGATCACCGCAGAAGTCCAGGCCCTGAACACCTTGAGCGCGGCGGGAGTGCGCGTCCCCACGCCGTTCGGATTCTTCGACGGGGTCCTGATCATGGAACTGATCGTCGACGCATCGGGAGACGTCGCGCCTCGCTTGGACGATGTCACGCTGTCTCCAGAAACGGCACGCAGCCACCACCAGGAGATGCTCCACCAGATCGTGCTGATGCTCTGCGCGGGCATCATCCATGGAGACCTGTCCGAATTCAACGTGCTGGTGGACGCCCGCGGGCCGGTGATCATCGATCTCCCGCAAGCGGTGAACGCGGCCGGGAACAACAACGCCCAGAGGATGTTCGAGCGCGACGTCGACAACATGGCGCGGTACTTCGGGCGGTTCGCCCCGGAGATCCTGAAGTGCCAATACGCCAAGGAGATCTGGGCGCTCTACCAGAACGGACTGCTCACACCCGACATCGAACTGACCGGCGTGTTCGAGGAGTCCTCGAGCCTGATCGATCTCGATGGAGTCATGGAAGCCATCGAAGATGCGCGAAGGGAGCACGAGGAAAAACTCTTGAGGAAAGCCCCGGTCGAGTTGGCGGGTGGCGCCGAGCTCGAGCCCAAGAAGTGGAACCCGCGCGAAGCCCTGCCACCGCCGGGAGCACAGCGTTCCAGTGGCCGTGACCGAGGAGCGCCCAACGGCGACCAACGGCAGAGGTCGGCGGAATCGAACCAAGGGAAAGGCAAGGACGGAAACCGGCAGAGGCAACCGGGTCCGAGCAGGCCACAGACTTCGGTGCCACAGCCGGCAAGGCCGGTGCCCAGGCAGCCGTTGGCAAAACCTTTGCCCATACCACCGCCCAAGCCTGCGGCGGTGGAGGTGAAACCCACGCCGCAAATCCAGTGGGGAAGAAGGCCGGGGAGGTAGGGAAAACTCTCCGTTCCCGCATGGTGCGCCGGTGGCTTCGATACAACGGCCAGGGGCCGTCACTCAGCCAACGGCGCCATTTTCCGAACAGTCGGCAACAGCCGCCGTTCCCTGAGCGGTGCACTGAGCCTGCCGAAGTGTGTCCCGCTGAAAGCGGGATGCATCGAATGGCGGGCCATCACACGGCCAACGGTGCCGAAACATCCGCCGCTGCCTGAGTGATGGCCGAAGGCCATTGTATCGAAGGCATCGGCGGGGGAAATGCCCTCGAACTATTCGCCTCGCCGGAACACCTTCTTCGCAAGTTCTGGCAGATCGGCTTCAGTTCCTGCGATTAATGCTTCCTTTTTTTCTCGGCTCCAACCCTGGATTTGCTTCTCTCGATCGAAGGCGTCCTCTACCCGATCGTATTCCTCGGAATAGACCAACTCAACGGGCAGACGCTTGGCCGTGTGCCGCGCGCCAAGGCCTTCCTGGTGTTCCAGGATGCGTCGTTCCAGATCCCAGGTGCTACCGGTGTAGTAGCTGCCGTCGGAACATTTCAGGATATAGGTGTGGGGCATTTCATGTTTCCGATCTGTGGGCGCCGATGGCTTCGATACACCGGCCCATGGGGCCGACACTCAGCCAACGGCGCCATTTTCCGAACAATCGGCAACAGCCGCCGTTCCCTGAGCGGTGCACTGAGCCTGCCGAAGTGTGTCCCGCTGAGAGCGGGATGCATCGAATGGCGGGCCATCACTCGGCCAACGGTGCCGAAACATCCGCCGCTGCCTGAGTGATGGCCGAAGGCCATTGTATCGAAGGCATCGGCGGATGGCATCAAGGCAATGTGTAGCCCTTGCCCGGTCCGGGGTACTTCCGGCCCAGCGGGTCTTCCGGATACATGCCCCGCGGGAAGCCGCAGGTGGTTTCTTCATCGCCTCGACGGGTGAGGGCCAGGACCGCCATTCCGTCGTGGATCTGGAGGTTGTCGGGGGTGAAGGTGGCGTAGTTGCCGTCGAAGCCCCAGGTCCCCTGCCCCCAGCGGGCGAGGTTCAGCGTATCGAAGTCGTCGACCCAGTCCGCGGTCCAGTCCGATCCGCCCGGCCCCTTGCCCGGCGTGTACTTGAGGAAGCGGATCCAGTTGATGAACTGGCAGGTGGGCAGGTCCTGGGTGTCGAACGGACCGCTCCAGTCGGGCCAGATGGAGGCCCACAGGTTCATCCGCCAGGTCATCGACTTGGAGCGCAGCCCCACCACCTGGGAATCGTTCTGGACCTTGCGCAGTTGCACGCCGTCGAGTTCCCAAACGATGGAATCGGGCGTCCACTCCAGCGCGTAGGTGTGGAAGGTCTTGGACAGGTCGTCCGGGGTGTCGTGGAACTTCTCGGCGGTGGCGCGCTTCTGGGCGGTGCCCGTGATGGGGTTGGACTGGAAGCCCTTCGGGTTCTTGCCCAGGATCTCGATGTCGAGCTCCCGCCAGGGTTCGCGCCCGCCTTCGTGGGAGTGGTTGTAGTAGAGGAAGAACGACGAGACGGTGCCGGACTTGGCCCCAGCGCGCATGCGGATCTCCCAGCGCCCGTACTTCACCGAGTCCCGGGAATACAGCTCGGCACCGGAGCAGGCATTGCTCCTCGCCCAGCAGGACGCCGCAGCCACCGAGAGCGCCAGCAGGATCGAGGGGATCCGGTTCATCAGAACACCTCCGTTGGGAGAGCGAACCTGCGCACCAGGAGCGCCGGAGAGGGGAAAAATGGTTTGGCGGAGGGGAATTTTGGGGGGGGAAGCGAGTTCGGTGTGCATCGGTTCCGGCGCCGGTGGCTTCGATACAACGGCCCGTTCCCTGAGTGTCCCGCTGAAAGCGGGATGTATCGAAGGGCGGGCCAGCACTCAGGGAGCGGCGGAGTGTATCGAAGGCATCGGCGGGAACCATTCACCCCTGCGCGGCATTCGCCGTTGGATTCCTGAAGTAGGGCCGCTCCGTACCACAGGCCTCGCACACCCGGAAGAAGAAACCTCCTTCGCGGGGCTCCAACCGGGGCTTGCATTTGGGTGTCCGGCACTGGAATAGGATGGGCGTGTTCTTGCCGCAATCCAGGCACTTGAAGTAGAGGGAGTGCGGACCGGAGCGGATCTCCAGGTTCCGCGATTCGCAAAAACGACAGATCTTGGATTCGGGTCGATCGTCGGCGTGCACGGCCTTGTACGGATCCGGCTCGTGGAACTCCAGGGGATCGACCTTGGGTGCTGGATGGGATGATTCCTTGGGACAGTGGTGGTTCAAGATCCAGAGGGAGATCCTGGCAATCAACTCGGGATGGAGCTTGCTCGGAGGATCGAAGCCTTTCATCAAATTGCGGATCTTTCCGGCTTCTTCACATTGCTGCATGGCGGATCGAATGGCTCCGAAGATCTGATCGGCCTTCAGAACGGCTTGGTGCGGTGGGCTCAGTTCCTGGTGGATGATCCCTTGGTCGGAAATCGCGACCCAGATGGACCATTTCAGCCGCCCGTAATGGAACTTCAATCCAGGCACCAGCATCTTGACCAGATGCTGTCCATGCTCGTCCAAGAATTTTCGCAGGAATTCCGCTTGGCGCTCGGCCTGCAGAAGCGGTGAGGGCATTCCTTTCCAAGCCCCTTCCCACTCCCGGGTCCATTCGTCCCGGGAGTTCACCCGAACGCTGGAGGTCACGCTCTTGGATTCGATGACATGAAACCCGAACGGCTCCAGGACCAGATGGTCGATCTGCGCCACCTCGCCCTTCTCCTCGATGCGCAGGTCGTGGAAAATATGGACGTCGTCCCGGTCCTTGAAGGCGCGGTCCAGGTAATGGGCCATCTGCTTCTCGGCGTTCCAGCCGGCTTTGTCGAACGCGGTGGTAAGGGGGCGCGGGTCGGCGTGCTTGCGGATCATGGATGGTGAAATTCTACAACTCGGAATTCAAGTGTGACCTAACGAGGAGAACACTGGTCACTCAACAATGCTAAACGCGCACGGATGCTGGGTCCAATCACCCAAAGGCTTTTCCCGGACCAGTGAATAATCTCATTTAGATCCAGAATGGTAATTCCGGTAAGATTGGCGGCATTTTCGACTCCAGCCGGCGCATGGAGAAAGACTTCTCCCTCGGAGGACTTCAAAGCAAAGTCGAGAGCATTCAGTCGCTTATCCCCGGACTTTACCTGGACAAATCCTGGCCGACCATCGCTCTTGTGGTGCATTTGAAATTCGGGTGCCCAATTCGGCGAAAGCGGCCAGTGGATTCGGAGCAAAGCGGCCGGGTCCCCTGGCCGTCTGAGCGTCTCCAGGGGACAAGGTAATCAGGTGGCGATCGCGTTCCGCAACCAGGGCGATTCCCAGGGCTTGCGGAAGTTCTTTGCCTTCTGGATCGTGGAGGGTAGATTGAAAGTCAAGCAACAGAGGGAACTCGATCGCAAGCTGAAGGAGTTGGATATGCCGGAGATCATCGACTGGTGGGTGCAGGAAGGCATCGAGAAGGGTCTTGAACAGGGCCTGGAGCGGGGCCTGGAGCAGGGCCTCCGGCAGACATCCCTGGAAACCGCCCGAAAGATGTTGGACCGCGGGTACGACTGGAGCGCGATCACCGACATCACCGGCATCAAGCCCGAGGATCTGGCGACGGCGTAGTTTGGTCTTTGGGGAGCTTCGGTCCCCGCACCCTCAGGGGCCGCCGGGCCCCCGATCGGTGCTCCATCGGTACCTTTGGCATCATGGCCGATTTCTCGCACGACCAATCCGTCAAGA